>JAAUYK010184947.1_pt1 | contig 16863 bp, 13 predicted proteins | sample 7278021 | NCBI WGS metagenome assembly JAAUYK01 (sample SAMN14350223, study PRJNA611818) | marine sediment metagenome | isolation source: surface marine sediment (1.8m) | place: French Polynesia: Moorea | collected 2018-08
ACAATGAGGCGGGGCTGGACAAGCTTTCGTTCGAAGTCCAGCCACCATTTGCATCGAGAGATCTCACTTGAACTGGGCCGCTGATGGATCCGCTTCTTGCCGCGCGGCTTGAACTTGAAATGCTTCACGGCATTCGTAACGTAGGCGCGCTCACGTTCGATGCCGGCGGCTTGGCAGGCTTCGTCGAAGAGCCGCCCCGCTGGGCCAACGAAGGGGCGACCGGCGAGATCTTCGTAGTCGCCAGGTTGCTCCCCAACGAACATCAGATCTGCATCGGCTGGCCCCTCTCCCATGACGATCTGAGTGGCGTTGTTGGCGAGCGGACAGCGAGTGCAGGACCCTGCCGCGCGCCGCAAATCGCCTAAGCTGTCCGGTGGCCCGATCTCGGGCTCGCTGGGCAGCACCTGCGCCCTGATCTTGCTGGCGCGGCGCGGTGGCAGGCTGGGCGCGGCCGTCCGCATCGCCACCGCCCGGTTCTCCGACTGCGCGATGAGGTCGGGAATCAGCCGCGCCTCGGGCAGATTGGGCCAGTATTTCTTCGGCATTTCGGCTCGCATCGCCTTCACCTTCAGCCTCGAGGGGTTGAAGATGTTCCGGAAGTAGGTCGACCAGAGCTCTTCCGCCACGTCCTCGGGCAGCATCGGCTTTTGGCGCCCCGCTTCGAAGGTCAGTTTGCCGTCCTCGAATATCGCGGTCCTGTCGGGCGTGACGATGCACCAGTCCATGTCGGCGAAACGCCGCGCGAAGAAAGGCGCCGTGGGCTCGACCGTGTGATGCGAGGGTTCGAACCACGCCGCAAACCGGCGACGCCTCGCGTCCGCCGCGCCGATCTCGCGAAACCGCAGGAAGGCCTTCATCTTGTGCTGACACCGGCGGACCGATTTTTCCATGGCGCGCAGCTGCGATAGGCAGGGATGGCCCCGATCGGCCATCAGTCCCGGGCGATCCTTCACCTCCCAAAGCAGAGCATAGAGACGGGCAAAGCGTTCCGGATCGCTATGCCACACCACGCGATCCGCGAGATCGACGAAGGACTTCGGTACCCTAAACCTTGTCCTGCCGGGAGGGGCGAGCGCCTCCCCGGCAAAGAGATCCGGCGCCGCTTCGCCGCAGCTCCAGAGAAGGCTTTCAGGCCGGAGCCCTCGTGCCACGCAAGCGCGGGCGGAGTTTCGCCAGGCTTCGGCGGTACCGATCTCCGGCAGTCGAATGGAGTGCATCACAACAGCGAGAGCTGCTCGGGCGGTGGGGCAAAGCGTGCGCGCAAATTCTCGCTGTCGATTAGAGCTCCTGGTGTCCAGTCCTGCATCGCTATGAAGGCCCGCGCCTTCTTAAGGTTCGCACCCATCGTCCTCAAATCCTGATAGTTCACGTTACGATACCGGCGGGTCGAAAGGATGCGGTTGACCGTCTTCACCCCAAAGCCAGGGACGCGGAGAAGCATTTCCCGCTCCGCAACGTTGACGTCTATCGGAAATCGACCGCGGTGCGCCAGCGCCCAAGCGAGCTTCGGGTCGATGTCGAGATCCAGGTTGCCATCTTCCGTGGCGTCCGTGATTTCTTTCAGATCGAATCCGTAAAAGCGCAGCAGCCAGTCGGCCTGATAGAGCCGGTGCTCCCTCAGAAGCGGCGGCTTGATGAGCGGCAGCTTCTGCGACGCGTCCGGGATCGGCGAAAAGGCCGAGTAGTAAACACGTCTTAAGCCGTAGCTTGCGTAAAGGCGCGTGGACGCTCCCAGGATAGTTGCATCGCTCGCCCCATCTGCTCCGATGATCAACTGAGTTGACTGGCCAGCGGGAGCGAAGCGCCTGCCGCGGCGTCCGGTGTAGGAGCGGTCCTCGGCCATCTCCTTTCGCAACCGGACATCAGCCATCGCTGCCCGGATCGTGCCGGGGTTCTTCTCCGGCGCGTAGCGCTTGACGCTCCGGTCGGTCGGGAGCTCAACGTTGATCGAGAGGCGGTCCGCATAGAGTCCTGCCTCTTCGATCAATTCCTGTGCGGCGTCGGGGATCGTCTTGAGGTGGATGTAGCCACGAAAGCCCTCGTCCTCTCGCAGGCGTTTGGCAATCCGAAGCATATCGGCCATCGTCGCGTCTGGAGACCTGATGATGCCGGAGGACAGAAACAGCCCTTCGATGTAGTTTCGACGATAGAACTCGATGGTCAGCCGAACCACTTCGGCAACGGAAAAGCGGGCCCGTTGAACATTGGACGAGACGCGGTTCACGCAGTAGGCGCAGTCATAGATACAGAAATTCGTCATCAGGATCTTGAGAAGCGAGATGCAGCGACCGTCCGGCGCGTAAGCATGGCAAATACCCGAGCCCTCGTTCGAGCCGAGTCCCTTGCCGTCGCGACTGTCTCGCTTGGCACCTCCTGACGAAGCGCAGGACGCGTCGTACTTCGCTGCGTCGCTCAGAATTGCGAGCTTCTGCTTCAGATCGAGGCGGGCCATATGTTCACTATATGTTCTAATTCACGACTGCGCAATGCTGGACGATTTGTGAAATACCTGTCCCCAGCCGCTCCCGCGATATGCGCACGGGAAGCGAAAGCAGCGGTCGGCACCAAGTTTCGCCGTCAGCCCAAGATAGCGAAGAGCAAGACCCAGCCACTCGCGAAGATGCCCAACCAGCGAAGCACTCTTCGACCGTCAGGGGCCAGTCTGATGCGAGCTTCCGGCGCCGCGAGTAACAGCCACATGGCGTAGAGGGCTCCGACGCCGAGGACGCCGGTGGTCGCAAAGATGACGTTCAAGACCAATTCCGACGGGCTCAGGCTGCCATACACGATGGCGACGAGAGGCACGAACGACAGAACCGACCAGATGAGGACAACGACGACTGCGCCGCCCCGCAAGAGGGCGATCAAGAGCGTCCGGCGCAGGTCCTGCGGGTCTTTCATGGCGAGGCAGGCTCCCCGAGCAGCGATCGATACGGCAACTTCGAATCAGGCTCCAATTGCTGGTGTCGGTCGCTTCTACACTTCGTCTTGCTCGGGCCCGCGGTGAAAGCGGAGAAAGACCTTGCGATACTCCGCAATAGTCACGCGACCGTCCCCGTCGAGATCGAAATCTTCAAATGAAGCGCCGTAGTTTCCGAGGCCGCCACCGGTATATTCATCGAGGGTCATGGCTCCGTCCCCGTCGACATCGGCCTTCCTAAAGATGTGCTCAGCGATGGTAAGAGGCGTTGCAGCCTTGTCGGCCCAAGCGGTTCCGTTCCCCGCTGCTGCACATAGACCTAGCGCGACGCTAAGGATTTTGCGACCGATCATTCAATCTCTCCATGTCTCCTCGCGGCATCCGTCGCCAAACCGAAATCGGACCCGGACACTTGTGACTCTCGAAAACTCGTGCCAAGCGACCGTCGACTCCTCTTGAAGCTAGCACCACGAACTGCACTGCGAAGCCGCCAAGCCGACCGAACCTCGGAATTTGGCAGGCCGGGAGCGCTCGGTGTCACTGATGTAACTGTTGTTACGAGGCCAATCCGTGCTTGGTTTGCGCCGAGTCGCTTCACCTCTTACCTTCCATGCCAAAGAGCAACTCAGCCTGGAGCGGCTGTTTCTGCGGTCATCCGATCAGGCCAAACCGCCGATCGGAGTGCCGTTCGGTGAGACGCGTGCGGCAGGGGATCTGGAAATCTCACGTGTGAGAATGCTGATCGGGGTTCTTGCGGTTCCGCTCATCGCGCTTTGCGTCTGGCAGCTGGAATCCGCTCGCCGCGGCCTCTCGATTGCGCCACTCAACGTTGGCGATACCCCGGCAACCGTTTACCGATATCCGGATGCCGCCGGACCGGCGGTTGTCATTGCCCATGGCTTTGCCGGTTCGCGGCAGCTCATGGAAGCTTTCGCTCTCACGCTCGCGCGTGCGGGTTATATCGCCGTCAGTTTCGACTTCCAGGGTCACGGCAGGAATCCGGTGCCCATGTCCGGTGACGTGACACGGATCGAAGGTACGACGAAACGGCTCGTCGCCGAGACGGCCTCCGTTATCGAGGCCGTCTTGGGGCTCGAGGGCGTGACGGGCCCCGTGGCGCTTGTCGGCCATTCGATGGCATCTGACATCGTGATACGCTTGGCGAACGCGGAGGAGCGCGTCGCTGCGGTCGTCGCGGTTTCGATGTATTCGGAGGCTGTGACGGCCGACACCCCTGCCCGGCTTCTGATCGTCACCGGCGCCTGGGAACGCCACCTTCGCTCGGTTGCACTTGAGTCGCTTCGCCTCGTAGATCCGCAAGCGGAGGAGAACGAGACTGCAGAAAACCGGGCGACCGGCACGCTGCGTCGCGCAGTCGTCGCGCCCGATGTCGAGCACGTAGGCGTGCTCTACAGCCCGACATCCCTCCAGGAAGCGCGGCGATGGATAGATGACGCTTTCGGCCGAGAAAGCTCCGGGCCCGTCGCAGCGACCGGCCCCTGGATCGCGCTGCTGCTGGTCGGGATCGTCCTTCTCGCCTGGCCTCTCTCTGGCTTGCTGCCTGAAGGTAGCGGCCGGCCGGAGACTTCAACGCAGAGGGCCTTTCTGCTGGCGGTGTTGCTGCCCGCGGTCCTGACACCGCTCGTTCTCTACCCGGTAAGCATGCGTGTCTTACCCGTCCTCGTTGCAGACTACCTGGCGCTGCACTTGCTGCTTTACGGCCTGATCGCCCTCGCCACACTGCGCAAGTGCGGTATGCGCTTTGGGCGCCCCCTCCTCCTTCCGACCGTCGTGCTGTTGGCCTTAGGTCTGGGAGCTTTCGGTCTTGCGCTGGACCGCTACGCGGCGAGCTTCGTGCCACATGCCGGACGGATTCCCATCGTTCTCGCGATTGCACTCGGCGCTGTGCCTTTCATGATCGCCGACAGCCTGCTCACCGAAGGCGGTCGCGCGAAACTCTGGCGACGGCTATCGGCCAGGGCCGCGTTTTTCGGCTCTCTCGGCGTCGCTGTGGCGCTGGATTTCGAAGGGCTGTTCTTTCTCTTGATCATCCTGCCCGTCATACTCTTGTTCTTCCTAGTCTTCGGTCTGATGGGCGGTTGCGTGGGTCGTAGAAGCGGGAGCCCGGTGTCCACCGGACTTGCTTTGGGACTGATTCTAGCCTGGGCGCTGGGGGTGAGCTTCCCGCTTATCGCGGCCTGAACCGACCGGTCGCCTTCATTCGGCTGGTTCAGCCGGACTTCTCGATCGGACGCCTTCGCGTACGGCCGGGAGCCGCAGCGCTAACTGCTCGACTTCAAGGATTTGGGCTAAGCCGAGATCGCCGAGTTCTCGAGGTCGGATCCGGGCAAGGCAGGCGTTCGCCCGAACTACTTCGAAGTGGCGAATGGAACGGGGAGCTTTCCGATCGGAGCAGCGAAAGCCCAGGCCGAGGCAGGGACGCGCTGATCTCTACTGAGTCTGGGCGTCTCTTTAACGAGGGCTGACCTCTGTTTGCAGTAATGGGCCAGGACGATCCATCTTGGCGGCCCAGAAGGCAGCTCCGATTTGCTCGTCCAAAACGCTGAGGCTTCAGGCGTGGGATGGAATTCCCGCCAGGCGCAGGCAACCATCCCCGCCATTCAAGGCGTGACGAGGCCGCAGAGGTGCGCAAGGTCCTTGAAGAAGATCCGGACATGCGCGATCGGCTTGGCGCGCACCAGTTCCTTGTTCATGTAGGCTTCCCAGGTCAGTCGCTGGACGTCCGGATCGCGGCAAATGCTGACGAAGCGTTCCCGGCGCCGGTCGTTGGCGTACCAGACCTTCTGCATGATCCCGAGGATCCAGAACACCCGACCGTGCGACTTCATGAAGGCCTTGCGGGCCTTGGCCAGCGCGCGGGCGTCCCCGGTCTCGAGATACTCTGCCACCGCGGTCGCGGCCAGGCGCCCGCCGGCCATGGCGTAGTAGATGCCCTCGCCCGAGGCCGGCGCGACGACCCCGGCGGCGTCGCCGGCAAGGATCACGTCTTGGCCATTGTCCCATCTCTTAAGCGGTCGCAGCGGAATCGGTGCGCCCTCCCGGCGAAGGGTCTCGCTGCCGTCGAGGCCAGAGGCTGCACGCAGGGCACCAACGGCACCGCGAAGTGAGAAGCCCTTGTTGGCGGATCCAACGCCCACGCTGGTGGTCTCACCGTGCGGGAACACCCAGGCATAGAAGTCCGGAGACAACTGACCCTGGTAGTAGACGTCGCAGCGCTCTCCGTCGAAGTCGACGGTCCCGGCCGAGGGCGAACGTATGATTTCATGATAGGCAAAGACGCAAGGCATCCGCTCGGCACCCGGCACCGATTGCCGCGCGACCGCCGACCTGGCGCCATCGGCACCGATCACGACGCGAGCGCGGACCCGAGCCAACTCACCCTTCCCGCGCCCTGGACCTGGCCGATAAGCGACGACGGTCCCCAAAGATCCTTTCCGCTCGATCGCCTCGAAGGTCCCCATGCAGCGCTCGGCGCCGGCCCTTGCGGCCCGCTCGCGCAGGTACTCGTCGAAGACGTCGCGGTCGACCATGCCGACGAAGCCGCCGTCGATGGGCATGTCGACCCGCCGGTCCCTCGGCGAGATCATCCGGGCCGAGCGCGCCCGGGCGACCAGCAGAGAGTTCGGGATGTCGAAGTCGCGAATGAGGCGCGGCGGGATGGCGCCGCCACAGGGCTTGATGCGCCCAGCGCGATCGAGCAGGAGCACGTCGTGGCCAGCCCGCGCCAAATCCGTGGCGGCCGTCGCCCCCGCAGGGCCGCCACCGACAACAACCGCATCGTAGGTCTGCATTGTGAAGTCGCTCCTTTCTTGCGCCGGCGTGCGCGGCTCAGCCCTCGGCCAAGAGCGGCGCTCGGGCATCCAGACCCTTGGCCTTCGGCAGGCTGACCCCCGCGGCTAGCAAGGCTGCCACGACAAACAGGAGGGCCTCGGCGCCGAACACGACTGCGTAAGCCAGAGGTGGCGAATCCAAGAGCGCGCGTGTCACATCGATGGCCACGGTACCGGCGAAGCCGCCGAGGCCGAAAGCAAGGGCCTGCGCGGCGCCCCAAAGTCCCATGCGGGTCCCCTCGCGGGATTCCCGCCCGGTGCCGACCAGGCCCATCATCGAGGCGATCGCGGCCACGGCGAAGGCACCGTTCGCGACGCCGAGCGCGAAGACGGCCGGCACGAGCGGGAAGCCCTGGCTTGCGAAGCCACCCGCCGCGATCGCCGCCAGCGCGGCCGCCGAGGCCAGGCAGCCGACGACGGCCCAAATGCGCAAAGCTCCCGGCCGTCGTTTGCCATAGGCCGTGCCTGCGACCGCAACCAGAATCATGCCGAGCAGCACGCCACCGTGCTGGACTCCGGCGAGCCGGGTTGATTCGCCTGGGGTCATCCCGAAGACCGCGCCGGCAAAGGGCTCGAGGATCAGGTCCTGAGCGCTGTAAGCCAGCATAGAAACGAAGATGAAGATCGTGAAGCGACGCGCCTGAGGCTCCGACCAGACCTGCGCCAGGGCCTCGCCAAAGCTTGGCTTGGCCGCGGGCCGCGGCGTAGGAGTCTGCTCGCTTGGAGATGCGGCAGCCCCTTCAATTCCCCGGACCGAAATCAGGGTCAGGCAAAAGGCTAGCCCTGCGACCAGGCCTGTGACCGCGACGAGGCGGCTCAGGGTAAAGGGATCGAGCAGCATCCCTGCCGCCGTCGCCGTGACCATCATGCCGGCGATCATCATCAGCCAGACGATGGTCGCGGCCGCCGCGCGCCGAGCGGGCACGACCAACTTGGCCAGAAGCACCAGCAGGGAGGTCCCGGCAGCCCCGACCCCGCCGCCGATCAGGGCGAAGGCGACGACTGCGAGCGCGATCCCCGCCGCCGGTCGCGGTCCCATCAAGGCCGTCGCCACCGCTGCGAGGCCGCCGCCCAGCGCCAGGACCGCCATCCCGCCAACGATCCACGGCGTGCGCCGGCCGCCGACGTCGGAACCGTAGCCCCAGCGTGGCCGGAGCACCTGCACGGCGTAGTGGAAGGCCACCAGCGCACCCGGCAGCATGGCTGGCAGGGCGAGTTCCACCACCATGACCCGGTTCAGGGTCGAGGTGGTCAGAACCACGATCGCCCCGAGGGCGCTCTGCACCAGACCAAGGCGCAGGATACCTGCCCAGGACAGCCCCGCGGGCGTCATTCCATCGCTCCCAGCAGAGCCAGGGCGCTGACGAACATGCCTAGGACATAGAGTGTCGTGCCGGTCGCGTTGTACCAGGGCGCCCTTTGCTTCGGCGCCTTCAGGAGCCGTTCCATGAGGAAGAGCTGCGCGACCAGTAAACCGGCCACGCCGGCAGCGTGAAGGGCGTGACCCCAAGCGAAGAGGAGCAGGATCACGGCGACCTGCGGCACCGCCATGAACCAGCAGGCCAGGCGGGCCGCCCGGGCGACGCCGAGCTGAACAGGCAGGGACCGGACCCCGGTGCGGCGGTCGCCGTCGACCGACTTGAAGTCGTTCAAGGTCATGATCCCATGGGCCCCGAAGCTGTAGAGGCCGGCCAGGACCAGAACCCGCCAGTCGGGCAGCGCGGCGGCCATCACGGCGGCCCCGGTGAACCAGGGGAGCCCTTCGTAGCAGACCGCGACTGCCGTATTTCCCAGCCAGCCGTTCTGCTTAAGCCGGAAGGGCGGCGCGCTGTAGGCCCAGGCCAGGGCCAAGCCGACCACCGCCGCGGCGAAGCCCCAGGGCCCGAGGGCGGTTGCGACCGTCAGCGAGAGCAGTGTCCAACCGATCGCAATATAGAGACCCCAGCGCCCTGGCAAACGCCCCGAGGGGATCGGGCGGTCCGGTTCGTTGATCGCGTCGACATGCCGGTCGAACCAATCGTTGACCGCCTGACTGGTCCCGCAGACCAATGGACCAGCAAGCAGGACGCCTGCGACCAACAGGCTCCACCGGCCGTCCGCGGGCAAGCCCGCTGAGACCACCCCGCAGCCGTAGGCCCACATGGGCGCGAACCAAGTGATGGGTTTGAGGAGCTGAACGACGGATGTCAGGGCCGGTCGCATGTTGTGTATGATAGAATTGACACTTGAATGCGTCAATTCCATTTAACATTCGTCCGAGAGCTTTCCGGCACGACAGCCCGGCCGTGTCGCCGTGACGCAGACTAAAGGGCCGGCCAGGAGCCCGTCACGGTTCGGCGGAATTTCGGGAGTCCGGCGGAGCCGGACTGGTTTGCGCGCAACCAAAAGGCGCAGCGGGCTCGCGCCGACTGGGGCGTGTCGAGTTCTAACGCTCGTCGCTGTGTTCGGACTGCAGGTCACCGAGCCCGTAGCGATGCAGCTTCGCGTAGAGGCTCTGCCGGCTGAGACCGAGCAGCTCGGCCGCCGAGGCACGATTGTCGCCGGTCAATTCCAGGGCCGCCTCGATGGACATGCGTTCGATCATGTCGGTCGTCTCGCGGACCAGGTCCTTCAGCGAGACATGTCCGACCAGCTCGGTCAGCTGGTCCACCGATTTCGGCAGGCCGCGGCTGGTCGGTTCTTCCTTGAAGCGGCGGCTGCCGACACCGCGGATCGCGAATCCGAAGCAGGGCTCGTCATCGTTCATCACCGAGACGCCGGATACCTCTACGTCTTCCTTCGATCCCAACTCGCCCTGAATCGTGGTTCCGAAAAGGCGCACCACGCCATGCTCGCTCAAGTTCGACGTCAGCACGCCCAGGTCGATGTCCGACCGGCCCAGCCAGCGGCCGATCGACTGCCCCAAGGCCTGCTCTTCCGTCGCCAGCTGCGCCAGATCGAGGAACGCCGAGTTGGCTGCTAGGATTCGCCCTTCGACGTCCGTGGCGACGAATCCGTCGGGCATGGTCTCAATCACGTCCAGGAGCCGGGAACGCGACTTCGGGACCGCTGCGGCACCCTGGTCGGCGCCCTCAAGGGCAGAGAGTCGGACCAGGAATTGTGCGTTGTTGCCCTGGCGGAACAACGATGCCGAGACCCGGAATTGCTGGTCGTTCAGTCGGATCTTGGTGCTCTCGCTGACGACATTGCCGGTCTTGCGAATGCCCGAGAAGAGCTCCACGATCAGCTCGCGATCCTCGCCGTCGATGTCCTCTGGGAACTTTTGCCCGATGAGTTGTCCGGCCGTCGCGCCAAGGAGCTGGATCGCCGCCGGATTGGCATCGACGACTTTACGGGTCGACGCGTCGACGATCAGGATCGCCTCGGAAGCCATTTGGAACAGCACCCGGTAGCGTGTTTCGGTATGTCGTAAACGCATGTACTCCCGCTCCAAGCCTTGCTGTGCGTGCACCAGTTGCTGCTGTAGGGCCGCCACGCTCCGCAATTCCCGGCCCAAAGCCAACACGAGACCTTCCTTTCCGATAGGCAGGGCCAGATAGCTTATCGGCAGGTCTGGCCCCTCCACGACCGAGTAGTTCACTTGGCGCCAGCGCGGCGGCTCACCCTCGACCGCGTCGCGGAGCATGGCTTCCACCTTGGCGCGGCTTTCCACCGTCACCGTATCCAGCCACGCTTGACCCAGCCAATCTCCGATTCCCTCCGACAGCATACCGGCGTTGCTGCAGGAAAGGTCGCGGATCACACCGTCGGCGCCGATGACCAGAGCGACATCCGTGGCCGCGGCCACCAAAGCCGCAGTCGTCACGGCATCGAGGCTTCCGAACGGCACATCGGGAGACCTGAATTGGTCGAGGTCACTATCGGAAACAAAATCGTCCATCGCTACTGTCACATTCCGGCGTTGACCCTGATTTACATATCAGCGCCGGCCGGGGTTGCCAACGGTCTCCCACGCCCCGGAAAGTGCCAGATCTAGCAATGGCGCCTTTCGGAGCTCCCAAGCATCTCCTCGGCCTGGGAGACGGCCTGTCGTCCGTCATCTGCAATCGCGTCTGCACCGTACTCCCCAGCCAAGCCCGGCCGACCGGCAAGCGCCCGGCCACCCAGAAGGACGGCAATCTGAGGATTGCGGGAGGATTTACGCATCTGCCATATGAAGTTGTCCAAGCGTGCGAGGCTGGATTCGCGACTGATGGAGACGCCGACTACATCGAACCAATCGTTGTTGAGGAACTCGAGAACCGCCTTGTCACCCTCTGGCTCACCGCCCCAAACGTCCCAGCCGCCCCGACGAAAGAACTCGGCGACCATGTACATGCCGAAGGTATGCTGCTCGCCCGGGATGGTGATCAGAAGTGCGCGCTTGTCCGAATCGACGGTTAGGCGATCGCTGCCCGCCGCTGCGCTCAGGCTCCGGAGAAGCTGCTGCAGGCGCGACAGCCCAAGGGTGACCGACATGAAATCGCAGCGATCGTCCAACCAAAGATCGCCAAGATGACGCGCCGTCGGGGCCAAGAGCTCCAAGAACACCGACTCGAGCGACACGCCCCGGCCCTGCAGTTCTTCAACGAAATGCCGCGCTTTGCCGATATCGTCCTGGATGATGATCGAAGCGAAGGCGAGGACGTCGTCGCCGTTCGGTTCTAGAACTTCTTCAGGTTTGAGTGCGCTTTCGCTCAGTTTGGCCCGATGGGCCAACATCAAACGCGGGACGATTTGTGTCTCAATCGTTGTCGCAAGAGCGTCCAAACTGGACACTGATGGGGCGGGTCGTTCGTCGCGACCGCTGCTTTCGTCTTCTTCGCCTAAGCAAAGTCCGAAGACATCATATTCCTGCAAGTACTCGTCGGCATTAAGTAACTGCCGTAGTCCTGCCATCTAAGCCTCCCTCGGACACAATCTTTTTTCTTATTTTGTTGAACCTGCCCCAATCCCTATCGCAACCATGACCTGCATTCCGACCAGCGAAGTCTTTGCTTACGGCATGCCCCGCCTCTCGAACTCTCCAAAAAAACGACGGGCGGTCTCGCAGCGAAACCAGTGTGTCCGGATAACTTTGACCAACTCGACTGCTCCAACTGGGATAAGCCAAGGCAACCAATGTGTCAAGTTAACTAGATGGTGTCAATATATATGAACTCATTGACTGTCTATCTCTATTGACATGAAACAGTCGCAACGGATAGACTTGCATCAACCCCAAGGCTCGGTTCCGCACGTTCTGAGCAAGAGAGCCTGGACAGCGGGCGGGCTCCACCGGCCTTTCGGGGGAAAAGCGCCGCGCAAGCGACGTCGGTTGAAAACCTGACCGGAGGGATAGTTTCGATGATCCTTATCCCAGACATCAGTGGAACCGTCGACAAATGCATCGCTCGTCTTGACTTGTGTCCCTGGTCGACGCTCGCCGGTAGCAGCACGCGCCAGCGCGAGTCGTTGCCTCGGCGGCATGATCAAGCCCTCTACACGCCCGAGGAACGCCAGCGCCGGGACAGGTCGCCCTGGACTCTCGTTCAGGGGATCCTGGCGCCGCTGCAGTTCGGCATCTTTCTGATCAGCCTCGCCCTTGTGTTCCGCTTCCTCGCGACGGGCCTCGGCTTCGAGGCCGCGACCGTCTCCATCGTCGTCAAGACACTCGTGCTTTATACGATCATGATCACCGGAGCGATCTGGGAGCGCGCGGTGTTTGGTCAGTATCTCTTCGCGCCCGCGTTCTTCTGGGAGGACGTGGTCAGCATGTTGGTGATCGCGCTGCACACCGCCTACCTCGTCGTGCTGGCGACCCAGTTCCTGGATGCCCAGGGACAGATGCTGCTCGCGCTCGCGGCCTATGCGGCCTACGTCATCAACGCGGGCCAGTTCCTGCTCAAGCTGCGCGCCGCCAGGCGAGAGGCCGGACCGCGCAGCGCGGCCTTCCGGGCGGCATGACGTTTTGAGGCGTATCAAGGCCGCCTGAAGCGTACTCGAATCCCTCGCGCCGAGCGCGTGGACAGCCGGGTGACCGGCCGCACCGCCTTTGGGTCCAGGGCCTCGACTTCGTATCGGCGGATCAGGCGGGCGAGGATCAGGGTGCTCTCCACCGTGGCAAAGGCCGCCCCCACACACAGCCGCTGTCCCGCTCCAAAGGGCAGGTAGGCGCTCTGAGTCCACTCCTTCTCCCGCTCCGGCACGAAACGGTCGGGGTCGAAGTGGTCCGGATTGCGCCACAGCGCCCTGTGTCGATGCATGATCCAGGGCGAAATCATGATCATGGCACCCCGTGGCACCTCAAGGTGGCCGATCCGCCCGGGCTCGAGCGCCACCCTGGGGATAAAGGCCAGCGGCGGGTAGAGCCGGAGGGTCTCGCGAAAGACGTTGCGCACGAAACCAAGCTTCTTTGTGGCTTCGAAGCCAATCGGGCCTTCCCCGCAGACCGACTCGATCTCGGCTCGCATCCGAGCAACGGCCTCCTGCCGTTGCGACAAGATGAAGAAGGCCCAGGCCAGAGCCCCAGCCGTGGTCTCGTGCCCCGCTAGGAAGAACACGCCGATCTGGTCGATCAGCTCTTCGCGCGAAAATCCTTCACCGGTCTCCGGATCCCGCGCCGCGATGACATCGCCGGCAATATCGTTCAGGGGCCGGTCCGCGGCGTCGAGTCGTGCGTTGATGAAACTGCCGATATGCCGACGGATCAGGCGCGAGGCCTGCAGCACCGAACGAGGCTGCGTGACGGCCGCCCAGGGCCGGCCGAGCCAGAGCCGCAGGATCTGTACGTTCGCGACCGACTCCTGAAAGCGGACGAAAGCGTCGAAGATCTCTCGCGCCGCTCGGCTCTCCAGGGACACCGAAAAGATTGTCCTGCAGATGATGTCTGCCGTGAGATGACTCATCGCGGTCTCTAAGCAGACGGCTTCATCGCCGTCGGCCAAGCCATCGAGGCGGCGCTCGAAGTCGGCAATCGCCGCACCCATCCCACGAAAGGCCCGGTTCACCTGCATATGCGAGAAGGCTGGCTCGATCATCCGACGCTGGCGCCGCCAGGTCTCGCCGCTCGATACGAAGATGCCTTCCCCGACCAGGGGCTGCAGGGCGCCCACCATGAGGTCGTTCTTGGGGAAGCTATCGGCCTTCCCTGCCATCAGCTGGCGCACAAGGGCCGGATCGTTGACCAGAACGATTTTGCGGCGCGTGTGTCCCACTTCCGACAGCATCGTTCTGTAGGCCTCTTCGGGCATCAGGCTCAGCAGGTCGCGCTGGTTGCTGAAGATACCCTGCAACAGCGCACGAACAGGCGTCGTCGGGACCGGCGCCGGTGGCCGATAGAGTACTTTCGATCCGGGCGCTATCGGATCAAGCGGCATCGGCGCCGGTTTCGTCATCGCAGGCCAGGGGACGTTCGGCCAAGAGCGGTGCCGCCCCCTCCCAGCTCCCCTCGGCGTGAAGCACGCGAAAGCGCGCGAAGAGTTCCTCGCTGAACCAGCCGCCTTCCCGCACCCGGGCGATCGCCTCGGCGTGAAAGCCTCGGTAGGCGAAGGCTTCCATGGCGCGGAGGTCCGACCAGATGGAAAAGGTGACCTGATGGAGCCATGGCACTTCGCCCAGGCCGATCTTGAAAAGCAGCTTCGGCTGCGCGCGAATCGACGCGCTGATGTTGGGAACGCGCCGCCAGAACGCCAGGGCATGCTGCGGCTTCACCGTGGCGCGGGTCAGAATCGCGATCGCCTGTTCCTCCGGAAGCCCACGCTCGGAGGAAAGCTCAAAAGGCGTTGCACCGTCCCAGATGCCACGGCATTGGGAGGCTCCGAGGAACACAGTCCAGTCCTCCGCCGCATGGGCGCGATAGCGCCGATAAACCCCACTCTCCGCGATCCGGGCCCGGCCTTCCGCGACCGATGGCCAGGTCGCGAGGATCGCGTAGACCGAAAAGTTGGGGACGGGGTGGAAGCCCTCTCTGGTCCCGCTGCCGAACAGCTTGTGAAAGCCGATGCCCGGAACCGCAGCCAAGGGTCGTCGGGCGAAGAGCATCTGGGAAAAAGCCCAGAGCTTGTCGCCCGGCCCTTCGAAGCGGAAGAAGGAGAGGGACACCGCTTTCATATTCCTACCGCTTGGAAAACACGCTATACAGTCTGACTGTCAATTAAACTCGACACTAGGCCCCCTGTCACGCCATATTGCTTGAATCGGTATGGTGATCTTCGCTGCGATGGAACGGATCGGCCATGTCACCACAGAAAACCTTCGAGGTTTCGATGACCCCAGGCCCCGAAGGAATCGGTCGTACCGCTTCGCTTCGCCGGCCCTAGGACAGAGTGCGTGCAAAGAGCCTTTCCCTTCTCCGCGATCGTCGGCCAGGACCAGATCAAGCTCGCCCTCTTGATCGTCGCAGTCGATCCTTCGATCGGCGGAGTTCTGATCTTCGGCGACCGCGGGACCGGGAAGTCGACCGCGATCCGGGGCCTCGCCGCCCTGCTCCCCAAGATGCGCGCGATCGTCGCTTGCCCATACGCTTGTGCGCCGGAAGCCACCGCCGGGCTCTGCGACCACTGCGACGACAAGACGGGAAAGGCCGCGCCCAAGAGCCATCTGGTGCCGGTGCCGGTGATCGACCTGCCGCTCGGCGCGACCGAGGACCGGGTGGTCGGGGCGCTGGATCTCGAGCGCGCCCTGACCGTGGGAGAGAAGGCCTTCGAGCCGGGTCTTCTGGCCCGGGCCAACCGCGGCTTTCTCTACATCGACGAGGTCAACCTTTTGGAGGACCACTTGGTCGACTTGCTGCTCGACGTCGCCGCTTCGGGCGAGAACGTGGTCGAGCGCGAGGGCTTGAGCGTGCGGCATCCGGCCCGCTTCGTCTTGATCGGCAGCGGCAATCCCGAGGAGGGTGAACTGCGCCCGCAGCTCTTGGATCGCTTTGGCCTCTCGGTCGATGTCCAGACTCCTGGCGATGTTGCCACGCGGGTCGAGGTGGTGCGACGCCGGGATTCCTTCGAACGCGATCCGGCGGCTTTCGGCACGCAGTGGCAGGCCGAGGACGACAAGCTGCGGCGGCGGATCGGCGCAGCTCGCAAGCGGATCGGTGAAGTCGAAGTCCCGGACGCGGTCTACGAGCAGGGTGCCGAGTTGTGCCTCGCCCTGGGCACCGACGGGCTGCGCGGCGAGCTGACCTTGATCCGAGCCGCGCGGGCCGCAGCAGCCCTGGAGGGCCGGAAGCCCGTCACCCGCCGCCACCTGGAGCAAGTCGCCCCTCTCGCCTTGAGGCATCGGCTGCGCCGCGATCCGCTCGACGATGCCGGTTCCAACGTGCGGGTCGAGCGCGCGATCGAGGAGGTTTTTGGGTCGCGATGAAGACCCGACGGCAGCCGGACCCTCTGCCCGCCGACGCCATCCTCGCAGCGGCCCTCGCAGCGACGGCGCCGCTGGCGCTGGGCGGCGTGTCCCTGCGATCGCGCCCGGGCCACCAGCGCGAGGCCTGGCTGACCTGGTTCCATGGCCTGCTGCCCCACGACGTGCCGAGAGCGCGTTTGCCCCTGCAGATCGGCGATGACCGCTTGCTCGGCGGGCTGGACCTGGCCGCGACCCTGCAGAGCGGACGCCCAACGGTGCAGCGGGGCCTGCTCGCCGACTGCGATGGCGGGATCCTGACGATTCCCATCGCCGAGCGGACCCCCGCCGCCCTCGCGGGAAAGCTTGCTGCCGTCGTGGACGCCGGGGCCATCGACTTGGAGCGTGACGGGCTTGCCGCGCGGTTTCCAAGCGCATTCGGCGTCATCCTGCTGGACGAGGGCCTCGCAGAGGATGAAACCCCACCGGCTTGCCTTCTTGACCGGCTCGCCTTCCACCTTCGACTGGAACCGCAGGCCGGCGCCGAAACGATGCCGTCCGGTTGGGACACCATCACGCCCGGCGACATCGCCACGGCGCAGCGGCGGCTGCCCGCCGTGGCGGCTGGCGACGACGTTATCGAAGCGCTCTGTGCCGCCAGCCTGGCCCTGGGGATCGACTCGGCGCGTGCGGCCCGCTTCGCGTTGACCGCCGCGCGCGCCTCGGCCGCCCTCTTCGCGCGCGACCGTGTCGGCGAGGAAGACGCGGCTCTGGCGGCGCGCTTGGTCCTTGCGCCGC
>JAAUYK010107078.1_pt1 | contig 16859 bp, 6 predicted proteins | sample 7278021 | NCBI WGS metagenome assembly JAAUYK01 (sample SAMN14350223, study PRJNA611818) | marine sediment metagenome | isolation source: surface marine sediment (1.8m) | place: French Polynesia: Moorea | collected 2018-08
GATTGCCTCGGGTAGCACGAGCGGCACGATTGCGGTGCCGGTGACCGACGATGTTCTGGTGGACCTGTTGAACGAGACCTTTTTCGTGAATTTGACCGGTGTATCGGCCAGCGGCCGCGCTGTGACGATCGCGGACAACCAGGGTATCGGCACGATCACGGACAACGAAGGCGGCACGGCGGATATTTCGATTAACGACGTGACGGTATTGGAGTCCGACGGCACGGCGAACTTTACAGTGACGTTGAGCAATCCCGTGGACGTGGACGTGACGGTGAATTACGCCACGGCCGACGACACGGCCGTTGCGGGCAGCGACTACACGGGGGTTAGTGCGCCACCGCTGACGATTGCCTCAGGCGGCACGTCGGGTTCGATCGACGTGACGGTGACCGGCGACGACGTGGTGGAACTCTCGGGCGAGACCTTTTTCGTGAATTTGAGCAGTGTATCGGCCAGCGGCCGCGCTGTGACGATCGCGGACAACCAGGGTATCGGCACGATCACCGAAGATGCGGACACGGCCACGGTTCAGATTTCTTCGGGCCACCGCAGCCAGACGGTGTCCGAAATCGACACGGGCGTAACCTACACGGTGGAGTTGGTGGGCGACATCGACGATGCGGTCACCCTCAACGTGACCTACGGATTCGACCAGGCGACCACGGACACGGCGGAGAGCGCGGACTACAACGACACGACGACCCCGCCGGTGACCCTGACCCAGACGTCCCGGACGTTCGATATCGTGGTGGATATCGTCGACGATAGTATCGTGGAGCCGGGCGAGGACTTTACGCTGGACTTGACCGGTGTGAGCGGTCTTTCGGGGGTGATTCTCGGCAGCCCCACGGATATTCATGCGTCCACTACGATTAGCCCGGACGGCGGTGATACGGCCACTGTTCAGGTATCTTCGGGCGATCGGAGCAAGACAGTTACCGAAGGCGATACTAACGTGACCTACACGGTGGAACTGGTGGGCGATATCGACGAGGACGTCACCGGTGTGACCGTGACCTACGGGTTCGATCAGGCGGGCACGGACACGGCGGAGAGTTCGGACTACGCCGATACGACGACCCCGCCGGTGACGCTGAGCCAGGCGTCCCGGACGTTCGATATCCAATTGGATATCCTCGACGACGGGATCGTGGAGCCGGGCGAGGACTTTACGCTGGATCTGACCAATGTGAGCGTTCTCTCGGGGGTTGTCCTCGGCAGCGCCACGGATATCCAGGCCGCCACGTCGATCAATGCGGATGGCGGCGATACGGCCACGGTGCGGATCGCTTCGGGCGACCGCAGCCAGACGGTGTCTGAGGGCCAGACGAACGTGACCTACACGGTGGAGCTGGTGGGTGACATCGACGAAGATGCCAGCGTGGAAGTGAGCTACGGGTTCAACCAGTTGGGCAGCGATACGGCGGAGAGCGCGGATTACGCGGACGTGACGCCGGGCACGGTGACGCTGACCCAGGCGTCCCGGACCTATGACATCGTGTTGAACATTACCAATGATTTGATCGTGGAGCCGGGCGAGGATTTTACGCTGGATCTGATCGGGCTGAGCAGTCTTTCGGGCGTCGATCTGGGCAGCGCGGCTGAAATCCAGGCGATTACGTCGATCAACGTGGACAGCAGCGATACGGCCACGGTGCAGATCGCATCGAGTGACCGCACCAAGGCGGTGGCCGAGGGCGATACAGACGTGACCTACACCGTGGAGCTGGTGGGTGATATCGACGATGACGTCACCGGTGTGACCGTGGCCTACGGATTCGACGAGGGTGGCACGGACACGGCGGAGAGCGCGGACTACGCCGATACGACGACCCCGCCGGTGACATTGAGCCAGGCGTCCCGGACGTTCGATATCGTGGTCGATATCGTCAACGACGACATCGTGGAGCCGGGCGAGGACTTTACGCTGGACCTTACCGGCGTGAGCGGCCTTTCGGGGGTCATCCTCGGCAGCGCCGCTGATATTCAGGCCTCCACCTCCATCGACGTGGACAGCGCCGATACGGCGGTGGTCAACATATCGGCGGGTGATCGGGCCAAATCCGTGTCGGAAGGTAACACGGGCGTAACCTTCATGGCGGAGTTGGTAGGCGACATCGACGACACCGCCTATGTGGACGTGAATTTTACCTTCAACCAGGCTGGCAGCGACACGGCCACCTACGTGACGGACTATACGGACGAGACCGTAACCCCGGTGAGGCTTACCCAGGGGGCCAAGACCTACCCGATCACGGTGGATATTGTCGGCGATACGGTCGTCGAACTCCCCGAGGATTTTACGATCGATTTAACCGATGTGACGACCCCACTAACGGGGGTTTCGCTGGACGCGACCCCGGGATCGACCCAGGCGGTGGGTACGATCACGAATATGGACAGCGCGATCGCCAGCGTTACCAGCACTTCACTCAGCGTCACCGAGGCCGACAGTGTTTCGGTCGACATCACCGTGACCCTCGACCGCCCGATCCAGGACGGTGCGCAGGTTGAAGTCGGCTATGCCACGGCGGACGACACCGCCAATGCCATGGCGGACTATACACCCGCCAGCGGGACATTGGTCTTCGACAATGGGACCGGCAGCTACACGATCACGATTCCGATCACCAACGACCAGGTCGTCGAACCCGACGGCGAGACCTTCCGCTTCGAACTGTCGGCCGTCAGCAATTCGGTGATATCTTCGACGGATGGCTATGCCACGGTATCGATCGACGACAATGACAACACCATTACGCTCAGTACCACCGCGGACGGGTTCATTTCACCTTCCGATGACGTCAACGTGGAAGATGGCGCCAGTCTGACGGTCAATCTCAGTTGGGTTCATGAGTATCAGGACCTGCTGCTGGACGGTAGTTCGGTGGACGGCAGCTCCGGGACCTATGTCTACACGGCCACGGATCGCAACGACCACACCATCCATCTGGTGGCCCGGCATGCCATCGACGTGACCGTAGGGCTCTACGGTTCGGTTGAAATCGATGGGACGCCGGTCACCACCGGTGACACTCTGATCGTGAATCACGACCACACGGCCACGGCCGACATGACCCCCGACCCGGATCACTGTGTGCGCGAGGTAACCCTGGGGTCGACCACGCTGGGATCGGCGTTGAGCTATTCACTGGGACCGATCGTTGAAAGCACCACCTTCGAGGCCTATTTTCGCGACCAGCTCCTGACGGTTCAGATCGAGCCGGAAAGGGTGCGCCCCTGGGGCCGCTGGCGTCTCAACCGCTGGGATACGGGCACCAGTTCCTGGGTGGCGCTCACCACCTGGATGGAGCACGATGATACCGTGGCGGTCGACTGCTACGAACCAAGTCTGCGGGTTGAATTCAACGAAGTGCCCGGCTGGATCAAACCCAACAATTACGACTATACCATCGACACCTCGACCACCGGACACCCGACGGTCGTGGGCACCTACGGCGCCCTGACCGTCAATCTGGTGCTCGAAGTGCTCAGCCCGGACGGATCGGAAGTCATTTCCGCCGATCCCACCGGTTCAATGGAAGCCGGCTTGGGCCAGCAGGTCTACATGACCGGTGAGGACGTCAACCTGTCCGTGGCCAGCACCGGCAGCACCGAGTTTGCCCAGTGGCAGGAACGCGCCGGCGGAGAGGTCAGCAATCTCGGCGCGGATCCCGTCCTGTCGATTACCATGGGGACGGACCGGACCATCATTGCCGTCTTCATCGATCCGGGCGCCGACAACGACGGTGACGGCTATACCGCCGCTGAGGGCGACTGCAACGATACGCCAGGCGGCACCGGACCCAGCGCCGGTGTCAATATTCACTCCTTCCGCGAGGAAGTCTGCGGGGACGGCGTCAACAATGACTGCGACGCAACCACGTCGGATTTATGCGGCCCGCTGGATTCGGATGACGACAACGATGATTTCACCGAAAACCAGGGGGATTGCGACGACACCAATCCCGATATTCATCCGGGGGCGACGGAAATCTGCGGCAACAGCGTGGACGAAGACTGCTATGACGGTGACCGCCCCTGTGGCTCCGAGGCCAACTGTGTAAGTATCGCCAACACCCCGCTGGATACTACCGGGTTCAATGCCGGGGCCAATATCATGTTTATCCTGGACGACTCCGGCAGTATGGACTGGGAGTTCATGGTTCAAGGGGCCGGCAACGGCGTTTACAACGGCAACGTGGAATACGTTTTCGACGACCCCGGCAACGACAACGCCTATCAGTCGGGGGGCTATTCCACCATCCTCAACGACACCCAGAGACGCGACTGGCGCACCCAGTGGGCGGGTTACAACAAGATCTACTACAACCCCAGCGTCACCTATGTGCCCTGGCCGCGCTGGGAAACCCTGACGGATATCGTGGACACCCCGGTATCGAACGGGAACAACGCCGATCTGGACGACCCGCGTCAGGATCCGCTCGACGACAGCGATACGCTGAATCTCGACGGGACCTACGTGACGATCGCCCGATTAGCGATCGACAACCTTACCCAGCGTATCCGGGTAACACGCGAGAATGACGGCGACAACGGCAACAGCACCCTGGCCGATGCCATCGCCCTGGTGCCGGCGAGTGTTTACACGGCGGCCGGCGGCGATGCGGCGACCCTCGATGCACAGATCAGGGCGGGCGGCAGCGGCATCATTGTCGTCGACAACCAGGATACCGAACAGGATGGTACCGAGTATTTTCGGGAGTATGGGCCGGGATGGGATACTTCGCAGAGCCCCAATCCGTGGGATGGCCAGGCGCGCTATACGACGGGTGACGGCAGCTTCGGCGAGTGGTATATCGAGGAAGTGAGCGGCGACTACCACGTGTTCACCTGGGTCAACGATTATACGCAACGCGACCATTCGGCCCGCTACGATATCTATCACGACAACGGCAGTCAAACCATCTACCACCGGGATCAGGCGGTCGGTGGTGCGCAATGGGTCGAGCTCTGGGATGGCAGCACCCATGCGCCCCTGACCTTCACCCCTTCACCCCCGAGGCCGGACGATAATGTCAAGAACGCCCACTACTACACCTGGCGCGACGACGGCGACGGCACGGTGGACGCCGGTGAGGTCTATTTGGTCGAGATGGACGGTTACGACGACGGCAATACCGCCACGGGCCAGATCAACGTCTACCGTTACAACGGAACGGACAATTCCATCGAAGACGGTGAACTGCAGTTGGTGACCCGCGCGGACGCGGTGGCGGCGGGCGCCTGGCCCCTCACTCCCGACGGCTCCGAGATGGAGTTTGCCGACGCCCGGCAGAACTTTGCCAACTACTATTCCTTCTACCGCCGCCGCGAACTGGCGGCCAAGGCTGCCGTGGGGCGGGTGATTGACAGCATGAGCGGAGTCTATATCGGCCTGTACTCGATCCACAACCGGATCAACGAAACTGTGGTGCCGGTCAATGTCGAAGACTTGTCGGGCAACGAACTCGATCAGACCGACGATCTGCTCGAAGCCCTTTACGGGGGCACCTCCAACAACAGCACGCCGCTGCGGCGGGCCCTGGAGGCCGTGGGCCGCTATTTCCATGTCGAAGACGGCCAGACCGGCGGGATCGGTACCTCGCCCTTCTTTGCCGAGCAGGACGGCGGCGGCTGCCAGAAGGCCTTTGCCATCCTCATGACCGACGGCTATTACAACGGGAGCGACCCCCACACGACGGCTATCGGCAACGAGGACGGCGACGGCAATACGGACTTCGACACCATTCTCAATAGTGACGGCAGCGGGGCCTCTTTCTCCGATTCCTCCTCGGACACGCTGGCGGACGTGGCCATGTACTACTATGAGAACGACCTGGCGCCCAACACCCTGTCGGATTTCGTGCCCCAGGCCGGCTACGACACCGCCACCCACCAGCACATGGTGACCTACGGTGTGGCCTTCGGTGTGACCGGCAGCCTCGATCCGGACGCTTGGCCCGATTGTCTCCCGGAATGTTCGCCGGAAGACGAGGGCTGCGAGACCCTGTGTCCGACCTGGCCGACGCCTGACAGCGGTCCGCACCGGATCGATGACCTCTATCACGCTTCGATCAACGGCCGCGGCCGGTTCCTGAGCGCCGGCAGTCCCCAGGAACTCGTGGACGGCCTGATGACCATCAAGGATGATATCGAGTCCAAGATCCATTCCGGTGCGGCGGTGTCCATCAACGCCCACGAACTGAACGAGGGCACGACCATCTACCAGGCGATCTACCGCGCCGACAACTGGAAGGGCGATCTCATTACCAAGTGCCTCGACCCGACCAGTGGCGAAATCGTCGACTGCAGCGGTGGCATCACCTACGGAGATGAAGAAACCCTGGTGGGCTGGTCCGCCGACCAGCAGCTCCAGGGCCGGTCCACCACGGTCGATAGCGATACCGGCGATGAAGTACCCGATCGTCAGATCATCACCTTCGACGGGGTCAACGGCGTGGCCTTCCGCTACGACGATCTGACCGCCGCGCAGAAAGCGATGCTCGGTGCCACCGAAGCCGAACAGCGGCAGGTGCTGAACTATATCCGTGGCAGCAACAGCCGCGAAGTCCGCAACGGGGGCGCTTACCGCAACCGCCACAGCACCCTGGGCGATTTCGTGCACTCCTCCCCGCATCTGGTGACCCTGCCCGGTGCCAACGGCATCCTGGACAGCCGTCTGGATCCCACCAACGATGACGAAGGTCTGGTTTTCATCGGCGGCAACGACGGGATGCTGCACGCATTCAATGCGGATACCGGTGACGAGGTGTTCGCCTACATTCCCAACCAGGTGTTTCGCAATCTGGATCGATTGACCGAACCGCTTTACAACCACCGCTATTATGTGGACAACGGTGCCTACGCGGCGCGGGTCAGCGGCCAGACCCTGGTGGTGGGGGCCCTGGGCAAGGGCGGTAAAGGGATTTACTGTCTGGATGCCTCATCGGTCGACGACGGCGGCAGTGACAGCACCCTGGCCGATTCACGCATGACCACGGCCGAATTCAATGCGACCGACATCGTCAAATGGGAATTTCCGTCTAGCCCCATGGACGCCAGCGATGTGAGTCCGGATGACGACATGGGCTACACCTTCAGCCAGCCCTACATCGTCAATTCCACCGTCGGCCCGGTGGCGATCTTCGGCAACGGCTACGACAGCACCGACGGGCATGCGGTCCTGTTCGTCCTCAACGCTCTGAACGGCAGCGAAGTGGCCCGAATCGATACCGAAGCGGGCGACCCGAGCAGCGACGAATGCAACGGTCTGTCCACCCCGGCCCTCATCGATGTCAACTACGATGGCTTGGTGGACTATGTCTTCGCCGGGGATTTATTGGGCAACCTGTGGAAATTCGACCTGACGGCCGCTGATCCGGCCTACTGGAAGGTGAGCTACAATACCAACGCCGACGGTTCGGGCGACCCCCGACCCCTGTTCCAGGCGGTCAACAAGCGCGGTATGCGCCAGCCGATTACCGGCCGCCCCGATGTGATGATCCCTTGCGGGGCTCTGCAGAAAGGCTACCTGGTGGTATTCTCCACCGGCCGCTACCTGGGATCGGACGACTTCGCCGATATCACGGTCAAATCGGCCTATGGGGTCTGGGATTGGCAGGACGCCTGGGACTATGCCGGAGAGACCAGTGCTGACAAATATCTGGGCCACTTGGGTACCCCGGACAGCAACGAGTTCCGCCAGCTCAGCAACTTGCCCAACTTTGTCGGTAGCCTCTACCTCGATAGACTGACATTGCAGGAGCAGCGCCAGATCTCCTATGATGCCAACGAGGGCTACCGTGTCCTCACCGACAACCCGGTCGAATGGGCCCTTGTGCCGCCCGCCCCCGCGGTGGATACCACCGAGCACCTGGGCTGGTATTTCGACCTTCCCGCCACCGGGGAGCGCAGTACCCAGAACATCATCATCCGCGGTGGCTTGGTGATCATGATCAGCAATATACCGGATTCCTCCCCCTGCTCCTCCAGCGGCGCCTCGATCCTGCATGTGCTCAACTCCTGCACAGGGGGGCGAATCAATGTCCCGGTCATCGATATCAGTGGACCCGACGGTACACCGGATGGTGTTCTGGATTCACACGATCTGATCAACATCGGGACCGAAGCCCATCCGGTCTGGGTCGCGCCCACGGGGTTGCGCAAGGACGGCACCTGGTATACCCCGGCCATTGTCAGCCTGCTGGACCGATCCGGCGATTTGGCCTTTTCGGCCACTTCCGAAGGTGAAATCGAACGGCTCAAAATTCAGGCCGACCCGGTGGGATTCCAGTATTGGCGTGAAATCAACTAAGGAGTTTGAAAATGTTGAAAAACTCTACTATAATCGCAAGCATGCTCGTGGTTCTCGCAATCGCCGGACCGTCCACGGCCCAAATGTCCGACATCGCCGCCCCCAATCCGGTGCCGTCGATGGAAATACCCTATCGGGCGGTCGATGGTCAGGCCTATATCGATGAAGTCGACGGCATGGAATATATTACGCGTATCGACGACAATGCCATTTTGTTCCACGATACGCGTCTTATTCTGGCCGGCAACATTCAATATTATGATATCAATGGGATTCGAACGTCCCGATCGGCCTTCCGGGCCGGGCAACCCGCGGCATTTGTGCTGAATGCCAATGGCCAAATCGAATCCCTCTGGGAGGTAAGGGAACGACCATGAAATTAAGTCATTGCGGGGCAGTCGCGATTGCGGTGGTATTGCTGATGATGACCTTCAGCACCAGCCACGCGCAGCTTTACCGCTACAAAGATGCCCATGGCAACTGGAGCTATACCGACAATCTCGCCGATGTTCCGCTAGATCAGCGCGAAGACTGCAAACAGTACGAAACGATTGAGACGCCGACCGCGCAGCCGATTCGGAAAGAGCGCACCCCCGACGCTACAGAACAAACCGCACCGGAAGAAACGGGCCGACTGCGGGATGAACTGCAGGCCCGTAAAGCCGCCCTCGACCAGGAATATGAGGAGCTGGTCAAAGAAAGTGGTGAACTCGAAAAGCGCAGCCAAAATTTAAAATCGGAGGAGGAGCGAAGGACTTTCGAGAATCGCAAAACCGCATTCAATCAGCGCTTGAAGGTGTTTGAGGAAAGACGGCAGGTTTTCGAAAAAGACTTGCAGGCCTACAACGAGATTGTCGGATACCGCAAGAATTAGCGCCTGGGGCCTCGTTGATGGGTAGCGTGCTTTATTAAAGCATAATAGCATATACAAGGTAATTCCGTTTCACCCAAACAAAGCCTGATGCCACCTTAATTGCAATACCGCCGCCGGTGAATAACGATCGGCGGCCGTTGCTTTACGAGCCTGCCGGGAAATAACGACATTATGGCGGATTTAGAAATACCTATTCTGGAAAGCCTTTATGACAGCCAAGGGCGCAACGATGCGCTGATAACGCTGCTGGTGGAACTTTGTCATCTGCTGAGCGCTTGCCTGCGACGTGACAAAGTCAATGTGGACGAAAATGCAGAGCCGACGGAAGAACAGGAAGATACCTCGATTGATGTGCCCTTGCAAATCGATCCTTTTGCGCAGCTCAGTAAGACCTTGGGTAAGCTCAATAAACGCTCCGGGCATGACGGTACCGTTCTCATCCGGGCCAGCCGCTTGGCTTCGCAAAACAGTGCCTACGACAAACCGGACTACAAGGTTTATTTCAGCGATATTGTGATCAACCGCCAAATCGTCGCCGCCATGGTCAGGCGCGTCGGTAATCACATGACCTATCTCAATGCGCTAATCCTAAAAGCATTTCAAACGTTGGCCGATCATCAGATTCTTACGTTGTTCTTAAGAATTCCGGATCCCCAATCGACAGCTTCCGAAGATTTGAAGACCGCTTTGAGCATTATTGCACGTTATCACCAAGCCCTTGAGAATGCCCAGACGCTTACTTTCCATGATGGCGACCGCGAAATCGACATGAGCATTATGAAAGATGAGCGATCGCTTCCCGAGCCCAATTTGACGCTTCTGGCGGGTCTGAACGGCATTCAGTTGGAAGCGATGAGCAAGCTTGTCAAGGAAGTTCATCACTGGGTCCGGGTATCCGACACCTCGGTCGGTTCGCATCGTTACGCCAGTGTCTACGATGCGATTGCCGGCGTTAAAAATTTGCGCGGCAAATTGCGTATCCCCCCGATCGAGATGAACAACATCCGCTGGTTTCTGGTGGATAAAACCGGCGAAAAACTACCCAAAGCCAAAGCGCAGCTGTCCTGGCTGATACGCGAGGAACTTGAAGGGGATGTCATGGATCAGGCCCTCTACCTGGAGAGCCTGTACGATATTGATAACTATGGTCAAATCAATGCCCGTGAGTTGGGTTTGCGGTTGAAACGCCTATCCGCGATCATCGATTCTGTCGGCAATCGCCCCAAAAAGGCCATGATCGTAGAAGAAGTATTAACGTATTTGCAGTGGCACATGGGACGTATTCCGGATGACGTTATCCGACAACTGACGGTTGAGAAAGGCGTCTTGGCCGTGCGGGGTGATAATGAACGCACCGCCTTTGAAATTGGGCCGGTTAACGATCTGATTGTGCGTACCATCGAATTTTATACCGGTCGCTTGGAAACCCGCTTGAAGATGCGTCGGGTGGGCGCCGATGACACGGTCTTCACCAACCGCGACCATGAAATTTTAGCGCGCGATTTTGATCTCTCTCCCATCGATGTCAAGGAAATCGTGCAACTCCTGCGAAAATGTTTTGATGCCAAAGGCCGTTTCAGTAAGTCGGGATTCGAAACCTGTGTGGCTGCGTTTGCCCGACACGAAGAGAAAGTATTTGAGATTCTCTGGCATTTCCTCAAACAGCCCATGCCGCGCGAAGATCGGATTGCCTTCTTAAATGCTTTGCAATTGCTGTTTGTTAAAATGAAAAAGCCTGAATTGGCCTTGAAGATCCTGCTAACCGATTTTCTGGAAGAGCCCGACCGTGTGCATTCCTTTGACCGCAATGGCATGATGCTGGCCAATCTTCTATTACGGCGCTATAACAAAGAACTTGAAATCGATATCGAAATAACGCCCGAGGAAGTTTTTCTGGTGCGTGAGGGGCTTAATCGTGACGCCGCCGCGGTTGCTTTGATGATGGTCGATCAAAACAGTAGCGCCTTTTTTGAAAAGATCAGAACCATCCATCGCTACATTATCAATTCTCTCGATCAAGCCGATAAAACCGAGGACGATCTGACAACCAAACATCTTCTTTCTTTGGAGCGCGAAATCCACATCTTTGTCTCCCTTTTGGGGGGTGATATTGCCCGTTCAGTACTGCGGAGCGCTCTAAATGAATATGGCAATCCGGATTCCGAAATTTATCAGGTGAATTCGGAAGTGACGATTTTCGAAGCCTTTTTACTGCACCTCAAAGTGATTTTTAGAGGATTGGGACGCGCGGGCGATGTGAGTGACGAATGGATCATTGAGCACGCAGCCAATCGTCGCGAAGAATTTATGGCGCTGAGTAGTGAAAACCGGCATACGGTTTTAGTCGATCGTGTACTTGAGTGGTCTGAAAAAGCTAAAACGAGCATTCACAGCCGCCAAGTAACCGAAGTGGCCTAATGAGGCCTATTTCGGCAAATGGCTGATTCTACAATATTTTGTGCCTGCGAACGCTTACCTGCCATACGCACACATCCCGTGCCCTCGCCGGACGGATCGCCTTTGACTCAGGCCTTTTTAATCAAGGCGCCGTTTCCCGGTTGAGCGTGCCGATCACGCCTCGCCCCGATTAAGGACGCCAACGATGTCACAAATCGACTTAAAAGATCCTTTCGCCCCCAAAGAAATATGCCGCGCACTGCTTAAGCATCGGCTGATCAATAAGGATCAGGTCAAAGGTCTGCTTCAGCGACGCATGCAAATTGAAGCCGAACTGGAAAAAGAAAGCCACAAGCGCATGGCTTCCTTTGGCCTAAAAATTCACAATCCGATTACGTTTGTAGATGTGATCGCCAAGATCGGCCCTTTACGGGCCGACGGTAAACCCGGGGTCTTGGAAGAAGATGTCATTTTTAAAGCGCTGGCGGCCGAATGGGATATGGCCTATAAAAAAATTGACCCTCTCAAACTCGATCTGAATACCGTGACGACGACGGTACCCCGCAACTTCGCCATGAAGCATTTGGTATTGCCCATCGAAGTCAACGATGGAACCCTCGTTGTGGCGACACCCAACCCCTTCAACATGGAAGTGATCGATGATATCACCCGCGTCACTAATATGCGGGTATCCACGGTTGTCAGTTCTAAATCCGATATCCTCAAATTAATCGACGAGTTTTTCGGCTTCCAACGTTCAATCGCCGCCGCGGAAGATTTGTTCGCGGGCCCGTCCATTGATCTTGGTAACTTGGAACAATATGTCCGCCTTAAATCAGCCGACGAGTTACCATCGAACGATCAGCATATCGTTAATGCGGTTAATCACCTGTTTATCTACGCCTTTGATCAGCGCGCCTCCGATATTCATATCGAACCGAAGCGCGAGGTTGTCTTGGTCCGTATGCGCATCGATGGCGTGCTGCATACCGTCTACAAACTCCCCAAGAAAGTGCATAATGCGATTGTTTCCCGAATCAAAGCGCTTTCGCGCCTCAACATGGCGGAAAAACGCCGACCGCAGGACGGCCGGATCAAAATGGACAAGGGCGGTCAGGAAACCGAAATTCGGATTTCAACCGTTCCCGTGGCCTTCGGTGAGAAAGTGGTCATGCGTGTCATGGATCCCGATGTCCTGATTCAGGACCTCGATGGTTTGGGCTTTACCGAAGGCGATCTTAAGAAATTCAATCAGTTCATTCGGATGCCCCATGGTATCATTCTCGTGACGGGTCCGACGGGCAGTGGTAAGTCGACGACCCTGTATTCAGCCCTGCGGAAGGTGTCCACCGCCGAAAACAACATCGTGACGGTCGAGGACCCGATTGAAATGATTCATGAAGAATTCAATCAGATCGGCGTCCAATCCGCCATCGACGTTACCTTTGGCTCGATATTGAAAACGATTCTGCGCCAGGATCCGGATATCATTATGATCGGTGAGATGCGCGACCTGGAAACAGCTGAAAATGCGGTTCAAGCCTCTCTGACGGGCCACCTGGTTCTCTCGACGTTGCACACCAACGACGCCCCCTCCAGCCTCACCCGTTTACTGGATATAGGGGTTCCGGCTTTTTTGATTCAGGCGACGATCATCGGCATCGTGGCCCAGCGCCTAGTGCGCGTCATTTGCGGATATTGTCAGGAAAGCTTTGAGATGACCGCTTCGGATCTGCAGGATCTGGGAATCCGTACGGGATTGAAGGGGGTCTTGAAATTGCGCCGCGGGATGGGATGCAATCGCTGCCGTCAAACGGGTTATCGTGGACGCGTCGGGATCTATGAAGTGATGTCCTACTCGGAGAGTATCCAGAAAATGACCACGGCCAAAGCCAATATCGAGAATATCCGTATCCGCGCCAAAGAAGAGGGGATGGTAACCCTGCACCAGAATGCGATAATTAAAATGCTGGCAGGGACCACAACATACGAAGAAGTGCTGCGTGTGACTTCGGCCCGTAAATTTTTGGGTGCCTGACCCCCTGAGCGCTTCGATACGTGCAGGAAAGTAATCACAAAGGCCGCGCTGCTTGTCCAGGCGGCCCTTGTGATTTTTCAAGTAGATCCAAATGCCGTGATCACTGATCACGGCGGTCCCGATTCAGTCTGAGGGGGTGCCGCTAAAGCGGCGCGGGTGGCGGTTCAAAACGGCGTTGCGATCGGCGTCCAGGGATCGATGGATTTCTCCGAGCGTGTCAGAAGAACCGTGGCCGTGTTGTCTTCAGTATGCAGCACCAAGACCGAGCCGATATCTTCTTTGGGCATGCGAATGATTTTGTTGATGCCCGTCGTTGTCCAGACCCGGTTTTTATTCTGCTGAAAGATGGTGTAGTATTGACCGACTTCAATGCCGTCTCTTTCGCCCTTGTCGATAAATGCGGTCTGGAACTGACCGGTCAGTCGGGCGTGTTGTTCGCTGGAAATGAATTTCCCGATAAGTCCCGGGACGCTTTCCTTGATTTCAATCACCGGTGAGCGCTCCAGAAAGGGCGTTACCAGATCCTTGCGCTGGATGATCCGCCAGGAGCGGATCACATCGGCAATGGCGGTATCCGGGCGAACTTCGGTGATCTCGCAGATGCCGACCAGTAGATGCTGGATGCCAATGTATTCCCGGGTTTCTTTGTCATTGATCGGCTTCAATTTGCGGTAAATCGTGTACTTTTCGCCCACCTGATATTCATGATCGATACCGACCAGATACAATTGATCATATTGCCCGATCAACGCTTTGGGCCCGACCGGCTCGATAACCATGCCCGCAGGCTCGAGACCATCTTTACGAATAAACCCCACGGCGTTGATGTTCTGGTAGCGCACCTGGGCGCCTTCCGGTTTGGGCTTGGCATCGACGACGGGAATGCGGTCGGCATCCTGGCGCCGGTAGAGTTTAATACGATCTCCCGGGTAAATCAGGTGCGGGTTGTTGATTTGTCGGTTTTCTTTCCAAAGATCCGGCCACAGCCAAGGCGAGTCAGAAAAATGTTGCGATAAATCCCATAGCGTGTCTCCCGGCTGGACGATATAGTATACGCCTGTTTCAGTTTCGACAATATGCTCCTGAATGCCACCTTGGGCGTTTACCGCAGCAGCATAACCTAGTAATCCGATGCAGGCTATGAACGCCGCCAGGGTGATTCGGAGGGGCATGGATGGTTTCATAAATCGCTCCGGTCGTTTGTTGGGGTTGTTGACCTACAATAGTAAAATAAACATAAAATTTAGGTTCATATCCTCTCCATCCTAAACGCACCGTCCGGGAATTGTCAAGCATTCAGGCGTTGCCAAAAGAAAAACCCCCTGCCCGGCGGGCAGGGGGTTTAATGGCTGAGGACGTGGGCTACCGGGTGAATTTACATCATGCCCCCCATGCCGCCCATACCACCGCCCATACCACCACCCATACCGGCGGCAGCCGCAGCGGCGGCATCGTTTTTCTCTTCGGGTTTATCGGCCACCATGGCTTCGGTGGTCAGCATCAAACCGGCGACACTGCCGGCATTCTGCAGGGCGAAACGGGTAACCTTGGTCGGGTCGATAACACCGGCTTCGATCAAGTCTTCGTACGTGTCACTGCTGGCATTATAACCCAACGCGGCCTTTTCCTGTTTGATTTTGTCGATGACGACCGACCCCTCTTTGCCGGCATTGTTGGCAATCTGGCGCAGGGGCTCTTCGATGGCCCGCATCACCACATCGACACCCAGTTTCATATCCGCTTTTACTTTGGCGCGGGCTTTGTCGAGGGCATCCAGGCAGCGCACCAGGGCAACCCCACCACCCGGGACGATACCTTCTTCGACAGCGGCGCGTGTTGCGTTGAGCGCATCTTCGACGCGGGCTTTCTTTTCTTTCATCTCGGTTTCGGTTGCCGCGCCGACGTTGATGACGGCCACACCGCCAATCAGTTTGGCCAGGCGTTCCTGCAATTTTTCACGATCGTAGTCCGATGTGGTTTCATCGATCTGGGCGCGAATCTGCTTGACCCGGCCTTCGAGGGCCGAGCGGGATCCGGCGCCGTCCACGATGGTCGTGTTGTCTTTGTCGATGTTGATCCGCTTGGCTTTGCCCAAATCGGAAATAGCCAGATTCTCGAGCTTGATCCCCAAATCTTCCGACACCACCTGGCCGCCGGTCAGAATCGCAATATCTTCCAACATGGCTTTGCGGCGATCACCAAAGCCCGGGGCCTTGACGGCGGCAACCTGGAGGGTCCCCCGCAGTTTGTTGACGACCAGGGTCGCCAGGGCTTCGCCGTCGACATCTTCGGCAATGATCATGAGCGGTTTGCCCATTTTGGCAACTTGTTCCAAGATCGGCAGGAGATCCTTCATATTGCTGATCTTCTTTTCGTTGATCAAAATATAGGGGTCTTCCAGCGAGGCCACCATTTTTTCAGGGTCGGTTACGAAGTAAGGCGAAAGGTAGCCGCGGTCAAACTGCATCCCCTCAACGACATCCAAGGTGGTGTCCATGCTCTTGGCTTCTTCCACCGTGATAACGCCCTCTTTACCAACTTTGTTCATCGCTTCAGCGATAATGTTGCCGATGGTTTCATCGTTGTTGGCCGAAATCGTACCAACCTGGGCAATTTCGCGCTGATCCTTGGTCTGCTTGCTCATTTTGTGCAGTTCTTTGACCGCCGCATCCACGGCGACATCGATGCCGCGCTTGATGGACATGGGGTTGTTGCCGGCCGCCACCAGTTTTTGCCCCTCTTCATAGATGCAGTAGGCCAGTACCGTAGCCGTCGTCGTGCCGTCACCAGCCATATCGCTGGTTTTGCTGGCCACTTCCTTGACCATCTGGGCACCCATATTCTCAAATTTGTCTTCCAACTCGATCTCTTTGGCAACCGTGACACCATCCTTGGTAACCGTCGGCGAGCCCCACGATTTGTCGATGACCACATTACGGCCCTTGGGCCCCAGGGTAACCACCACGGCGTCGGCAAGCGTCTTGATCCCTCGAAGCATTGCTTCGCGGGCTTTCATATCGTACTTAATCAATTTAGCCATTTTAGTTCAACCTCCATTGACTTATGTTTATTTATTCAATGATGCCCAGAATATCGTCTTCCCGCATGATCAGATATTCATCACCTTCCACCTTGACTTCGGTCCCGCCGTATTTGCTGAACAGGACGCGGTCGCCTTTTTTGACTTCCAGGGCTACGCGCTTGCCGTCATCACCCAAGCGGCCATTGCC
>JAAUYK010093668.1_pt1 | contig 16856 bp, 15 predicted proteins | sample 7278021 | NCBI WGS metagenome assembly JAAUYK01 (sample SAMN14350223, study PRJNA611818) | marine sediment metagenome | isolation source: surface marine sediment (1.8m) | place: French Polynesia: Moorea | collected 2018-08
CAAGTTTCTGCCTGTCCCACCTGTAATGGTGAGGGACGGGTGATAGAGCACAAGTGTAGCACTTGCGGCGGTGCTGGTCGCAAACAAGAGACGAAAAAGCTCAAAATTACCATCCCGCCAGGGGTAGATAATGGGACTCGCCTGCGAGTTTCTCGCGAGGGAGATGCCGGAGTGCGCGGCGGTTCCCAGGGTGACTTGTATGTCTATTTGTTTGTGGAACCAGACAAAAAGTTTAGGCGGGATGGCATCAACATTCACTCTGAAATTATGATTAGCTACTTGCAAGCTATTCTCGGCTGTCGCTTGAAGGTCAATACCGTCGATGGAACTGAGGAGTTAATCATTCCAGCGGGAATGCAACCGAACACAGTATTGACTCTGGAAAATCGCGGTGTCCCTAAGTTGGGCAATCCAGTCAGCAGGGGCGATCACCTGATTACAGTGAAAATTGAAATTCCGACTCGCCTCAGTGCTGAGGAGCGAGAACTATTGGAAAAACTCGCTAAAATCAAGGGAGAGAGTACTGGCAAAGGCGGTATAGAAGGATTTTTAGGAGGGCTGTTTCACAAATGAACAACCCAGCAAGTAAAAAAGCAGAGGAGTACAGGAGTACAGGAGTAGGGGAGAATTTAGAGCCAAACTCTCCTGTGTCCTCTAGTTCCCCCACACCTCTGCTTGATTTACGGGGTACACCTTGCCCAATTAACTTTGTCCGTACAAAACTGCGCTTGCAGCAGATGGCCCCTGACTCTTGGTTAGAGGTCTGGCTCGATCCGGGAGAACCGATTGAACAGGTGCCGGACAGTTTGGTGCTCGAAGGCTATGAACTGGAAAAAATCGAAGACCGCACAGAATTTTTCGCTTTTAGGGTGAGGCGTCCAGCAAGATTGTGAGCAATTCTGTGACTGCCAAAACCCAGGAATTTTCTGGAGTGCTGGGCACAGTGGTGGCTGTGCAAGCTAATTTTTACCAAGTGCGCTTAGATTGGGTCAATCCTCAATTACTCATTCCCAATCCTCAATATCTACTGTGTACTCGCCGAACGCGCCTGAAAAAAATTGGGCAGAAGGTAATGGTCGGCGATCGCGTTCTGGTTAGGTCGGCAAGTGAAGGGCGAGGAGCGATCGCCGAAGTCTTGCCCCGGAAAACGGAACTGCAGCGCCCTCCTGTGGCGAACGCTGGGCAAATTCTCCTGGTTTTTGCTCTCGAAGAGCCAGCTTTGGATGCTTGGCAATTGAGTCGATTTCTGGTCAAGGCAGAATCCACTGCCTTAGATTTATGCCTTTGTCTGAATAAAACTGATTTAGTCCCACAAGGGCAACAGCAGCAGTGGCAAAAGCGCCTGAGAGAGTGGGGTTACCAGCCAGTAATGATTAGCGTCGCCACTGGCAGAGGTCTAGAGCAACTAATTTGCCACCTGAATGAGAAAATTACCATCCTCGCTGGTCCTTCAGGGGTCGGCAAATCGAGCCTGATTAACAAGTTGATTCCTGCCGTCAACTTACGGGTCGCAGAAGTGTCTGGGAAACTCAGTCGGGGTCGCCATACCACTCGCCACGTTGAACTATTTGAGCTTCCTGGCAGTGGCTTGCTCGCAGATACTCCTGGCTTCAATCAACCCGATCTTGACTGCGACCCAGCATCTGTTGCCCTTTACTTTCCAGAGGCAAGACAGCGACTAGAAGCGGGCAAGTGTCAGTTTAGCAATTGCCTGCATCGAGATGAGCCTAACTGCGTCGTGCGCGGAGATTGGGAGCGCTACGAGCATTATCTGAAATTTTTAGAAGAAGCGATCGCGCGTTCCTGGGCGATCAAGCAGATGCCCGATCGAGAATCGAGCCTGAAGCTGAAAATTAAAAGTGCTGGTCGGCATTTCTTAGAACCGAAGCTAGAGAGCAAAAAATATCGGCGTCATTCGCGCCGAGAACGGCACCAAACTCTACAAGAGTGCGTGCGACATCAAACGCTTCAGGAACTTTACGAAGAAGTAGAGGATTTGTAGCGAGTGGATCAAACTCAAGCCGATAACTATGTCTCAACGTCCTATTTACTTAGACTGTAACGCCACTACACCGATGGATAAGCGGGTGTTAGAGGCGATGCTGCCTTACTTCACCGAAGGCTTTGGCAACCCATCGAGCATTACCCATGCTTACGGCTGGGAAGCAGAAGCAGCAGTGAAGGGAGCTAGAGCTACCTTAGCAGATGCTATCTGTGCCACTCCAGAAGAAATCGTCTTTACCAGTGGTGCCACAGAAGCCAATAATTTGGCAATTAAAGGCGTGGCTGAGGCTTATTTCAGCAAAGGGCGCCACCTGATCGCCCTACAAACCGAGCATCGAGCTGTACTTGACCCTTGCCGCTATTTGCAAACCCTGGGTTTTGAGGTGACATTCCTGCCAGTAAAGCAGGATGGTTTGATCGATTTGCACCAGCTCGAGCAAGCCATTCGTCCCGATACCATTTTAGTGTCGGTGATGGCAGCCAATAATGAAATCGGGGTATTGCAGCCCCTGGCAGAAATTGGGTCAATCTGCCGCCAACATGAAGTTTTGTTTCACACAGATGCTGCTCAAGGGATTGGCAAAATTCCCCTAGATGTGGAAAGAATGAAGATTGATTTGATGTCCTTGACTGCTCACAAGGTCTACGGACCAAAAGGCATCGGCGCTCTCTACGTCCGCCGTCGCCATCCCAGGGTGAGGCTGGCTGCTCAAATCCAAGGGGGAGGACAAGAAAGAGGAATTCGCTCCGGTACTCTATGTACTCCCCAGATTGTTGGCTTTGCCAAAGCAGTAGAATTGGCACTAGCTGAACTAGAATCGGAATCAAAACGCCAGATTCAGTTGCGGGAGCGATTGTGGTCGAAGCTTCGCCAACTAGAAGGAATTCATCTCAATGGCCATCCCACTCAGCGTCTACCGGGGAATCTGAATCTTAGTATAGAAGGTGTGGATGGTTCGGCATTGCTGTTGGGTTTGCAGCCGGTAGCAGCAGTTTCTTCGGGTTCCGCTTGCTCCTCTGCTTCAACGACCCCTTCCCACGTTCTGAAGGCACTAGGACGCTCAGAAGCATTAGCTTATGCTTCCGTGAGATTTGGGCTCGGGAAATTTAACACGACAGCACAGATAGATTGGGTAGCACAACAGCTCGTAGCCACCATCCAATCCCTCCGCCAAGCTGAAATCACAGTCTGAAAATTATCCCTTGTCATAATTTCCCTTTTAAGGTTATATTCAGATTAAAATTATTTAAAAGCGTTCCGCAAAGATTCAGCGGTCTTTGGAAAACAGCGCAATATACCAAAGCTCAATCGGAGCAATCGCGGTCTTGTTTTTCCATCAACTTCCCAGTCGAAGACAGCCAGCGTCTGATGCTGGATTTAACCAGTTTGTATTCGAGATTCATTTGACAGACTTGACAAAAGACCGTGTTTTTCTTTACAGGAAAGGCACGTTCCTAGGAATCGAACGAGTTCACGGAAATATTGATTCGGCTGAAAAGTTGGGGTTAGTCCGACACTCTAAGATGAGTGTAAATTCTCCCATTCTCATCTCTACATGCAGTTAGAGTTGTTCGCTCAGACAGTTACAGTTTTCATGTTAAGCAAAGTTGAAAGGCACAGCGACTAGGTGTCTCAACCTGCTAAAGAATTTTGAGGAAATTTAATGCCAAAGCAAATTATAATCGCGGAGCAGCATCATATCGCTGCCGTTTTCTGGGAAGATCAAATCCAAGAACTGGTCGTTGCCACCGGCAACCAACAAGTTAGTGATATTTATCTCGGCATTGTTGAAAATGTTATACCTGGAATAGATGCTGCATTTGTCAATATTGGAGATGCCGAGCGCAACGGCTTCATTCACGTCACTGACCTAGGACCACTGCGCCTAAAACGGTCGGCTGGGGCAATTACAGAGCTATTAGCACCGCAGCAGAAAGTTCTGGTGCAGGTAATGAAAGAGCCAACGGGGAACAAAGGACCGCGGCTGACTGGCAATATTACCTTGCCAGGGCGCTATCTGGTGTTGATGCCCTACGGAAGGGGGGTAAATTTATCCCGACGGATCAAAGACGAAAATGAACGCAGCCGCCTGAAGGCATTAGCAATTCTGATTAAACCCGCTGGTATGGGTTTGCTAGTGCGCACGGAAGCGGAAGGCAAAGCTGAAGAAGCAATCATGGAAGATCTCGAGTTCCTACAAAAGCAGTGGGAACTGATTCAGCAGCGGGCTAATTCTACTAGGGCTCCAGCCCTACTTAACCGGGATGATGATTTTATTCAGCGCGTTCTGCGGGACATATACAGTGCCGATGTCAATCGCATTGTGGTGGACTCCGGTGCAGGTGTGAAGCGAGTCAAACAACATTTGATGAACTGGAGTGGCGGTCGTTCGCCGGAAGGAGTCTTAATCGACCATCATCGAGAGCGCCAGCCGATTTTGGAATATTTCCGCGTCAATGCCGCAATTAGAGAAGCTCTCAAGCCAAGAGTCGAATTACCTTCTGGTGGTTATATCATCATCGAGCCAACAGAAGCCTTAACCGTAATTGATGTAAACTCCGGTTCCTTTACCCGTTCAGCAACAGCACGGGAAACAGTTCTCTGGACAAATAGCGAAGCCGCCACAGAAATTGCCCGTCAGTTGCGCCTGCGCAATATTGGGGGGGTGATTATCGTTGACTTCATCGATATGGACTCGCGGCGCGACCAGCTAAAACTGCTCGAACACTTTAATAAAGCGATAAAAGCAGACAAAGCCAGACCCCAAATTGCTCAACTTTCTGAACTGGGCTTAGTCGAATTGACGCGCAAGCGCCAAGGCAAAAATATCTACGAATTGTTTAGTCAAACCTGTCCGAAGTGTGAAGGATTAGGGCACTTGCTCCGCTTCCCTGGGCAGTCTGAAGCTGAACTTCTGGAAGTACCTGCCTTTGCTCCCTCAAGAGTAATGTTGAAATCGGCAGAAAAACCTACAGAAGAAAGGGAAATATTCCCAGAACCACCATTAGAGCTTGCGCCTAGCTATGAAAGTCAACAGCTCGACCTGCTGCACCATCCCAGTTATCAAGAGCAAAGCACAGTTCCTAGCACCACTCGCCGTCGCCGTCGCCGTCGCTCGACTGAAGTAACAATTAAGGAAGAACCTAGAGTACCAGACACTTCTCGTGCTGCTGCTAAAGAGCTGGAACTAGAGACCGAAATTGATGAAGTAGGAGAACGGAAAGAACGCCCCCAATCTCCTCGTGTTTCGCGGCGAGAAGGAGCAAATTTAGAAAAAATTTCCGTAGAAATGACTCCTTTAGAGCAGGATATTTATGCGTTGATGGGAGTTTCGCCGCTGGTCCGCTTAAATCGAGAGTTCAAAGACCCTAGGTCAGTTGTTGTTTCAGTGAAACTTCCAGGAGAGCCAGATTTAGATTTAACACAGGAGCTATCTTCTCCAGCAGCGGTGAGTAATCTCAAACCTGAGACTGGAACTGAACCAGAATCAGAAAATGGTGAATCTGATAATGGTCGTTCTTTAAGCCGCCGCCGCCGTCGTCGTTCTTCAGCTACAAATAACCAATAACAAATCTGAAAAGATACAATGCCCAAAAAACAAATACTGCCCGCCTTTGACTTTTCTCAATTACCAGAGTTATCTGCTAAGGAGGCTTTGGTCGCTGGTGTCGATGAAGTGGGAAGGGGTGCTTTATTTGGTCCAGTCGTGGCAGCGGCAGTAGTTTTACCCATATCAGCTTTGCCAAAATTGGCTGATATGGGGGTCAAAGATAGTAAACAGCTATCTGCCAAGCGGCGCTCAGAATTGGTCCAACAGATTCAAAAAGTAGCTAAAGCTTGGCAAGTCAGCTATGCTACTGTCGGTGAGATCGATCGCATTAATATTTTGCAGGCGTCGTTATTAGCGATGAAGCGGGCTGTGGTTGGGCTGAGGGTGCAGCCAGTTATTTGTTTGGTTGATGGCAGGCAACCTCTTCGAGATCTTTCCATGCCGCAAAAAAATTTAATTAAGGGCGATCGGCGATCGCTCGCGATTGCAGCTGCTAGCATTATCGCCAAAGTCTGGCGAGATGAGCTGATTGTGCGTTTTGCTGCTAAATACCCTGACTATGATTTAGCAGCGAATAAAGGTTATGGAACCAAAAGACACCAACTAGCATTGCGGCACCATGGTCCCTCGCCTCAGCATCGGATGTCTTTTCGTCCCTGTCGCGTTTCAGTGAACAGTGACAACTTGGTAACTGTTCACTAGTATCTCTCTTCTGTCAGTCTCCCAGAAGAGAGATAACTGGTAATTTTGCGCCTAACGGCGCGCCTTTGGCACGACTAACAAATAATCCTGTTGGCAAATGCGCTACAAAACGTATTACATCGAGTATTGCTAATCGCCAAAGTAAAGGCTTCTCGTTACTGTAGTATTATTAATTTCATCCAAGATTACTTTCGCCAACAGGATCGACAACTGGTAACTGGTAACCGATAACTGGCTCGGTGTTGCTGTTAGCCCATTGGCGATAATCTTTTAATAGCTGGCTGAGTAACCTTTGCTTTATTCTTAACAAAACACTTTTAAGCAGCCCATTCCCCGCTACTTCTAAAAGTGGTTTCGGAGTGAGCCGCAACGGAGGCGGTAACTCCACTTTGACTTCTAAATCTGCTTTGCCCTTGAGATAGGCTTTCCCATTACTTTGACAAGGAAATAACTTTCCCTTGACATTCAGGGAAAAGCGTTCGTTAATGTAATCGATACCCCGAATTTCGCAGCTTTCAGAGTTTAAATAAACTGTACCACTCGCCCCTGCCCAGACTTTGAGGACAACAGTTGGTTGAAAATGGTAGATCTCCATAAAGTTCAAGGGACGCATTTTCAACTCGTATAGCTCCTCAGAAAGCTGTTCCATCAATTTCGGGTTGGCGATCGCCCGCACCAGGCGCTGGGGCTGGCGCAGGTAATGTTTAATGGAACTGGACTCCTCTACCGAGATTTCTAAATATTCTGATGCACTAAAGCAGATGTTCATAAACAGAGAAACTCAGACTCAGCTTCTTACTTAATTTTACTTTACATTTCTTAAAAAAACAGGGCGAGATCGGACTCAATTGACTGCGCCATGACCTTTTAGAGTAAACTGTTTCGGTATTTAGTTGACTTTTGCTCATAAAAGTTTACACAATCTCGATCCTTCTCTCACCCGCGAGAGAGCAAAAGCGTTATCAAGTAACAATAATCAAGTGATGTTGGCAGCTTATGGCGATTTCCATTGCATATCTAGGACCAACTGGGACTAACTCAGAAACTGCAGCTTTGGCTTATGTTAGTTTGCTAGCCAAAGAAAAGGGTCAGGACTCTTTGCTGTGTCCTTACCCCAGTATTGCCCAAGCTATGGGTTCAGTTGCCCAAAGACAAGCAGATCTGGCTGTTGTACCCGTAGAAAATTCGATTCAAGGAAGTGTGGCGATTACTCTAGACACTCTTTGGAAGTTAGATCGGCTGCAAATTCAACAAGAGCTGGTTTTACCTGTATCTCATGCTCTGTTGTCCCAGGGATCTTCTCTAGAAGAGATTCAAACGGTTTATTCCCATCCCCAAGCTCTTGCTCAGTGTCAGGGATGGTTAGAGCGATTTCTCCCCTCAGTGCAGTTAGTGCCGACAAACTCTACTACGGAGGCGCTGCAGCATCTTGACCAGGAGCAAACAGCAGGGGCGATCGCTTCCCCAAGAGCATCAAAGTTATACAATCTACCAATTCTCGCTTCCCAAATCAATGATTATCCTGATAACTGCACGCGGTTCTGGGTGTTGGGTTTGACACCGACAAGGAACGGCAGTCGCATTTCCCTCGCTTTTAGCGTCCCTGCTAATGTTCCTGGAGCATTAGTCAAGCCGCTTCAAGTCTTTGCCCAGCGAAATATTAACCTCAGTCGGATTGAATCTCGCCCGACTAAGCGATCGCTGGGCGAGTATCTCTTTTTTATTGATTTGGAAGGAAATACTAATCAAGAATCAGTTCAAGCTGCTTTAGCTGAACTATCAGCTCATACGGAAGTGGTAAAAATTTTTGGCAATTATGACATTTTCTCAATTCAATCATCAGCAGTGGCGAATGTGTAAACCAATGAAGGAAGGAGGAAGAAGGAAGAAGGTTAATTTAAAAAAAGAAAAAAGGGTTTGTTGAAAGGGGATCACAATACCATTATCCCTGTTCCTTCTTCCTTCGAGCGCTCCCGTAGAGGTCGGAGTCTTAGGGAGTTAATTCAAAGCATCCTTAAGTGCTGTTCGGGCAGCTAGATGATTGCGAGTCAAACTGAGAATTTCTGCTGCTCGCTCCAAGCGGGCAGCAGTATCCTGCATTTCTAAAAGTGCCTGCTGTTGTGAAGCGGCATCGTAGAGATTACTCCCTATCCAATAGGACAATTCAATCGGTAAGCTGGGCAAATCGTCTGGCAGCTCAATGTTCTGGCTAGTTAACTTGGCAGATAAGTGGACCACATCCCGCAGTAACTTTTCTACATCTTGTGCCAGCGGTTTCAGGTCTTTAACTGGCGGTCGATCTTCAATCCACTCGACTAAACCGACTCGATAGGGCTTTTCGCGAACGTATTCTAAAACGCGGAACCGCTGTTGTCCCAGAGTCAAAATCTTCATCCGGTCATCAGGCAAGCGTTGAAAGTGAAGGATTTCAGCGCAACAGCCAATCTTGGCAATTTGACCTTGCCTCGGGTCAACCATCAACACGCCAAAACGGCGATCGTCCTCCAGAATCGTATTCATCATGATTCTGTAGCGAAATTCAAAGATATGTAGGGGGAGAGGGCGACCCGGAAATAAAACGACCTCAGGAAGGGGAAACAAGGGGAGTTCTCTGACAGCAATAGAGGAAGATGCCATTTTACTTCAATCGCAACGCTAATCTGTCTCTTTTACTTTAACGAATTTTTTAGCTTCTGCGATTCTCAGTTGGCGAGGGAGAAAAACCCTTCAGAGTTAAACAAATCTAAAGGGCAATTAGATGGCTTAGAGTTTGACTTCAATATCAACCCCCGCTGGCAAATCCAGTTTCATCAAAGCATCGATTGTTTTAGAAGAGGGCTGGTAAATATCAATAATTCTGCGGTGGGTGCGGGTTTCAAAGTGTTCTCGCGAATCTTTATCAACGTGGGGCGATCGCAGAAGGCAGTAAATTTTACGCTTTGTCGGTAAAGGAATCGGACCAATAGCCGTAGCGTTTGTCCGGTTAGCCGTATCTACAATTTTCTCGCAAGAGGTATCGAGCAAGCGACGGTCAAAAGCTTTGAGGCGAATGCGAATTTTTTGTTGCTGAATCGTTGCCATTTTTTTAGTTGTCGAGGTTCGGTCGGTCAATTATCAGTGACCAGTTATCAGTTGTCAGTGACCAGTTTTTTAAATCCCTGTAACTGTGCGCCTGATGGCGTGCCCGTAGCAGCACTGGTCACTGATTAAAGCTGGTCACTGTCTGTCACTCTACTTCACGATTTTGGAGACAACACCTGAGCCAATGGTGCGTCCACCTTCCCGGATAGCAAAGCGCATGCCTTTCTCAATGGCAATTGGGCTAATTAGCTCAACCGTCATTTTAATCCTGTCACCGGGCATCACCATTTCCACAGTACTGCCATCGTCCGCAGTGTAGTCTTTAATTGTGCCAGTTACATCTGTGGTACGGACATAGAACTGAGGACGATAATTCTTAAAGAATGGAGTATGCCGACCCCCTTCCTCCTTTTTCAGCACATAGACTTCCCCCTCAAATTGTGTATGAGGGGTAATTGAACCAGGCTTGGCAATTACCATACCCCTTTCAATCTCGTCCTTACCAATACCCCGAAGCAGCACCCCAACGTTATCTCCAGCCATTCCTTCTTCCAAGATCTTTTGGAACATTTCTACCCCAGTGACCGTAGTACTACGAGTATCTTTAATGCCAACTAGTTCAACGGTTTCGCCAACTTTGATTTTACCGCGCTCAATCCGACCCGTAGCCACCGTACCGCGACCCGTAATCGAGAAAACGTCTTCTACTGCCATTAGAAAGGGCTTATCAACATCCCGCTCTGGTGTTGGTATGTGCTCGTCTACTTCATCCATGAGTGCGTAGATCTTATCAACCCACTCACTATCTCCCTTTGCAATTTTCGGGTTTGCCGACAGAGCTTCTACTGCATTCAATGCTGACCCACTAACAATGGGGATATTGTCGCCATCAAAATCATAATCGCTCAGCAGCTCGCGAACTTCTAGTTCCACCAGTTCCAGCAGTTCTTCGTCATCAACTTGGTCTTGCTTGTTCAAGAATACGACCAGGTTTGGCACTCCGACCTGCCTTGCCAGCAGGATGTGTTCCCGTGTCTGTGGCATGGGACCATCAGCAGCAGACACAACCAGGATACCCCCATCCATTTGAGCTGCCCCAGTGATCATGTTCTTCACATAGTCGGCGTGTCCAGGACAGTCTACGTGGGCATAGTGCCGATTATCCGTCTCATATTCTACGTGAGCAGTATTAATAGTGATTCCCCGTGCTTTTTCCTCTGGTGCTGCATCAATTTCCTCATAGCTTTTGACTTTTGCCTTACCCAAGGCTGCCAATGCCATCGTTATAGCAGCAGTAAGAGTAGTTTTGCCGTGGTCAACGTGACCAATCGTGCCGATATTGACGTGGGGTTTAGTCCTTTCAAACTTTGCGCGTGCCATAAATTAACTGTTCCTTTTCTTATTCCGCTTCGCAGTGTCAGTTATTAGTTGTCAGTTGTCAGCTGTTTTTTCTATTCACCTGTCAGCTTTAACCGATCGCTAGAGAAGAAAATTGCCACTGACCACTGACCACTAACCACTGACAAAAAACCAGGATATAACGTAATTGACCTAGATAATTTTACGTTATGCCTTCCCTTGGCTTTTGGCGACGATCGCTTCTGCCACGTGACGAGGCACCTCATCGTAGTTGCTGAACTCCATCGAGAAGATACCCCGACCTTGAGTTTTCGACCGGATATCTGTGGCGTAACCAAACATTTCTGCCAGAGGAACCTTGGCAGATACTTTGGCTATACCATCTTCAGAGTTCATCCCTTCAATGTTGCCCCGACGGGAGTTGAGGTCGCCCATGACATCCCCTAAGAAGTCTTCAGGGACTTCCACCTCAACTTTCATCATTGGCTCTAATATTACCGGAGAAGCTTTCATAACGGCATTGCGAATTGCCATTGACCCAGCAATCTTAAATGCCATTTCTGAAGAGTCTACTTCGTGGTAAGAGCCATCGATCAAGGTTGCTTTCAAGTCAATAACGGGATATCCAGCGATAATGCCAGATTCGCAGGCTTCTTTCATCCCTTGTTCCACAGCCGGAATGTATTCCTTTGGAATCGCACCGCCAACAATCTTGGAGACAAATTCAAAACCACTGGCGGATTCTCCTGGTTCTAGTTTAATCTCAACGTGACCGTACTGCCCTTTACCGCCGCTCTGGCGAATAAATTTGCCTTCAGCGTCGGTAGCTTTGCGAATCGTCTCTCGATAAGCTACTTGAGGTTTGCCCACATTAGCTTCTACTTTAAATTCTCGCAGCATCCGGTCAACGAGAATTTCCAGGTGCAGTTCCCCCATCCCCGCAATCACGGTCTGGTTCGTCTCTGGATCGAGGCTAACGCGGAAGGTGGGGTCTTCGTCAGACAAGGCTTGGAGGGCTTTGGAGAGCTTCTCCATATCCTGCTTGGTTTTCGGTTCTACCGCCACGGAAATCACGGGTTCGGGGATAAACAGAGATTCCAAAATAATCGGATTCTCTTGATCACACAGAGTATCTCCAGTGGCAGTCTCTTTTAAGCCAAGGGCAGCACCTAAGTCACCAGCTCGCAACTGATCGACCTCAATTCGCTCATTAGATTTCAGGACAATCAGGCGGGAAATCCGCTCTTTCTTCTGCTTGGTGGAATTGTAGATGTAGCTGCCTTTTTGCAAGACTCCAGAGTAGACCCTGAGAAAGGTCAGGCGACCGTAGGGATCTGAAGCAATTTTGAAAGCCAAAGCCGAGAACGGTTCTTCGTCATCGGCTTTGCGCACGCTTTCCGTACCGTCTGGCAAGATTCCCTTAATCGGCGGCACATCTGTCGGCGCAGGCAAGTAATCTACAACTGCGTCGAGCAGAAGCTGAACCCCTTTGTTCTTGAAGGCAGAACCGCAAAGCACAGGCACAATGCTCCCATCAATGGTCCCTTTGCGGAGAGCTTGCCTGATTTCCTCTTCGGTGAATTCTTCACCTTCTAAGTACTTCTCCAGTAGCCCTTCTTCTGTTTCGGCTACCGCCTCAATTAGTTTGGTGCGGTATTCCTGAGCTTCTTGGAGAACCTCTGTGGGAATTTCCGCGTCTTCAATATCCTGTCCGAGGTCATCCTTATAAATTTTGGCTCGCATCCTCACCAAGTCTACGATTCCTTGGAAATCGCTTTCGCTGCCAATCGGAATTTGGATGGGCACAGCGTTGGCTCTCAGGCGGTCCTTAATTTGTTCGTAAACCTTGAAGAAGTTTGCCCCGGTTCGGTCCATTTTGTTGACCAAGGCAATCCTAGGAACTTGGTATCGGTTGGCCTGTCGCCACACAGTTTCGGATTGGGGCTGCACGCCTCCTACTGAGCAGAAAACTGCGATTACCCCATCTAAAACCCGCATCGAGCGCTCCACTTCGATGGTGAAATCAACGTGACCCGGCGTGTCAATAATATTGACCCGGCAATCGCGCCAACTCGTGCTGATGGCAGCAGCAGTGATCGTAATGCCTCGCTCTCGCTCCTGCTCCATCCAATCCATTACGGCTGTGCCCTCATGGACTTCACCTAGTTTGTGAGCGATCCCGGAGTAGAAGAGGATGCGTTCAGTTGTTGTTGTTTTGCCCGCGTCTATGTGAGCTGCGATTCCAATATTACGTACTCTATCGAGCGGGATACTACGTGCCACGGATACCTCCTTCATCTTGCAAGGCAAGTGTTAAGAAAAATTGTTACTATTTTTTACACTATTTACAATTCTATACTTTTCTTCGTCGAAAGTTTGACTCGGCAGAGAAACTCAGGCTTTAGCCTGAGTACAGATAAACTGTCAGTGGACACCAGATTTTTATCCGCAGCAAGCACTAGGTATGCCCCAAGCTGCTGCCAGTTTTTTCAGGCTTGATTGCACTATTGCACTAGATTTAATATCTGTAGTGTGCGAAAGCTTTATTTGCCTCTGCCATCCGATGGGTTTCTTCCTTTTTGCGAATTGCGCCCCCGGTTTCATTGGCAGCATCTGCGATCTCGTTTGCTAGCTTGTTTGCCATCGTTCGTCCCCCTCTAGCACGGGCAAACTTGATCAGCCATCGCAATGCCAAGGTAGTTCCCCGAGTTTGACGGACTTCCATAGGGACTTGATAAGTTGCTCCTCCTACCCTACGAGCCTTAAGTTCTACTAAAGGAGTTAAGTTGCGCACTGCTTTTTCAAATACTTCCAAAGGATCGCTTCCTGTGCGTTCTCCTATAGTTTTGAGCGCATCGTAGAAAATTCTAGAAGCTAAAGATTCTTTGCCAGAACGCATAAGGCGCCGTATGGTCATGCTAGCTAGGCGGCTATTATAGACCGGGTCTGGAGGAACTGGACGTTTTTTTGTAACCGTGCGACGAGACATTATTACTTTTGACCTTAACTAATGCTTTAATGCTGTAGCAATGATTGCACAATATTTTACGATGTGGTTCGAGTTTTACTGACAAAATAGCTTTAGATCAGTAAAAGACACACTGAATAATTCAATTAAGGACAAAAACCAAGATTGCTTATTCCTTAGGACGCTTAGTACCGTACTTAGAACGACCCTGACGCCGATCTTTGACGCCAGTAGCATCTAGAGTACCGCGAATGATATGGTATCTGACTCCGGGCAAATCTTTGACCCGACCACCGCGAATCAAAACAACGGAGTGTTCTTGTAAGTTATGACCAATGCCTGGAATGTATGCTGTCACTTCAAACCCGGAAGTCAGACGAACCCTTGCTACTTTCCGCAGCGCAGAGTTGGGTTTTTTCGGTGTGGTTGTATAGACTCTGGTACAAACTCCCCGACGCTGGGGACATTGCTTGAGCGCGGGGGATTTGGTTTTCTTCTGTACTTTAGCTCGTTCAGTACGAATGAGCTGCTGAATGGTGGGCATGAGTTGAGTTAAAGCGAGACCAGGCTCCCGTTCAATGTAAAGTAGTTGACAAATTCCCATTGTACCGATAGAAAAGGGAAATTGTCAAGATTTTGCTTCAAAAGCGACTTAAATTAAGATGCAGCGGAAAATGATTGCCCGCAACTACAGGTAGCAGAGGCGTTAGGATTGTAGAAGCGAAAGCCACCGCCCATGAGGTCTTCTGAGTAATCTAATTTCAGACCGTTGAGATAGGGGTAGCTTTTTTCGTCTGTGACCACAAAGATGCCATTACTTTCCCAGACAAGATCGCTTGCCTCAGCAGCTTCTTTCAGTTCAAGGGTATAAAATAAGCCAGAACAGCCGCCTGGTTTGATTCCTAAGCGCAATCGGCTGTCTGGTTTTTGACGACTCAACTGTAAGCGTCTAATTTCCCTAGCAGCAGCTTGACTGAGATCAATCATGGGGATCAGTTTCTCTGGCTTAAGATTTGTGGCGAGCGTAGTCATCTTGAAAGCGAATGATGTCATCTTCTCCCAAATATTCCCCATTCTGAACTTCAATTAACACCAACTTAATCACTCCTGGATTTTCGAGGCGGTGAAGAGTGCATTGGGGAACATAGCTTGATTGGTTGCTGCCTAAGATTTCCTCGCGATCGCCACAAATAACCTTAGCTGTACCGGAAACGACGATCCAGTGTTCACTCCGGTGATGGTGCATTTGCAAGCTAAGGCGGTGTCCGGGGTTGACTTCAATCCGCTTAATTTTGTAGCCTGCTCCTTCTTCAAGGGTAGTAAAGGAACCCCAAGGACGTATTTCTGTAGAAGCGACTCCTGCTTGGACAACAGGTTCGGGCAAGGAGATTTTGGGAGTTTGAGAAGCTTCTTTAGATTGAACCATACTTTAATTTTTTTCCTGAACCCATTGATGGATATAAGGTAAGAACCGATGCGAAGCAGTTTAGGGTTCCCCAGCGAGCACTGCTCAGTGGCGACCCTAGCTAAACATAACAAATAATTCTGAAAAGGGTGACCAGTCAACTGGTGAATTCGACAATCCATAACAAGTCTTTATCTGAAGAACCCTTAGCTTGATAGAAGCTTTAATTGACAAAATACGGAAATTAAATTAGGGATTAATGAAAACGCCAATCCCATTGTGAACGCGGGCAGCAGTAACAGGAGAGCGGTCAATAAGTTGACCTCCCAAATACAGGGAAGTGGAACTGCCGCCGTCAAGATTTAGGGCATCAATCGCTCCTAAACGCTGCAGGATCTGGGCAAGTTCGGTGAGGCTTGGTCCTTTTCCCCCGGCACGGTTGTGAACAGCAGCAATGATTAAAGTCTTCCGATTGGTCGTGGCGATCGCACTGCGAGATGCTTTTTGCCGCTGGAAAGCTTGATTGAATTTTTCCCCTTTGGCATTGAGAACAATTTGACGATTTTGTAGTAATAGAGGACCAGCCCCCAAGATCTGGGGATAACCAGCAAATTCAGCGGGAACCACGCTGCTTTTCAGGTTTATCCTGGCGTTCGCGGCGAGATTCTTAGCTGGTGCGCCGCCGGCGCGGATGGTCAGCAAATAGCCATCAGCAGGAATGGAAAAGGATCTTTGCCCGGCAATTCCAGCCGCTAGCTGTTCGGTAACTCGGTTGTTTTGAACCAGGACGATCGTTTCCCTATCCGTTAGGGGGGTGTAGGCTTTTCCCCACTCCCTCGTATATCGGGCAATACCCCCTTGGACGTAGCCACTGTTGAGAAAGAGAATCGGCAGGCGATTTCCAGTTGAGGTGGTTAATGTTTCTTTGAGGCTGAGACGCCCAATTTTGACGTTTCCTCGATTGTCCCAAGCGATCGCTCCTCGATTGAGAATGGGACTAGATAACCAGCGACCATCCCGGCGAATTGCTCCTAGAGGTAGCTGGTTATCGCGATTGAAAAATCCACCATTGATCGCTGCTGCTGCTTGCCCCAATCGAGCTGTTTTCAACAATGGGGCGATGCCTTTTAACTGATTTGGATCGCTGGTAATCGGTTTGAGAGAGATTTTAGGAGAGCGCAGATCGACTTCTAACCAAGTGACGGGAAAAGAGTCTTGCCCAAACCCTTTTTTCAACTTGACAAACTGTTGGTGCCAAGTAATACCTGGTGCCCAGACAATTTCTCGGGGAATCATGGCATCTGGGCGAATATCGATGACCAGGCGGTTCGGATTCGATAAACTAAAAATCCGCAACCCATATCCATTGGCGGCAGGCAAGTTAATCCGCAGTTTGGTAATTGTTTGGGCGCTTTCTAAGGTAAATAATGAATTATCCGACCGCTGAAACTGCGCTAGCAACGCCGAGGTAGCCATCCCTTCAATCATAACCACTCCCTCACTTTTGGCTTGACTGACTTGCCAAAAAGTGGGACGGTCTAAATCAACCACAATTCGCTTTCCCCAAGATTGTCTTCCCTGCCGGATGTTTTTTATTTGCGCTTTGGGGGAGTCAATGGTGAGAATGTTGCCTAAAATTTGCAGCCGAACGCCAGCAAGTTTGGCAACATCAGTAATATCCAAGTAACGATAAGGGCTGATGCGCTGAACCTTGAGAACAAGCGGTTTGGCTTGGACTTTGGAGAACCACTGTACAGGCTGCTCCGATAGACTACTAGTATTTAAG
>JAAUYK010163039.1_pt1 | contig 16833 bp, 15 predicted proteins | sample 7278021 | NCBI WGS metagenome assembly JAAUYK01 (sample SAMN14350223, study PRJNA611818) | marine sediment metagenome | isolation source: surface marine sediment (1.8m) | place: French Polynesia: Moorea | collected 2018-08
CCCGTCCGACCCGTCCGACCCGTCCGCCTGGGGAACCTCTGAAGACTGAAGACTGAAGAAGAGTGGACAGCACAGCGGTGTCCTCTCTAGGGAGGCAAGGCTGTGGTGCGACGCGTACGCGTATCGCGGACTACGTGGGTGGCAACTGGCAACTGGCAACCGGCAACCACCGACACCGACAGAGGCGACAGTACAGACTACAGAGAGAGGGAGGCTCTCCCGGCTCTAGACGCGCATTCAGAAGCTGGCTGGAGGGGGAGACTGGGAAGGAAGGTGAGGACTCGACGCGACGCGACGCGACGCGACGTACGCAGAAAGGCCTCGACCGACAAGAGAAAGCAGAGCGAGGCGACCGAAGGAGAGAAGAGGAGGTGGCTGACTGAGCTGAAACAGGAGCGAGGGGAAAGGTCAGGTCGCGGCGAGTACGGATACTGCGCAAGGAAGCAACGAAAGAGGAGTAAATGCGAGCCAGCCAGCCAATTTGAGGATCTGTCTGTCTCTCTGCGGAATCTACTCGTATGTACCTACGTGGAGCAGGCAGGGCAGGGCCCCGCCGGCACGTTCGGCGTCGTCGCGTCGCCGTCAACCAGCCAACCAACTAAACGAGTGAACTCAAATGCGATGTTAGAAGTTTCGCTGCCGTGACGGGAAGGCCCGACCGCCGCCGCGCCGTCTCCGCCGCCGCTGCCGACGAGGCGAAGGAAGGGGGGAAGGCTTCAGGATTCATGGCAGGAAGTCGCGAGTGACGCAAGTAGCCGAGTCAGACCGACCGATTAACGAAGCTAGCTAAGGACGGACCCAGACTGGCGCCGAGGCCGACGACGCGACGTTGGTGCGGCGGGCATGCAGCGAGCGGGCAAGAGGAGGAGGATAAATTTGGCAATATGGATCGTCAATACTCGTTCGACAGGGACGACGAGGACGACGACGAGTTCATGAGGTACTACCGACAGTACAGGCCGCAGTACAGCAACAACTACGGCGGTGGTGGGAGCGGCGGGGGCAGCAGCAGGGCCTCCTCCAGCCCGAACTTCAGTCAGATCGGCGGCGAGGTCGGACGGTGCAGCTCGGCCGCCGCCGTGTCCTCGTCGTCGGCGCTGAAGAAGAGCCCCTGGTACCACATGAAGAAGAAGCTGATGCCGAAGTCGAAGTCGCTGGAGGAGCGGACGCGGCCGCCGCTCCGGCGCCAGGCAGCGGCAGCGGCGACGACGGCGACCGTGGCGGCCACGTCGGCGGCCTCCTCCACCTCCTCGTCGACGTCCCCCTTGGGCGGACTGACCGGCATGCTCTCCGACAAGATGACCGTGTCCGCCTCGTCGTCCCTGCAGGGAGACGAGACTCAGAGCAGGGACTCGGGACACTCGAGCGGGGGCAGTCCCGACTTTAGGGGACTCCGGAGAAGGCGGATGATGGCCCTTGCCCAGCAACACCAACAACAGCACCAGCACAACCAGGTTTGCTACGATAATATACGTAAATGGCACAATTCTTGCTATGCTTCAAGCTAGGACACATTGTTAGACCAACTTTTATAGTATTAACGTCAATCTCATTCCAGCCCTTTCCTCCCCATCGGGGCTACCAGGCGAGGCCGTCCTACTACAACGACGGCAACTGGTACCGTCAGGGCCCGCTTCGGCGTCAGTGGCCTCCGCCGTCCGTCGCCTCCTCCTCCGCCTCCAACTACGACAACGACGTCAGCTCAGTGTACAGCTACGAGACCGCCAGGGACCACCAGCAGCAGCAGCAGCACTACACTCCTTCCATTGCTCCCTCCGTCGCCCCTTGCGCGGAGTCTATCTACGAGCACGGAGACACGGCCTCCGTCTACGGCAGCACCGTCAACGGTTGGGACGGCTCCTCGGTGTACAGCTTGGAGACGGCCCGGCCGCCCTCCCAGTACTACGACGCTTACTCCGAGGTCGGCTCTGTCGCCTCCCACCATCCACCTCCCAACCACTTCAGCAGACTTGAGTCGTGGGCTCCGTCAGACTCGTCGCCGGCAGCGTTTCACAAGCGAAAGCTGGACAGCCTACGCGAGGACGTCTCCGGCAGCTTCTCCTTCACCGGGGCCAGCAACAGCAGTCCGCTAAGGAAGAGGCCGTTCAGGAGAGACGACCTCTCCGACGACGATGACGACGACCGGCGGTCCGTGCTCAGCAGTAATGGCAAGTTGGTCCAGTCGTCGGCCGCCCAGACGGAGGACAAGGTGATGGACGGCGGAGACGGAGGCGGCGGCATGTTGCTCGCCCTGTGGTGCGACAGACTCTGGCTACTGCTCAAACTAGTTCTGGCCTCGGCCTCGGGCTGCCTCCTGTTGTTCGCCTGCCTCTTCGCCTACCGCTCTTTCCGCTGCGATTCCCACCGACAGGCTCAGTTCGACGTGGACAGATTCGCGTCCGTGATGGCTGAGAGCGTATTCGGGCAGAGCATTGCCAGGAGGCAGGTCCAGCGAGCCCTGAGGGATTTCGTTGCCGGATCGGGCGCCTCCTCCACGTCCGTCATCGTCCTGGCCGGCTGGTTGGGCGGCGGGAAGACGTTCGTGTCGTCGCTCATCCGAGAGGCGTTCCCCGTCGCGGAAAACGTCCACACCTTCTCGGTTCCTGTGCACTTCGCGCGGCAGAACGCGCTACAATTTCTTGACGACCTCTCCCTCCACATCGGCCGCAGCTGCGGCCACAGTCTGGTCATTCTCGACGACGCTGACAGCGCGTCTTCTGCGACCATGGGCCACCTGGAGAGATTCGTCCTCACGCTGCAGAACTCGAGGCTGGCGTCGAGGAGCAACGGCACCCTGGTCGTCGTCACGACCAACGCGGGCGGGAGGGCGCTCAACGGTCACGTGGCCAGGGAGATGCGGGAGAAGGGCAGCGACGGGAGGGAGTCGATGGAGCACGAGGCGGCCGTGGAGGCACTCCTCTCCGAGGGCGCCTCCGTCCCCTTCCACAACTCCGGTCTGCTCACGAACCACGGGATTCCTGTTCGGCTGGTCCCCTTCCTGCCGCTTACGAGGAGTCACGTCCGACGGTGCGTCTGGCGCGAGATCTCGAAGCACGGGCTGCGCGCAACCGACGTCGACGTCGACAAGATCCTCGCCGACCTAGAGTACTTCAGCGAGGGCGACGGGGCCGACGGCAACCCGCTCTCCCGCACCGGATGCAAGCACGTGGCCAGCAAGGTGGACCTCTACTTGGGCGGCCAGGACCTGTACGCGTCGACGTGAGGCGTCAATAACCACTGTCCTTCCAGGCGAGTGAGAAGGTTTGTAGGTTGTGATTGAATGATCAAAAGGATGTGGCAGACTCCCAAGGTTTGTTTCAACCGGCAACTCAACTCCAAAACCCAAGAGTTGTCGGGATTATGGGGCATTGTCATTGAAACCCATCTTGCTTCCTCTTAAATATCAAAATGGCATTAAATAACCATCCGAGTCATGGGGGTCGTTCTTGCGATGAAGAAGTCTTAAACGTACCTACCACTTAACAACCAGCGCAATCTCTATTGGCACAAAGCAACTTAGACCACTCTATGCAACGTTAATTATAAATAGTCCAACCCATTACTATATATGCGTATTATACCAGATCACCTAGTAGAGTAAAAGTAAAGCGTTAGTTGGCGAGGACACAGCAGAGCAAGTGAGCACCCTCGTATCACCATCATAAAACTGTACTTAGTACTACAGGTATCGTAAAGCCTATATTTTTGCCTCTAAATGTCTACGACTATATTTTATGTGTACTCAATGCCTGTCTGATCTCATGTCTAATAGTGAAAATATAGTACATACGTCTTGTCTTAGTAAGCCGAGACTTGTGTTAAGAAGCGTATGACGCGTAATCTCTCAGGTACTCGCGTTCATCACAGATTTAGGAATTGTCCTTGATAATTCTCTCCCTCAGTTTCTTTGCGCACCAAATGTTGAGGTGCATCAGTGGATTGAGCACGAAGGTGACCAGCACCCAGCCGACGACCGGCACATGGAGCCAGTAGTTCATCAGGTTTCGAAGCGCATGAAAGAGCCACTCTTCGTCGGTGCCTTTAAGGCCTCTGAAAACCCCCCTTTCAAAGACAGATGGACTGATTAGAATGTGCTGTAACGTAGATATTCCGCTAGAGTGTCTACTCACCTCAAGCTATCATCGGCCTCAAAGATCTCCATCATGTTTGCCGTGAAGGAGTTGAGCCTGATACCAGGGTTGAACAGATTCATTCCCCGGAGCAGGTGCGCCGCCATCTCCACGCTGTCGTCATGCGCCGGCGAATCCAGACAGGGTTTGACGACGCGTCTGTGCAGGGCGGCGCAGTAAGCGCGGACATCGTCCAAGCTGCCGGCGCAGAGGTTAAACTCGTGGCTGACGCCGAGCACGTATCCGACGCCGTACATGTGATGCGCGAGGGCCTCCATGTCCTCTTCCGTGACGGACCGCAAGCCCACCCTGCCGGGGAAGAGGAGTATGGGCCCGACGAAGGCCCACTGGGTGACGACCATGTCGAACTGCGTCATGGCGACGCCGCGGACGCGCAGCGACGTCGCGTTGGCCGCCGTGTGCAGCTGCCGCACCTTCTTCAGAGACGACGATCTCGACTCGGAGTCCTCGTGCCATTGCAATACGTGGTTAAGGGTGCTCTGATATCTGTTGAGAGACAACACGTACATTAAATGCTTTTAATTTCGTCGAACGTCGATATTCATACCTGTCAAAGGCTCCCGCTCTCGTGCTCGATTTCCCGGTGGACTTCAGAACCCGGACGATGGAGGGAACGTACATGAGCATGAGGAGACCGTGGAGCATACTCACAAAGATGCAGAAAAGGTTGTTCGCGAAGAAGGTCTGTGCACTTTTAAGAAGCTTCCTATAGGATGGACACTTGTATAACTTTAGAAGCTTTGACGGTAATTTTATAATAAGGCACTTTCCTATCCTCAATAAACGGTTGTTTAGATTGGGTCTGCTCCTCCCACACGTCATGGCCAACGCGAGTTCCCACCGTTAAAAGTTTTTCAACTCGATCCTCTGCAGTCGACATCGCTGCTGATGAAATGACCGGCAGATGCGACAACGTCGCGAGCGCCACTGAATTCTCCATTTTTTGCGTCAGGATAGCAGACGGATGTAGACGTCGAACGCGCTGCCTACGTAGCTTCAGTGCCTGCTATACAAATATGGGATGGATGGGGGCCACCGCGCAACACGCGTTGCCGTCAACCGACCGATCTTCAATGTGAAAGAAGCTGAGAGTCATCGCGTTGGTTGGAAATGCGAATGAAGTGGAGGAGAAGGAGCGCGCCGACCGAGTTGCCGGCGGCATGACGGAGGATAATACGTAATAGCTCAAGGGGCCTTACACCAATATACATTTTGACGTTTAACGAAAACATTTCAACGACGACTATAACGTGTTCATGATCCTTATCCTTCAGCGAAGTTTGAGATATGAGGTAAAAGAAATCATAGTTAGCCAGGATATAATCCCGGTCCCCTGGACACTGCACCTAACGACGGATGGCGATTTGAAGAAGATTGTGTGAACGCGGGCGGGCGCGGGCGGGCGCGGGCGGGCGGAGGCGTCGCGGTTCACTGGCGAGGTGCATTCGCTGCATTCTATCCGGGCGACGGGGATAGTGAGAGCGAGCGCAACCAATCCGACAGACCGACCGCGACCGGCCGGAATGGCGATCAACCCAATGAGAGAAAGAGAAAGAGTTCTATCCAGGTAAATAACCTAGAAACAAACGATGCGCCAAACAACCCGTTTCAAGAACCAGTTGGGTTCACTGCGCCCGTAAACCAGCAAACATGCGATGCAGGCGATGCAGCCACATGGACTCGTACAATTTTCACGAACCAGTTCACGCCCCATGCACAGAAGAGGGCAAGACTTTTATGATACGGCGAGCCAACTGATGTCGCTCAACGTCCGCGCGTTACGCTTCGCTTCGCCCGATAGCAAAGACTGTAGGGAGATAATAGCGCCGGATGCAAAGCAGAACCTTTATGGGCCTCATCATAATACTGTCGTCTTATTGATTCTTATCCACGTGGAATTTGGTCAGGGTATAGAGTTCCAAAGTGCCACATACGTATCTTCATGAAGAATTTGTTATATGCCGCAATATAGCATTTTCAATCGGTCATAGGGCGGCCGCGTACACGTACATGACAAGATTTGTGAGGCTCTCAGTAGGCTTCTACTTCTGCCCGTTGATGGAAGGCAGGCCGCCGTTGCTCTGCTCGGCCTCGTTGTCGATCACCTTGAAAACCAGCCTGCTGCCCTCGATCTTCTTCCGCTTCTTCTTCGCGACCTCCTTCTTCTGGGCGGCCCAGGTGAGGTCGGAACGGTCCAGCAGCAGGTCGAGCTCGTCCTCGGTGAGCAGGCCGCCGCCCCCGCTCCCTGCGGCCGAACCGTCGTCGGCACGGTCCACAATGCCGGTGGCGTCCTCGCTGTTGAGCAACTCGAGCAGCTCCTGGGGGCTGATGGCCTCCATGGTCTTCCTGAGGCCCTCGCCGTCCTGGCTCTTGAACTTCTTCGAGTGGATCACCATCTTCTCGAGCCTTCTCTTGGCCGCGGCGCGCTCCACGATCTTCTGGTCGATGGTTTTCGCCGTGACAAGTCGGTAGACCATGACGGGCTTCGTCTGTCCGATGCGGTGGCAGCGATCTTGGGCCTAGAGAGTAAAAAAGTTATGAATTGCTACTATTCATGCCAGTGAGACGCCATGTCATAATGGTTTCAATTGCGATTCCATCCATAAAGTTGGAAACAGGAAACGCGTTCAACAATCGCGAAGGGGCTACGTATTAGTAAGAAAACAAATTGCCGACGCACAAAGGCATCATGGGGACTCGCTTCAAAGAACTGTGGATGTTTGCACCCAATCGATCCGCCTGCTAAAATTTGCTCTCTACCAAAGGAAGAATGACTCGTGTCATGTCAGCAAATAGCCATCGGCGCCAACTGCGTAATCGCTCCAAGATTTGATAGAAAGAAGTTCGCCGGCTCGTTATTGTATGAATACCTGCAGGTCCTGCTGTGGGTTCCAGTCGCTGTCGTATATAATGCAAGTGTCTGCAGAGGTCAGGTTGATTCCGAGTCCGCCAGCACGCGTCGACAGGAGGAAGATGGAGCATTCGTCCGAGTTGTTGAACGTGTCGATGTTCTCCTGCCGTTCGTCGAAGCCCATGGCTCCGTCGAGGCGCGAGTAGTTGATCCCCTTGACCTGGTCGAGGAAGTCGCCGAGGATGTCTAGCATCCTGGTCATCTGGGAGAAGACGAGCACCTTGTGCTTGCGGGCAATCAGCTCGTCGATCATCTGGTCGAAGATCTGCAGCTTGCCGCAGATGTCGATCATGTCCTTGTCGGCTCTAGTAGATTATGGAATTAAAGTTTAAAAGAAGCTGCTAATATGTAAGTTCATCATGATCGGATTGTGATTAATTTTGATTGTCAAGTTAACTGTTTGGTATTTCATGGGGCTTAATTGGACAACCTGTTTGGCACCTGTCAAATGCATGTCCAGGTAGAACACCTTTCACAGGTGTAACACCTGACAGGTATGGCACAGGTGTTCCACTACTCAGGTAATGCATTCCCCAGGTAAACATAAACAAACAATTAGTCAACTACTTAATTCACAGCTCAATCGTTGATCTTTCCGAACCCTGATTATGAATTTACCTGTAGTACGATTTCCCGTCGTCGCCCGTGACCAGCGGATACTCGACGAGGTACGGGTGGTTGGTCACCTTCCTCAAGTCCATCATCCTCGACTTGAGGCCTATGTGCACCTCCGCGTCGATCCTCTTGTTCACGTTCCTCGACTCGACGTGGCTCAGCTCCTCTCTGAACTCTTCCCTCTCGTCCTGGATCGCGGTCAGCTTGTCGAGGTAGTTGTTCAGCTCCTTCTCAGTGGCGCCCTCTTCCTTCAGGAAGACGGAGTAGTCCACGGTGACCTTCTTCCTTTTCCCGGTAACCTTCTCCTGGCGCTCCTTGATGTGCGCCTTGTCCATCAGGTCGCCAATAGTCTTGTCAACGATTGCCTTGTACAGGTCGTGCTGCTTGGGTGTCAACGGGCAGTAGACGATGACCTCCTTCTTCGGAGGGATCTTCAGGTCGACGTCGGCCTTCACCCTCCGGAGCAAAAACGGGGTGAGGATGCGGTGCAGGGTGCTCAGGATGTTCTTCTGCTTCTCCTGGCGGAGGATCCTGCCAGACTCCTCGATGTTCTGGTCCATCTCCCTGGCGTCGAACCAGGACTGGAAGACGCGCAGGTCGTCGAAGATCTCGGCCATGAGGAAGTTCAGCAGGGACCACAGCTCGGTGAGGTTGTTCTGCAGCGGTGTTCCGGTCAGCAGCATCCTGTTGGCCGAGCTGTACTGCTTCAGCTCCTTGATGAGTCTGCAGTTGTGGTTCTTGAGGCGGTGGCCCTCGTCCACGACGATGTAGCGCCAGTCCGCGCCCCGGAGATGCGGCCGGTCGTTGATGGCGATCTCGTACGAGGTCACAAACACGTACCGCACGGGCGTCTTGATCCCGTCGATCTTCTTGGCCGCCTTCAGCTTCCTCCTGAGGACGGCCCTCTCCTGCTGGCTGCCGTGGTAGACGAGGCAGGGCACGTCGGGCGCGAACCGGTTGAACTCTCTCTCCCAGTTCCTGATGGTGGACAGCGGCGCGATGATCAGGAACGGCCCCTGCACGTCCAGCTCGATGAGGTGGCAGAAGAGCGCGATCGTCTGGATCGTCTTGCCGAGGCCCATCTCGTCGGCGAGGATGCCGTTGATGCCGTTCTCGTAGAGCGTGGCCATCCAGAGGAAGCCCTTGATCTGGTAGTCGCGCATCACGCCGCCGCGCAGGAGCAGGGGCTGCTCGTCCGGAAGGGCCTGGCCGTCGGGGGTGTAGCGGGAGAGCGACTTGCCGTTCGCGTCCACAGGCTGGGACTGGGACTGGGACGAGGAGGACTCCTCCACTTCCACAATGTCGTCCTCTCGCTTCCTCTTCTTACCTCGGCCTTTGCCCTGAAACGAAATTTATCCATTTATCATTTGCTAACTTGGGACCAAAATACACCATCTCCAAAGGTTTAAGCTATGATACTCGTAGTTACCTGCAACACCTGGAATACCTGTGCAGCACCTGTGTCAGGTGCTGTACCGGGCAGGTGCTAAATTCATGTGACAGGTCACACACAGGTGCCAATCTGGTTGACACAAGTAAACTCCGACGAGTAGCTCACCTTTTTGTTGGCAGCAGCCGAAGTCTTGGTGGCCTTCGTCTTTCCGTTGCCCTCCTCCTCCTGCTCCTTGATCTGCCTCCGCTCTTCAATCTTTTTCTCCTTGATGGAGTGCGCGTCGTCGGTCTCCTCGATCTTCTTCAAGAGGAACTCGCTGTAGAACTCTGACTTCTTGAGCAGGTCGATGACCTTCTCGTAGCGCTGCTCCTCCGTCATGTCGTCCTGGGCCGCCAGCGCCGCCTTCTTCTCCTCTTTCTCCAGCATCACTTCGTTCGTCCGCTTCGCCTTCTGCTCGATCTCCATGAGGTCCTTGTCCACGTCGTAGTCGGAGTCATTGTCCTCCTCCTCCTCCTTCTTGACGTCGCCGTCCTCGGGGGTGTCGAAGATGTCGGCGCTCTTCATTTCGGCCGCTTCGAGGTCGTCATCTTCGCCCTCATCCTTGATGGCTCTGCGAGCCTTGGTCGGCGAGGAGGGCGTTGGCAATGGCGCTGGGGCGGCGCTAGCGCCGTTCACGTGGCCGTTATCCATCTTCGACTTGGACTTAGCCTTAGCCATGATGGGATCCTTGAACAGTGTGTGACTGAGTGTGAGTGAACTGTGGTCTGTGATTGGGAAAATGTGATGTGAACTGAACGTTCCAAATTTTTTCGCCTCTCTGTCTCTCTCTGAGTTTCGGCTTCGGGTTTATAGGTATGTTTGCTTTGCTCAGCTGGTTGTGACTTGCCCGATGTTAATTCCCTTTCCCGCCCTAGGAGGCCGAGCGCGGTCGCCAGATGTGACGAGAGCGAAGGACAACAAACGTCAGCAGGCTGAAATTGGACAAGTTATAATAGTTAATAGATGCTCCTTTCTTCTGTTATACGTCTGAATATTCATGCTACTTGTGCCTTATATATAATTGCGCTTACGTTACTTGAACTTAGTCAGATGAAGGCTGTAAGGTTCATTAGTTCACTTCAAGTCAGTGGCTGGCAACACGTGACCAACCGAAGTCGGAACAAAACATTGCGGGAAAAGCCTAGGACACTGGGTCACTGGCTGAACTGAAATTAACTGGATTTCCCGGCCGCAATTAAACCGGAATGCCCGGGAAAAAATCAACAATAACAAACTAAATAGTAAATACAACATCTACATAATTCAAGTTATTTAACGGAAAGGGTGGACGGATTTTTAAGTTTCGCCATGTCCTCTGACTTCTCCTTGGGCTCGATCGTGTGGGTGGACCTGGGCTACTCATTCGGCCGTTGGCCGGGCGAGGTCGTCGACGGAAAGTGGGGCAAGTCCGAGTCCAAAGACGTCATGAGGACGTTTGCCGCCAAGAGGGAGGCGAGGAACACGCCGCTCAAGGAGGTCACCCTCAGGAACAACGTCATCAGAGAGGAGAACGTGCCCCCGGTCGTCGAGAATAGCGAACCCGGCCCGTCGTCCAAGGAGAATAAGGTTGCTGCTCGCATTTGCGTTCGCTTCTTCGACGACGACAAGTACGACTGCTGCCGGGTGCCGCCGGACCGCGTCGAAAGCTACTCGTGCCCCGACAAGAAGGACTACATCAGGCAGGGGCTGAAGAAGTTCTCCGAAGTGAGCAAGAACAAGCTGGTGGACAACGAGTCGACGCAGAACCAGCTGATCAAGGACGTCGAGCTGGCGGAGGTGATGACCGACAATGACCCCGAGGTGGCCGCGATCCTCTCCGAGCTCGTCCTTCTCGACACGGACCCGGCGATGCTGGAGGCAGAGGCGAAGAGGAAGAGGAACGCCAAGAGGAGGAAAGGTGGAGGAAGGAAGAAACGAAAGACCAATTAGACATACCTGTACGTAGACTCTTGCGCCTCAAGATGTACCTGTAGTGCGTATTATATTCTTGTCAGTACACAAGCGAACACGGAACGAATTCACGACTGATCCGTTTCTTGGCGCGCCCGGGTAATTTTGCCGCCAGTCACTTTTTCCTCAATAGGGAATCGGCCCAAATTTTATATCCTACGCGCGCGCGTAGAACATCTTTCGCTGGCGGCTCTTTTACAAGTTACAACCCCCTATTAGGCGCTCGACGACAGTTCAGAGTTCACACTGGTCACTGTCCCCTCGATCTCGGCAGCTACCGTCGGTCGATCGGTTTTGCCGCCAAAGCATCGTTCGATCCGCCCATGTCGCGACAGTCTGTCGTGAGAAGAAATAATTTCATTGCTGATCGCGATGATTTCTTGGTTATGTCGTGGGAAAGAGCGTTTCTCTATATACGTACCTTAAAACAGAGCGACTAATTAACTACTCGAGCGTTTAGATTATAGTACCGTAGACAATAGATTCTTGATCTCATTATAATAGCGAATTAAACACCTACACAAAGACATCCTATTGAACGAGTTATTGCGAAGAGTGTGCAAAGTACACGAAATGCACTTTTACCTCGTCTCGTTCGTATTATCACGTATCAGTTTCTAGGTAGCCCTTCACGGTGTGTGTGACTTGTTTGTTCAGCTGGATTCGCCGTCAATTAATGTTTCTCGTTTGGAACAGGGCACTGAACACATGCTACGCACAGGAAAAATGAAGCGGGCTCAATAGGGTGCGAGCTAGGGCGATAAAAGAGAGACCTTGCTTTTACATGTAGTATGTCGAACGGGCTGGACTCTAACAAAGCCTTCATATACAACGTTCGAGGGAGAAGATGAAGATGTTCGTTCGGGTAAGGAAGAGAAGAACAGAAGGCATGTCTCCTGAGCTACGCATAAAACGTGGAGGAACAGATGCACGCTCCAATGGATAGCTGTATTACCTCTCGTACTACTTTCGAGGCTCTCTCTCTCTCTCTCGACAAAGCATATGTTTCTATACTGTATTACTTTTGTTGTAGCGAACACTTTTACTTAGCACAAATATGTCCTACGTATACGTATATACTATAGCTACGTGACATATCTTGTACGCGCAAGTATCGCGAATTCGTACGCGTGCATATGTGCTTGAATTAAAATCTTACTTTGTTAAGACTATAAATAATACATATTCTATAGGATGCTACGTTTCCCTAATCGAACCTTGGATGACGCTTTTTCTTTATATCTTTGTTGCTTGCAACTCCTCTAACTTCGGGTTGCCATGCCCATTTTTTTCCAGCCAAGGTGGACGTTTGACTGACCGTTCGCGTCTATCATGGACCCCGATGAATGCGTACTACTGGAACATGGCTAGCTCAGTACACCTTCACTCGATTCAAAGTGAATGCACCTCTTTTGTCCCTTGTTCGTGGTTCGTACGTCTGCACCGGGAAACGACGATGCGATAACGCGAACGTGTCGCCGTCAAACGGCCGCGCGCGCAGCGTATGAACGCGTACATATACGTCGAATTGCCGGTGTGGCGGTGGGGGCATCAGAGCTCATGTTACACAATCCGTGTTAGTTTTTATCCCGACGAAATATTTTGTGATATTAAGCAGGTATAGGTATACTTTGAATACGCATGCATGCTATGCAGTGACTTATTTCTGTAGACCGAATTTGCCTTTCGTAACCCTCGTCCGCCACCGGTATGCTCTGAAACAGCCTTGTTTGTCCGAGTTTCGCGTCGCGTCGTCATCGGCGCCGACATGTCGCCGGCAAAAGCGATCTTAAGAGTAGGCCTACGTAGATGCGGCTGACTCAATGTGAACGTGCGTGCTATTGACAGCTCCGTCCTCAAATGCAAAGGAGTCAGGAGTAGGAAACTCGCACGAGAGCTCGACTACGTAACAAGGAATCCGGATTTGACACCTCCGCCTTCCCAATTGTTACTCAACTCAAGCAGCCACAAACCGGACTAAATTAAAGCTGCAATTGCTAATCAAGGAGCTCCGCACCAAGATCTTTCTTTCTACGTGCGTCCAGTGTCTACAGAGACGAAAGCCTTGTGAATGCATCTCGTTTGACAGGCAGACGCTCGTATTAGGATTACGGCAGGTGTAAAAGCGGGAGAGCTCGGTCGACTTTCTGCCGGCCGTACAAAGGTCCTTGACTGTCCCGGTGCACCAATTCGGCCGGTGGCAAGTACGTGCGACGTAGCCGCTTTTCCCCGCAACGCGATCGAGGCACGGACATTATTACTCGCCAGCCAGGTAGAGTCTTCGTCCGGCCGGATTGCGGCGGCATCGAGCTCTCCTAGGATGATTCACGTGCGCCAAGCAACAAGTGTTCGGAGCGGCCTCCAACCACCCCTCGCGACTACGTTCTTCTCTTCGAGTTGGAGCGGAGCAACGCTACGCATGTGTAGATAGCTCGTTTCGCAGCAAGTGTCCCATGGGCCCTGACGGCGAGAGAGGCAGAAAATAGGTACGGAGGATCGAGCTAGCCGCCGCCTTCCCTTCCTTTGCGCACGGAGCCTCGCGCGTACGTCGCGTCTTGCTCGCCGCGGGCGCGCGATCGAGAGAACGAAAACACCTTTTTGGCCCGTCCAAATACAAGATAGCAGTAACTCACGTAAGGTCGGACAACTGTCGGGATTCATCTGAGGGGGTACGCCGAGAAGGGGATCGAGGAGGGAGGAAAGCCAGAGGGGGAGGGGCGGCGACATCGATGAAATCAACGCTGAGAGAAGTTTAGCCTTGTGATGAACGTCCTCTGGCAACGCTAGCCGACTGCCTATCAGTTAGTTATCATACAGACTGCATCGCCGAGGCTGCTAGCCGTCTCTGTGGCGCTGGCGACAAACACGTACGGAGGGAGAGGGAGAGGGCATCGACGTGACGGCGGCGGCGGCGATCGCCGATCGAGGGGCGGCGGACGACGTGCAACGGCCGGCTGCGGCGACACCAGTGCGCAAATTTCGCTCGACTGCACTGGCCGTTATCTCCCTCATCCCTCGATCGAGCTTCCTCCTATCCTGCGTACGTATTTCTACGTAGCACATATTCATCCAACTGATGGCCGTTGACATAATCTGCTGCCGCGTGTGGGAGACGCCGCCGCCGGTGACGGCGACGGCAGCAGCGGCCACGACGGGGAGGCAGTCGACGACTCTTCAACGCTGCTCAAGGTCTGGCTGTCGGACCCGATACGCGACACGATAAGAGGAAAGATCGATCCATTGATTGATCCCACCGGTATCGACGCCTTTGAGATCTGGAACGGGAACGAGGATAACGACATACCCTAGCTCGGATTGCGCAAGCGACTAACTCGCTATGAGGGTCCTGACGACACAGCTCGTAGTGCAGTTTCTGCAGCGCGCGGGATTCTGGCTCGTCCTCTACGCTTTTGGATACCTCAGATGGGATCTTCGCTGGCTCATCTTCGCCGTCGGAATCGGCTATCTCCTGTACATGTGGCGCCGACAGCGGTTAGAGAAAGCCGCCGCTGCCGCCGCCGCCGAGAACCCGAACGCGGCGCAGGAGAAGGGCGATCTGGCGAGCTGTGACCACCCGGACCTACTGCCTTCTTGGGTGGTTCATCCGGACACCCAGCGGGCCGAGTGGCTGAATAAGATCATACGGCAGTTGTGGCCACACGTTGAAGAGTTCCTGAAGACCACCCTCAAATCAGTGGAGGAAGACGAGAGGCTGCTGTCAGACCAGATAAGGTGCTAGGGCTAAAATTTAGAACGAAGGAAAATTTCCCAATTTTTGACGCTTTTCTTGCAGCTCCATCCGTTTTCCCCAGGTCAATTTAGGCCGGATCGCGCCCAAGATCGGCGGCGTGAAGGTGCATGGCAGGCCGATGGTGAGCAGAGATGAGATCATGCTCGACGTCAACCTACAGTACTCCGGAGACCTGCACGTGGGCGTCGAGGTATCCTCGGGCGGAAAGGCCGGGAAGGTGTTACCCACGATCAAGGCATCCATACACAATGTTTCTTTCAAAGGCACACTGAGGTTCGTACACTCCCAATACGACCCTACCAATTATGAACTGATATATATCACGCGCGGATGTTCGTTAGAATGCACTTCCGCCCACTGCTTCAAGACATCCCCTTTGTTGGGGGTGTCACAGTCTCCTTCCTTCGGCCACCCGCGATCGACTTCGACCTGGGCGGCGTCGCCAGCGCTTTCGAACTGCCCGGACTCGGCATCCTGCTTCGCCGAGCCATCGCGGAGCAGATCGATCAGGCCCTTGTCCTGCCGAACTCGGTCTCTGCCTCCCTGGTACCCCTGGGAGATGGAGAGAATCTGACTGACCTTATCGGTGTGTTTAGTATTGCGTTAATCATGAAGAATTGAGACTAAATTTATCGTTACCCCCTTCCCACAGAATCAACGTCAGTCCAAATTCCGGCAGGAGTGCTCACCGTTCAAATGGTCGAAGCGAAGGGACTCGTGAACAAGGACATAACCTTCCTCGGGCAAGGCAAGTCCGACCCGTACGCAAGGGTCAAGATTCTCGCCGACGGCGACGAGCACTCGTTCAAGACGGCCGTCGTGCCGGACAACCTGCATCCCGTCTGGAGGATGGTCGTGGACGTGGCCATCGACAAGCCGGACACGCTCCAAGACCTCCACATTGAGGTTTGGGACGACGACCAAATAGGAAAGGACGACTTCTTGGGGCGGTGCACTATTCCGGTCCAGGTACGACATTGCTGCGTAGAACATACGTACTTAGATCAGAACGTGAAATGAACTTGCCATTCTTGACGCAGGTGATCCGCACGGCCATGGCCAGCGGCCAGACCCAGGACGTCTGGAAACTGCTCGAGGGCGTCAAGCGCGGCTCCTTCCACGCCCAGGTGGGCTGGGCGGAGGTGCAGAAGATCAAGCCCCAGCACTTCCCGCCGTCCGACCTCTACCCCCACCGAGGTGTCCTCTCCCTTTTCGTCGACTCCTGCTCCAACCTCATCTGCTCGAAGGAGCACAGAGTGCCCAGCCCCTGCGTCAAGGCCGAGCTCGGCGGCGTCTCCGAGACGACGGACGTCGTCACGGGCACCGGCAACCCCGTCTTCACGTACAAGATGAACTTCCTCGTCGCCGACCCGGCCAGCGACACGCTCAAGGTCACCGTGTTCGACGAGAGGAAGGAGGAGACGCTGGGCACCATGAGGTAATGGTCTGCTAAATACTGCCAATTGGGCGTTTTGAAAGGTACTGCAACTCTCCGTCCAGATTCAACGTCTCCGACTTGCTGGAGCGCAAGAGCATGTCCATCCGGAACAACATCTTCACGCTGCGCACGAGGAACGTGCGCGCGGAGCGCAGCCCTCAGATCACGCTCTCGGCCGCCTTCCGCTACATCCACCGGCCGAAGACCAGCAGTTACGGCGTCCACCAGAGCCTGCACGACTTGCACAAGATCATGACCGCGACGGCGTCGGCCGGCACCGGGACGCCGGCGGCGGGCCAGTCCAACAAGTCGGTCAAGTCTTCCGAGGCCGGCTCGTCCTCAGCAGGTAAGCAGTCGAAGAAGCCCGGCAGTAGTGCAACCACCGCTAGTATCGCCAGCATCACCAGGAAGCGGTCCAAGTCGCCGTGCCCCAAGTCTCCGTCAAAGTCGCCTGCCCGGTCTAAATCTCCCGTCGCTCGGTCCAAGTCGCCGCTGCAGCCACCACAGCAGCCACAGCGGCAGCGGCACCGGTCCAAGTCGCCGGCCCGCGCTGCAACTCCCAAGCTTCTTGCTAAACATGCCCCG
>JAAUYK010105694.1_pt1 | contig 16823 bp, 16 predicted proteins | sample 7278021 | NCBI WGS metagenome assembly JAAUYK01 (sample SAMN14350223, study PRJNA611818) | marine sediment metagenome | isolation source: surface marine sediment (1.8m) | place: French Polynesia: Moorea | collected 2018-08
CCAGCGGTCTCGGCTCCTCCGCCGCCCCTCCCCGACTTGAAGCCCGGCGAGTTCGGCCGCTACCACGCACTCGTCATCGGCAACAACCGCTACCGGGATCTGCCCCCGCTCAGGACGGCGGCGTCCGACGCGGCGGCCCTCGCCGAGGTCCTCGGGACCCACTACGGCTACGAGGTGGAGCTGATCCAGAACGGGTCACGGGCCGACATCATCCGCGCGCTGTCCCGATACCGCCAGGACATGACCGCGAACGACAACCTGCTCATCTACTACGCGGGGCACGGCTGGCTCGACACCACCACCGGCCGCGGCTACTGGCTTCCCGTCGACGCGAGCCGGGACGACGCGACCCACTGGGTCTCGAGCACGACCATCGCCGACAGCCTGAAGGCGAATGCGGCCCGGCACATCATGATCATCGCCGACACGTGCTACTCGGGCGTCCTGACGCGCGGGATCAAGGTCCAGCCGAGCGGTGACGACTACTACGCCCACCTGGCTCAGAAGCGGTCCCGGACGGCGCTGACCTCGGGAGGGCTGGAGCCGGTCGAAGACGGGCTGGGGGAGCACTCGGTGTTCGCCGCCGCGGTGCTCCGCGCCCTGAAGGAGAACCAGGGCGTGATGGACGGCCACGCCCTGTTCCAGCACGTACGCCGCCCGGTCATCCTCGGAGCGGAGCAGACCCCCGAGTACGGCGACATCCGGCTCTCGGGTCACGAGGGCGGCGACTTCCTGTTCGTGCGCATCCCGTCCTCGTAGGCCGAGATTGCACGGGGATCCGTCGGACTGGGTGGCCCTCGGACCTCGCAGTGCGAATCGCGCAGAGCGTCGTGAAGGGAATCCATGACGCGATGTGCCATCGCGATGTGCTATAATGAGCACGCTTGAGAAGGTCGGAGCCCGGCGTGCGAAGCACGATCCGATTGCCCTTGGGTTCCTCGCAGGAGCGGCTTCCCGGCCGCTGCGCATTTCGGACGACACTTTGGACGAGGTTGGTCGCCGGCCTCGTCACGCTCGTCTTCCTGCAGACCAGCTGCGCCACCTACGTCGCCGTCACGATGCCCGGCCCCAAGAACGACGACGACGTCCACGTGGGCATGAAGCGGAGCGAGGTGGAGCTCACCCTCCGAGCGGGGCCAAGCTCGCAGTTCGACGAGCGCGCTATGACCGTGGCCCGCTACGAGTACTCGGACGGTCCTCCCCAGTGGTCGAAGCTCCGCGCGTTGCTGTACGTCGGGGCCGACCTCGTCACCTTGTTCCTCTCGGAGCTCATTTTCTGGCCCATCGAGCTGTATGCGAAGGCCCAGATCAAGCGCGTGGCCGTCGCCCACTACGACCACGACTGGGTGCTGAAGCAGTGGAGCATCCGACGCGAGGATGGGGAGGTCCTCCACGCCGAGTACGCGCCCGAACTCGAGAGAGAGGTGGCCGAGGCGCCCCCGCCTCCTCCGGTGGACCCGGCCAGCGAAGGGGCCTTCTTCCCGACGCCGCCGGTCTCGGCCGCACCGCCGCCGCCGGCGCCGGCGCCCGACGAGGTGTGGTCCGGCGACTACGGCCGCTATCACGCGCTCGTGATCGGCAACAACCGCTACCAGCAGCTCCCGCAGCTCAGGACGGCGACGGCCGACGCGGCCGCGATGGCGGAGGTTCTGGGGACCTACTACGACTTCGAGGTGGAGCTCATCCAGAACGCGACGCGCGCCGACATCGTGAGCGCGCTGTCCCGCTACCGGCGGAACCTCACCCCGAGTGACAACCTCCTGATCTACTACGCGGGACACGGCTGGCTCGACCCCGACACGCGTCGCGGCTACTGGCTCCCCGTAGACGCACACCAGCAGGACTCCACGAACTGGGTCTCGAGCTCGACCATCGCCGACCACCTGAAGGCGAACCCGGCCCGGCACATCCTCATCATTGCCGACACGTGCTACTCGGGCGTCCTCACGCGCGGGATCGCCCCCGTGCTGCGCGGCAGCGGCTTCTACGAGCGCCTGGCCCGGATGCGCTCCCGGACGGCGCTCACGTCGGGGGGCCTAGAGCCGGTCGAGGACGGGCTCGGGCAGCACTCCGTGTTCGCGAAGGCCGTGCTGAAGGCGCTGAAGGAGAATCCGACCGTACTGGACGGCCATTCCCTGTTCCTGCACGTTCGGCGTCCCGTCATCCTCGGCGCAGAGCAGACCCCGGATTACGGTGACATCCGGCTCACGGGTCACGAGGGCGGCGACTTCCTGTTCGTTCGCGCCGACACGGCGAAGCGCTAGCGCCGGTGCAGCAGCGGCCAGCCGGGGTTCGCCCGCAGCCGCCGGTCAGTCGTCGCTGTGCTCGGGCGGCGGCTGCGGGAACTCCGTCTGCAGGAAGGTGGCGCCCATCGACTCTGCGATCAACCGCGGATCGCGCGCGGCGCGTTCCGGACCCACGAAGAGCAGCGTGAGACGGGGCAGCGCCGGGACCTGGACCAGATCGAAGGCGTCCAGCACCACCTGACGCGTCAGGCCGCCGTAGGGCCCGCCGACCACGATCCGGACACGCTCGGACGCAGCCTTCGTGAACGCCTGCGCGAGCACGCGGGAATCGACCGACGGGCCTTCGCCGCGGGCCTTGGCGACCTTCCTCCAGGAGGCCCGCTCGTCCCTGGCGTCCAGGGCGAGCACGCTGGCCCCCGGACCGAAGCCCGGGGTCTGGTCACCGACGCGGCGGAGCTTGTCCACCAGGGGCTCCTCGGGGGTCGAGGCGCAAGCCCACAGCGAGATCGCGACTCCGAGAACCCCGAGGATCGGCAGGATTCGCTGACGCATGGCTCGTCGAAGCCCTCCAGGCCTCTCTCTACGGCGACTCCTGGCTCGGGCTCAACAGCCAGTCCGCTTCGCTCGCCTCCGCATCGCCGACGGTCTCCGGCTGCTCCTCGGATCTGAAGCGATTGCGGAAGGCTTCCAGGCTCACCGGGATGTGCTCGGCCAGGGCGAGATCGAGTCGGTACACGGTGGGGTCGCCGGCGGCGCGCGCGACGATCCCCTCGTCGCCCAGGACGCGCCCGAGCTGGATCTCGGCGAGCTTCGGCGCCCCCGCGGGTGTCTCCCCCTCGGACGCCGTCTCCCCTTCCGGCGGCTCCGCGCCGAACACGGAGAGGATGGTGACGGGAGGCGACAAGCCGAGGGACCGCAGCCGCTCGGCATCGGCCTCCTCGAACAGGATATCGCTCGCCGTCAGCCCGGAGAGCTCCGAGACGAGACGCGCGACCCTGCCCGGCGCGGTGGCCTCCGGGCTCGTGCTCCAGCCGCTGTCGCCGCGCGTGGCCGTGATCGCCACCGGGTCGCCCACTTCCGGATGGAAGAAGAAGTCGAGGCGCTGCGCGGCCGTCAGAGGGAACTTCGAGAGGGTCTTGTAGCGATAGTCGATCAGCGCCCGCGGCAGATCGGCGAGCCGGTCGGCGGGGATCGTGTAGAGGGCAGGCTGCGCGGCGCGCACCAGGCGCTCCGCGTCGCCATGGAATCCTCCGACGGACATCGAGACGCGCACCGGCTCGTCCGACTCGCCGCCGAGACCGGAGAGCAGGACCTGGAAGGCGGGCGGCTCGAAGCCCGCCTCGGACCCTTCCGGCGGATCGTCCACGAAGCCGTTCGCGCGCAGGTAGGCGAGATCCGAGAGCAGGTCTTCGACGGTACGCGCATCCGCGCGCGCCTGGACGGGCGCCGTGAGGCGCCACTCCGCCGCCTCCTCCTCGCCCTCCTCCGCATCCTCGTCGTCCGCGTCCGGCACTCCGTCGGAGTCGCGCTCGAGCGTGACGAAGCCCTCGGGCCAGCGCGCCTCGATGCGCCGGATCGCCGTCCGGTCGAAGTCGAGGATCTGCTTCTCGCGCAGATCGTCGAGTGACTTCCGGAACGCGCCGGCCCGGAACGACGGCACGGTGTAGACCGCCTCCGCGGAACCGGTGGCCGCGTAGGTGTTGGAGCCCACCGGAGTGGCGTTGCCGAGACGCAGCTCGTGCGTCGTCTCCCCCGCCTGGAAGCGGATCACGCTCGCGTCTTCGCCCAGGCCGTACTCCTCCGGCGGCTGCGGGTCCTCGAGCACCGCTTCGCTCGTGATCTGCGAGAGCGCCGCGGCCATGGCGTCGGCCGCGAACGCGTCCGCTGGAAACACGACGGGCTCGGCCACGCTCCAGCCGCCCAGGCCGCGCTCGAGCCGCGCCGAGCGGTCGTCCGCGGTGGTGAGCGAGATCGAGTCGATGGCCTCTTCCTCGACCCCGGGGAAGAGCCGCTTGGCGGCCTCCTCCGCCTCCTGGCGCGCCTCCTCGCCCCGGATCACGTAGAAGTAGGTGAATGCGGAGAGCGCCGCGGCGACGAAGAAGAGGCCGACGGTCGTTCGCGGATTCATGGCTCCCCCTAGCGAGTCGGGTGGCGACGCGTCCACCACACGAACACGCCGATCACCGCGATGGCCTCGGGCAGCACGAAGAGCGAGAGCGAACGGATGCTGTGGAACTGCTCGTTCGTGAGCTGGAAGCGCGAAGCCCGCGAGCGGTTCGGGCGGACCGAGATGGCCTCCACGTCCCCGATCAGCCAGTTCACCGAGTTCACGAAGAGGTCCCGGTTGCGGTAGGACTCGACGAACTCGTTGGACGCGAAGTCGGCGTCGCCGATGACGACGACACGCGGCTCCGAAGCCTCCTCCGCCTCCCCCTCGTCCTCGGCGGCTTCGGGACCGTCTCCGTTGCCGGACACGATCGCCGGCCGGCCCGCCACGGCCAGGGGCACGGGGCCCATCAGGTCTTCGTCTCCCGGCGAGACCTTGCCTTCGCGGTAGAGCATCTGGAGGTCGCGCTCCGCCCAGGAGCTGTCGCTGGTCAGGACGATCTCGGTGAACTCCGCATCGGCCCCGGCCCGCCCCGACACGCTGCGGGCCTCGTGGAACAGCGTCGGCTCGCGCAGATCCCGCGTGATCTCGTGGACCGGGTCGTAGCTGCCGGCGAAGGGCGTCATGGCCCGGCCGAAGAGTGCCAGGGTGCGGTCCACGATCACGTCGTCGGCCAGCTCGATCCCCCACTCCCCCATGCGCTCCACCAGGTCGTCGGGAGCCTGCGGATCGACCAGAACCAGCACCGCCCCGCCCCCCGCCAGGTAGCGATCCAGCAGCTCGTGCTCGACGTCGAGCAGGGGGCGCCTGGGAGCGGCCAGAACCACCACGTCCGCGTCTTCCGGCACCTGACCCTGTGCCGCCAGCAGCAGCTTCTCGACGCGATAGTTCTCGTTGCGCAGCGCCTCGGCCGCCAATGCGAAGCCGTCGCGCTGGCCTCCCGCCTCGCCCTCGAAGGCCCGCTCTCCGTGCCCTTCGACGAAGTAGACGACCTTCTCCCCGGTGCGAGTGAGCTTCACCATGGCGTTGGTGACGTTCTCCTCGGTGATCTCGTCCACCTCGACGGACTCGTCGCCGATCGCGATGCGCACGAGTCCGCGTCCGAGGCGATCCGGCGTGATCCCGTACTGCTCGAGCAGGCCGGGCCGGACGTTGGGATCCGCGAACTCGAGGTCGAAACGCTCGCTCGCGTAGGCGTAGCGATCGAGCAGCTCACGCAGGGGCGGTGCGTCCACGGAGCTCACCAGCGCCAGCACCTCCACGTCCTCCTCGAGCCCGGCCAGCACCCGTTGCGACTGGAGCGAGAGGGTGTGCACCCCCTGCTCGCTCCAGTCGAAGCGCCAGTGGTAGCGGGTGCTGAGAAAGGCGAGGAGAGCCAGGATCGCGATCCCGAGCATCGCCGTCAGGATGGCGCTGGTCCCGTACTTCCCCGCGCGCTTCGCCTCGCCGGAGCTCATCCGCTCCCGGAGCGCGTCGAAGTTGATGGCGGCGGCGCTCACCAGCAGCGCCACGCCCACCAGCAGGTTGCCGCCGATCCAGCCGAGGTCCGAAGCCCCGCCCGTCGGAGCCCCGAAGAGCGCAATCAGGAAGCTCAGCAGCGCGAAGATGATGGCGACGAGGCCAAGCGCGCCGAGCAGTGCAGGAAGACCGGACACCTTCGTACCTCCTCTCAGCGCCAGCGAACCGATTCGACCGCCGTCTTCGTCATCAGCAGGAAGGCTCCGATGATCGCGACGAAGTAGGCGAGGTCCGCGGTGTCCACGAGACCCTTGAGCAGCTGCTGGAAGTGCTCTCCGGTGGAGAGGTAGCGCAGGGCGGCGCCGACCTGCTCCGCGCCGCCGGCGACACCGAGCTCCGAGATGGCGGGCAAGAGCAGCAGGAACAGGAGCAGCACGAACGTGATGAGGAAGCTCACCACCTGGCTCCGTGTGATCGAAGAGGCGAAGGCCCCGATGGCGACGTAGGTCCAGCCGACGAACAGGATTCCGAGCAGGCCCGACGCCGTCTTCCCGACCTCCAGGTCTCCGTAGAGGAACAGGAGCCCGGGAAACGCCGCCACCAGCAGCACCAGCAGCGCGACGAAGACCGCCGCCGCCGCGTACTTGCCGAGCACGATGTCCCAGATCGTGAGCGGGCTGGTCAGCAGCAGCTCCTGGGTTCCGTTGGTCTTCTCGGATGCGAACAGCCCCATGGTGATGCCCGGGACCAGGAAGAGCAGCACGACGGACATGGTGTCGTAGAAGCTCGCCACCAGGTGATCGCTCAGGTTGAGCTCGCTCAGCTGATCCATGGCCTGGAACTGCATGAGCTGCCGGACCCAGGCCTGGAAGGCGGCCACGCCCAGGATGAAGAAGAGCCCGGCCAGGACCGCGAACAGGCTCAGGACCCCGTAGGCCACCGGGGAGACGAACAGCGAGCGCAGCTCGCGGCCCGCGACGCTGGCGACGTGCCTCATTGCCCTCCCTCCGAATCGATCGACGCTCGGGGCTCCCCGTTCGGCGCCGGGGGCTCCCCGTTCGACGCCCGGGGCGGCCCGCCCGAGGCGTCCTCGGCGACGTCGCGGGCCGTCTCCCGTGCGAACAGCTCCTCGAGGCTGTGCCCGTCGCGGGTCAGCTCTTCGATCGGCGCGTCCACCGCCTTGCGACCCTCGTGGATCAGGATGACGCGGCGGCAGATGGCCTGGACCTCGGTGAGGATGTGAGACGACAGCACGATGGTGTGCTGCACGTCCCCGTCTCCCGAGGCGAGGTTCGAGATCAGGGAGCGGATCTCGCCGATCTGGAGCGGATCGAGGCCCACGGTGGGCTCGTCGAGGATCAGCACCGGCGGATCGTGGACGATGGCCTGGGCGAGGCCGACCCGCTGGCGGTAGCCCTTGGACAGCGTCCCGATCACGACGGAGCGCACGCCGCTGAGCGCGCAGCGCTCGATCGCCCGGTCCACGGCCTCCCGGCGCCGCTTGCGCGGTACGTCCTTGATGCGGGCGACGTAGGCCAGGTAGCTGTCCACCCGCATCTCCGGGTAGAGAGGCGGCGTCTCCGGGAGGTAGCCGACGGAGCGCCGTGCGGCGATCGGCTCGTCGAAGATGTCGTGGCCGGCGATCACCGCCGCGCCGTCCGTGGGCGGCAGGAAGCCCGTGAGCATCCGCATGGTGGTGGTCTTCCCGGCGCCGTTGGGACCCAGGAAGCCCACCACCTCGCCCTGTTCCACCTTGAAGGAAACCCCGTCGACGGCGACGAAATCCCCGTAGCGCTTCGAAAGGCCCCTGGCCTCGATCATGCAACGCCTCCAGCTCTGACTCCGTCGAAGAACAGATCGACGACGGTCCTCGCAACTCGCGCGCAGTACTCGTCCTCGGACTCGCCGTCGCCGGCCCGGGTGACGCCGAGCACCCGGGCGGTCACGGCGATCTCGAGCCCGCCGATGAAGAGCTGGCTCGCCACGTCCGGGTCGAAGCCGTCGCGCAGTGCACCCTGTTCCTGGCCCTCGCGGAGAATGCGCTCCACGGACTGGAAGAGCCGGCCCACGGCCCGGATCTGCCCGGGCTCCGCGAAGCGGGACGAACGCTGGATCTCGAGCACCAGGACCTTGACCCAGTCCGGCTGGACCCGGTACCCGCCGAGAATCAGCGCCGCGATGGACGTGAGCTTCTCCCGGGTCGACGTGCGCGAGCACGCGACGTTCTCCACGGCGTCGAGGAAGCGGGCCCAGCGATCCTCGAAGATGGTGCCGAGGATCTCCTCCTTGTTCCGGAAGTAGTGGTAGACGAGCCCGTAGGCGATGCCGGCCTCCCGGGCGATGTCCGAGACGCGGGCGCCGTGGTATCCCATCCGCGCGAACACGCGGACGGCCGCATCCAGAATGAGCTGACGCTTGTCGCGCCGCCCCTGGGGCTTCTCGGACGATTCGGACAACGGATGCAACTTCACTTCGCGAGCGTGCAGTGGCCCGGTAAACGGCCCGGGATCCCTGTAAATCGAGGCCTCTGGCCGGCCACGCGGGCGCGGAATATACGGAGGTCGCGGGGCCTCGGCCAAGGGCTTCGCCTGGCAGGCTGGGGGCAGGGCCGTATCCTTTTGGCTGTGCGACGTGCAACGCGCTCCGCGATCCGGCTTCTGGCGTGTCTGTGGGCGCTGCCCCTCGCCGCCTCGGCGGGCACCCTCGCGTCCGAGACCCGCGCCGCCGCCACGGCCGCAGAGACCCGGGGCCCCGCATCCGCGGCAGCCGCGGGCGCTCCGGAGGTTCCGAAGGAGTGGAGGGGTCGAAGCTGCACGTTCAACTCCTGCAGGCGGACCCCGGGGTCGCCCTGGACCGCCGGGGCGTTCGGCGCCACCGCGCTGGCCATCGGATCCCTGGCGCGGCGTCGAGCCGGAAGGACGGCCTGAAGCGCGGTCGAACCTCGGGCGCGGGAGCCCCGGGCTCGCGCGTCACCCGGACGAGATGGTGACCCAGCGGTAGTAGCTCGAGGAGCCGGCGATCAGGCCGCCGTTGCCCAGCTCGTAGCGGAGCTTGTCGCCGGTCCGGGAGCTGCCCGCGATCGCCCGAAAGGCGTCGATCTTGGCCTCGGGATCTTCGGGGTTGAGGCCGTGGAAGACGATCTGGACGCTTTCGCGAGACTCCAGCACGTTGAGCACGACCGTCGCGAGCGTGAAGAGCTTCCCGATGCCCTCGATGGCCTCGACGGCGAAGGCCGGTACCTGGACGTCGGAGAGCTCGAATCCGTACTCGAGGCGCATTCGGGATCCTCCCGGAGGCGCCGCAGAGTGACTCCCGTGCCGGGGGGTGTCAAGCGCCCGAGTCGGCCTTCGCGAGCGCGCTGAGCCGCTCGACCAGCTCCTCGCGGGAGAGGATTCCCTTCTCGACGAGCAGCTGGGCGAGGGCCCGCACGATGGGCTCCCCGGATGCATCGACCCCGCTCGCCGATGGTGCGGCGGCCTGCGGCGCGTGGCCGAACGCCGCCGAATCGCCCAGGTCGGTCCCGACCGCTCCGAATTCGAACGTTTCGGCAGTAGCCGGTCCCAGGCTCAGCAGCTCCGGCTCGGGGGGCGTCCCGGCACGACCCGACCCGCTCTCCCCCTGGGGAAGCGGATTCAGCACCGAGGAATCCAGGCCCGTGGGGTAGTGGCGATGGATGGCGTCGTCCAGCTCCGACGGTGCGGCGAGCACGGCGCGCACCTTCAGTCCCGTGTGGAACGCCACTTCGTCCACGGCTTCGAGATCCGCCGGGTCCGCCATGGCCAACAGGATCGATCGGCCACCTCGCTGGTCGACGAGCAGTGGCAGGCAGCGGTGCCGCTCCACGAGGGAGCGCGGCACCAGCTCGAGCACTTCGGGTCGGATGCGCTTTCCTCGCAGCCAGGCGATGGGGATCTGGAGCTGCCGGGCGAGGGTGCGGACCAGCATCTCCTCGTCGAGAAAGCCCATCTGGACCAGGGTCGCTCCGAGCGGGCTCCCCCAACGCGACTGCTCCGCGAGGGCGGCGGCGAGCTGCGGCTCGTCGATCGCACCCGCACGCAGCAGGAGCTGTCCGAGCTTGGGTCGGTCCGGCATGACTTCGGGTGCCGAATCGGTCCAACCGGCCCGCGACCTTACCCGGTGGTAGGGTCCGTCAGGTGTCCGAGACGCCTGGGATCCACTTCGAGAACGTCTCCCGCTTCTTCCGCGAACGGGTGCCGGGAGGCGACGCGCCGCTCCACTTCGAGCTGATCAGCGGGGGCCGCTCCAACCTGACCTACGAGGTGAGGGCCGGCGAGCGCCGCTGGGCGCTGCGGCGCCCTCCCCTGGGACACGTGCTTCCGACCGCGCACGACATGGCGCGCGAGCACCGGATCCTGAACGCGCTGGCCGACACGGCGGTCCCGGTCCCGCGACCGATCGCCCTGTGCACGGACCCGGCCGTCAACGATCAGCCCTTCTACGTAATGGAGCTTCGGTCCGGCGTGGTACTGCACGGCGAGCCCCCTCCCGGCTTCCTGCGCGGCGCGGAGGACGGACGGCGCGTGAGCGATGCGCTGATCGACACCCTGGTGGCGCTGCACGCGCTCGATTTCCGGGAGCTCGGGCTCGAGGACTTCGGCCGGCCCGCGGGCTACCTGGAGCGCCAGGTGCGTCGCTGGTCCCGGCAGTGGGAGTCCAACCGGACCGGGGAGCTGCCGGAGATCGAGGAGCTGCTGCGCCGCCTCGCGCGGGCGCTGCCGGACTCGCCCGCCCCCAGCATCGTTCACGGCGACTACCGCTTGGGCAATCTGGCGCTCGATCCCCGGGACCCGGGCCGGGTGATTGCAGTCTTCGACTGGGAGATGGCGACGCTCGGCGATCCCCTTGCGGATCTCGGCTATACGCTCATCTACTGGATGGAGCCGGGCGAGAGCGGCGGAAGCGGAAGCCTCGAGTCGGTCGGCGCGGTCACGACGGGACCGGGCTTCGCCACCCGCGCGGAGCTCGTCGAGGCCTACGCCCGCCGGTCCGGCCGCGACGTGGGCGCCGTGGACTTCTACCAGGTGCTGGCACTGACCAAGCTGGCCGTGATCAGCGAGGGGATCTACAAGCGCTTCCAGATGGGCAAGACCGTGGGAAAGGGGTTCGCCGGCCTGACGCGCGCCGCCGTCCCGCTGGCCCGTCGCGCCCTGCAGATCGCCGAGGCCTCGAGCGACGCCGCGCTGCGCTGCTCGCCGGAGTAGCCGGAGGCGGCCTCAGGGCTGCGCGCCCGGTTCCGGAGCCTGGAGGGAGCCTCCCAGACCGGGCGGCGCCCGGTCGAGCAGCACCCAGGAGTAGAGCGCCAGACCGAGCGCGAGGATCAGCAGCAGGGCAACGATGACCACGGAGAGCGACCGTGCGCGCACGCGACGCTGGCCCTCCTTGCGTCGCGCGTCGCGCGCACGCCGCTGCACGTCACTCTCGCCAGCCACCGCGCCGGGGCCCGGGATGCGCGCGATCTGGACCGTCACGTTGTCGGGGCCGCCGCGTGCGTTGGCGGCGTCCACGAGCTGTCGAACCGCGGCCTCCGGCGGCTCGCGGTCCATCACCCCGGCGATCTCCGCGTCGCTGACCACCCCCGAGAGGCCGTCGGAGCACAGCAGGATCTGGTCCCCCGGCTCGAGCTCCACCTCCTCGACGTCCGCGTCGACCTCGGGCTCGACGCCGAGCGAGCGCAGCACCTCGTTGCGGCGCGGGTGGACCATCGCCTCCTCGGCCGTCAGCATGCCGCGACGCTGCAGCTCGGCGACCAGGGAGTGGTCCAGCGTGAGCTGCTCGAGCTGTCCGGCGCGCAGTCGGTAGGCGCGACTGTCTCCCACGTTGCCCACCCAGGCCCGGCCGTCCGCGCCGACCAGCAGGGCCACGCCGGTGGTCCCCATGCCCGCCAGGCTGGTATCGGCCTGCGCCGCGCCGTAGACCTCGGCGTTGGCCGCCTCGAGAGCCCGCACCAGGGTCTCGGCCGGTCCGCTGTCGGAGCTGGCGAAGATCCGCTCCATCGTCTGCACGGCGACCCGACTGGCGGTGGCCCCGCCCGCATGCCCGCCCATTCCATCGGCGACGATCAGGAGCAGGGCGCCATCTCGCCCCTTGGCGCTCCCGTAGAAATCCTGGTTGTTCGTGCGCTGACGCCCGACGTCCGTGGCCGCGGCAGTCTCGACGACGCTGGGATCGATCGGCGTCATCTTTCGAACACCAGATCGACGTCGGCGATCTGGATCCGGTCACCGGGAGTCACCTGCAGGGGCGACGCGTCCACGTCGTTGCCGTTGATCCGGGTGCCGTTCTCCGAATGGAGGTCCTTGATCTCGACGCGGCGGGCGCGCACGCGCAGCTCCGCGTGGTAGCGCGAGACGGTCACGGAAGGAATCACGATGTCGTTGGAGGAGATGGCTCCGATGCGCATCACCCCGTTGCGCAGGGGGACCACCTCTCCGTTGCGGGGGCCGTCCACGAACACGAGACGCCCCGCCGAGCGGAGCTGGAGGAAGGCCGCCAGGCCGACCACCACGAAGAGCACCCCTCCGGCTCCGGCCAGCCACGGCCAGACGGGACCCGCGATCTCCGGGTAGCGCACCTGTCGAGCATCGCTGCGGTTCTCGACCGCGACCTCCAGGGTATGGGCCTGGCCGTCCATCGGAGCTTCGAAGCGCACCACGTAGCTGCGCATGACTCGGTTCCAGATCTGCTCGTAGAAATTGGCCGGCTGCTGCGCGGAGCTCATCCTCTCGAAATCCGCGCCCGTCTCGAGCGCCAGCTCGCGCAGGTTCGGGAGTCCGCCGCCCCCGAAGCGCGCGTAGCCGATCGTGTAGACGAGGATGCGACTCGACCTCGCCAGCTCGACGACGCTCTCCCGATCCCGGTCGCTGCCGCTGTCCTTTCCGTCGGAGAACACGATGACGAGCGAGCGACGCGGCAGCTGCCCGCCGCGCCGGATCAGCTCCAGGGCCTCGTAGACACCGTCGTAGAGGAGTGTGGACAAGCCGCTCTGGTCGACCTCCAGCTCCTCCAGCCTCGTGCGGACCTCGGCGGGAGGGGCCTCGAAGGGGGCCACCACCTCGACGGTCTGGGCGAAGGTCACCACGGCGGCGCGGTCGTGACTGCCGAGCTTGTCGAGGAACGCGACGGCCGCCTGGCGCGCGCGCTCGAAGGCCCCGCCCATCATGGTGCGACTGCGGTCGATTGCGAGCACGCAGGCCACGCCTCGCTTGGCCCGCGACAGGGGCATGATCTCGACCGCGGCGTGCTCCGGGTCGATCCGCTCGCCGTCCTGGCGGATTTCGAGATCCACGGGGCGTAGGCAGTCCACCGGATCCCCGTGCTGGGTCAGCGCGCGCAGATACAGGTCCACCACCCGCTGGTTGTCCACGCCCGGATGGACGTCGTCCAGATGCAGGCGATCCACCTTCTGGAGCGCGGGAAGTGCGCAGTCCACCGCCTCCCCCGGATCCGCCGGATCTGCCGGATCCGCCGCCGAGGACCCGGCCGACGACAGCGTCGCCACGAAACCGGCCAGCAGTGCTGTCACGCGCAGAGGCGACACGGACCGGGCGGCTTCTACAGAGTTCGGAACTTGAGCGTCGTATCGCCGAGTCGCAACACGTCGCCGTCCGAGAGGACTTCTGCATCGATCTCGTTGTCGTTCAGGAAGGTGGGATTCTTCGCCATGACTTCCGCATTGGCCTCCACCACGAACGCCCCGTCGGCGTGCTTGACGCGGGCGTGATAGCGGGAGATGCGTTTGCTCCTCAGGATGACCTCACAGTTCTCCCGGCCGAGGCGGTTCTCCCCGTCGTGGACCTTGTGCACCTCGCCGAGCAGCGGCCCGTCGGTGGCGACGAGCAGCCCGACCGGCACGCGCTTGGAGGGCTGCTCGATCGCGAAGTACTGGGTCTGGCCGCCGAGCTCGGACGCCGGCGGAGGCGTCTCGGGCTGGGACGCAGGCTCCTGCTGGGGCCTTGCGCCTCCCGCGAATCGGGGCCCGGCAGCTGGGGCCGGCGGCGTGGGCCGAAGCGGCGCGAAGGCGACGGGAGGGTCGGACGCGAACACCGGCGGGGATTTCGCGACCTCGGTGGGGGCCGGCGTATCGGCCCCGGCCGCCGGGGACAGGCTCGCGAGATCGCCGTGACTCCGGACTCGGACCGTGGGCATGTCGGGGCAGCGCTGGGGCAGTCGCGCACGGCGCACGTCGGACCGGGCCCGGCCCGAATCGCGGGACGCGAGTCCGAGGCGGCGCAGGATGTCTCGAAACGCCAAGCGACTCCCCCGTCTCGGTTCCGGATCGCGTCCCGGTTCCGCATCCCATCCCGGTTCCGGATCCAATCCCGGTTCCGGATCCCCGTGTCGGCTCTGGGCTCGGCTAGCATACCCCGCGAGGCGTCGCTTCAGTAGCCCGCAGCGCGCAACACGTCCTCACTCGGAAGGCCCGCCTCCCCCACGACGGCGGCGGCCATGAAGCGGGTCACGTAGTTGGCGGTTTCCTGCGGCAGATGCCGGGCCTGGACCAGCGCCCAGTAGGAACGGTCGTCGAACGGATCGTCCAGACGCTTGAGCGAGCGGCGCACCGCATTCTCGCCCCGGTTGTAGCTCGCCAGAGCGAGGAGCAGTGCGTTGCCCCCGAACTCGAAGGCCAGATCGCGCAGGTAGCGGGCTGCGGCCCGGGTCGACTTCTCGGCGTCGTAGCGTTCGTCGCGACCTTCCTCGACGCTGAGCCCGTACTGACGCGCCGTGGCCGGCATGAACTGCCAGAGCCCGGCCGCGCCTGCCGGGCTCCGCGCCCGAAGCCGGTAGCCGCTCTCGATCGCCGAGAGGTAATGGAGGATCGGGGGCATGTTGGCCTGCGCGAGCTCGCGCTCCATCATGGCGCGATAGCGGTCGCCGCGCGGGAGTGCCTTCTCCAGGAAGTCGCGCTCCAGCCGCACCCGCCGACCGACCTCGGCATAGAACGTCGCCGGGACGTCGTTCGGGTCCTGGCGCAGCGCGGTGAGCACGTGCCGCACGCGCCTGCGAATGCAGTCCCCGAGGTCGTGCGCCGCCATCTCGTCCAGCCGACACTCCTCCTGCGCCGGGTCCGGTTGGGGCGCGGACGGCCGCGAGCGGGTCAGGGCCCGTTCGAACAGCGCGTCCAGATCGGGCGCTCCCTCCAGCCGTTCGCCGATCCGCTGCAACCCGACGCGCATCACGTCCTGCCGCGGGACGTCGTCGAGTCGACCATCGCGGAACAGCAGACCCACCGCCGACTGGAGGCCCTGCTTGGCCGCGGCGTAGTCGCCGCGCGCGTCGGCTTCGACCGCCAGGCGGGCCCGTTCCGCGGCTTGCTCGAGGAGCGGATCCGGTCCTCGCAGAACCAGCCACACACCGACGAGCGCGAGTGTGAGCACGGCCGACAGCGCGAGCCCCGGCCGGGTCCAGCCGGTGCCGCTCTGATACAGCAGCGTCACCTCCCCCGCGAGCTCGATCCGATCGCCGGATTCGAGCCGAAGCGTGTCGAGCACCGGGTGACCGTTCAGCAGGGTGCCGTTGGCGCTGCCGAGGTCGGTCAGGGTGTGACCGCCGTCCGCAGCCTGGATGCAGGCGTGCCGGCGTGACACGCGCGCCGTATCGAGCACGACGTCGCAGACGGGGTCCCGACCGATGGTCAGCAGCTCCCGGGTGATGGACGTCGCACCCACACGCCGCCCCGCTTCGATCTGCACGAGCCGCGCCGTCACGCCCCGCCGTCCGTGATCCGCCTACCGCGGAACCTGGACCTCGACGACCGTCTGGGGCGTGATCGGCGCCGCAAGGCTGCCCCGGATCAACGCACGGCTCCCGTCGTCGTAGACGTCCAGGACCTCGATCTCCGCGATCTTGCGGCCGCTCTCGACGAGTTTGCCCTTGTTGCCGCGCGCGATGCCCGCCTTGCGCCCCTTGTCGATCAGCACGGCCTGGCCGCCTTCGGGCCGCCGCTCGACCTCGAGCACCATCGAGCGGACCGTGTCGAAGCTGGGCTCGGGGATGGGCTTCGGCCGGAACGAGACGCGCAGCTCGTAGGGAAGCACACCGCTCGTCGGGTCGGGCAGACCGATCGCCACGTGCACCGGGCCGGAGTCGATCGCGGCGGTCACGCGCACGCGATCCCCACCCGCGTTGTCGCCGCTGCCGATCGCCCGTCCCGAGACGTCGGCGATCCGGACCCGGAAGGGGGGGCTGGTCTCGGCCACCGCTTCCGCTCCCCGGGCCGCGTCCACCTGCACGGTGCCCTCGCCGGGCACCGCGACGCGGAACCAGTCCTGGCAGTCACCGAGCCCCTCGCAGTCGAGCGAATCCCTGTGCCAGACGCCCAGATTCAGCGGAATCGCGCCCACGAGCTCCCCGTCCAGATCCGGCGGCGGGACACAACCGGTGGACACCCCCAGCATCACGGCCGCCGCTGCGGCGACGGCGCGTCCGCGCTTCTCCGTCATCGACTCCCCGCTCTCGCGATCAATCGCGCACCGGATCCGGCGGCGCGGTGTGGGTCACGCCGAGGATCCCGTGGCCTGCTCGAGGCGGTAGCCGACCACCAGCTCGATGCCGTCGCTCGGATGCTGCAGGCTCCACTCGAACTCGTCACCCCTGGCGCGCTGGGCGTCCTCGAAGAAGTTCGGGAACGCGAGCGGTCCGCGCCACTGCTGCGCGGGCACGAGCTCCCGCTCCCCGCCGTCGTCGAGCACCCCCACGCGCAGCGTGACCTCCTCGCAGCGCGGATCCCAGGCAAAGCCATGGGAGCCACGCCCTTCCTCGTATCGGAGGACCTCGAGCTCCTCTGCACAGGCGAGGCGCAGATCGCGACGGCCGCTTCAAGCCAGCGGACGATGGGACGAAAAGACCGGGGCGCCTTCCAGCGTCCCAGGACGCCTGGAGAGCGCCGGGAGGGATCCCATGTGGCAGCACCATCCCCCGTTGCCGTCGGAGCTCCGGCGGCGTCTGGAGAACCTCAGCCTTCACGCCGACCCGCTCTCGGTGGCGCGACAGGA
>JAAUYK010122346.1_pt1 | contig 16820 bp, 14 predicted proteins | sample 7278021 | NCBI WGS metagenome assembly JAAUYK01 (sample SAMN14350223, study PRJNA611818) | marine sediment metagenome | isolation source: surface marine sediment (1.8m) | place: French Polynesia: Moorea | collected 2018-08
GCCCGGCCGAGGCGATCTCCGGCAGGGCGGCGAGCAAGGCGAGAAGTGCAATCAGTCGTACCATCGAGATTCCTGCCGTCGCTCCGTGGCCGCCGCGACGCCGGAACGGGACAGGGCTTTCTTACTATAGAGCAACGTCGGCAAAATGGCAGCGCCGCTTCTCTCCGGCAGGGCAATCGCATGGTTGACACGGGGATGCTTCGCGCCGGCGCGTGTTGCTGGCGGCGGTGCTGACCGAGGCTGGATCATCCAGGCCGGTGGCCGAGAGAACTTTCGCGGCCTCTGCAGCGTAAGAATTGACGGTGCCGGGCGGCCCGGTCTTGGTCTCGGCGGAGTCGCCCTTCAGAATGGCGTTGCGGCCAGCAGGCACGGCGCGCCGCGGCCACGGAGCGACGGCAGGAATCTCGATGGTACGACTGATTGCACTTCTCGCCTTGCTCGCCGCCCTGCCGGAGATCGCCTCGGCCGGGCCCATCTCGGGCGCCCGGCAGCTCACCTTCGAGGGCGCGCGTGCCGGCGAGGGCTACTTCTCGGCCGATGGCAAGCGGATGATCTTCCAGAGCGAGCGGGCCGAGGGTAACCCCTTCTACCAGATGTACCTGATGGACCTGGAGACCGGCGACATCCAGCTTGTCTCGCCGGGCCACGGCAAGACGACCTGCGGCTGGCTCCACCCCGACGGCAAGCGCGCGCTCTTCGCCTCGACACAGCTCGATCCGGAGGCGCGCGCCAAGATGAGGGCCGAACTGGACTTCCGCGCCTCGGGGCAGAGCCGGCGCTATTCCTGGGACTACGACGAGACCTACGAGATCTTCGAGGTCGACATCGAGACCGGCGACTACACCGCATTGACCAACGTCCTGGGCTACGACGCCGAGGGCGCCTATTCGCCGGACGGAACGCAGATCGTCTTCGCCTCGAACCGTCACGCCTACGCGGAGGCGCTGTCCGAGGAGGACGCGGCGCGGCTGCAGCGGGACTTCTCCTATTTCATGGAGATCTATGTCATGGACGCCGACGGTTCGAACCTGCGGCGGCTGACCGATGCGCCGGGCTACGACGGCGGCCCCTTCTGGAGCGCCGACGGCAAGAAGATCACCTGGCGCCGCTTCAGCGAGGACGGCGCGCGGGCCGAGGTCTTCACCATGAACGCCGACGGCACGGGTGAACGAAGGATCACCGAGCTGGGCGTGCTGTCCTGGGCGCCCTTCTTCCACCCCTCGGGCGACTACCTGGTGTTCTCGACCAACCTGCAGGGCTTTGGCAACTTCGAGCTCTACCTGGTGGACGCGGCCGGCGAACGCACGCCGGTCCGCGTGACTGACCGCGAAGGCTTCGATGGCCTCGCGACCTTCACGCCCGACGGCAAGAAGATCAGCTGGACCTCCAATGCGACGCCCGAAAAGAAGAGCCAGATTTTCATCGCCGACTGGGATCACGAGGCGGCGCTCCGGCTGCTCGACCAGGCGCCGCCGCGCCGGGAGGCTGCGGCCCCGGTGCCGGACGAGGGCAGCACCGACATCGCGGTCGAGGATCTGCGGCGCATCGTCACCGCCCTGACCAGCGAGGAGATGGGCGGGCGGCTGACCGGCACCGAGGGCGAGAAGCGGGCCACGGCCTATGTGGCGGAAGCCTTCGCGGCGCTCGGCCTGAGGCCCTCCGGCGACGACGGCGGCCCGTTCCAGTCCTTCGACTTCACCGCCGGCGTAGCCTTGGCTGAAGGCAACGCCCTCGAGGTTTCGGTCGACGGTCAAATGAAGACACTGGCGCTCGACGAGGCATGGCGGCCGCTGGCCTTCTCGCGGACCGGTTCCGCTGAGCGGGCGAGCGTCCTCTTCGCCGGCTACGGTCTGGTCGCGCCGGCCGAAGGCGAGCGGCCCGCCTTCGACAGCTACGGCGACCTGGACGCAACGGGCAAGTGGGTCCTGATCTGGCGCGGCATGCCCGGCGACCTCACCAACGAGCGACGGACCGAGCTCTCCCGCTATGCGGACCTGCGCTACAAGGCCTCGGTCGCCAAGGCCCGCGGCGCGGCCGGCGTGATCTTCGCGCCGCCGCCACGCGAGGGCTTCGAAGACAGCCTGCCCCGCCTCGCCTACGAGGCGACCTCCGGCGTTTCCGGTCTCCCGGTCGTGGCGGTCAACCGCGCGGCGTCGGCCCGGATGCTCGCCATCCTCGGCGACGATCTGGCGCCTATGACGGCGGAGATCGAGGCCGGCGAAAGCGCAGGGCGCGACCTGATTGGGGTGACGGTCTCGGCTTCGCTCGCACTGGACTTCGAGACGCGCAGCGGACGGAACGTCCTGGCCAGGCTCGAGCTCGACGGGCTCGCGGAGGGCGGCCGCCCGCCGCTGGTGATCGGCGCCCACGTCGACCACATCGGACGCGGCGAGACCTCGGGGTCCCTGGCGCGCGGCGACGAGCGCGGCAAGGTCCATCCCGGCGCTGACGATAACGCCTCGGGCGTCGCCGCCCTGATCGAGGTGGCGCAGAAGCTGACGGCGGACCGTGCCGCGGGCCGTCTCAAGGGTACCCGAGACGTCATCTTCGCCGCCTGGTCCGGCGAGGAGCTCGGACTCCTCGGGTCCTCGCACTTCGCCGACACGATGGCCGAGCGCGCCGGCGCCGAGAACCTCGCCGGTCTCGTGTCGGCCTACATCAACATGGACATGGTCGGGCGCCTCGAGGATCGCGTCATCGTGTCGGGCCTGGGATCGTCGGACATCTGGCCCCGCGAGGTGGAGCGGCGCAACGCTGTGGTCGGCCTGCCGATCGTGACGTCGGACGACACCTATCTGCCGACCGATGCCACGGCCTTCTACCTGAAGGGTGTGCCAATTTTCTCGGTCTTCACCGGGGCGCACGAGGATTACAACCGACCGAGCGACACGGCGGAGAAGCTGAACTACGAGGGCATGCGCGACATCGCGCGCTTCGTCGCGTTGGTCGCCCGTTCGCGCATTCTGGCCGAAGAGGAGCCCCTCTACATCGCCGTGGCGCGGCCGGCGGGCCAGGGTGGTCGGCGCATGTCCAACATCTTCCTTGGCACGATCCCGGACTATGCCAGCGAGGGGCAGAAGGGCGTCCCCATATCGGGGGTGGTCAAGGACGGGCCGGCCGAGAAGGCCGGGCTCACCGGCGGCGACGTCGTGGTCGGTCTGGCCGGCCAGGAGCTGGAGAACATCTACGACTACGTGCGGACGCTGAATGGGTTGAGACCCGGCGAGGCGGTCGACATTACCGTCGAGCGCAAGGGCGTTCGCCAGACCTTCTCGATCGAACCGGGGGTGCGCAATTGACCGGGCGGGTCGGTTCGTCTACTCCCCGGCCCGCACCTTGACGTAGGAACCCGGCGCGTCCTCCAGGGCCTTGAGCTTGCCCGCGCCGGGCTCGCGCGCGGGCACCTCGGGGCCGGCGTGGCCCTTCAGCCAGGCGATCCAGTCGGTCCACCAGGAGCCCTCGTGCTGCGTTGCGCCCTCCAGCCAGCGTTCGGGCGTCATCTCGTTCTTGCCCTGGGCCTCGCCGTTGGTCCAGTAGCAGTACTTATTGGCGGCCGGCGGATTGATCACCCCGGCGATATGACCCGATGCGCCCAGAACGAAACGGACCGGCCCCTTGATCGCCCGGATCGCCGGGAAGGTGGAGATCCAGGGCGCGATGTGGTCCTCCTTGGTCGCGAGGAAGTAGCAGGGCGCCTCGACCCGTCCGAGGTCGACCGGTGTACCGTCGAGGACAATCCCGCCCGGCTGCATCAGCTTGTTCTCGCGGTAGACCTCGCGCAGATAGAAGGTCAGCATCGCCGCCGGCAGGCGGGTCGAATCGCTGTTCCAGTAGAGCAGGTCGAAGGGCATGGGCTCGCGGCCCAACAGGTAGTTGTTGACCACGAAAGACCAGATCAGGTCGTTATCGCGCATCATGTTGAACATGTCGGCGAGGTGGTGCGCTTCCAGGTAGCCCTTTTCCGCCACGTACTGTTCCACGTTGGCGACCTGAGCGTCGTCGATGAAGACGGAGACCTCGCCGACCTCCTGAAAATCAACCATGGTGGCGAAGAAGGTGGCGGCCTTGACCCGTGTATCGCCCTTGGCGGCCATGACGGCCAGCGTCGCGACGGTGAGGATGCCGCCGATGCAGAAGCCAAGGATCATGCTCTCGCGCTCGCCGGTGGCCTGCTCGATGGCGTCCAGCGCGGCCAGCGGCCCCTCCTTCATGTAGTCGGCGAAGCTCTTGTGGGCGAGATCCTTGCGCGGGTTGACCCAAGAGATCACAAAAACGGTCAGCCCCTGGTCCACGCACCATTTGATGAAGCTGTTCTTGGGCTGGAGGTCGAGCACGTAGAACTTGTTGATCCAGGGCGGCACGATCAACAGGGGCCGCTTGTGCACGGTCTCGGTGGCCGGCGCGTACTGGATCAGCTGCATGAGCTCGTTCTGGAACACCACTTTGCCCGGTGTCGAGGCGACGTTCTTGCCGACCTCGAAGGCCGAGGCGTCGGTCATGGAGATCTGCAGGCGGCCGCGTCCCTTCTCCAGGTCCTCCAGCAGATGGCGCAGGCCGTTCACCAAGTTGTCGCCGTGGCTATCGCTGGTTTTCTTGAGCACGGCCGGATTGCTGAGTGCGAAGTTGCTCGGCGCCAGCGCCGAGGTCATCTGGCGGGTATAGAAATCGACCTTCTCCTGGTCCTTGCGATCCAGCCCCTCGACCCCGCCGACCACGTCGTGCATCCAACGGGTGGTGAGCAGGTAGGACTGCTTGATGTAGTCGAAGATCAGCGCCTTGGTCCAGGTCTCGTCCTTGAAGCGCCGGTCGCCCCTGTCCGGCTCAACCAGCGGCTCCGGCTCCTCCCCGGCGGCGCGTTTCAGCGCATAGTCCCAGAGCTTCATGTTGTCCTGCCAAAGGCGCATCTGCGCCTCGACGAGCTGTGTCGGGTCAGCCGCCATGCGCGAGGCGGCGGCGCCGAAGGCGGCGAGCACGCTGCCCGGATCGACGATCGAAAACGCGTGGCCGCCGTCCTGGCGTTCGAGGAAGGCCTGGACCACACGGCCGCTCTGCTCGGCGAGCTCCGCCCAGGTGCGCGTCATCTCGGAAACGTCGAAGTCCTGGCGTCCGTCTTGGTCGCTGCTCATCTGGTTCCGCCTCCCCACTCCTCCTAAGACTAGCATCTGGGCCCGACGCGGCAATGGTCAGGGGAAGGGGCAGCGCCGCGCGGTGATCTCGACGAAGCCGGGCGCGCCGGCCGCGGCGGTGAAGCGGAATTCGTCGCCCGCGGCGACCAGCGCCAAGTCGAGCGGCAGGCGGCCGCTGGTCCGGGCAATCTCGCCCCCCGCGCCTTCGAAGGCGAGGCGTATCGGCTGCGAGGGATCGAAGCGGGGCTCGGGCTTGCCTTCGGGACCGAGCGCGCTGGCGCCTTCCGCCGTCACGCTCACGGCCTTGCCGAAAGCGGCCGAGAGCGCGCCGCCCGCGGTGTGCGGCGTGTGGACCACAAGCCGCTTGGTCACTTCCGGCCCGTCGCACCGACCGCCGGGACCGATCGCGTCGATCGCGAAGATCAGACGGTCGGCGGAGACGCCCGCCTTCAGGCGCGCATCGACCGCGTCGACCAAGGTCCTCGCTTGCTCGACCGTCAGCGCATCCTCCAGCCCCGCCTTGAGCGCGAGCGCCGGTCCGGCGGCCTCGACTTGGGAACGCAGTTCCTGGTTCTCGCGAGCGAGAAAGACCTGCTCGGTCTTGACCTGAGTGAAGGCCTGCTCCAGCTCCGCGAGCGGCTTCTGGGCACGCAGCGTGCCGACCTGGTAGGCATAGACGGCGGAGACGATCGCCAGCAGGACGATCGAGAACGCTATGGCGATCCGCTTGCGCGCCTGCCGGCGCCTTTGCCGCCGGGATTCCCGCAGGCCCCAGGTGCCCATCGACATGGCGAATGTCCGCTGGTTCAAGGGCCCGACAGACTAATTGAAGCGGCCATGAAATCAATCGTGCAAGGCGAGCTGTCTCGTCCGCCAAATCCAGGAGTGCGCACCCGGCAGCAGAGCCGGCTAGATCAGATCCAGGTTTGACTGAATCGCCACAGGCGATCCATCAAAACATGATCCGCTCTAGGCGCTTTGCTTCATCACCTGCTGCAGCGAACGGGCCGTCGCTTCGCTGAGATAGTAGACGCCGTCCACGATGGCCGTCCGGTCGCCGTTCCACTTGGTCGAATCGAAGTCCCATTTGAGCAGCTCGGCCTTGCGCTCCGGGTCCTCGATCAGGCGCCGCAGGCGCCGGGTAATAACGCTCTGGAAGTAGGACAGCACGTGCCAGTCACTGTCGCCGGTGATCTGAAGCAGGTCCTGCATGCTGGCTCTGCCGCCCTGGCTGGCGAGCAGCCCGAGGCGCTTGCGGTGCGGCTCGGCCAGACCGTGCAAGAGCTTCGCGGTAAGGATCGGCGAGAGGTCGACCGGGCGGCGCCAGTGCAGGTCGCCGCGCTTGCGACGCCGGACGGTTTCGGCGAGCCGACGGCCTGACAAGCGCTCGAGGATCTCACGCTGCGTTTGCGGCGAGAGCTCCCGGAACTCGCTCTGTTCTATGACGATTTGCATGATCCAATCACCTTCTGGATCGCAACGGAGTCCTAAAGTCTACCGGCAAAGCGGGGAAACGCCCAAGGGCTTTGCTCGCTGCCGGTCAGAGGCTGGCGCCGGTCTCCGGCCGGGTCGCCGGCATCAGCGCGCGGAACGGCAGCAGCAGGAGCAGCGCCATGGCGATCTTGGCGCCGTAGTCGCCGATCGCCAGGGTCACCCAGGGCACCGGCGTTCCCGCGAAGGCGAGGGAGAAGAACAGCGCCGTATCGACCGCCGACGCCAGGCCCGACGAGACCAGGGGTGCCTGCCACCAGGCCGCCTTGCGCAACCGGTCGAAGATCATGATGTCGAGCAGCTGGGCGACCAGGAAGGCGCTGCCCGAGGCGAACGCGATGCGCCAACCGGCGAAGTAGACCGAGAGCGCCACGGCGAGCGCGAAGCCGGCGTAGACCACGAGGCGGGCGGTCGCGGTGCCCAGGGCCCGGTTGGTCAGGTCGGTCACCAGGAAGGCGATCGGGTAGGTCAGCGCGCCCCAGGTCAGCCAGTCGTTGATCGGGTGCTGAACGGCGATGTTGGAGACCGTCACCACAATCGCCATGGCGCAAACGCCGATCCAGAAACCCCGCTGTTGAAAAGCGCTCGAGGCCACGTCGGTCCCTTCTGCTCTAGGGTGCTTGCACGGCGACGGGATCGCCCACGGCCAGTCTCAGTGCGTCGTCCGCGCGGCCCTGGTTGACGGCGATCTCCGCCAGCCCGTTGGCGTTCTCGTACCAGAAGGGCTCGCCCAACGCCACATCGCTGAAGGTCCGCGCCGCGCCGAGGCTCTTGCCGCCGGCCCTGAGGCGCGCGCCGGCCGGAAGCGTCGCGGCGCGCAGCCCAGTCATGGCGTTGCCGAAGCGATCGATGTAGACGATCCGCGCCAGGTCCGCCGGCCAGTCGGCGCCGACCAGGTCGGCGAACGGCCGCGGTTCCCCGGGCGGCGGCTCGCCCCGGGCGAGCCGGGCGGCGACCGGGGCGAAGAGATCGCGGCCGTGGAACGAGGCGGAGAGGCGCTCGGGCTGCCAGGTGATGGCCCAGGAAGCGGCGCCCTCGGCGCGGCTCGCGGCCACGGTCAGGATGCCGTTGTCGGGCCCAACGAACCATTGGCCGCCGGCTTCGATGGCGAGCGCCTCCCGATCGCTGCCGACCCCCGGGTCGACCACGGCAAGGAACAGGCTGCCGGCGGGAAACGCCGGCGCCAGGGCGGCCAGGAGATAGGCCGCCGCGCGGGGATCGAAGGCCGGCGCATCGGCGACCAGGTCGATCACCGGCACGCCCGGCGCGTCGCGCTCCAGCACCGCCCTGACCTGGCCCAGATAGGGGCCCTCGAGCCCGAAATCGGTGAACAGCAGGATCATCGGCCTGGTTTTCTCCACAGCAAATTCCTCCCGCCAGGATCCCGCGCCCTAGACAGCAGAAGGACTACAGGATATCGTGTTTTTTAATCTCCAGATCGCAACATGTAGATAGAGCCCCAATATCTAGAAAGCGAGGAAGCACTCAATGACCTGGACGCCGGAGCGCATCGAAGAACTGACGAAGCTGTGGGACGCGGGTTACACGGCCTCTCATATCGGCAAGCTGCTGGGTGTCTCCAAGAATGCCGTCGTGGGCAAGGCGCATCGTCTCAAGCTCGCCTCCCGGCCCTCGCCGATCCGCAGCGGCCCGTCGGTGCCGCGCCTCAGGACACCGGCGCCCAAGGTGCGCCGCCCAGCCCTCGAGGTGGTGGCCAAGCCGGCGCCCCGCCCGGCCCGGGCACCGCGCCAGCGCGCGGGCGGCGGGACCAGCTGTCTCTGGCCGATCGGCGACCCCGGCGACCCCGATTTCCATTTCTGCGGCGAGAACGCGGTTCCCGGCAAGCCCTATTGCGAGGCGCACTGCGCCCGGGCCTACATCGTCAAGTCGCGCCCGGGTTCCGAAGCGGCCTGAAACGGCCGGTCGCGCGCGTCTGGCGCGCGGCCTTCACGCCAGCAGGGCCACGCCCTCGCGCCGCGGGTCGCCCGCCGCCTCGAGGGTGCCTTTCCGGTCCCGTCGGGCGCAGTGGACGCCGCCGAAGAAGAAGCTGTGGCGCGGCCACTCCGTAGTCCGCTCGCTGGCTGCGCCGACCGCCTTCCGCGCCGCCTTGCCCAGGTCCTGCTCCAGGTTGCTCAAGCCGTTCTCGAAGTGCACCCGCGGCGCTTCGACCGCCTGGGCGGCGCCGCGTTCGAAATCGATCAGGTTGACCAGGGTCTGAAGGATCGCCGTGCGGATGCGGTTCGAGCCGCCCGAGCCCAGCGCGGCGACCGAGCCGTCGCCGAGAAAGGCGAGCGAGGGCGCCATCATGGAGGAGAGGCGGCAGTCCGCGTGCCAGGCATGAAAACCGCGCGGGTTGAGGTCCTCCTCGCCCAGCATGTTGTTCAGGATGATTCCGGTCTCGCCGAGCAGCACGCCGCAGCCCTCGCCGTTCGAGAGGCTCATTGAGGCCAGGTTCCCCGAGGCGTCGATCACGCTGATGTGGGTGGTGCCGCGCGTACTGGCCGGCCGCCCGGCGATTTCGTCGGCGTAGGCGGCCAGCAGCTCGGGATCGAACAGGCGGCGCGCCGCCGCTTCCTCCTCCGCCTCGTCGCTGGCCTCGTGCAGGCGGCTCTCGATCCGCGCCTTGTTGGTCAGCGCCATGACCCTCACCAGGGTTTCGAGGTGCCGGGCGCCGCCGAAGTCCTTCGGGCGGAAATCCTGCTCTGCCAGGAGGGCGAGCGCGAAGGCAATGAGGATGCCGCCCGACGAGGGCGGCGGGTTGGTCAGGATCGTGGCGCCCCGGTAGCGGCGCTCGAGCGGGCGGCGCCGCGCGACCTCGTAGCCCTTCAGGTCGTCGGCGGTCAGCAGCCCTCCGCCGCTCCGGCAGTTCTCGATCAGGGTCCTTCCGAGGTCGCCCTCGTAGAACAGCCGCTCGCCCTCGCGCGCCAGGGCTTCGAGGCTGTCGGCAAGCTGCGAATTGGTGATCCGTTCGCCCGCCTCGAGCAGGGCGCCGCCCGATCCGGCAAAGAGCGCGCGGCAGGCCGCGCCGGCCCGCAGGATCGGGCCGACCACGCGGAATACGTAGGCGTCGATCGGCCGCACCGTTACGCCGTCCCGGGCCAAGCGCGCCGCCGGCTCGATCAGGCGGGCAAGCGGCAGGGCGGCGAGGTCCCGGTGGACCGCGAAGAGGCCCGCGACGCCGCCCGGGGTCGCCATCGCGCCGAGGCCGATATGGAACTCCTGGGTCGCCGTTCCGAAATCCGCGTGGATTGGGTAGAAGTCGATCGCATCCGGCGGCAAGCGGCGGCGCGGCGTCTGCACGAAGAAGTCGTAGAGCCGGGCCTCGCCGTCGGCCGGCCGCGCCAGGAGAAAGCCGCCGCCGCCGAGCGAGGCCAGGACCGGCTCCGCTACGGTCGCGGCGCAGAAGCCGGCGAGCGCCGCGTCGAAGGCGTTGCCGCCGTCGGCGAGGATCTCCCGAACCGCCTCGGCGGTCGCCGGATGTCCGCAGGCCACAGCGCCCCTGTGCGATTTCTTCGTCACGCTTCTCTCGCTCGGGACATAGTGGGATGGGCCGACTGTCAAAGCGACGGCATGACGAAGGGCTGCTCGGTTTCGTAGGCGCGCGCGGCGCGCAGGACCTGGGCCTCGCCGTAGAGCGGGCCGACGATCTGAAGGCCGGCCGGCAGGCCGGACCGGGTAAGGCCGCAAGGCACGCTGGCGGCCGGCTGCCGGGTCAGGTTGAAGGGATAGGTGAAGGGCGTCCAGTCGACCCAGCGACCCTCGGTGTCCGACGGCGGTTCCTCCAGACCGGCGGCGAAGGCGGTGATCGGCAGGCTCGGCGTCAGGAGAAGGTCGTAGGACTCGTGGAAGCGCTTGAGGGCCATCCCCAGGTCCTCGCGCTGCTTCATCGCCGTCAGGTAGTCCATCAGGCCGAAGGCCGCGCCCTGGGCGGCGACCTCGACCAGCCCGGCGTCGATCTTGGCCTTCTGGTCGTCACTGAAGCCGGCCAAGAGCTTCGCCGCCGCGGCGAACCAGTGAACCCGGAAGATCTCGCCGCAATCGGGCAGGTCGGGCTCCGCCTCCTCGACCTTGGCGCCCAGCGCCTCGAACCGGCGGGCCGCCGCCAGGACCAGATCCGCCACCTCGGGATCGACCCGCTGGCCGCCGAGCGTCGGGCTAAAGGCGATGGTCAGGTCCTCGACCCCGCCATCCAGGCCGTTGCTGAAATCGGCGCCGTCGTGGGGCAGCGCATACCAGTCCCGGACGTCGGGCTCGGCCAGCACGGTCAGCATCAGTGCGGCGTCGCCGACGGTGCGGGTCATGGGGCCGACATGGGCGACGCTGCTGAAGGGGCTCGGCGGATAGGTCGGAACCCGGCCGAAGCTCGGCTTGATACCGAAGATCCCGGTGAAGCCGGCGGGAATGCGGATCGAGCCGCCGCCATCGGTGCCGACGGCCAGCGGCCCCATGCCGGCGGCCACCGCCGCCGCCGCGCCGCCGCTCGAGCCGCCCGGCGTGAGCTCCGGGTTCCAGGGGTTGCGGGTGACGCCGGTCAGCGGGCTGTCGGTGACGCCCTTCCAGCCGAACTCCGGCGTGGTCGTCTTGCCCAGGATCACCGCGCCGTGCTCGCGCAGGCGGGCGACGGCCGGCGCGTCCTCGTCCCAGGACTGATCGGGGTCTACCGTCTTGGAGCCGCGCAGCGTCGGCCAGCCTTCGGTCAGCAGCAGGTCCTTAATGGAGGCCGGGACGCCGTCCAGCCGGCCGCGCGGCGCCGAGACCCGCCAGCGTTCCTCCGAACGGCGGGCCTCCGCCAAGGCTCCATCGGCGTCGACCAGATTGAAGGCGTTCAGCGTGCCGTTGTGCCGCTCGATGCGGTCCAGCGCCGCCTGCGTCGCCTCGACCGGAGAGAGCGACCCTTCGCGATAGTTCTTGATCAGGGCGGTGGCCGGGAGCAGGGCGAGATCGTCGGTCATGGCGGGTTCCCCGGGGAAGCGGTGCGGGAGATCGGTCCCGGCAGAAGCATTGGGCAATTTCCCGCTGTGCTGCAAGTGTGGTTTGCTGACCTCACGGTTTCGGAGCTGGGAGAGGTTCTTGGAAGGGCGGCAAGCGGTGGCCCGGGATTACACCACGTCGGAGCGGCGATGGGGGCTGACCGCCGTCCTCATGACCAGCTTCGCCGTCGGCCTGCACTTCGGCGTCTTCATGCCCCTTATTGCGATCATCCTGGAGGGACAGGGACAGAGCGCGGCAGCGATCGGGCTCAATTCCGCCATGCAGCCGCTCGCGATCCTGATCTTCGGCGCCTTCCTGACCCGCATTATCGGCGCTCTGGGGTCCCAGACCGCGCTGTTCGGCGGTTTCGCGGTCGCGCTGACCGCGATCCCGCTCTTTCCTCTGGTGCCGGACGCCACGTTCTGGCTCGCCCTGCGCTTCTTGCTCGGCCTGGGACTGGCGCTGCCCTGGCTGGTCGCGGAGACCTGGGTCAACGTCATTACCCGGGAGCAAAACCGCGGGGTCGTGGTCGCGCTCTACACCACGGCCTTCTACCTCGGGCTGGCCGTGGGCCCGCTTCTGCTCGAACTGATCGGCGTCGAGGGCTGGCTGCCGTTCCTGGTCAGCGGCGCCACGCTCCTGCTCTCGGTCCTGCCGGTCGCGCTCTGCCGGCGCCTGCTGCCAGAGATCCCGGCCCGGCCCCGTCTCAGCCTGTGGCAATCGGCGCGCTTCGCACCGGTCGTGGCGGCGGCCGCCCTGGTCTCCGGCTTCGTCGAGGCGGCGCTCTACGTGCTGCTTCCGATCTACGGCCTGCGCAGCGGCCTGGACCAGTCACAGGCCGTCACCATGCTGACCTTCTTCATGGCCGGCGCGCTTCTGCTGCAGGTGCCCCTCGGCTATCTCGCCGACCGGGCGGGCCGCGGCTGGCTCTTCGTGCTGTCCTTGATCGGCAGCATCTTCTGCGCCGCCCTGATGCCCTTCCTGCTCGCCGACGAACCCTGGCGCTGGGCGCTCCTGGTCGTCTGGGGCGGCATGGTCACCGGGTTCTACACTCTCGGGCTGGCGATCCTTGGGCAGCGTTTCGCGCCGGGCGACCTGGCGGCGGCCAACGCGCTCTTCATCGTCTGCTTCGAGGCGGGCCACGTGGCCGGTCCGGTCCTCGGCGGCTGGGCAATGGACCTCTGGCGGCCCCACGGCCTGCTGCTGGTCGTCGCCCTGGCGGCCGCGGTAACCCTGACCTTCGCGATCGAGGGCAAACGCCCCCGTCCCCGGGCCAAAGGCGGCACGCCGCCTCCGCCCCATTCTGGTCATGATTGAGGCTTAAGATTGTAGTAACCTGTAAATCAGGGATGTGACATGCGCTACAGAATCTCATTTATCGCGCTGCTTGCGGGCCTGACGCTGAACGCGCCGACCGGTGCAGCGACCGAGCCGACCGACGAGGGTTCGCCGAGCGAACTGGCGCGGGAAGGCATGCAGCGCATGCTGAGGGCCCTGGAAACCATGATCGAGGCCATTCCGCAGTACGAGCTGCCGGAGATCACGGAAGACGGCGACATCATCATCCGGCGCCGGCCGCGGCCTGAGCGGGACGAACCTCGGCCGGATTCCGAGATCGAGGAAACCGCCATCTAGCCCGGGACCGGCGCCCCGCCGGTCAATCTCCCGAGCATCCCCGTCGAGATTCCAGAAAAGAGAGCTCGAACCGGTGGCGTCGCGCCGGTCCGGCACGCCGAGCGGTCATGGACCGCGGCCCTGTTGCCAGGTCTTGCTTCAGGCCACAGTATCTCCGGACAGTGATGATCGACAGTGGGGAAGGGGGCGCTTCATGCAGGACGGACTTGGGGCTTTCGTTCCGGGCACGGAAGTGGACGTCGCCGGCGCCGGGGGCGGGCCGCTCAGCGGACTGACCTTCGCGGCCAAGGATATCTACGACATCGCGGGCCATGTGACGGGCTGCGGCAATCCGGACTGGGCGCGCACGCACCCGGCGGCCGCGACCACGGCCCCGTCGGTCCAGGCCTGGCTCGACGCCGGGGCGCGACTCGTCGCCAAGTCGATCACCGACGAACTCGCGTTCAGCCTGAACGGCCAGAACCACCACTATGGCACGCCGACCAACGTGAACGCGCCGGGACGCATTCCCGGCGGCTCGTCCAGTGGTTCGGCGGCCGCGGTGGCGGGCGGCCTGGTCGACCTCGCCTTCGGCAGCGACACCGGCGGGTCGGTGCGTATTCCGGCCAGCTATTGCGGCCTCTACGGAATCAGGACCAGCCACGGGCGCATTCCCCTCGATGGGATCATGCCCCTGGCGCCCAGTTTCGATACCATCGGCTGGTTCGCGCGCGACGCGGAACTGCTGCGCCGCGCCGGCGAGGCGCTCCTGACCGCGCCGGACACGGCCGCGCCGGCCACCCGCCTGATCGTGGCGGAGGACTCCTTCGCCATCGCCGAACCGGATGCCAGAGCGGCCCTCGCGCCCCTGGTCGAGCGGCTGAAGGGGCGCTTCGACGCGGTCGAACAGGTCCGGGTCGGCGATCCCCAGGGCTTCGATCACTGGATTGCCCAGTTCCGGACGCTGCTCAGCTACGAGGCCTGGCAGTCTCACAAGTCCTGGATCCTGGAAACCTCGCCGCGTTTCGGCCCCGACGTCGGATCCCGCTTCGAGCAGGCCCGTCTGATCCCGGACGAGACGGCGGAGGCCGCTTCGGCCGAGCGGGCGATCCTCGCCGAGCACATGGCGGCCCTGATGGAGGGCGCCATCCTGTGCAAGCCGACCGCGGCCCATGCCGCGCCGCGCGACGTGCCGCCCACGGCCGAGGCCTGGGACGCCCACCGCACGCGAGTCCACAAGCTGACCTGCCTCGCCGGCCTCGCCTATCTGCCGGAGGTGACCCTGCCGCTCGCCCGGGTCGACGGCTGTCCGCTCGGCTTCTCCCTGGTCGGCGCCCCCGGAAGCGATCGGGCGCTGCTCGAGCTGGCCGAGGCCTTCTCCACCGAGACCCCTGACGGGTTAACCGAGGGATAAGCGCCGCGCGCCTATCCTCGGCGCTTTCGCGTCAGGGAGAGGTGCATGAAGAGCAGACGTGACGTCTTGGCCGGTCTCGCCGTCCTGGCTGCCGCCGGCCTCGCCGGTGCCTGCGGAACCGCGCCGGAACCGGTCGACGAGCGCGCCGCCGCCTGGGTCGGACGACCCTATACGATCAAGGGCGTCCGCTACCAACCCCGGGCGCAACCCGGCTACGACCAGGTCGGCATGGCTTCCTGGTACGGTCCCGGCTTTCACGGCAGGACCACCGCGAACGGCGAGCGCTACGACATGCACGGCCTGACCGCGGCTCACAAGACCCTGCCGTTCGGAACCAAGGTCCGGGTGACCAACCTGGCCAACGACCGCGCCCTGGTCGTACGGATCAACGACCGCGGGCCTTTCGTCCGAGGCCGGATCATCGATCTCTCCAAGCGGGCGGCCGAACAACTGGGCTTTCTCGAGGCCGGCAAGGCCAGGGTGCGGGTCGAGGCGATCGAGGGCTAGAACGCGTCGCCCCGCCTATTCGTCGCCCCGCCTATTCGTCGCCCCGCCTATTCGTCGCCCTGCCTATTCGTCGAAAGCCACCAGGGTGGTGATCGGGACGTCGAGCTTCTCCCGGCCCTTCAGGAAGGTCAGCTCGATGATGCAGGCGGCGGCCCGGACGTCGGCGCCGCATTTGCGGAACAGCTGAGCGGCGGCGTTCATCGTTCCGCCGGTCGCCAGCAGGTCGTCAAGCAGGACCACGCGCTGGCCGGGTTCCACGGCATCCGCCTGGATCTCGATCGTATCGCTGCCATATTCCAGGTCGTAGGTGAAGGGCACCGTGGCGCCGGGCAGCTTGCCCGCTTTGCGCACCATGGCGAAGCCCAGCCCGAGCTGGTAGGCCAGCGGAGCGGCGACCAGGAAGCCGCGGGATTCGATGCCGGCCAGGAGATCGGGCTTGTGCGGGATCACCACCTCGGCCAGTTGGTTCACGGTCGCGTGCCAGCCCTGCGGATGCATCAGCAAGGTGGAGATGTCGTAGAACAGGATCCCCGGCTTGGGAAAATCCGGGATCGTGCGGATGTGTTCTCTCAGGTTCATGAGCGCGCTGGGTCCCCCTGCTGGCCGCGTGGCGCGGTCATCCTACAAACCGCCGCCGCCCCGCACAATCACGGCGCCTCGGGCGCATTCCGCGGCCTCGGACGCCTGGTCTTGCGCCGCTTCGGTAAATCGAGTGTAACTGAGCGCCGCGGCGGCCCTCACCGGCCGCGACCAAGGATCGAGACCTCGCAATGAGTTACGTCTTCCATCGCCAACCGAGCAGCGACTATCCCGTGGCCGTCAAGGGCGAGGGGCCCTACATCCTGGACGATCAGGGGCGGCGCTATCTCGACGCCTCGGGCGGCGCCGCTGTCTCCTGCCTCGGTCACAGCCATCCGGCGGTGATCGCGGCGATCAAGCAGCAGATCGAGCAGATCCCCTTCGCCCACACCGCCTTCTTCACCAACGAGGCGTCGGAGGCGCTGGCGGCCTATCTGATCGAACGGGCGCCCGATGGGCTGGCGAGCGTCTACTACGTCTCCGGCGGCTCGGAAGCCAACGAGACCGCGCTCAAGCTGGCCCGGCAGTACTTCCTGGAGATCGGCCAGCCCGAGCGTCACCGTTTCATCGCCCGGCTGCAGAGCTACCACGGCAACACCCTGGGGGCCCTGGCGGTCGGTGGCATCATGTGGCGGCGCGAGCCCTACGAGCCCCTGCTCATGGCGAGCAGCCACATCGCCCCCTGCTACGCCTACCGGCACAAGCGCGACGACGAGAGCGAGGAGGCCTATGGCCGGCGCGTCGCCGAGGAGCTGGAGGCCGAGATCCTGCGACTCGGCCCCGAGACCGTGGCGGGCTTCATCGCCGAGCCCGTGGTCGGCGCCACGGCCGGGGCGGTGCCCCCCGTGCCGGGCTACTTCATACGGATCCGCGAGATCTGCGACCGCTACGGCGTGCTGCTGATTCTCGACGAGGTGATGTGCGGCATGGGGCGCACGGGAACGCGCTTCGCCTGCGAGCAGGACGGGGTCGCGCCGGACCTGCTGAGCTGCGCCAAGGGCCTGGGCGCCGGCTACCAGCCGATCGGCGCGGTCCTGGTCGGCGAGAAGATCTACCGGGCGATCACCGAGGGCAGTGGCGCGTTCCAGCACGGCTTCACCTATATCGGCCACCCGACC
>JAAUYK010174993.1_pt1 | contig 16804 bp, 14 predicted proteins | sample 7278021 | NCBI WGS metagenome assembly JAAUYK01 (sample SAMN14350223, study PRJNA611818) | marine sediment metagenome | isolation source: surface marine sediment (1.8m) | place: French Polynesia: Moorea | collected 2018-08
AATTGAAAGTACTCCTTTCTTAAAGCTCCTATCAAAGAAAGCACAGGTTAGACTGCTACTAAAACATAGATAGCTTCTAGTTAATAGCTTAAACTTCCTTCATGCTAATTTTGAAGCTTATATATCCAATAACTTCAGATGTCTTTGATGAATACTGTCGCGACAGACCATCGTAAACATATAGTATACTTTACCATCCCAAAATACGTACTAGACACAAGATGTCGTGCATACGTGAACCAAGATCCGGCAAAAAGGCCAGAAGAATTCAAAGATGTTGTCACATGGTGCGTGCATGACATGCAATTGACACGTAATTGTCCAGAATAATTAACAATTCCCGTACACGGTAATGCTAATCGACTTAATTGTTGCGCGTTGTTAGGTACGCCTACTAGCATTATCAGAGATACGTAAATCGCAACTTAATATGTCTCTTTACCCGGATCTGTAAAGCTCGTTTTGAAGAGGTTAGACAAGGTGAAAATGAAGAGGATTCCGGACACGACTGGGATGAAGACGGACACTTTGTCGGCCAGGTAGGGACAGTCGAAGACGAAAAACAGGAGGCTGGTGGCGACGATGAGGAACAGGGTGAGGTAAAAGATGCCCGCCTGCCTCGCCATGACGATCCGGCCGCCGCAGAAATACTGGTTCTTCCCGGGCAGCACCTCCCACTTGCGCTGCACCCGCGCCCGGTGCATGGTGAAGTCGGCGGCCGACGCGTCCACCATCGTCGTGATGCCTGCGGAGGAGGAGCGACCCCTCCGCTGGTGCTGAGGCTGCTTCCGCCCGAAGCGGTCCTCCGTGTACGGAGGGCAGTCGTAGTAGACACCCGCCCGGGGGTCGTCGGGTTTCACAACGGGCGCAGCAGTCGTCAAGATCCTGCTGCCTCCGGCCGCCGACGAACTGGAATCGTCCACGTTCCACATCAGACGAGCGTGCGGAAGAACCCCACACGCCTTTCCTCGGGCCTAGCCTAGTTCACTTAATTCCTCTTCAGAGACGCCTCCGACAGGCAAGCCTCGACCAGCTTGCTTCGGTGGAGCGCCGAGCTGAGCTTCTTCGCTTCTACCGGCTCGTTTTTGCACCTGAAGACTATTTTCCTCACGGCTCGCCGGTACTTGACGTTGAGTAGGTGGTTGGTGCGGTCGAAGAGCAGCTTTTCAATGCTGGACACTGCTACGGGGTCGCCAACTCCGGCACTCGCGATCAGACGCTTCGCCCGTTCCCTCCAGGCCGTGGTATCCGCGTCGCAGAGCACGTCCACCGAGCCTCGCTCCTTCAGCTCTTCACGCCTCTCCACCTCTCGTCTCCAGATGTCGTACACTTCTCGAGCCTCCGGCAGCGACTTGGACAATTTCTTGACCGTCCTCCCTATTCCCGTCTCTATGATGAGCTTCGTGGCGGGCCTCTTGGCCTTCAGCTTCGACAGGATGGCCTTCTTCTCGTCCTGGTCGACGACCTGGTCAGCGAGCTTGTCGCGCTGCCTACGGAGTTCCTCAACGACGACCACTCCCGACAGCGAGAACAGCGACGCCTGTCTCAGCCTCCCCTTGTTCGACGACACCCGCGGAGTTATCGCTATCTCGGTTTTTCGTCGCCCCCCGTTCGGCGCATCCATGCCCCTATAAGACTTTACGTCATGGCAGCAGGGGGTTCTCTCTCTGCCAGGACGGGACAAGGAGGAGATAGGAGGGAACTAGCTAATTACGTAGGAACGTTGGACGCAGAGTTGATGACTTTAAGCGTTCCGCCCCCAACGTATTCAGCCCGGTATCGTCTCGGCCGGCCACCCTCGTCGTGGAAGGGCCTCTCTTGGGAGGGAGATTCGCTTTATCTCACGTTCTCATGGTCTCAATCGTGGGTTGGGCTACATGCCTTCTAGGTTCCTTGGTAACACTAATTGCACACTGCCCCTTTTGTCCTGCACACTACGTATGTGTAGGTGTACTATGTGCCTCTCTTTCTGGCCGTCCGCTATGGCCTCACCTCAGCACTCAGTGGACTGCACTGTGTGCACTCGATCAGCACTGTGTTCTGTTCTTTATCTTTAGTCTCCCCTCTTCTCTTCTCTTCTGTTCTGTTCTGTCCTCTCCAATTCTAGTCTTCGTCCATGCAGTCCATCCAGGTCCCAGCTCCCGGCCGGAATGACCCGTTGGCCGCTGGCTAGAGACTTAACTTAAGTGAGTGAGGCCTGACAGACAGGGGTCGGCCGGGCGGTCGCAGCAGGATGAATAGGATGGTATAGCGACTTTTTTCTGCCTTTTCGTACTTGACAGGACTGAGGACTGCCCGGCCGGCCGTCCGTCCGTCCGCGTCCGTCCGCGTTCGTTCGCCTTTGCCGTGGGCGGCAGCACCAGCTTCAGCACCTCCTCCTTCGACTTCGTCTTGGGCTGCCCGACCTGAGTCTCTTCTGTCTTATAGATCCTCCGCTCCGCGCCTCCCTTCCTCCGACTCTCTCTCTCTCTCTCTCTCTCGCTGTCCGGTCTGGGCTCCCCTCTGCCGGCCGTGATCCCCTTGAATGGGGACCGGGCGCGGGCGGTCACTCACGGTTTACCGGACGGGGACGGGGACGGGGAAGGGGACGCGGACGCGCGCACGGGCACTGAGGCACGGACTGCCGCGCCTCCGCCTCGCCGCTCGCACTTGGGTCGGGCAGGCAGGGCAGGGATCTCTCTCACCGCTCTCCCTCTCCGGCTCCGTTCACACTCCTCCGTTGGTCGATCGAACGACCCGACGGGCAAGCCAAAACTCCTCGAAATAGACGTCTCTTGAGGGTCGGACGACTTTGATTTGACGTAGCCTTCGTCCAATAGATGAGGTTCAAAAGATGCGTCGCGTCACGCTGCGAAATCTGAACTCTTCCTAATGAGTAAACAAATGACGTAAGTAACAGCCGTAAACAATATCAAATTATGCTACGCTGCAGGTTCGCTTCGCATTCCATACTTATGCTACTTATGCTCTAAAGCAATTCTGGCAGCCATTTCGGCCCTCCACTCTGGATACTCCCCGGTACAACGAGGGACGAAGGCGGAAATGGCAGATTATAACGGAGAGTAGCGCCGTAGATATAATTACGCATGCTCAAATATGTCTTTGTGCTAATTATACAGGTATGCACTTCAAAAACCTACTGTGGAGAATGGATAGTTCATGCTGCGCGTTTATTTAAGTGGAAAGAAACAGCCCATTATAGTTTTAACTCATTACATTACAGTATAGTACGTACACGTTAGAAACGGCATGTTGCAAGATTTTATATGTTTCTATGTCTGTGGAAAATGGCTTGAACCCTCTTACGCTTTGTTGCCCGGCACAGCCATTAAAAGTGTGACCAGACCCACTCGTATGGGCAGCCGTAGTGTCATACATTATCAAGTGAATCAACCGCGTGATATAGCAACAATGTATTATATTGCGTTATGTAGCATTTGACACAGAAAGAACTGTTTTAATGCATCTTAATTTAGCGTACTTTTCTAAAGATTTTGTTGGTCACAGTTCCTCGGGTCAGCGTCGTCTCAATAAGGCAGGGGCGCCAATAAATCGGCCCCCTGACGTCGGCCACGTAGCGCCGGCCCCTCGGCCAATATCCGGCCCAACAGACCGATCCCGCCCGTCAGCCGTCTGCCCGAGCGAAGTGATTAAGAAGGAAAGAAGGAGAGCAGAGGAGAGAGAGAGGAGGAGAAAGAGTGCGAGCGAGGCGAGCGAGGGAAAGAAAGAGGGCTCGAAAATTTGTCTCCCGTTCAAGCCTGGGCCCCGACTCCCCTCGAGGCGAACTCCATCCTCGCGTCGTTGCATCGAGCGCCGGACGACTCCGGGAAGGCGGCGCCGACGTTAACGGAGACTAGAGCGGCTCCGAAGCCGGCTTTTCGGCCCTTGTGAGCCCGTTGCCGGCGGTCGACGCCGACAGACCGGGTAGAGCAGCTGCGCGTCGCCGATCGACGTGCGGAAAGACACCGCAGACAACAACTCCATCGGCGTCATGTCCGACCAGGAGGACCAGGAGTCCGTCAACGGCGACGGAGGAGACGAGGTAAGCCAAATGGGACGAAATTATTGAGGTCGGTGAGCTGCGAGCAGCTCAGCTGATCGCGAAAATGCCGGCTGGGGGACAAAGATAGCTAATCTTGTGGAGGGAATATTGTGCTAATCATGAGCCTATCCGTCGAGCTATCGGCGAGTTCTTGATCTCAACACCGTCTGTATTTATCGCCGATAGGTTCAAGACAGCCGAGTCGACGAGGAGGAACCCGAAGACGAAGACTCCGACTACGGCGGGTCGGCGGGAAAGAAGAAGAAGCGCGGTAAGATCATGCCAGGATGTGCAACGTTTATGACCTCCCAATGAGCGTTCATGTGTCTTTCAGGCAAGAAGCGGAAGGCGAAGGACAACAAGAAGGGCGGAAAGAAGAAGAAGAAGCGCAAGACTGGCGCCGACAGCGACCTCTCCGACCAGGAGTACGATGCGTCCGCCACGGCCACACCCGAGGAAGAGGACTACACCCCGGGTAGGAAGGGTTCCAGGTCGAGGACGGCCAAGAAGGAGGCCGCTGCCGCCGCGGCCTCCGCCGGAGACGACAGGCCCAGCGTCGCAGAGGTCTGCGAGAAGATCGGCCTGAACGACGTTGACCTGGAGTACACGGACGCGGACTACCAGAACCTGACCACCTACAAGCTGTTCCAATCGACCTACCGACAGCGCATCCAGGCAGCCAACCCGAAGGTGCCGCAGCCCAAGCTCATGATGCTGGTTGCGGCCAAGTGGCGTGAGTTTCAGGCGGGCATCCAGGACGCCGACGATGCCCAGGAGGAGTCGTCCACGCCTGCCACGCCCGCCGAGCCCGCAGACGACGACGAGGTTGAGGAGGAGGGCAGCCGGCCGAGGCGCGGAGGCCGCTCATCCAGGGTGAGGAAGAAGGTCGTCGAGGAAGAGGTGTACGACTTCGAAGAGGACGAAGACGACGACAGGGGAAAGAAGAAGTACAAAGGCGGGAAGACGCCCGTCGACAAGGGCTCCTCCAAGAAAGGAGGCAAAGCTGACAAGGGATCGGCCAAGAAGGGAAAAGTACCCACCCTCAAGATTAAGCTCGGACAGAGGGGAAAGGGAAAGAAGAACAGCGGTGGCAGCTCCGACGAAGATGAGGAGGACAACCCCCGCGGCGGACGCGGAGGCAAGGACTCCGATGCCGAGTTTGAAGAGATGCTGAAGGAGGCCGAGGACGCCGACGAGGTCCAAGTGGTCCGCGGCGGAAACAAGCCTCAGCGCTCCAAGGCCAAGATGAAGATCGGCAACAAGAACAAGAAGAAGGGCAAGAAGAAGAAGAACTTCGCGACTGACGAGAACGAGCACCAGGAGTACTGCGAGGTCTGCCAGCAGGGCGGAGAGATCATCCTCTGCGACACGTGTCCCCGCGCCTACCATCTCTGCTGCCTCGATCCCGAGCTGGACGAGGCCCCCGAGGGCAAGTGGTCTTGTCCGCACTGCGAGGTCAACGGTCCGGAAATCCAGGAGGTGGACGAGGAGGACGAGCACATGGAGTTCTGCCGCGTGTGCAAGGAGGGCGGAGAGCTGCTCTGCTGCGACTCCTGCAACTCTGCCTACCACCTGCAGTGCTGCGACCCGCCGCTCGACGCCGTTCCGGAGCACGAGTGGACCTGTCCCAGGTGCGCCTGCGAGCCGCTGCCGGGCAAGGTCGAGAAGATCCTCACCTGGAGGTGGAAGGAGGCCGACGAGGACGAGGAGAAGCCGAAGGAGTCGGAGCCCGAGCCGGTGGCCGGTTCGTCCAAGGCGCCCCCTCCGAAGCAGCAGACCAAGGCGGAGAGGGAGTTCTTCATCAAGTTCAAGAGCCAGTCCTACTGGCACTGCGACTGGGTGAAGGAGATCCAATTGGACGTTTTCCACCCGCAGACGTACAAGATGTACCTGCGCAAGAACGACATGGACGAGCCACCGATCTTCGACGAGGACGGCGAGAACGAGGGCGCGTCGCACGCCAGGCGGCTGAAGCACCACAGCCAGAAGGCGGACCCGCTGAAGCTCTACGAGCGCTTCTTTAAGTACGGCATCCGGCCCGAGTGGCTGGAGATCCACCACGTGGTCAACAAGCGCACGATGAAGGACGGAAGCCTGCAGTACTTCATTAAGTGGAAGGACCTGCCCTACCAGGACTGCTCGTGGGAAGACGAGGAGCTCGATATACCCGACTTCGCGACACACATCCAGCACTACGAGGATCTCCGCTACGTGTGCGGCGTCGACGGGAGCAGCAAGAAGAAGAAAAAGAAGAAGAAGGGCGAGGCCGACGAGGAGGACACGAGGGTGAGGCGGTACAACCCGCCGCCGGACAAGGCGACCACGGATCTCGACAACCCGCTCACCACGTCTCCTGGATGGCTCCCCGAGGGCCTCAGTCTTCACCCGTACCAGGTGGAGGGCGTCAGCTGGGCGCGAAACAGCTGGAACCACGAGACGGACATCATCCTGGCCGACGAGATGGGTTTAGGCAAGACCATCCAGACGATCGCCTTCCTCTACGGCCTGTACAAGGAGGGCCACTGCCGGGGCCCCTTCCTCATCTCCGTGCCGCTCTCCACCCTCATCAACTGGGAGCGTGAGTTCGAGTTGTGGGCTCCGGAGTTCTACGTCGTCTCCTACGTCGGAGACAAGGACTCGAGGGCGGTGATCCGCGAGCACGAGCTGTCGTTCGAGGACAACGCCGTGCGCAAATCCGACAAGGCGTCTCGCATCCGCGCTTCCACCGTCAAGTTCCACGTGCTGCTCACCTCCTACGAGCTCATCTCCATCGACGCCGCCTGCCTCGGGTCCGTGCACTGGGAGGTGCTGGTCGTCGACGAGGCCCACAGGCTGAAGAACTCGTCGTCAAAGTTCTTTCGCTTCCTCTCGGGGTACAGCATCAACTACAAGATGCTCCTGACGGGAACGCCGCTGCAGAACAACCTGGAGGAGCTGTTCTACCTCCTCAACTTTCTCACTCCGGCCAAGTTCAACAACCTGGAGGTGTTCCAGTCGAACTTCACGGACATCGCCAAGGAGGAGCAGGTGCACAAGCTGCACGAGATGCTTGGGCCGCACATGCTCCGGCGCCTGAAGGCCGACGTGCTGAAGAGCATGCCCTCCAAGTCCGAGTTCATCGTGAGGACCAATCTCGCCCAGATGCAGAAGAAGTTCTACAAAAGCATTCTCACGCACAACTTCGAGGCGCTTCGGTCGAAGAGCGGAGCGTCCACCTCACTGCTGAACGTCATGATGGAGTTGAAGAAGGTCGCGAATCACCCGTACCTGCTGCCCGTAGCTGCCGAGGAGGCCCCTCTGTCCCCCAACGGCCTCTTCGAAGTGAAGGCGATGATCAAGGCCTGCGGAAAGCTCGTCGTCCTTTCCAAGATGCTGAAGCAGCTCAAGTCGACGGGGCACAGAGTCCTCATTTTCTCCCAGATGACCAAGATGTTGGACCTCCTCGAGGACTTCTTGGAGGGCGAGGGCTACAAATACGAGCGCATCGACGGCAGCATCACCGGTTCGGTGAGGCAGGAGGCCATCGATCGCTTCAACGCCGAGGGGGCGGAGCAGTTCTGCTTCCTGCTCTCCACTCGCGCCGGAGGCCTGGGCATCAACCTTTACACCGCCGACACTGTCATCATCTACGACTCTGACTGGAACCCGCACAACGACATTCAGGCGCTTTCTCGCGCTCACAGGATTGGACAGAAGAACAAGGTGATGATCTACCGCTTCGTCACACGCAACTCCGTCGAGGAGAAGGTCACTCAGGTGGCGAAGAAGAAAATGATGCTGACGCATCTGGTCGTCCAGCCGGGCATGGGCGGAAAGGCCAACCTGTCCAAGAAGGAGATCGACGACATTCTAAAGTTCGGCACGGAGGAGCTCTTCAACGAAGAAGAGACCAACGAGGAGGAGGGCGAGTCGAAGAACGACATTGTATACGACGATGCTGCCATTTCCAGTCTCCTCGACCGATCGCAAGAGGGCATCGAGGAGAAAGAGTCCTGGGCGAACGAGTACCTCTCGTCATTCAAGGTCGCCACCTACCAGACCAAGGACGCCGGAGAGCCCGAGGAAGAGGTGGAGGTGCTCAAGGAGGAGGCAGAGAACACGGATCCCGCCTACTGGGAGAAGCTTCTCCGCCACCACTACGAGCAGGCCCAGGAGGATATCAGCCGCTCCATGGGGAAGGGCAAGCGAGTGAGAAAGCAGGTGAACTACGGCGACGGCGAGGTGGCCGGCGGGAGGGAGGACTCCAACTGGCAAGACAACATGTCCGACTACAACAGCGACTTCTCCATGCCGACCGACGACGAGGGCGGCGACGACGACTTCGACGACCGCAGTGACGACGCCGGCCGCGGACGCCGGTTCCGAGGCAAAGACGGGCGCGGCGGCGAAAAGGACCGGCCCCTGCCCCCGCTGCTGGCCAGAGTGGGCGGCAGCATCGAGGTGTTGGGCTTCAACGCCCGCCAGCGCAAGTCGTTCCTGAACGCGGTCATGCGCTACGGCATGCCGCCGCAGGACGCCTTCAATTCTCAGTGGCTGGTCAGAGACCTGAGGGGCAAGAGCGAGAAGTGCTTCCGCGCCTACGTCAACCTCTTCATGCGCCACCTGTGCGAGCCTGGCAACGAGAACACCGAGGCTTTCGCCGACGGCGTGCCCAGGGAGGGACTGAGCAGGCAGCACGTGCTCACCCGGATCGGTGTGATGTCGCTCATCAGGAAGAAGGTGCACGAGTTCGAGAGCATCAACGGCAAGCACTCGATGCCGCACATTGCCAAGAAGCTCATCGAGCAGAGGGAGAAGGAGAGGAAGGAGAAGGAGCTGCTCAGGTCGGCGGCCGAGAGCGAGGCGACGACAGCCACCAACACCCCTCTCAGTGGAACCCCCGAGAGTTCGGCCAGAGCGAGTCCGGCGCCGAAGGAGAAGGAGGAAAAGAAGGACGACGATGTCAAAGAAGAGAAAAAGGAGGGCGGTGAAGACGCCGACGCCGATACGAAGAAGGAGGCCGGCGAAAAAATGGACGTCGAGGAGAAGAAGGAGAAGCCTTCGTCGGAGACCAACGGCGAGCAGAAGGATACCAACGGAGATTCCGAGAAGAACGGCGACGTCAAGAAGGAGGACGAGAAGGAGAAGGAGAAGGAGGAGAAGAAGGAGGGCGACAAGGAGGCCTCCGACGACGACAAGAAGCCCAGCAAGTTCATGTTCAATATCGCCGACGGCGGCTTCACTGAACTGCACACACTCTGGCAGAACGAGGAGAAGGCCGCCGTGCCCGGAAGGGAATACGAGATCTGGCACCGCAGACACGACTACTGGCTCCTTGCAGGTTAGTAACCTCTTGGCTTAACTTCAATCATTATTCTAAACCCGGGAGCTTTCTTATTTACAGGCATCGTCACTCACGGCTACGGAAGGTGGCAGGATATTCAGAACGATGGCCGCTTCTGCATCATAAACGAGCCGTTCAAGATGGATGTCGGCAAGGGCAACTTCCTCGAGATCAAGAACAAGTTCCTGGCCAGGCGCTTCAAGCTTCTCGAGCAGGCCCTCGTCATTGAGGAGCAGCTGAGGCGAGCCGCATATCTGAACCTCACGCAGGACGCCAGCCACCCGGCGATGGCGCTGAACACCAGGTTCACAGAGGTGAGAAACTTGCTTTTTAGGCGATCGATCCAGACCAGACGCAACGTAACGAGAGCTGAATTTTCAGGTTGAATGTCTGGCGGAATCCCACCAGCACCTCTCGAAAGAGTCTCTCGCGGGCAACAAGCCCGCCAACGCCGTGCTGCACAAGGTCCTCAACCAGCTGGAGGAACTGCTGTCCGACATGAAGTCCGACGTGTCTCGCCTGCCCGCCTCGCTGGCCCGGATCCCGCCGGTGGCGCAGCGCCTCCAGATGTCCGAGCGATCCATCCTCTCGCGGTTGGTCACCTCCCACGGAGGCGCGGCCGCCCACGAGAACCAGCTGGCGGCCGCCGCGCAGTTCCCCGCCGGCTTCCAGGGCGGCCAGCTGCCGTCGGCGTTCGGCACGAACTTCGCCCAGTTCAGACCCCAGTATTCGGTTCCGGGCCAGGGCCTGGCCTTCCCCGGCACGGCGCCGCCGACCGCGTCTAAATAAGTTATCCGCTACTAGGAAGGAAGAAGGAACACTCGCGCTGCTGTAGAATCGATCGATCGCACACACTTTCGCTCGCGAGTTACCGTGTAAACCTGACGACGACGAATCATTTGGTGTACGTTTGCGGTTTGCCGCACTCTTTCGCTAGCTAGTACATACTATGTACGTAAATCAGTCCTGTCTCGTGTACCTAAGTTTCAATTGGTCGGGGTCCTAGAATCTGACCCTTTCCCCACCCGCAGAAGTAGTACGTACTGCTCCCTACGATGAAGAAGAAAGTATAGTATCATTCGGAGACTGACGAAATTAACTAAGATTCCCCCTCCTCCTCCTCCCTGGACGTCATGTTGGCAGTACCGAATACGCACACACGCACTACTACACCACAACTACGAAAAAAGGACCCTTCATTCACCTTGTACATGATGGAAAAAGTTTCGAATGCGTGCCGACGGCTGCGTTCTCGATGCGCACTTGTAGTCCAGCCGTACGGACACTACTACTACTTTTGAAGAGAATACACGTAGATAAATGAGGATAGATAGAAGTTCAGTCCAATGGCGACTAAACGTTAATTTTGTCCCGAGGGGCAGAGAGGTCGGCTTTTCCGCCTCCCACGAGAAATTTGTAGAACTTCGCGACGGCACTGAAGATGACGACGGCGAACGCGACCCAGAACGCTCGCGTGATGAACAGTGCCGTGTTCCATACGGCGGGGTGGCAGTAGTTGGGGTCGCCGGGCTCGTCGCTGTCGAACGTCGTCCGGCCGAGCTTGGCCGCCGCGAGGAAGAGCGACCCGATGAAGTTGCACGCGATGAGCACGACGATGGCGTAGAGCGAGACGAGGAGGCCGCAGATGCCCTGGATCGTGTCGGCGCAACAGTGCCCGCAGAGGGGAATCCTCGAGCGGCAGAAGTTTGGGAGGAGGCCCTGCGTCGCGAAGCTCCACACCCCGGTGACGATGTAGAGGGTTCCGGAGTAGACGAACCACTTGGGCAGGTTGCCGGGCGCCTCGAAGTCCTCGTAGTTGGACTCGTCTATGCTCTCCATCTTGCAGTCGAGGCCTAGAAAGAGGACTTGAGATTGCGCCTTAATAAGGCTTAGAAATGCTTCGATTGTACTCACTGAACTGTTTTCCGATGCTGATCATGGCGATGCCCGTGATGGTAACGACGGCGCAGAGGATGATCGAGAGCAGGTTGTAGCTCTTGCCGTCATCGGAGTGATGACGACTGCGGTGGCGACGACCACCGCTCCCCATTTTAAGGTCTAGCTTACCAGTTACCAATCGGATTTAATTACGATTTACGATTAATGAAAGATCCCCCCCCCCCCCCGCATTCACCGGTGGCGGGCGGTCTTAATTGTTTACTTTCTGAACCGTCTTGATCGAATATTGAGCTGCAAACATTAAAATGACCAAAAGCTTCACGAGGCCCATTTATTGTTCAAAAGACAGCGCCAAACTACCTACATGTACATTAACATTGATGAGACATATTCTGAACACGGATTGTGATGATCCACAACAGGGGCATCAGCGACCACGAAGCCGGTGTACTCGGTCCTCTCAGTGGCCTGCCCCCTCACGCCCTCTTCTTGAATCCGTACTTTTTCCGCTCGTAGAACAGGTCCGTCTTTGAGGAGCCCAGGTTGACGATCTTTGGGCATCCGTCCCTGTCCTTCTCCTGTATGGTGCACTCCTTGCAGTAGTATGCGTCCGAGATGCCCGGCCCTCCGCAGATGACGCACCTGCCCTGGTAGGATCCGTAGTTGCACTCGTCGCAGATGCGCACCAGCGTGCACGGCTTCACGTAGGAGTCGCAGATGACGCAGCGGCCGTCGCACTTCTCGCACAGACGACCGATCGCAACGCCGGCCTGCTTGCGGCAGAAGATCAGGTCGGGGTGGTGCTTCGCCATGATTTGCTTGGGTTCGTAGAGAATTAAGAGCTAACTATAAGAGGTAGGTCAGGAAAACGTCGATGCCGTACGTCGGTCGATCGGCGCCGCAACCACAACATAGAACAGACAGACTGACAGACAGACGCCGCCGTAACAACATCTCAGGGAGTCAGGATCAAGGAGGTAGTGCGTGAAAATAGTGCCCTAATTTCGCTTATTATGGTCCGATATCGGAGCAAAGTTAAATTCGCCTTTGTCTCATATATGGGGCGAATGAACATTTATTCAATGGCAAATACCTGCGACACCATTGGTCAGAATATTATGCTTCGATTAAATCCTATGACACTCTGCGTCAGCTCTCCTTATACCTTAGCTTATGTAGTACATTCCTGCAGCCCAGCTGTGAGGTGGCCAGAGGCAAGCCGCAAGCACAAGCAAAGTCATTGGAGTGGTGCGTACGCACATGTATATATAGTGGCTGATTCGAAAGCATATTATCGAAATATAACAAGGAAAAGATCGCTAATTCGTGGGTCTGTCGGACTAAAAAGCATTTGCGCCCTTCCTGGATGGTTCGTTTCTATCAACAGTTTTGTGCTACGTAATCCCGCCGTATTGTCACGTCACTGCGGCGCCGCCGTCATGTCCCGACTGCTGGTCGGCCTCGCGGCCTCGCTCTGCCGGCGACATCCAATGTCCGGCTCGTCCTCGGTCAAGCTGAAGGCCCTACAACAGACCCGCGGCTACAAGTCCAAATGCCGCCACCTGGACCTCGGCGAAAGCAGGTCGGTCGCATACAGAGAGATCCCAGGCACGGAGAAGCCCACCATCGTCTACGTCCCCGGCCTACACTCGTATTCTCACATGAGGGGCCTCATGGCACAGTGTCTGCTCAGGTTTGTGGAGAATTACAGACCTACCTAGCTACCCGGCCGGAAAATCATGTTAAATGATTCTAATAGATACTGCGACATCAACAACATCAACTGCTTCGCGTACGACCACGAGTGCATGGGAGAGTCTCAGGGTGACATCAACCGGCTGCTTTTCTCCCACTGGGTGGAGGACCTGCTCTCGGTGATCGACCGCCTCACATCCGGCCCCGTCGTCCTCGTCAGCCTCTCCATGGGTGGGTGGCTGTCGCTGGTGGCTGCGCAGCAGAGGACGGAGCGGATCCACGGCATGGTCATGTACGCGCCCGCCATAAACTACATCTACCCCTACTACACGAGGCACGTCGACCTGCTGCCGGAGGAGATCAGGCGCCGGCTAGACGCGGGCGACATTCACGTCAACCAGCACTCCTACGGGGACGCCCTGCTCAAGAAGGACTTTGCGGAGGACTCGAGACGCTACGAGGTGGACCTCTCGGCGCCGGTAAAGCTCGATTGTCCGGTGAGGATTCTGCACGGGGTGGACGACAAGGAGGTGGACCCGGCACAGTCGATGAACCTGCTCCGATCGATAGCCACCGCCGACGTCGACCTGGTGTACAGGAAGAGCGCCAAGCACCAGGCAGAGGACCCCTGGGACATCGAGATCATCTTGAACACCATGGACAGGCTGCTGAAGGACTATCCCGTGAAAAAGACTGCTTGACGCTCGATGCCAGGAGCGAATTCTCCCCCGAGCTAAGAAACGATTCATTCAGTAGCAATTATACATGCGTATTGCCCCCTTTCCTAGTCTTGTGTCTGGCTCGCGATAAGAAGCTAGTATTATAGTATACGAGCACTTCTTCCTGTCAAGGGCACAAAAACCAACCACTGTCATTTATTTTGTTGGATAGATGCTTGCCGAGTATGCACCTCGAGCTCAAGAGTGAACCCGTGATCTGCAAAGAGTTTATTCTGGAGTAAAAGAGAGTCTATCTGATTTGCAATTGTTTCCATATCGTGCACGTTATAAAAGTGATGATGTCTGGGATCTTTCCACTTGACACAAGTATTCCTCTGCTTCTTCAATTCGCTTGGCCGCTGAAAAGAGCGCCCTGAATGTTTCTGCCATTGAAGAAGCATATGATAAAAATACAAGAAATAGCATTAATAGTACGTAAGGACTTCACCAATACACTAGGCAGCAGGTGAGCTTGGACCTTTAAATAATCGTTTATGTGCATTGGGAGTGCCAATGAATAGTGTACGAGTAGTATGCACTACGTACAAGGCAAGCAAAGAAATAGTACTCGTAGTGTTAGAGCTAGACGAGCGCGCCCTCAGGGCAATAATCTTCGTTCTTCGTCGCCAGCCATACAGCCGAACCCCGCCAATTCTAGTCGGTCAGACTGAGCTGCGCGAAACCGACGAGGTTCCTCTCGTCCGGCTGATCGGAGGACGAGAATCCGGTCTGCACCCTGAAGGTGACCACTCGGCTCGGGGGAGGATTCTCGACGAGGAGACGAAGGTTCGCGGACATGGGCGCCAAGTCTTCGTTGGTGATTAGTCCGGTGGCGAGCAGCTCGTTCGCGATGCCGTCCGCCGTGTCGGCGGGAGGCTTGAACTCGAAGCGAATGTCGTTCAGCTCGCGTCTGGGGTTGCGCATGCGAAGGACCTAGGGACACAGGTTTTTTCTAGAAATACATGCACTTGATGTACTATAATTTTTCGAGTAGTTACCAAGTTTATTGTCCTCTGGTTTGTGGACGGCTGCGGATTCGCGCTGTTCGGCGCTGGTGCCGCCGCCGCCAGGGCTTGAGAGGCGGCTGGAGCCGCTTGCGGTTGCGGGGTGTTCGCCGCCTGACCGTCAGATGCATTTCCAGCAGGTTGCTGTGGCTGTTGTTGCTGCTGTTGCTGTGGTGCCTCCGGACGGCTGGACGGTGTCTCCGACTTCTTTGATCGGCTCGAGTCCGTGTTGTCCTCGTCCTCGTCATCGGAGGACCAGACCCAGTCGCCGGCGTCATTCCTGTGCAGTCTGCCCGACGTGCCTGGCCGTTGCTTGCTGGATCTCGCCTTCTGCACGCGCGCGTCGATTGACGGGGCCGTGATGACCAGGCTTTGCTGGAGAAACTTCCTGTCCTTGGCCTTGTTCTTGAAGAACGGGTGCTTGAGCAATTCTGTGGCCGTCGGCCGCTTCGAGGGGTCCTTTTGCAGGCAGTCGCTGATCATCTTCCTGAACGTCCTGCCGAACTGCTTGTACTGCTCCTTGTCCTCTGCGCTGGTGTCCAGAGTGGGCGGGTCGTTCTGGAGGGTCAGCATGAGCACCTTCATCGGCGGGTACTTGTGATACGGGGCGGTGCCGGTGGCCAGTTCAACTGCAGTGATGCCGAAAGACCAGATGTCGGCCTTGTAGTCGTAACCGGTCACCTGCTCCATTACCTAACATGATCGAATTGTGTGGTTGTGAGGGCTTGTATTGGGTACGTACAGAATATTGGACTGCCTACCTCAGGTGCCATCCAGCAAGGTGTCCCAACGAAAGTGTGCCTCGACTTTGCTCTATTCATGTCGCCGCCCGTGGCTCCCATTAGCCAGGCGGAAACGCCGAAGTCTGCGATCTGGACCTGGCCGTCGCTGCCAAGGAGTATGTTGCCGGCCTTGATGTCCCTGTGAATGTGGCCCGTGTTGTGCAGGTACTCTAGGCCCCTGAGCACCTCCTTGAGCACGGTGGCGATGGTCGTCTCGTCGAGCACGCCGTTCCTGCAGTCCTGGGTCTTCATCTTGTGGCGGATGATGTCCAGGAGGGAGCCCGAGTCAAGGAGACGGAGCACCAGCCACAGCTCTTCCTTGTAGACAAAGGAGGTGAAGTAGGTGACAACGTTCTCGTGGTTGCATGAGCTCATCGCCTGGATCTCCTTCAGCAGCTCGTCCATCGAGGTGTTCCACTTCTCCAGGTTGATGCGCTTGATGGCGCACTTCTCGTCGCGGGGCTTGCAGTAGGCGGCGTGCACCACGGCCGTCGCACCGACGCCAATCACATCCTTCACCTCGTAGTCGGCCGCGTTGTTCGGCCAAGGGGGCTTCGACGAGCCGGCGGCCGCAGCCGCTGCCGCCGCCGCTGCGGCCGCGTGCAGCGGGGACGGCGGAGACGAGTCGGACGGGGGCGTCACGGAGGGAGTGATCCCGGTCGATGAGGCCGCCGCCTCTTCGGAGGCGGCCGGCGGAGAGGGATCCTTGCTGATCAATTCCGCCATGACTGCCGAAGTATGCCCGCGTATGCCGGTACTTATTCCTGGGGTTGGGGAACCTTGCTCTGGCTAGGAGCTCATGACAACGGGCAGAAAAGTTGCATCGCCTGCCTTCGATCCCTGTTCTGCCCTCCTTGTCAATGCTCAATAGGATTACCGCGGATCGACCGATCGATCGGGTCGGTCGGTCGCGGTGAGCAGAACTGTAGAAGAAAAGGCGATCATGAGTTGAACAGATAAGATAATGCCGTTCAATGTGTGAGGCGACGGCACAAGTATACGTGTATATCGTTAGCGATTTAGATTTACCTACCCAGGCAATTAATGCTCCTCGAATACGACCCACTCGACGTGGTTTCAATTGGAGCTGGAAATCCCAAAGGCAATCGGAGAGAGACAAATTGGGAGCGGTTAATTCTCTTCTCCTTTAGTAGTACAGGGTGGTATGTAACTACTTTTTCGCTCCCCTAGCCTCTTCGGCGGGAGGCCGATCTACTACGTGAATGTGATGTGTGGAGCTGAACTGACGAAGACGCGGCTCTTGCATGAATGTACGAAGAGGCGGACGAGACGGGATAGCTGCCTCGAGTGTACGTATGTAGTATGTAGAATTGGGTGAG
>JAAUYK010167206.1_pt1 | contig 16801 bp, 15 predicted proteins | sample 7278021 | NCBI WGS metagenome assembly JAAUYK01 (sample SAMN14350223, study PRJNA611818) | marine sediment metagenome | isolation source: surface marine sediment (1.8m) | place: French Polynesia: Moorea | collected 2018-08
TATTAATAATCATTCAGTTGAACCCATCAACTAGCAGGCGATCGGACGCACCAGCAATTTGGATTGGTCTTCACTTTTGCGTTCATCTGAAACATGTCTGTCTCTGACTACCTTGAGGTAATCCTTCCAGCCGTTATCTAACCTTCTGACGTTTCATCATAGCTATTTTCAAAAAAGGATTCTATGTAAGGATCGCTTATCTTTGTCTATTGATTTTTTAATTTGAAGCGTTCCAAGATTTTCACAGGCAGGGCTTGCTGGTTTGGATTCTAGCCTAAGGGAGAGTGACTTGACAACTTATCTGCGATCAACTAGGCTGCTTGCGATGTTGTCTTGCCCATGCGTGGTTTCTCCAGTCAAAATACCAAATCAAGATCTAATTTAAAGGGAAATCATTCTACTAAGTGGTTAAGTTGCGTTAACATCAGGGTGCATGTAATAATGAAGGCAAACGTATAAAATGCGACAATAAGCGTTATGATGGAATAACAGCGAGGGATTATTGGAAAAACGCAATCAATTAATTACCACAGTGCTTTCTATTCTATTGCTGCTCGGCTTTGGCACCTTAGGCTACATGCTGATAGAGGATTGGGCGTTTATCGATGCGCTATATATGACGGTGATAACGCTTGCCACAGTTGGTTACGGAGAAGTGCACCAAGTCAGTATGGAAGGTCGCCTATTTACCGTGGTGTTGATCGTTATAGGGGTCGGTTACTTTTTATACTTAGCGGGCAACGCCATCCAAATTATAGTGGAGGGCCAAATCCGACAAGTTTTGGGGAGAAGAAAATTGGATAAGCAGATTAGTCAATTAAATAATCACTATATCGTATGCGGTTACGGGCGCGTTGGGCGAGCCTTGTGTCGCTTTTTAAAAATGGAGCAATTGCCCTTCGTAGTGATAGAACAAGATCAGGCGCGCAATACCGTACTAAATGATGATGGGAACATATATGTTTTGGGAGACGCGACGGATGAAACCATTTTAACCAAATGCGGTATCGATCGCGCAAAATGTTTGATGTCTGTGCTGGCCACCGATGCAGACAATGTATTTCAGGTTCTGACTGCCAAACAGTTAAATCCCAATCTGTTTATTGTTGCACGCGCCATTGTCAATGCCTCCAAAAACAAACTTTATGCCGCCGGTGCCGGCAAGGTGATTTCACCCTATGAACTCGGGGCCCGTCGAATGGCACATGCCGTTATTCGGCCGACGGTCATCCATTTTCTGGAATTAGCCTTTGTGGACGAGCAAACCGATATTCATGTTGAAGAAATGCAAGTTAAGGCATCTTCGGCATTAGTAGATGTTGCTTTGCAGGACTCAAACATTCGCAAAGACTTAGATATCATTATCATTGCGATCAGGAAACCGGAAGGCAATATGCGCTTTAACCCGAGTGCCGATACAAAAATTCGAGTGGGCGATACGCTGGTAGTGGTGGGAACGACGTCCAATTTGGTAAAATTGGAAAAAATGCTCAATCCTTAAACAGATATTTAAAGACAACCACCAATACGCCGATAATGGGTTTAGACAGCATATGTTGATTTGCATGTTTTGACATTTTGTATACAGATTTTTCGCAGTGTTTTTGTCGAACCCGACCAACACCAGCGAAAGAATTACGTTAATCCATTTACCCATATTGCTACTTACTTTTTTTGGTTAAAATACCTATAAATATGTACAAATTAGCCGATATTTGTTAAAAATTAACATATAACCTTCATGTCTCTTTTAGTCACTAAAGATTCTAGCGGGAGCAACATAGATGGAAGATCAGTCTGGTGGAAGACTTATCTTAAAATCCATACCCAGCGAAAAAGTTGAAAAGCAGGTTAATACCTTTCTTAATCGCTATTTTTCCGATATCGCCGATGAGGAAGTCAACGGTATCATAAAAAATATGCCCGCCGTAATCAATCGACCCATTACCGAAAAAGAAGGTCAAATTCTGGTATCCAATTTGGAGATGTTGGGGGCCAAGGCGACCTTTGTTCCTAAAGATTCGGTCACCACCGGTGTCACCTCTGATGGCTATCCTGAAATACCGCCAGAAAAAGTGCTTAAAGATAATAAGCCTGTCAACGTCCCGCCGATTGATTTTGCATATCAAACCGCAACTTCGACCCCTAATTGGAAATCCAAACTGATCCGCAATTTTGAACAAGTTAATAAAGAGTTGTGGGTTATCGTTTCAATGTTTGTCATTGTTGGTATCATGAATTATCTGGTTACCGCTCATCGTATGCTGCTCGGCCTTTACACGCTGCCGACCATTTTTTCAGCCTATCATTATGGTCGGCGCCACGCCACTTTGACGGCCTTGGCCAGCTTGATGCTGGTAGGCTTGGTTGCCTATTTCAACCCTTCCATGTTGGCCAGTGAATCCAATGCAAATCTATATGGCGGGCGTTGGTTCGATTTGGGCGCCTGGGGCGGTATCCTGATGATTACCGCCTACGCTATGGGAACGCTCTACAAGAAAAACACAGAGCGCATGAATGAACTACGCAAAACCTATCAGGGTATTATTGTCATATTGCGTCATTTTATATCCAAAGACCAATATACTGAAAACCACTGCTATCGCGTTTCAATTTATGCCGCTAAAATTGCTTCAATCATGGGCTTTTCTCCACAACATGTTGAAGATATTCGGTCTGCCGCCCTCCTGCATGATATCGGTAAGGTGGATATCAGCCGAGAAATCCTTTACAAGGCTGCCAATCTTAATTGGGATGAGTTTCAAGAGGTCAAACAACATGTCAATAGGGGGGTGGGCGTATTAGATCCGGTCAGTTCCCCGCTAGGTCGGATAATACCGATTATTTTAGCCCATCATGAAAGATTTGATGGTTCAGGTTATCACAACACCAAAAGCAACGAAATCCCTTTAGAAGCGCGAATACTGGTTGTCGCTGATGTTTATGATGCACTGATAAGCGATCGCCCGTATCGCAAAGCCATGTCTCCATTTGAGGCTAAAGAGGTCATTCTAAAGGGATCAGGAACCGACTTTGATCCCAAAGTTGTGGGTGCATTCATCAAGGCATTTGACAATGGGGAAATGGAGGTTCCTAATGTCATGATCTGAGGTTTGTCCGGTAAACTCTAATCTCTCCCAATCAAAAAGACTTAACAATTTTCCAATGTCTTTATCAACTTACCCTTGATCCTTACGGATTCAATTCCCCGCTGCTTGCGGCGCTGACAACGTAAAAAAACCTTTATGTGAATACCCCGCCCCTTGGAGCAGGGGAAAGTTTATTGCATATAAAAACCGGTTCTTATCCTAAAACCGCGTAAGTTTTTGGCTGATAATATCATAACCTATTGATTTTAAATATATTTAATTCAAAATCATTCCGTTTTTTTTCTTGACTAAATAACGATTAGTAATTATAAAGTAATTCATTAAAATAAATTATATTCAGGATTTAAATGCGATGGGGATTCAAGAACGCAAGGAGCGGGAGAGGGAAAGGCGTAAGCAGCAGATCATTGTTGCCGCCAAACGGGTGTTTTCAGAAAAAGGCTTTACCAAGGCCACGATGGAAGATATTGCCAAAGAAGCCGAGCTAAGTCCCGGAACCCTTTACCTTTATTTTAAGAACAAAGAAGAATTATATGCATCATTAACGTTGCGTATTTTGCAATACCTGTATATTCGCGTGGAGCACGTCAGCAATGAAAAAGATTTAGAGCCAGAGCAGAAGTTAAATTCATTGGCGGACGCCATGTTCGATGTATATGAATTTGATCCGCTCATTGTCATTAACATGTTTCAGCTGCAATCCAGCGAAACCCTCAAGCATCTTTCCGATGAATTGTTGGCCGAAATTACGGAACTATCCCGTAAGGCACTAGCGGTTATCCGCTCAATTTTTGAGGACGGCATTCAGAAGGGTGTCTTTCAGGCCTACAATCCCGTGGTTTTAGCCGATATTTTCTGGTCCTTATTTTCGGGGGTGGTACTTTGGGAAGAGAGCAAACGAATCGTTAACAAAGATAAGGATTTTCTCAAACCGACCCTTGAAATCGCTTTTGAGATTTTTAATGGGGGATTACGCAAAAGCTAAAAAAATAGTTTAGTTATCTCATCAACCTCGAAGCGTGGCCATGTGATTGGCATGCCGTCTTGGAAAGCCATGATGCCATCACCTGGTTCTGACACCTCACCAATACAAGTCACCGAAATCCCCTCTTGTTCAATCGCTTGAATCAAACTTTCACAAGCTTGCCGACGACAGCAAATCAGTAAACTACCGGAACCGATAAGGCCCAAAGGATTGAGCCTCAATAGTTCACAAATTTCCATTGTTTCCGGAAAGATGGGTATTTGGTCTATGTCGACCTTTATTTGATGCTGTCCGGCAATACTTAATTCTTCAAGCGCTGTTGCCAGCCCACCCTCCGTCACGTCGTGCATGGCGGATACAGCACCAGATTGCGCAGCGACCTGGGCTTCCGCCAAAACACCAATCTCGGAAAGAAAGCCTTTGCATTTTTCAATTACTGCCTCCGAGACGCCTAATTTTTGAAGCTTTTCCGGAAATTCTCGGGCAATAATCGATGTACCTTCCACCGAAACAGCTTTGGTAAACAATATGCGATCACCGGGTTGGATCTGTTTTTTATCAATTAAATGTTTTCGCGAAACGGTTCCAACCAGTGAGCCGCAAACTACTGGGCGTGTTACTGCGTCGCTTATTTCGGTATGTCCGCCGCAAAGGGTGATGCCCCATCGGCGGCAGTTCATATGAAGTTCATGGACGACCTGATGAATTTCTTCTGCACAGCTGCCGGGTGGAAACAACAACGTCATTAAAAACCATCGGGGAACCGCACCGGACGTGGCGATATCATTGGCGTTGACCAAGACTGCGTAATGTCCAATGGAATCAGTGGCAAATGTAATCGGATCGGTTTTAAGCACCAAGGTATCATTGGCGGATATGTCTACCGCGGCGGTGTCATCGCCCACACCCGGGGGAATCAAGACCGACGGATCGTTGATGGTTAGTTGATTCAGCAAAGGGCTTAATAAATCGTTGGGTAGTTTTCCAGTGGAGAGCGGCAAGCGCATCCGAAGAATTAATTTGAGTTCGCTTAAATGCGCTACTGTGTAGTGGCTGAACAAGTCGTCAGGAAGCGCAGTCAAACCGCTGTCGAGATATACGGTGACGGCGTCTGCCTGGCGGCCGGCTTGGATATCAAAAATGAAATCGCCTACCATTAGCAGTTCCCGGCAGCGAACACCGAACTTTTTTGCAGCAAGCAAAATGCCGTCACCACTGGGTTTGGGTTTCACCGCGTCATCCCGAGAGATAATAAAGTCGAAATCTTGTAATCCGATCGAGGTGAAATTGTCCAATGCGCGCTGAATGCATTTAAGACTGTTGCGGCTGATTACCGCTACGCCCAAACCCTTTGCACGAATAAAGTCAATGATTTCTTCTGCACCTTCATTGGGTGTCGAAAGCGCCGCTGCTTCATATTCAAATCGATCCAGCTTTCCCATGGCCGTACTCTGATCCGGCTCCGGCAGGCTAAAAATATACTCCAGTACGGGTTGATCTAATGGACATCCCACCTCTTTTTTGATAATCGAAAAATCGAGCGCCCCTGGTTTGGTTAGTGTGCCGTCGAAATCAAACAAAACGGCCTTAATTGAACTTATACGACTCATTTTACAATCGGATCCGTTTCAAGCTATTATCGTGATTCAAAAAAATTGGGAAAAACGTTAACTTGATCGCTTCATACTTAAGCACCTTTTGGGGTATGCCGGTCAAATAAGTGAAAAAATTCGATATCATATTTTTTTTTATGAAACTACTGCAAAATTCCGATTGATAACATCCGTTCAGCCACGATGCCGCACAATAACCATTTATCTCAACTCCAAAATCGTTTGAATGGCACCGGTTTGCATTTTAGTGAAGCCTATGTGGCCATATGCGAGTTGCATAAGCTCTGTCGCGAAGAACCTACATCGGTTTCTAACATAACGCTCACAACTCTTGGACGTGTGCTAACAGACCCACAGCATGCCTCGCAGACTCAAGGATATTTCTTTTATAAGGAAGCCGCTAACATCCTGCGGGATTTCATCAGGCAAGATCCAGGAAAAACGCCAATAGGCCATGCCTTATCGATTTTAAAGACTGCCATTCAATCGACGAATGACAATCAACATCGCGCAGCGGCAGAATCACTCGGATCTTTAACGATTCAATTAGACAATCCGAATTTTACATGCGGCCCAATGAAAAAGATACCGACCTGCCGCTGGCCAAAACTTATCGATAACTATGATTTAAATCGTCATGGTCCCCCCAAGCAATATGGACGCAGTGTAGTATTTGAGGATGCCGACAGTGGATCACTGTCAGTCCTAAAATTGGCATTCGATCTGCCCCAAGCCGCAATGCTGCATCGTGAATCCACTTGGATGCAGTATTTTAGCGATCATATTCAATTGGTAGGTTTTCAGGTACCCCAACCGATACCAGTAAAAGACAGCTATGTATTTCGATTGCGAGAGGTATCGGCTTTGCAACCCTATGTCGAAAAGAATCCGGTTTATTTTGGAATCTTTTTTAAGGCCCCCATTGAGTATTATGCCTATCCAAACAATGGAACAAAGGAAACCCGCCTTTCAGTGGAGCAATTTAAAGCCGTTATGTCAGGCAATGCCACATTGCTGGGAAGACTGGCAACCCGCGGCATCACTCATACAGCCCCCATACCCTTATTTCATAATCGCGTGCAGCGCTGGCGTCGAACAGATGCCGGATTGTATGAATGGTGGCGTGGTGGCCGGTTGGACAGATGGTTGCACGCCTGTCAATATCCCAATATCGGTTTATCCGGTCTTCGTGATTTAGAACATGTAGAAATTGTTAACGAAACCAATTTGAGCCTTTATCGCCAAATTGGAAATCACTTACTCGGCTTACTGTTGGTGGTCGGCAGTTACTTTCGCAATATAGCGCCGGAACGAATAGGAATAGACGCAAATGGTAACCCCTTAGATGTACGCGATTTATTTGATCATGAATTATTGGTGGAATTAATTGGGGATGTCTTTAGATCTTACTATAAGGGGTTTGTGGGATGTGATTTTAAGGGCGAGGCGCCTTTTGATATACAAATGCTTTCTGATCGAATGATTGAGGCAATGGGTGTGGATGTATTTATGGAGGAAATTTTGCGAATCCGCGATCAGCAACTCATGACCAATGATGGGTTTAAGGAGTTTTTGCTGCGACGTGGTTATAGCCCCGATAGGATCGCCAAGCTAAAAAAAGGCGAGAGCGATCTGATTCTACATACAGGTCCGCATCTGGGTGGCTTCAATGAATCGATATCACTTCCTGAATTAATTCGGTTTTTGGCCACCGCCTCAGCTTATTGTGTTGCTGATAAATTTATCCAAAACCGTTACAGCGCATTCAATGCGGCAGCTTAGGCAAGTTTATTCAATTTTTGACAGCGGACCTTTGGTCGAATTAAATATGAAAATGGATTTTTGATGAAAAATGAAAAAGCAGATTGATCCAAGAATGCATTCCGCCGAGCATCTTCTCAACCAAACCATGGTGCAGATGTTTGGTTGCGATCGTTGTTTTAGTGCCCACATCGAGAAGAAAAAGTCAAAATGCGACTATTACTTCTCAAGATCTTTATCAGAAATAGAAATCAAATTGATCGAAAAACAAGTCAATCGGATCATTTCATTAAATTTGCCTATCAGCGAAAAATTGATACCAATCCAAGACGCTCGCAACCGATTTCATCTTGACCGGTTGCCGGCAGATGCTGGCGATACCATTCGTATTGTTAGTATCGGCGAATATGATCATTGCCCGTGCATTGGTCCGCATGTGAATTCAACCGAAGCAATTGGTTCGTTTCGAATCACGACACATAGTTTTGCAAAGGGTGTGCTGCGTATTCGCTTTAGATTAAAACGGACAGATTAGTTCTTTATATTTGCCTCTCGCCGTGGAATTGAAATTACAAGCCTAATCTTGAGATTTATTTTTCAGTTATCAGAAAAACAATAGAAAATTTTCAGTAAATCTCTTTCCCTTTATTAGCCAAAGACCGATGGTTGCAGATGATTGGAAGAAGATCGGGCTAAACGATGCTTCATACCGGAAAAAGGCCGAAAAGCTTACCAGTAGCTAATCTATTTGTTTGACGTTTAAAACCAGAAATTTTTCCTGCCAATACAAAAGACCGCATACTTTTATTTTTAAATTGCTGCCTGACAACGACTCATCCGCCTGTAATAACCTGCATCTGCGGCAGATGAACTAGATTTTATAAGCTTAGGCCATCTTTGTTCGACTTATTATGGAAAATGCTTTCATAGGGATATGGAATAATAATTCATAGGAAGCGTTTAATTCATAAATTTGATGCCTGTAACCATCTATAATATCTGTTAATTCCAGAAATGCAGATGTTGGCATATTTCGTGCTCCAGCTATCTTTGTCTGTGTCTATGGTTAGATTTACCAACGCTAAACGATAAAGAGTCAATCAACCAATTAAATTGTTGCCGATGCTATGATGATTTTGCGATGATTTTGCAAAGCCAGGTGTTTTTTCTTTTTATCAAGTGATAATAATAATTTATATAAAAGGAGGGGTGGGATGAAACCAAAAGTCAAAGTAGAAGAGCTGCATGAATTGCCGCGTGATGATAGTAAGCGGCCACAGTTGAAAGTTGTGCAAGACAAAGATATTAATGAAACCCTGGAAACCAAAGAAAGTTTTGTCCGCAAATATCATTCTGGTATCAAATATGTGGATTCGGTTGTTGAATTATGTCCACATTGTAAAAAACCAACGAACGCAAGCTTGAGACGCCTGGTAGTTGATACCGCACTAGCTTATATTGCCGAGAAAGATTTTGAGCGCGAGCGCATGTACGGACGCCGCAGGATGATATTACTGTCTTTAGCCGCTGCAGCCTGTTTGGGCGTGGCTGGTTATATTACGTTTTTCTTGATGCATAGTAAATTTTAAGTTGCGAATAGAATTTATCGATAGTCTTCGATATCTTTTTGGCTGGTTTGGCATTTTAAGCCGTAAAAGGTTATTGATACCATCCAAAAGTATTTGCTTCCTAGATTGATGATGCCATGCAGTTGATTCTTTTTATATTTTGCTAATTGATGCTTCCATGGTGTCGAGGTATAACAATCAAATATTATTGCACTAATAATAAATTGCGCATAAATGTAACCCGACCATTCATTATTACCAAAAGGGTTTAGGTTATGTTTTGACCGAGAGTCCAAATGTAAATTTTAACCTTGATAACATTTTAAACCAGCAAGGTATAGATAAGTATATCGCGGAGTACTTTGCTGGTGATTTTCTATGTCTGGAAGGTAAAGATTCTCGCGATCTCTTTATTCTTCTCGAGGGCAATCTGGAAGTCTTCAAAGGCCCGCAAAAACTGGCAGAAATTTCGAAAGCCGGTGCACTGGTCGGAGAGATTTCTTTTTTGCTGCAGCGTAAGCGCACCGCCACCGTTAAAGCAAAATCTTCCGTTCGAACAATCCGCATCCCCCAAGAAAAGGTTCATTCTTTTTTAGAAACGGTTCCTGCTCTGGCCTGGCATATTTCTCAGAGCTTGGCCCAGAGATTGAAGGATCGATCCCAGGCCCTCTTCGCATTGCAGCAATTTTCGAATCATTTGCAAGACGCCGTCATCGCTACGGATTTAGATGGATCAATTATTATTTGGAACAAAGCGGCCGAAGAGCTTTTTGGCAAAAAATGGGAAGACATGCAGGGCCAACCGATTCAAAGTGTTTATGCTGAATCGAAAGAATATCAAAATGTTATCAAAGAGTTGAAGGCGGGCTATCCGTCCCGCGAGCAAACGCTAAAAGTTCATCACCCGGAAAAAGGCCTCTGTTATGTTTCCGTCAGCACTAGCGCGCTTTATGATCATCACAGCAATCTCGCCGGTCTTTTTACAATTAATCGCGATATCACCGAAAGCGAGATTGTTAAGTTGCGTTATCGTCGGATTCGTCGCTGGCTTCTGCCATCCCTGGCAGGCGCTTGCTTGCTGGTTACGGCGCTATTTGCCATTTATCCGCGCATATGGACTCAAAATCGTATAATGACCATTAAACAACAGACGCTGCGCGATCAGATTGCCAAGGATATTTTCTTGATAAAATCTATTGCACTGGATTCATTTGCTCAGAAAAATACCAACTATCTCAATGCGTTTATGGCTGAATTTTTTAGTTTTCGCCGGTCAACGCAAATACCTTACAAGGGAGTCATTTGCCTAGACGCGGATAAGGAAGTTTTCTGTGCGCACTTCATCAATAATGAAACAATGAATAGATTTGTGATCGGTAGCAGTTATGCCGCTATCCCGCTAAATATAGATGACCCAAAGACTCACAAAGTTCTGACGCTATACTGGGCCGACCAGCAACACCCATCTGGCCGCAAGCAAATAGAGCTGGCGTTTAGAATAAACATGGACGATAATTTTTTGGGTTGGTTATTATTGCAAATGGATACAGATATTTTAGAAAAAGATTACGATGTTGACATCAATGCATTACGAAAATTTAACTTTTAGATCAGCTGACCTCAAAACGAACAACCGTATAACCATCATATCGAAATAGCGCTCTAAGCGATGGTCCGAATTTCCTCCATTATTTCTTTCAATATAGACTGATTTAAAACCCACTAATTACTGGTAACACTCAATAAAACAACCATATATGTTTCAAGCGCCGTTACGGCCAACAATTGTCATAACCTAGTGTTGAAAGGAATCAAGTCGTGCGAATCCTGTACATGAATCCATCCTTTTTCGGTATTGACAATCTTAACATCGCCCCTTACCATTCGCCACTTTTAAAGCTCTTTGCGACACTCGCAATATATGAGCAATCAGTTGGTGACCATAAAAGATATGATTTTTAATTGGGTACCAGTTGAAATCAAAACTGTGCGCCTGAAAGGGGGAAAAATGCATAAGCTTATATTCAAAACAATCGTCATAATGACATTTATTGGATTCGGATTGACATCGATCTTAAATGTGGCCTTTGCGGCTCAAAAAAAATATAAAATTGGGGTCACTGTGATCGTTTCCCATCCAGCCTTGGAAGGTGTTCAAAAAGGATTTGAGCAGGCCCTCAAAGATGCTGGTTTGGATGTAACCTACGATTATCAGAATGCCCAGGGCGACATGGCTACCGCGCATGCGATAGCCCAAAAGTTTGCCCAGGATGACAGTTTTGATCTGATTCATGCGATTGCGACGCCTACCGCCCAGGCCGCTTGTAAACTCATTAAAGACAAGCCGGTGGTATATGACTCGGTGACGGATCCCGTGGGTGCTGGTTTAGTGAAAAGTTTTGCGCCAGATGGCCGGAATGTAACCGGCCTTTCAGATGAATGGGATATTGATCTGCAAATCAGCACGTATTTGCAAGTGGTTCCTACGGCAAAGACCTGGGGCACCGTATATAACGCCGGCGATGCTAATTCTTTGAAAAGCATAAGCTTGACCCGTGCCGCTCTTGAAAAACGAAACCTGAAACTGATCGAGATAACGGTTTCCAGTTCCAATGAGGTGTATGCTGCGGCTCAGTCCTTGGCGGGACGCGTTGATGCCATATACATTTCATCAGACAATATCGCTGTGTCGGCCTTTGAAGCTATCACACGCGTTGCGAACCAACATAAAATTCCCCTTTTCGCAGGCGATACGGGCTCTGTGGCTCGCGGTGCCATTATGGCCTTGGGATATAATTATTATAAAACCGGTTATGCCTGCGCCCAACTGGCCATTCAGATCCTTAGAGATGGAAAAAAGCCTGGAGATTTGGCATCAATTCGTGTGGCCGATATTGAAGATATCCTCGAGTTACATCTCAGTGTCATCAATGCAAAAACTCAAAATGTAACATTAAGTGACAGCCTCATTCAAAGAGCCCAGAAATCTGGCGGCAAGGTCTACCAATAACCCCGCTAGTCAATCACAGAAAAGATGGATGGCCCTTTTAAGCAGTTAAGCGACCGCTTTAATCTGGTCCCAGAAGGATCGTTTGGTAAAACTAACCATGTTTTTGCTAGATATCATACCGATCGCTCTTGAACAGGGTTTGGCCTACGCTCTAGTTGCTTTGGGAATTGCCCTCACATTTAGAGTGTTAGCCTTTCCGGATCTCACCGTCGACGGTAGTTTTCCGTTGGGCGGTGCTGTTTGCGCCAGATTGATTGTGGATGGTATGGATCCGGCACTGGCGGTGTGTGCAGCTGTTGGTGCCGGATTTTTGGCTGGATGTGCGACGGGAGTATTGAGTACCCGGTTTAAAATTAACAGCCTGTTGGCGGGCATCCTGATTATGACCATATTATATTCCATAAATCTTCGAATTATGGGCCGCGCCAATATACCCTTGTTGACGGTTGCAACCCTTATGACCCCATTGGAGAGCCTATCGGTCTCTCGTTATATTCCGGTGATCGGATTTTTCTTTATCGTGGCGGCAACGTGTAAACTTTTTTTAGATTTATTCTTACACTCAGAATACGGCTTGGCCTTTCGTGCTACCGGTGACAACGAGCAGATGATATGCAGTTTAGGCATGAACACCGATTCAGCCACAATCATGGGTTTAGGTATTTCCAATGCACTGGTGGCCCTTGCCGGTGCTTTGATTGCACAGGACCAGGGATTTGCAGATGTTGGCATGGGCATTGGTTTAATTGTGGCCGGCTTGGCCTCTATAATTATCGGAGAAGCCGTGATAAAGCCCCGCACTGTTTTTAGGCTGACACTAGCAACCATCATCGGGTCCATTTTGTACCGGTTTATTATCGCGTTGGGAATGCGCATGGGACTGGCGCCGACCGATCTAAAGTTAGCCACTGGTTTGATGGTGATTTTTGCCCTGATTATTCCAGCCATCAAAGGATCGAAAGAGGGCAAGGTGCATTTAAGAGGAGTTTGAGATGCCCCCTCCAATGCTTGTCTTGTCTGAAATAAGCAAGGTTTTCAACCGTGGAACCCAAGACCAGAAAACTGCTTTGGACAATATCAGCCTCACAGTCAACCAGGGGGATTTTGTTACCATCATCGGCTCCAACGGCGCTGGTAAAACAACCCTTTTAAACATAATCGCTGGAACGCACAATCCTGATACAGGCCGGATAACTATTTGCGGTGATGACATCACACGTAGGCCGGAACATCGCATGGCTGCCTACATGGCCCGGGTATTTCAGAACCCCACAACCGGCACGGCCGGCAAAATGACCATTGAGGAAAACCTATGCATGGCAGAGCTCAGGGGATGTAAGCGCCGCCTGTTTCGATGGGGCGTCACGCGCCACCGTCGCCAGCAATATCAGGCGATTTTAAAAACCTTGGACTTGGGATTGGAGCATCGTTTAGGCGAAAAAGTCGGATTACTCTCCGGCGGGCAGCGGCAATCGTTATCTCTTTTAATGACTACCTTAATTCCGCCCAAACTTTTGATATTAGATGAACATACCGCCGCTTTGGATCCTAAGACCGCTGCCAAAGTAATGGCATTGACGGATCACATGATTCAACAAAACCGATTAACCACGCTAATGGTGACCCATAATATGCATCAAGCATTACGTTACGGCAATCGGATGATTATGCTGCACCGGGGACGGATCAAATTAGATGTCAGTGGCGCTGAAAAAGAGCAGTTAACGGTTAAGGATGTCGTCCAAAAATTTGAGCTTTCACTGGATGATGAGACCTTGTTGTCTACCCACATTTAGGGGCTGCCTACTATAAAAATGATTTGCTTGCGCATCAATAATGCTAGCCATAAAGATCTTTGCTGCAGGGGGTATTTGGTGAGAATGTATGCAGGGTCTCTTTAAGATATAAACTCAACCGCAGGTTTTTTTCAATGAAACGCATTCCTTGGCAGGCGCTATATAAAACCGACGTAGGCCTGCCAGCACCCTTAGTCTGATAAAACCGGCAATAGTATTTGGAAAAGGCAAAAATTTGCGCTCATATTTAGCCGTGATTAATCAATGCAATTCAGATCAAATCAGTCGAATGATCCGCAAAGGAACGATCGGATGGAGTTTGCAGAAAAAATCCACCCCCGCCATACGGCTTTTCTGGTAATTGATGTTCAGCGGGAGTATTTTAATAAGGACGGCATCATTGATCTACTTGGATACGACTATAAGCAGTTGCGGACAATGATTGATCCCTTAAATCATTTTCTCAAAGAAGCCCGAAATTTTCTTGGTAGGGTTATATTTACACAGGATATCTATCAGCCTCACAAGCATTCAGCCGTTCTGCAGGAGCACTATCACCGAGCCCAAATGGAACGACCATATAATCCGCAGATGGAAGAATTCTACAGGATCTCGCCGGCTCCAACCGATATCGTGTTGACCAAATATCGCTATTCCGCTTTTTTCGAAACTGAATTGGATGATTTTTTGCGGACCAATGGTATCAAAACAATCATTTTAAGCGGTGTGGCCACCAACGTTTGCGTGGAATCGACTGCCCGTGATGGTTTCATGCTTGATTACCATGTTATCGTTGTCTCTGACCTGACCACCGGCGTCGAATCCAAGGCCCATCAAATGTCGCTGTTTAACATCAATCAGTTCTTTGGCGAAGTTGTATCATCCCAAAAAATCGTTCGAACCTGGAAAGCGTTGTCGCCAACTGATTGACAGGATTTTTATAAATCGATTGTTGTCGGCTCGGCCATAGCCCAGCAGATAAAGCCGGGTCTTACCATTATAGCCCGCCAATGACCTAAGTTTTATCTTTCATGATTCAATTGTCATAGTATACCATGAAAAAACAAAATATCCGTTTGATCCATGACGAATTGCCACCTTTCGGCTACCGACAAGCTAACCGTTCCACGGGGATGATTATTGAATTGTTGGAAGCAATCTTGACGCCCACAAATATCTACGCCAATTACATCAATGTTGCCATGCAAACGATCCAAGATGCCTTGGAACATCATAAGGCGGATGGATTGGCATTTCTGGCAGTAACGCCTGAGCGCCGCCAACATTTCCAGTTTAGCCAGCCACTTGTTAATACCGGCGGCGGATTGTTTGTGCCGGCAGATACCGAACTGTCATCAGATCCTGATTGGCTGGCAGGCAAGGCCATCGCTACCCCATCTGGCGGGCCACTAATTGGCTATCTTCGCCACCGCTATCCCAGTGTGACAATTTCCCCAGTTAATGATTATTCGGATGCGCTTAAAGCTGTGATAGAAGGGTATGCGATTGCCGCAGCGTTAAATGTGCACGCGGGCCAAATAACTGCGCACAGAATCTACCCGGGCCAATTTGTTTGCCTGGACAAGTTTATATGTTCGGTCGATCTGGCCGTTGCGGTGATTCACGGCAAGCATTTTCAGTTGATTGAAACCGTCAATCGAGGTCTTGTTCGGTTGCATACCACTGGGGAATATGACCAAATTATATCTCGGTGGCAGAGGAATAACACTTTCGATCCCTTTTTGAGCCACCCATAGCGTCATCCGGCACCATTATCCGCCATGGCCCTAAATGAAATAGCCATCGGGTGGATGCTTCCTTTCGGCAATTGACGATTTTTTGGGATGCGGGCGACGTACGATTGATTGGCGGGGACATTGTTGTTCCATTTGCATCGAAAAGTAATAATAGCTTTTCGGCCAATATCTTCATGTACCAATTTTCAAGCATGCAAAAATGGCGGAAAGGGCAGGGTAGAAAATGAAAATGCCCGTCAAGTCGACAGGCATTTCATGTTGTAAAATCCTGGGCAAAAAAGATCAGCTGTTTGACTGATTAGATTTCACCCAATGGATAGCGACCTTCCTTCCATCGTTCCCGTTTGGAAAAAGCATCTTTGGCAACATTTAGCAATAATTCAAGGCTTACCGGTTTGGTGAAGTAATCATCAAATCCGGCTTCACGGCAATCTGCCAATTCAAATAACGAAGGGTTGCCCGTGATCGCATGCAACACTGTCAAAGGTTTTTCTTTGCGAATTTTCTTGCAAAGTTGTAGACCGTTCATCCCAGGCAAGTTGAGGTCTAGGAACATCACCTGGATCTTTTCTTGGTTTAAAATTTCCCAAGCTTTTTCGGCATCTTCCACCGCCCGTACCGTATAGCCTGCTCTCGTAAATGTTTGCGCCAATAAATCGCGGACCAAATCGTCATCATCGACTACTAGAACTTTATTGTTTCGCATACGTTTCAACTCCACATACAAGCATTTAGCTTTTTCAATCACACGATCTTGACAACTGATATTGGATTTATCGGAACTTTGCAGAGAGACTTTAGTGCAATAATTTGCTGTGACTCGCCATATTTATTCCCAGGTTAATCAAAAACTGAAACAAAGCTGGAATTATATCGATGGTTTTTGACCGGCATTTTTTGAAGGGAACTGGGAAAATGGTGCCGGATTAATACAAATTAGCGGCTGTTGACAATAAAAACAGTAATACCAATATAATAAGCAATGTTTAAATGAATGATTCGATTGATAGGGTGTTTTAAGCGGCGTTCCTGATTTCTGGGAATCCTATTACTGGTTGTCAATCTCGTTGAAGTGTTTTTTCAACAGGGGGATAAACTTATGATTGGCTTTGGGAAATGGGTAATGATCAAGATCATCTACAGATACCCATTGGGCGTTCTGCGGACCGTTTAAGACGATTTTTCCGGTTAAGTACCGGCA
>JAAUYK010004882.1_pt1 | contig 16792 bp, 12 predicted proteins | sample 7278021 | NCBI WGS metagenome assembly JAAUYK01 (sample SAMN14350223, study PRJNA611818) | marine sediment metagenome | isolation source: surface marine sediment (1.8m) | place: French Polynesia: Moorea | collected 2018-08
AAAACCGATTCAAAATGCTCGAATACTATCGTGTATGCTCCACTTTTGAATCGGTTTTCGCCTTGCCCTTGAGCGTGATCTACTATTTTTGAGACGGCTTCTAGTACTAAAGCACTTTGAGTTATAAATGATGGGAGCCATCTGGTAATATATCGGCCAGTTATCTAAAAACCTTTATTAGAAGCTGTCTTTAAAATGCATCTAATGTCCAAGGGCTTTGTTATAAACCGATTCGAAATACTCGAATACTACCGTGTATGCTCCGTTTTCAAATCGGTTTATGTCGCGCCCTTGAACATAATCTGCTATTTTTAAGACAGCGTTCAAGGCTAGGCGTCATGATGTTCAAATATTCAAGGGCGCTGTATTTACTGGGAAATCTCTAACAAAGGCAATGATGTTTGGGGCATGGTGATTGAATCAATAGGGAGGGAATTTGTACAAAGGCTTCTAAATCATCAGGGCGAGGGTGAAGATGGCCAGGTTGCCCAGGCAATGAATGGTTATCGGCACAAGAAGGTTTTTCTCGACTTCATATGCAATGGCAAACACAAGACCGCCGATGAGTTGGGTTACGGGTATGATGCTGCCGGATGCGTGGGTGTGCGGCAGTACAAAGAGCAAGGTGCTCAAAATGATGGCAGTTGGAATTCCCCATCTTCTAAAAAAAGTGTAGAAGATGCCACGAAAAAATATCTCCTCTGCTATGGGCCCGATCAAAACGCCCACCAGGAAAAAAGCTGCTAGCTGTTTGCTTTCAGACGGCAGCGGCATCTGGAAAAGCCCGCTCACTCGAATGCCGACCAGATGCATGGCCAGCAAAACAATCCCTGCGGCTACGCCAAATAATAGCGACCAGATCAATCCCTTTTTTAAACCCTCAAAAATACGCGATGATGCCAATCCGACGGCTGCCAGGCTTTTTTCTCGCAGCATAATAATGATAAACAAAAAAATGATTTCGGCTACACGGGCCAGACCCAGGGCAGTCATATGGGCAAGAATGTTCTGGCTGATGAGTAGCCGCGCCGCAAACTCGATAGCAACGACAGCGACCAGGGCGGCTATGACGGTACTTATTTTAATTTTACTTGCCTCCATCCGAGTGAACGTAATGCTTTATAGGCATACCATTGGGTGTACCAGTTATCTGATGTGGTGATGACTTGCATAATGTCATCAATCTCGTCTTGGCCGCCCCTTTTGCCCGTGGCGTAAATTGCCATTGTACGGACATTTGGATGCGGGTCATTTAAAAAAAGCAGCAAATCCTTGTATGTGGCCGGACTCTTGGAATTACCCAGAGTCCTTACCAACCAATAGCGCTCGGCAATCTGAGTGCTTTTAAGTAATTCAGGGTAGGATATAAACTGGTTTATTTCCAACTTATTTTTATCGATGATTTTTAAGGCGCCCACACGCGTTTGCCAGTTTTTTGAGCTCAAGGCCTCGTGAAGGTTTGTAGCGGAAACATTGCGGCCTCTACTAAATTGAAAGGTAAAAAACATGATAACGCAGACAGCAAAACATAACCCTGAAGCGATTAATGCCGCTTTTCTTGCATTCAAAAAAAAACCGGCGACAATGCTGATCAACCCGTGCGCGATGACGTAAACCGCAAGCGGGAAGGCGAACAATAAAGAAATGAAAGTCATCTGTCTCAGGATATTGTCGGTATCACTTTGCTTCTCGAATTCTCTAATTGCTTTGTTCGGATCTGCGAAGAACGCCTTAGAAGATAACTGCATAACGGGATTGCCGCGGCTTTCCAAATGGAGTGAATCAGATGTTGCTGTAATTTTAAGATCAACATCATTGGTGTCCTCAACCGGAATGTAGTCATAGTTAAGCAGAATGCTGTTCAGGGCGCTGCCGGTAACGTCTGCATTTGTCTCAACCATACCGGTTTTGAGCATTTTCTGATCGAGGGATTTAAAAACTTCTGCGGGGTAGAGGGTGTATCTATAGTAAAAGTCATTAATACGGGCGCCGATCGGGTTGGACAATAAATAAATATCACGAAAATCCGTAAACATGCGGCTATCGATTTGCCAGCTGAGCAACAACCCCAGAACGATGATGGGCAGGATGTGGATCATGTCAGTTGGGGCTTTGCCTTGCCGGCTCAAGTGTGCCAGACACTTGGAGACAAATGCAAACACGGTCGGCGGCACCAATAGTGCAATGAGGGTTAAAAAAAGGTTGAAACCATAAATGTTCAGAATAGCCAAGCCAACTGGCCAAAGCAGCAAACATGCATAGAGGAAATATTTGCTGCGGGAAAATATGCGGCTCCAGATCCAGGCGATTGCCAACGTGAAAAAGGATATGCCGGCACCGATGCTGAAAGTGAAAAAAAGACCACCATATAAAGCCGGCCTCAAATCCTGCAGGCTGCTCATGACGTCTGCATGGGGTATGGTCAGATAACCGGCTTTTTTAATTGCCAGTAAATTATCATACAGGGCTGCATTGGAGATATACACCTGCACTGATGTCAGAATCTGCGTCAGGATCAGTCCGATCAACAAAGCAAAAAACGGGTATAGGGTTGTCAGTTTCTCTCGCATAACCAATCAGTTTCCATTCGGTCCGCCTGAGGCGGATTCCGCTGAGCGGTGTTCTCCGCGGGTTTTTTCCTTCGACGTACTAAAAGTACGCCTCAGACAAAAACCCTTGTGTCCGCCTCAGGCGGACTCATCGAAATCCGCCATAGGCGGACCAAAGTGGAAACAAATTTATTTTAACGTTAGTTTCCGGATGGATACCAATAAGTATCTAACCGACAAGAACCAGGGGTAAACCGGTCTGTTTAATGGTTAATCGATAGTTTTTTGGTTTTCAAAAGTTTGCTAACCACTTATCAGTATGATATTCTTTTCTAAGCTGAGCGCTTGTCGAGGTTATCGCAGCTACAAGGAAGATGTTGTTCCACAATAGTTAACTATGTGGGACGACATCTGAAGCAGTAGATGCGGTAAGATCGGCAAGCCCGACTTTTTGGGGCGTAGCTGTCAGCGAAGCCCAAGGGGTTTCAAATTATAAAAATTAAAAAGGCAGAATTACTATTAGTTAAATTTAAATTTTATTTTTAGAATTTGAAACGCTCCATTTAGAATTTTATCATTATAGAGACTTATTGCATTAAAAAAAAGCCGAAATGTAATTTTGGCCAAATTAAAAGACAGGACTTTCCCTTTTGATCGTTGCCATTCACCAGCCCCAATATCTGCCCTGGCTCGGGTATTTTGATAAGATGAATAGGGCAGATGTGTTCTGCTATCTGAATGATGTCCAGTATAAAAAAAACGAGTGGCAAAATCGAAACCGAATTAAATCCGCTCAAGGCTGGCAATGGCTGACAGTGCCGGTGCGCTATCATTTTCCGGATAAAATCAACGAGGTCCCGATCAACCATACGACCGGCTGGCAGAAAAAGCACCTGCAGGCGCTGATCACCAATTACAGCCGCGCGCCCTTTTTTAAATCCTACGGTGATATTTTCGAAGATACTTTTTCCAGGGAATGGGAGTTTATTTCCGAACTCAATATCCATTTGCTGGAGCGGCTGAGAAAAGCATTAAACATGGATGCAAAACAGACAGTGGTTTCATCGGAGCTGGACCTAAGGGAAGAACCCACCGATCGGCTCATCGATATTTGCAAGGCTGTTGGCGCGGACACCTATCTAGCAGGAGAGGGCGGTGCCAATTATATGGACCTGGAGCGGTTTGCCCAAAATGGGATTAATGTTATCACCCAGAACTTTAAACATCCCGTTTATCCGCAAATGTTCGCTGAATTTGAGTCGCACCTGTCGATTGTGGATTTGCTGTTTAATTGCGGACCTGAAAGTCTCGAAGTGATTAAAAGAGCTAATGAAGGCTCGTCTTAAGTTGACATGGAGTAATGGAGTACTGGAGTGCTGGAGTGCTGAATGAGTTGAACAAATGTGGTTCAAAACTTCTTCATACCATTACTCCATTACTCCAACACTCCATCACTCCGGCAACAATTTTGAGCAAGCATTCTTTGATTTGTATCATGATAAGAAGAACTTGAATGCATTTGAAGGGGAGCCATGCAAAAAGCAACCATTCTGGCAATTGGTGCGCATCCGGACGATATTGAATTCGGCTGCGGTGGAACGCTAATTAAATATACCGAGGGAGGTCATCGCCTATTTTTGCATATTATGACCAAAGGCGGCTCAGGCGCGGATTCTGCCACGCGGGCCGAAGAGCAGGAAGCATCCAAAGCCATATTGGGTGCAGAGGATATTTTCTGGGGCGGGTATGAGGATACACACCTGCAGGTGGATATTGAGTTGATTGGCAAGATCGAAGCGGTTATCAAAAAAATCAAGCCGGATTTTATTTTTTGCCATTATCCGGATGATACCCACCAGGACCACCGCCATCTGACCCAGGCCGTCATGTCAGCCACTCGGTACATTCGCAACGTCCTATTTTTTGAAGGTCCCACCACTCAAAACTTCAAGCCCCATGTATTTGTGGATATCGCCGATACCCTCGACAAAAAAATCAAAGCGCTCCAGGCACATCGATCCCAGGTAATGAAAACCAATATCGAAGATTTGTCCATTGTTGAGGTCGCCCGTTCGAGCGCCAATTTTCGCGGTATCCAGGGCAGGGTTAAATTTGCAGAAGCATTCCATAGCCTACGCCTTTTTATTAATATTTAAAAGAGCTTACCAATTTCTTGTGGCAAAATATGTTTAATTATTAATAAATCCGAAATTCGAATCTCGAAAACCGAAATTTACCCAGTGGAATCCTCCGTAGGAGGGTCGCAAATGGCGGCATTCCACCGTGCAGGTCCGAATGAACAAAGACAAAAATTTAAAAAAAGATGATTTAGGAATTCGGATTTCGAGTTTTGAAAGAAAAAAGCAACAAATAGAAATTCACTCTTTATGAATTGTTATGGCCAGCACCCCCAACATTAGCAACACTTTTATCCCTCATTCACAACCAACCCTTGGCGAAGATGAAGCTCGGGCAGTTGCCGCGGTAGTCAGCTCGGGCCATATTGCCGAGGGAAAGGTCGTTTCAGATTTCGAAAAGGCTTTTGCCCAAAAAATGGGTATTCGGGATGCCGTGGCGGTGAGCTCCGGGACGGCAGCGCTGCACCTAACCCTTCTGGCAATGGATGTGGGGCCCGGCAATGAGGTCATCATTCCCAGCTATGTGTGTACGGCCCTGCTGCATGCAATTGAATACGTCGGGGCAAAGCCCGTGTTGGCCGAAATTGATCCGCGGTCGTATAATCTGGATGCATCAGATGTCCAAAAGCGAATAACGGAGCAAACCAAAGCCATCATTGTCCCGCATCTGTTTGGTTTAGCAGTTGATCTGGATCGGTTTTTAGATTTGAATGTCCCGCTTATCGAAGACTGCGCCCAGGCGGTGGGGGGAACCTACCATAATAAAATGCTCGGCACATTCGGTCAGGCGGCCATATTTTCCTTTTATGCCACCAAAGTAATGGCCGCCGGCGAAGGCGGAATGGTTATTTCCAAATCGCCGGAATTGTTGGAACGGATTCGAGATTTAAAAACCTATGATGAGAAGGCGGCGGATCGAACCCGATACAATTATAAGATGACCGACATGCAGGCGGCCCTCGGAAAAGTGCAGCTGGGGCGGCTCGATGAGTTTATTTCGCGCAGGCGAAAGATTGCCCAAAACTATATCCAGGCATTTGATAGCCTAGCGGTTAAATTGCCTGTGGAACAGGATGAGCACATCTATTACCGGTTTACTGTTGGTCTGGATTCTGATTGCGAGGCTATGATTCGAAATCTGGGAAAGCAGGAGATCGGAAGCGCCCGGCCGATATTTTTGCCGATTCACCGGCATTTAAAAACAGATGGTTATCCAATAACCGACCACGCCTGGAAAACCACCTTGTCCATTCCCATTTATCCTTCATTGCCATCCGCGGCTATCGACAGAGTATCTGACTGTTTTATCAGGAATTATGAAAAATACCGCTAAAAATCGGCAACCCAATGACGGACAAGGAATAAATTGCCGGTATTTTGACAGTATGAATGGGTAAAAACATGACAGTGTAAATTTTACAATAAAAATCATATATTTATAACCCTGCCCGACCTCCTGCCAAATGGCACGAAATGTGCAGATTGCAATGCAAGCATTGATTTTATTTCATTCTTGATCGAACTAATTTAAATTTGTGAATTTATTCAGTGTGTTACGATCTGCCTTCATCGGTTTGAGCGTAAAAATAGAATATCCCTTATCCGGGTTTTCACAAAACGAATTTGAAATTTTTAATAATATTTAAAACACTTTATGGCTGAAATCGTAAAAGACGAAGCGGCAAACAGCTTGATTAATTCTGTTGCTTTGCCGGCTAAACCCACAGACAGGCACCCGCCTGTCAAACTGATTGTTGGTCAGGACCAAACGGTTAAAAAGGCGGGCCTCATCCAGGAACTTTCTCAGTCTTTGAACGTCAACTTTTTCCTTTACACTGTGATTGCGGCCTTAACCGTTATGCTGTTTACGCCTCAGGTGCAGCAATTTTTTAGTCAGACCGGCTTGAGATGGGCGCATATCCTGAGTCTTTCATTTTCGCTTTCTTTTTGCCTGAACCCTGTTTTTGCCGGGATAGCCAGAAAATTGAATATCCTTGACATACCCGATACCCGCAAACTTCATAAAGAAGCCACTCCGCTGCTGGGTGGCGCTGCTGTTTTTATTGGTTTCGGTGTTGCTTTGCTGATGAATGGTATTTTTTCGCAACAGGTTTTGATCATTCTGATTACTTCATTGATGTTGTTCGGGATTGGAATCATCGACGATTTTAAAGAAATATCGGCCGGGTTTAAATTGGCGACGCAGATGGTGTGCACGCTGCTGGTGATGAGCTACGGGATTGTGCTGCGGGTTTTACCGACCGACCTGGGTATTCTGGGGCTGATTGGCAATTATTTACTGACCGTTTTCTGGATTATCGGGATCACCAATGCCATGAATTTTTTTGACGGCATGGACGGATTGGCTGCCGGACTGGGCGCATTAATTTCATTCTTTTTGGGTGTGGTGGCTTTTCAAACCGCTCAACCGTTTTTAGGATGGATCGCCGTTGCCATGCTGGGTGCCTGTCTTGGTTTTTTGCCGTTTAATTTCCGGCGCAAAAAAAATGCGGCCATTTTTCTGGGAGATGCCGGCAGTGTGGTGATCGGCTTTATCCTTGCATGCTTGGCGGTATATGGCGATTGGGCTCAGAGTGATCCGGTTGTGGCGCTGGTCTCACCGATATTGATTTTCTGGATCCTCATATTTGATATGGTGCACATCACCATCGATCGAATCATCACCGGCAAAGTCAATAATTTCAAACAATGGATCGATTACGTCGGCAAAGATCACCTTCATCACCGTCTGGCCAATGTTCTGGGAGGTCGCAAGCAAAGTGTTCTTTTTATCTATTTACTGGGGCTATGTCTGGGGACCAGTGCGGTGGTCCTGCGCAATGCCCGACCAACGGATGCGGTTTTGCTCATTATCCAAGCGTGCATCATGGTTGTGTTGATTACAGTACTGGAACGACGGGGCCGATTGGCCAATGGAACGCTAAAATCTAAACGTTACTTAAGGGATTGATATTGTGGTTCAATTTAGAAAAATCGTCAACCAACCGCCAACAACAAAGCGGGGATCTGCCTTTAATACAGGCAAATTAAATTTTTCCAAGCTGCCTGAGGAATCACTCGCAAGCACTAAATTGGCGACCTCGCCCATGCCGGATAAGAGCCGCAATCTTTTGTATGAAGAAGCTGCAACCTATATGGATGAAGTCCTAAAGGCATTGCGCAACCGCAAAGGGTTTGATCTGGATAAAGGTTTTGAAATTATTAGAAAAATTGTAAACTATAGTCACCCGCAGGATCCGGTTCTGGTCATGGCACTGCATAAGGACGACTGGCGCAAGTATGTCATTTATCATGCGGTTAATGTTGCCATTTTCGCGATAAAGATGGCCGATCATCTTGGTTTTGACCGCAGCAAACAGGTGGAGATCGGCATGGCGGGTTTGCTGCATGATGTGGGGATGGCAGCCATTCCGGAAAACATTCTTTTTAAACAGGGCCGGCTCAACAATAACGAGGTCAAAATCTTCAGACAGCGTCCGAATTTAAGTTCCAAAATTTTGCGAACTCTGGACGCCAAATATGCCTACACGGCTGAATGTGCGGCTCAGGTTTATGAAAGGACGGACGGCAGTGGCTATCCGCGCGGTCTTAAGGCGGATGAAATGCATGAATATGCCCAGATTATCGGCCTTTTGGATATGTACGAGTCTTTGATTCATTCCCGACCGCAACGGGGTAAATGGACACCTTTTGCCGCCGTCAAAGAAATTATTAACACCAGTAAAAATAAATTTGGCAAACAATACTTAAAGGCGCTGTTGAGTATTTTTACCGCTTTTCCAATTCACAGCTATGTCCGTCTGAATTCGGATGCGATCGGTAAGGTCATCGAAACCTATCCGGATCAGCCTTTGAGGCCTAAAATTAAAATTATGTACGATTCTCAAAAAAGAAAAGTGTTAACAGAAAAGATTGTGGCGCTGCCCGAAGATCCGCTCTTGAATATTATTGACTCAATCAGTGAAAAGGAAGTCCGGCAAATGACAGATTCGTGATGCGATTGACTGATCAAAAGCAATAAGTGATTAAAAAAGTGAATATAAAATAAAATTGAGATTAAATCTTTAAGTCTTTAAGTCTTTTTGCCGATATATCATGTGTGGAATAGAACTGAATGTTTAAAGATATATAATTAAGTAACTTCAAATAGTTAGATTAACTTTTAAGTTAAAGTATGTTGCATAACGGTTGACCGCAAACACTTTGGTCAACAAAAATCCATCAACAGGGAAATAATTTTTCATGTATTTAGAGCATTGGGGTCTTCAAAAAACGCCCTTTGGCAATGTGCCATCGCGGGACGTCTTTTACCGATCCCCTCAACATGAAGAAGCGCTTCGACGGCTGCTTTACGCCATCGAGCACCGTAAAGGGGTTGCTATGCTCACCGGTGAGGTGGGCTGCGGTAAGACGACCGTCACCAAGGCACTGAACAATCACCTCAGCCGGGACCAGTTCCAGTTCCAGATACTGTCGAATCCGGCATTGCAACCAACGGATCTGATTAAGGCCATCCTGCTCAAACTTGGCGATACCAATTCCGACAATGGGTCTAAAACCATCTTGTTGGATCGTTTGCAGAAATTACTCATTCAAAATGGCGAGCAGGGGATCTGCACGGTATTGGCGATCGATGAAGCCCATGTAATATCCAATCAGGCCACTCTGGATGAACTGCGGATGTTGCTCAACATCCAGTCGGAAGATGAATTTCTGATTACCCTGGTATTGTTAGGGCAGCCGCCGCTGCTAAAGAATATTTCTGAATTACAACCGCTAAAAGAAAGAATCAGCATAAAGTTTAACCTTGAACCGTTGGATGTTGAAAACACTTTAAGATATGTCGTTTTTCGCCTGAAAAGTGCAGGGGCCACACGCGGCATTTTCACGCGCGAGGCCATCGAAAAACTGTACGAATATTCAGGCGGAATTCCATTGCGCGTCAACAATGTATGTGATCGCTGTCTGCTGATCGGATTGATGAAAAAGGCCAAGGTAGTAGACACGAAAGTGGTTGAAGAAGCTATCGAAGATCTAAATTCATAAGCATACATTGTAAAAAAACATAGCAGGATTGGAAAAATGAATACCCGTTCAAGAATTGGATTGGTATGGGCAGGATGCCTTATCATGTTGATGGTTTTGGGCTGTGCGCAGCACAAAGCCTATGAGGCCAAACCTCGATCGGCCGGTCCGCCTAAGGCGGAGAATTTTGTCGTTGCCGGCAAATTCCGGGCGGTGGTAATCGAGGATATGGACAATGATGGAAACCTGGATGTTGTCGGTGGCGCAGCGTCGCCCGGCATGGTAACCATCAGTTACGGGGATGGCCAGGGTGCGGTTTCTGAACCTCAGATCCTGCCGGTCCATGGTGAGGTGCGCTCGGTCGCCGTTGCGGATTTCAACGGCGACGGGCTCAATGACATTGTCTTTTCGGTTCAAAAAGAAACCTCCGGCATTCGTTTGTGGATGAATCAATCCGATCGGCAATGGCAGCAGCAAAACGGGCCCGTCAAAATCAACAAATATGAAATCGTAACAACGGCGGATGTCAATTCTGACGGGCACATGGATATTATTGCCGCCAATTCCACCGAGGATAAAAAAGCCGGTGTCCAGGTGTGGCTGGGAGATGGCAGGGGCGGCTGGGTGGTAGAGACAGGCCCCACAACACTCGGGCGGTACATTGGCGTTGCGGTGGCGGACGTAAATAAAGACGGCTTTCCGGATTTGATTGGCGCCGGCTGGGGTCTGCATGGCAGTTTGCGGGTCTGGCTGGGTGACGGCACCGGAAGATGGCTATCGACAGAACCCCTGGATGACGGAAATTTTTACGGCGTCAATGTCGGTGATATCAACAGCGACGGCAATCAGGATATTTTAGCCGCAACTTTTCAAGCGGGTGTTCAGACATTCCTGGGAGATGGCAATGGTAATTTTACATACGTTGTCGGACCGGTAAAAGATGTTAGAAGGCGCAAGCGATCGGACACCACCCCCGGAAAGCAAAAAATGCCGTTTCCGGAAAAGCCCAGTTTTTGGTATGTGGTACCGGTTGATCTGGATGGCGATACTTTTGTTGACCTGGTGGCGGGTTCTCTGGACTCAAAAGGGCTTATTGCCTTAAGAAATAAAGGCAACCTGGGATGGGAACTCTTCAAGGGGAAATTCCCTGCTGAAGGCAATTATTATGGCCTGGCCCTGGCTGATTTGAATGCTGATGGCCATGCGGAGATCTGTGCTGCCAATTATGGTGAAGGCATTCAGATTCTGCCTGCTAATTCGGGCCCTGTCGTTCGCACCCGTAACATGGAAATTCAACAACTGGCAAGTGTGGATCGACTGGCGGCCTTAGCAGTGCCCACCGAAAACGAAGTTTTTAAAACAACCAATGGGTACGTGGAATATAAAATCGGCCCCGGTGATATCCTTGAGATCAATTACTGGGAAGGGACAAAGGCCACAAAAGAGGAAATTCAAGTTCGCCCGGACGGCAAAATTTCCTTCCGTTTTGTTGAAGATTTTCCTGTCGATGGACTGACCGCCCTAGAGTTGGATCAACAACTGACAAAAAGGCTAAAAAGCTATATCAGAAAACCCAAAATTGATGTGGTTATCAAAGAGCATATAAGTAAAACAATAACGCTTCTCGGAGCGATTGCCTTCAGGAATACCGCTGGGACAGGTCCGGGTGAGTATCGTCTGACGGGCAAGATAACACTGCTGGAAATGGTGACAAAAGCTGGAGGACCAACTGAAAATGCGAACCTGAGCGGCGTTAATATTCGACGCGCAAGCGGTGAAACCATTTCGGTAAATCTGTTCAAGGCCATCCAGCAGGGAGACCCCGGCAAGGATTTCATACTGGACAATCGTGATGTGATTTTTATTCCGACCTTATCCAAGGATGGCAACCGCATCCACGTATTTGGTGAGGTCGTGCAGCCGGGCACGTACTCATTCAATGACGCGAATATCCGGCTTGCGAATGTCATTGCCGAAGCCGGCGGACCCACGGTTTTTGCCACTGAATCCAATACCCGGGTCATTCGGGGTGACATTACCCGGCCCGAAGTCATATCAGCAAATTTAGATCTTCTGCTCGAAGCAGGAGATCAATCTCAAAATGTGGTCTTAGCCCCCGGAGATCTGGTGTATGTACCGCGCAGCCGGATTGGCGATTTCAACCGCTTCTGGGAACAGGTCAGGCCTATCTTTGAACTCCTTCAGGCGCCGGGTAAGACCTGGAGGGTCTACAAAAGATAAAATGATTGTTCGGTGTTTTTATTTTAGATCAGTTATCCTCCAGGCGAAAACCTCAAAAATATAAATATTTTTAGTGGTTGGCGACCATCAAGTGGACCAGAGATAAATCCCGATTTGATGACAGGGGTAAATCAAGGAAATTAGGTATGGCGCAATATGACGTAGATTTAAGAGAATACTGGCAAATTATCCGTAAACGAAAAGCGCCGATTCTGTTTCTGATTGTTTTGGTAGGCATTTGCAGTTTCGGATTTGCCAAGTTCAAAGAGCCTGTGCCGCTTTACGAGGCGGTTGCTGCCATTAAAATTGATCGATCCGCCAATATTGGTTCCATTTTGACGGGTGCTTACTGGGCCCAGGCAGAAAATATGGATACCCATGCCTACATCATTCAAAGCTTCCCGGTACTGGCAAATGCAGCCCAAATTTTAGGCAAAATACCCAAAGATGTTTCGTCGGATGATATCCGCAGCGACAAGCAGTTCCTTTCTGCTATTCAACATCTCAAATCTATCGTTGAAGCCGAACATCAGGATGGCACCAATATCATCGATATCAAAGTCACCTTGAAAGATCCTGTGGAAGCCGCTGCCATTGCCAATGGCTTTGCCCGCGCTTATAAGAATTTCAACACTCGCGAAAGAAACAAACAGACATTTGAGACCAAAACTTTTATCGAAGAACAGTTAAGCGTGACATCTGTCAAACTCAAAGAAGCCGAAAAAAATCTCCAAGCTTTCAAAGAAGGTTATGCCCTGATTTCGATGGATACCCAGACCCAGAATACCCTGGACAGGCTCTATAGCGTCGAAAAAGAATATGATGATCTAAAATCGGAAGCAGAGGAGGTTGCCGCCCAGATAAAGGCGCTGGGCTCAAGCAAAAAAGGTTCCATAAAGCGCTTCAAGGAAGTGTTTTTTTCTACCGGTCAGGAATCGCCTTTATACACATACAAAAAGAAACTCAGCGAGCTGTTTATTAAACGCCAGACCTTGCTGATCAATTACACGGCCAAGCACCCGCAGGTGCAGGAAGTCGACAATCAAATTCGGGCGATCATCTACGAAGCTGAAAAAGAGCTCAATACCTTACTCAAGTCACTGCAAGCCAAAGTCAAAAACCATGCGAAAAGGCTTGCGCAACTGCAGGAGGAAAACAAACGGTTGCCGGAAAAAGCACTACAGCTGGTCAGGCTCCAGAGAGAGGTCGATCTGCAGGCCTCATTATATTCCCAGCTCAAAGAAAGATACCAGGAAACCTTGATTGCCGAATCCAGTAAAGTGGAGCAGGTTTCTATTGTAAAACCGGCGGTGCCGCCGAACAAACCTTCCAACATTCCATCTAAATTGATCATTGTATCGACCGGACTGGTCATCGGATTGATCATTGGCATTGTGTTTGCTTTTATGGCCGAAGTGTTTGACACCTCTATGGGCCGAATCGAGGATGTAGAAGAGTTGTTACAGGTGCCGGTGCTGGGTGTCATCCCGCTCCTGCAGAGTGAAGAAACTGATAAAAAAAATGGCGGCAAGCGCAGGGAACCGGAAAGGACGCGGACGCGTGATCTGGTGACGCACTTCAAACCCGGTTCGATGGGCACAGAGGCCTTCCGTGCTCTGCGGACCAACCTACAGTTTTTGCGGGTGGAAACCAAGGGGAAATCGTACCTGATTACCAGTGCTTTCGTGCAGGAGGGGAAAACCGTTAATGCCATTAACCTGGCCCTGATTATGGCCCAGGCCGGCAACAAAGTGCTGCTGGTGGATGGTGATTTGCGCAAGCCACTGGTCAACAAGTATTATGGACTGCCCATTTCTCCGGGACTGACGGATTATGTTCTGGGAAATTACCACTGGAATGAAGTCACCAATGCCATCTCCGACATCATGCTCGGTGATTTTGGAATTGACGACATCCTGAGAACGCCGGGCATGGATACGCTGCACATCATAACGGCCGGGACCAAACCGCCGAATCCATCTGAAATTCTAACATCCCATCGCTTCAAAAAGTTCTTAAAAGAAGCCGGAAGCGCCTATGATTTCATTTTTATTGATGCACCGCCGGTGATGCCGGTGGCCGATGCTTCGGACATTGCAACCCTGGTAGACGGGGTCATCCTGGTTTACATGACCGGCAAAATCGGAAGGGGTGTGTTAAAGCGGGTCAAGGGCAATCTTGAAAATGTCGATGCCAAGTTAACCGGTGTCATTTTAAACAAAGTAAAATCAGATGCGGGGCCAGAATACTACCAGTATCATTCCTATTACTATTATGGGAATGAATCTACAGCTAAAAAAGAAAAGCAAATAAAAAACCCCAACAAATCAAATAAAATTAAACCCAAAAGAAAAGTTGCCAGCTCATAGCATTTATTCTTCATGTGACATTTCTATTCTATTTTTAGATTTCAGGAAATAATTGTGCGACCCAATATCCTACTGGTCTGCTTTATTGCTCTGTCCCTCATTGCGAGTTTTCTGATCTCGCAATTTTCGTCTTCTATTGTCATCATCATAGCTCTCGTGGCTGCTATATTTGTTATTTCTTTTATCAATGTTGAGTGGGGTCTGTATATCCTGATATTTTCAATGCTGTTGAGCCCGGAACTCAACGTCGCTGAGACTTCCGGTGGATCATTGCAGAGGGGTGTTACGCTGCGGTTCGAAGATTTTTTGCTGGTTATCATTGGTTTTAGCTGGTTTGCCAGAACTGCCGTCGACAAAGAAATCGGTCTCTTTCTAAAAACACCATTGAATAAACCCATATTCATTTACATACTTGCCTGTCTGGTGCCGACAGGCATTGGCATTTTAGCGGGAACAGTGGATGCTAAAACCGGGCCTTTATTTGTATTAAAGTACATCGAATATTTTATTGTTTATTTTATGGTGGTCAATCATCTAAAGAGCAGCGATCAGGTAAAACGCTTTGTTTTTTGCCTTTTGCTGACCTGCTTTATTACATCCGCTATTGGAATTCTTCAAATTCCGACTGGAGAGCGTGTCAGTGCCCCGTTTGAAGGCGAAATCGGTGAGCCCAATACCTTTGGCGGCTATCTTTTGTTATTGGGTTCAATGACGGCTGGCCTATTGCTAAAGTCAGAAAGCGCAAGGTCTAAACAGTTGTATCTGTTTTTGATTATCGCGATCATACCCGCTTTTCTGTTTACCCAATCCCGTGCTTCATATCTGGGTTTAGTTGCGACATGTTTTGCTTTTGCAATGCTTAGCAAACATCGCATCATTATTACGGGATTTTTAACTCTGGCTCTTCTATCAAGTCCATTGTTTCTTCCCCAGGAAGTTAAGGATCGCGTACTTTATACATTTACGCAACCCGAGGAAGCCGGTCAGGTCCAGATCGGGGATGTCCAGCTGGATACATCGACATCTGCCAGAATAGCAAGTTTACAAAAGCTTCTGTCAGACTGGCCCAAGAAACCGATAATTGGTTACGGTGTTACCGGTTATAATTTCTTAGACACTCAATATCCCCGAGTGCTTATCGAAACCGGTTTATTGGGACTAATGGCCTTCCTGTACCTTGTGTTTTCTGTTTTGAAAATGGCTATAGACTGTATGAAGACCGTAAAAATACCATACTATAAGGGGCTTGCGTTAGGATTTTTGGCTGGCTATGTTGGGCTTTTAGTCCATGCAATCGGAGCCAATACCTTCATAATTGTACGCATCATGGAGCCTTTCTGGTTTATTGCCGGCATCATCGCTGTTCTACCCACTCTGGAACGGCAGCACCAGGAGCAGGCTCAGGAACAAGAATCACCCGCTCCCAGGCTTGCCACCGTTAGATGATCTATCACCATTCCTCATTTTGAAACTCCGAATTCTAACTATCATCATAAAATAAAAAAGCAGAATCTAAGCTGTGCTGCATAACGGCGTACAATCGTTAAACAACTTTCACATTAAACCGATCTGCAGAGGTTAAGTTATCTCACTATATTGATATTTTAAGAAGGTTTATGATAGAGAGTTGCGGTCACTTTACCACTGGACTCGCCATGTGTGTCTACGATCAATAAATAAAAAGGGGTTAGGTATGCGCAGAAAAGAAAAGGAAATCACCGATAAAACTGAAATGGATGCCATTATACGTGATTCACAGGTTTGCCGGCTGGGGTTGGCGGATGCAGGCGTGGCTTACATTGTGCCGCTGTGCTTTGGTTATGATGGCAATCATTTGTATTTCCATTCGGCCCGGGAAGGTCGAAAAATTGAGATCTTAAACCGCAATAACCGGGTGTGTTTTGAATTTGAGGTCGACACGAAGATCAACCCCGGTAAAACCGCCTGTGCCTGGGGGATGAATTTCCGAAGTGTGATTGGCTATGGAACGGCCAGTTTTGTAGAGGATTCTGCGGAAAAGTGCCGGGCGCTTGATATTATCATGGGGCAGTATGCAGACGGTGATTTTGAATATGCCGATAAAGCGTTAAGCAAAACGCTGGTCATAAAAGTGGAAATTCATAGTATGACCGGCAAAAAATCCGATTGATGATTAAGAAGAGCCGTCAGAGGCTTTGAGTTTTAATTTACCGCAGACAGGCGCAGACGCCCGCAGACTTAATTTTTTTATCCGGTCGACCTGACCGGACAAAATCCTCCAATCGCTTTGCGATTAAAACTCAAATCCCAAGGTTTGTCTGTGGCATTTGGGCACAATAAAGTTACCAATTTTTATTTAAAGAAAAAAACTGTTTGCCCGAAGGGCATGCAGTTTTTCCTTGCTCAGGTCTGCTGCGGCGAAGCTCACCGGAGCGAAGACGGGTCGAGCAAGGAAAAGATAGTGTCTGCG
>JAAUYK010197114.1_pt1 | contig 16745 bp, 13 predicted proteins | sample 7278021 | NCBI WGS metagenome assembly JAAUYK01 (sample SAMN14350223, study PRJNA611818) | marine sediment metagenome | isolation source: surface marine sediment (1.8m) | place: French Polynesia: Moorea | collected 2018-08
ACCACCGAGGGCCATGTAGGCACAGGGGAATAATAATACCCCAGACCAACCAACGAAAACGAAGCGATCGCGTTTTAACCAGTCATCGAGGACATCAAACCATCCTCTTTCTGGTGCGCGTCCGACTGCAATAGTCATAGAATCCAATCCTCTTGCTTAACTGAAATCAATGGCAAGATTTCTTAACGTTTGTTTTATCTAGTTTAGGTCATATTGTCCCATTTTCTTATACAGGGTGCGACCTAGGGAACGCCTGTCAGGTTGACTGTGTTGGCGACTTTAGTGAGCGATGTTTAGATCCAAGCACTAACTTCAAAATTTGAGTTAGGGAATCGTTAACATTTCTTAAACTAGCACAACTTTCTAGTTCTGGTGGGAATTACCCTTGAGTTTGAACCAGAGTGCTTTTCGCTATCTTTAGACTATTATTAGCAAAAAATTTACAATTTGACACATCCCGTCTCATAATTTCTCAAAGATTTTTACTATCCCTAGACAAATTTTAGGTCTCAAATGCACTTTTAGCAAGGGTTTTGGCCTCTCTCACCTAGTGCTTTAATTTTTAGCGAAATTTCTGGTCACCGATGTCATGGAACTTGTGAACCATCAGTCAATTTGAATATATTCCATGTTAGTCTGTTTTGATTTTTGAAGACTTTAGGCAAAGAAAATCCTTTATTTTTACTTTTCAGAATATAAAGATTTGGGGATAATGGGAACTTTAAAAATTAACAACTCATTACTATACTCTCGCTAAAAATAAAAAGCTATTATGGAAACCTGGTTAAATTACTCTGGTCTAGTTTATAGTATCGGAGAGTGTTGACTTGTAAATTTTCATGGTACTTTCTCGGAACGAGCCAAAACAACCTGCACAAGTAGCTAAATATGTCCCTAAACTCTCAGAAGTTAAACGACTGGAAATTGAGCATAAAAAAAACATTATGCTCTTAGTAGAAAATTTGATGGAGAGAGAAGAAGCTACATTTAAGATGATTATTGATTGTGTTTATGATGTGGGATCTCTGAATTTAATCAATAAAAAAGTTTCTCTAATATTTTTTAAGTCTCTACTCAAATTAATTGCAAAACTAGCTAAAACTACTCTTCGATCCATTGCTTTCTGGTGGGTTGTTAATAATACTCCTAAATTAATTACTGATTGGTTAATTGGTAAGATTATGATTTCTCCTAAAGCAAAAAAAAAGCCGATGAAACCAGCGAAAAAGTCCTCAAAAATTCCTCGACAAAAAAAAGTACAGAAAAACAAGAAGCTACGAAAAAATAAACAATCCAAAAAACTCAAAAAATCAACAACAGTCGTTCAATATTTTCCCAAGCTTTCAGAAGCCCAAAAATTAGAAATAGAACAGAAAAAAAATATTATGCTCTTACTTGAAAACCTCATGGAAAGGGAGGAAGCTACCTTTAAGATGATTATTGATTGTCTTTATGATATGGGTTCTCTCAATCTAATCAATCAAAAAGTTTCTGTGCGTCCCCTTAACCGAGTTACAAGATTAATTGCTAGATTATCTAAGCCTAGTTTTCGAGCCATAGCTTTTTATTGGGTGAAAAAGAATACCCCTGAATTAATTACAGACTGGTTACTAGGAAAAGTTAAATTCTGAGCAAAAAAGTTTTATAATAAAGCCCGAAACTCACGTTGATAAACTTGATTATCTAGACCATCTCCCTGATAGGCAATATCGGGGTTAACCGCTTGAGTTAACGCTTGAACCCTTTGGGAAGTGGCTGGGTGCGTACTTAAAAAAGCAGGGGATGAGCTACCACTTTGGAGCAATTTTTTCATAAAGGTAATCATACCAATAGGCGCATATCCAGCTTGTCTTAAATTTTGTAAACCTATTCTATCCGCTTCTAGTTCAGCTTCTCGGCTGCGAGGAAGATTAAAGCCTAATTGTACTCCAAGGTTAACAATATTACTTTCACTCAATCCAGTGGCCGACATTAACCCTTGAGAAATAGCAACATTACGCATTTGCTTAATAGAATGACGTTGGGTAATATGGGCAATTTCATGACCAATAACACTGGCTAATTCTGCTTCGTTTTCAGCCGCAGCAATTAACCCTGTATTTACATAGGCAAACCCCCCCATAGTGGCAAATGCGTTAATAGAATTATCTTGAAGAACTTGGAAAGTAAAAGGTAGATTCGGACGACTACTATTTTGTGCTAATCGTTGACCAATACGATCAACTCTTTGAGTTAAGGCTTGATTTCGAGAAATACGAAACCGGCCACTTCTGACTAATTCATCGTTTATTTGCCTTCCATATTTAACTTCTTGAGAGTCCGATAAATTGGATAATTGAATTACTTGTACCCCTTGAAAAATCCAATTTAACCACGATTGACCATAACTCGGTTGGGAGTCAGTAATAACAATAGTGCTGCTGATTAAAATAGCTAGTAGGCCATAAATTAGAAAACGACGATAGAAATATCTTAACTTGATCATAATTAACTAACTTAACTGTAATTGGTGTTATTCTAGTTTTTCATTTATTCTTATTATAACCATAGTTTTTATTTTTTACCTTTCCAATTGTTACAGATAATAAAGTGTCTATTTGGTTCCCTTTATTTCTACTTATTTCCACTTATTTCTACTCTTTATTTAATGACGGAAATAAACTACTATGGAATTTTGATTCCCGTCATCTTCAAATTCTAAACATCTAGTAAAGATTCAAATTCACAGCGTAAAGTTTCGATTTCTCCTACTCTAGCGACAATTACCGTGTCCAAATCAGTCGGGTTAAAATTATTTTGCCAATAACGGACTTTATCCTCATTTTTCAGCCAAAAATTAACAATACTTCCGACAACGTCATCCCAATCCCAATTTTGTTTTTTAGGAATCTTATCAACAGATTCAATAAAGCTATCAAGACTACATTTATAGCTACCTAAATAAGCTGATCCACGTTTTTTATTTTGTTCTATTTGTTGTTGGTAATTGAAAAAGTTTAAAACGGAAGTTGTGCCAATAATATCAAAAAAGTAGTTCATAATCTGTTTTTGCCATGTTTTATTTTTTGATGTTTTATAATTTTCTTTGCTAATAGAGTTTCTAATAGTAAAGAGTTTAATTTAGCACTTAAACATTATGAGTGCTAACAAAGAAAGCATTAATTTATACAGCATGATAACCAACTTAAAAGCAAAAAACTGTTAACAATCAAGCTTTGATAATATTTCTTAACATTTTTTTAATCAAGAGAGGAAAAGCGAAAAATAATAAGATCCTAAGTTTTTCCAGTTAAACGGCTGTGATTCTTCATAATGGGGGTAACAAGGATAGCCGTTACCATACTTGTTAGGTATACAGTTTTTTAGTTTTAGCAGTTCGGAGTTCAGAGTTAGATATTAGGTCTTCATTAGCCCAAGAAACGCTATATAATTCTATCTATTCTAATTAGAATTTTAATGAGATTACTCATCACCTCGGAATGACAATTAAAGAAACAAAAATTTCTGTTCCTAAATTTTCATTGTTATATATTATTTGATAATGCCAATTACTTTAGTAGATCAAAACTGGTTTCGTTGGGCAATTTTATTAATCTTAGGATTTCCCCTAATCATGATTATATTAAATGAAATTATTGTTCGACTTCGCCAAGAAGAAAAACCATTAATCGCTACAATTACTATTTTCCGAAATTTAGTGTTTCCTTTGTTAGCTTTATTATTTTTCTTGACAAGAGTTTTAGAAATTCCTGAAGAAACAACTATCATTAGGCTAGTAAAAACTTTAGTATGGGTTGCCATGATTCACGCCATACTTTCAGCATTTAAAGTCTTAATTTTTGACCAAGCAATTGCAGGAAGCTGGCAAGAAAGAGTCCCTGATTTATTGTTAGATTTGATTCGTTTTTTTCTCGTCGCTTGTATTACTGCCGTTATTCTTTCTACAGTTTGGAAAATAGATTTAGGCGCACTTCTAACAGCTTTTGGGGTAGGTTCATTAGTAATTGGTTTAGCCTTACAAGACACATTAAAAAATCTATTTTCGGGTATTTTATTACTATTTGAAAGACCCTTTGCTTTGGGTGATTGGTTACAAGTTGGGGAGACCATTGGCAAAGTTATTAAAGTTAATTGGCGATCCGTTTATTTACAAACTCGTGATCAAGATAGTGTGGTGATTCCTAACTCAATTTTAGCCCAAGGAAATTTTACTAATTATAATCGTCCCACTCCCTTGCACGTAGAACGGTTTTTATTTGGCTTTTCCTATGATGATCCTCCAAATAAAGTTATTCATGTACTCAAAGAAACTGCCTTATCAACCCCAGGTATTTTAAAGGAACCTTCCCCTTGGGTTAGAGTTGAAAACTATGCCGATTTTTCTATTGTTTATCAAATTGGTTTATTTATGGATAATTATGAAACAATGTTGAATATTCGCAACGATTTTGTAATTCGTATTTGGTATGCAGCGAAGCGATATAATTTAACCATTCCCTATCCTATTCAAACAGAATATCAGATGAATATGGCAGAAATGCCCAAAGTAAACCCCATGCAACAAGTAACAGAAGTTATGCGATCGCTACCTAATTTTGGTAATTTAGCTGCTGAAAGGTTTATTGAAGAAGAAAACGCCAGTAATATTCGATATTATGCCCAAGGAGAATGGGTATTTAAAGAAGGAGAAAGAATTTTAGGATTATATTTAATTTTAAATGGTCATGCCACCATTTTAGTGAAGAATAATAAGGGAGAAAACCAAGAAATTGCTTGTTTAGGAAAAGGGGAATTTTTTGGCGAGAAAATTCTTCTCACAGGAGAATGTAGTGATGTTTCTGTCATCGCTTTAGATGACTTAGAAGTGGCAGTTTTATCACCCGAAGTTGTCGCTACATTATTAGAACAAATGCCTAGACTATCCCAAGAATTTAGCGAGTTATTAGAAACAAGAAGAAAAGAAGTAATCAAAGCAAGAAATAAAACTCAGGAATTTTAACATCCCTATTTTCTGAAACGAAAATTACGTTAAACTAGAAGAGTTAAAAACTTTTACTGAAACCTTTAAAAAAACAATGGATCTCACTGCTTTAAGAGAAAACTATACCCGTAACGGTTTAACTAGAGATGATCTCGAAACCGATCCCTTTAAACAGTTTGAAAAGTGGTTTCAAGAAGCTACCGAAGCAGAGTTACCCGAACCCAATGCTATGAGTTTAGCTACTGCTTCAGCCAATGGTGAACCCTCTATTAGAACAGTTCTGTTAAAATATTTTGATGAAAAAGGATTTGTCTTTTTTACCAACTATGAAAGCAAAAAAGCTCAACAAATAGACGAAAATCGTCACGTTGCTTTATTATTTTTATGGCTTCCCTTAGAACGTCAAATAAAGATTCAAGGAACTGCCACTAAAATTCCTACAGCAGAGTCCTTAAATTACTTTACCAGTCGTCCTCGAGGCAGTCAATTGGGGGCTTGGTGTTCGGCACAAAGTTCCGTTATTTCCTCACGAAAACTATTAGAAATGAAGTTTGAAGAATTAAAGTATAAATTTCAACACGGAGAGATCCCGTTACCTTCTTTTTGGGGAGGATATCGGGTTAAACCTAAGCGTTTTGAATTTTGGCAAGGACGGCCAAACCGTTTACACGATCGCTTCTCTTATACTTTGAAAGAGGAAACAACCTGGGAAATTGATCGTTTAGCCCCCTAATTATTAGTCATTTCATTTATCATTTATGATTCGTTTGGAAGTAGGCTTGAAACCTCTCCCAAACTTCTTTCTCCCTAAAGGGAGAGGCTTGAAACCAAAATGAAAGATGAAAGATGTTCAATGTTTGGTCAATTAAGACCAGGCAGGATGGGCAAATAAAGAAGCAGCTACCCTCACTCCTCTGAGTTGATTTAAGAGGGGGAGATGCCCAACAGGTGCGCTTAAATCCCAAGTAAATTCATTAGGGTATTGAGTCCAACTATTATCACTTTTCCAACCAATTTTTGGCCATAATTTAGTAAAATCTTTACCCACCGATAACCATAGTTTTCGTTGTACAGAAAATCCAAACTTTCCCTCTGAATGTAAACGCCATAAAGCATCAATTGTCTGTAAATCTGTGGCAGGAAACTGCTCTACTTCTGTAAAATAAACCCATTTACGTTGCACTGCCCCTTCTCCTGCCAATTCACATAACAGACTACGGGTGAGGGTATCTGCATCTTGAAACTTTTGTTCAACTAATAGTTGATTGAGGGGTTGATAATCAAGATCACATTGAGAATTAAGGGGTATAATTCCTTGAGAAAAATAGCTTTGAATAAACCCTTCTGTGATGGGGTTTTTTAATTTATAAAGTTCCCCATATATTTTACCTTGCACAATATCAACCCCATTGATTTCCTCTGCTTGTAAAAACTTCATTAATACCTGCCAACCTTCTTCTCCTATAGCGATTAATTTAGGAATTAATTGAAGTTGGTCTTTTTGTTTCCCATTAATAAACTGATCCGTCAGTTGGGAAAAATTTTCGTCTCTATTATCGATTGTAGCGGTTTGTTGGTCAGTCATGAAACTATTCTGGGAAACTAACATTCACAAGTCAAAAGTTAGAAATCAAAAGTCAATCATTTTTACCTCTTTTTAAAAGTAAGAGGATTCAGTAAATGATAGTTTTATGTCTTTCTTCTTCATAAATGAAGAGGCTTTAGACCTAATTCGGCTATGTATTTACTTTTGCCTTTTGCTTTTTGCCTTTGCCCAAAGGGCGTGGTAATGCCTTTTATTTTTTAGATCAACGCCAGTTAACTAGCAAATATCTAAAGTTTGATCAACACCACCGTGTAATAGGAAAAAGGACAATGATCGCTCATTGACCGCTACTTGTATTATCTCAAAAAGAGGCTCACTTTAGAAGCCAAATAATCCATTAATTTAACTCATGACCCAAAATTTCAGGTTCAGTAAATTCGTCCGACATTTCCAAGACAGCACGGATCACTGGTTTCGTCAGAGAAGGATCTCCATTTTCATCATCTTCATAACGACAACGTTTTGCCCTTCTCGAAACTTGTACTACAATACGATAACGGTTTGAGGCCGCACTCATTAGGCGATCCGCTCGCTCCACCATTTCACCAGAACTAATAGGAAAATGTCTAACCATTGTTTTGTTATTGATTGTTGATAACCGTCCCTTTGAGACTACCAAACAAGGGTAAAGAACAATGGAAGACGAGGATAGGGAAAGATTAAAAGGAGGCAGGAGGCAAGTATAGATGGGGATTTAATTATTCTAACCATAGTGAGCAAGGCTTGTTTTGAGGAACGAAGTCTGCTCACACTACTCTGCCTCAAACTTATTGGAAACGACCACAATATCTCAAAAACTCAATGTAGAGGTAGGGTTTGAGACTAAAAATTTAGCAATCTTTTCTACAGCCAGTTTTAAAATATCAGGGTTATGAACTAAAGCAAATCTGACATAACCTTCTCCTTGTTTACCAAAACCAGCTCCAGGAGATACAGCAACCCCTGTAGCTGCCACCAACTCAGTACAAAACTCCACAGATTTATTTTCCCAAGGTTGGGGTAATTTTGCCCAGACATACATCGTTGCTTGAGGGGCAGTAACCTGCCAACCGATGTTATTGAGGGCTTTAATAAAAGCATCTCGTCTGGTTTGAAAACGAGTAACTGTTTTTTTAACCGTTGTTTGGTCTCCCCTCAAAGCTGCGATCGCCCCGTTTAAAATGCCTCGATATTGATTAAAATCTACCACTGCTTTTACTCTTCTTAAAGCTTGGATAATTTCAGCATTGCCGATCGCATAACCAATCCTAAAACCCCCCATATTATAGGACTTGGAAAGGGTAAAAAACTCTATAGAAAGGGATTTAGTCGGATCAGCCTGTAAAATAGAAGGAGGCTGAGTCATTCCCTCAAAAACAATATCAACGTAGGGAAAATCATGGATTAATACCAACCCATGATCTCGACAAAAAGTTACCGCTTCTTGGAAAAAAGCTAGAGAAGCAGTTGCGGTTGTTGGGTTATTAGGATAACTCAAAACCATCAATTTAGCCTGGCCTAAGACTTGGGAAGGAATATCCTTAAACACTGGTAAAAAGTCATTTTCTGCCAACAATGGCATGGGATAAATTTGACCTCCAGCCAAATAGACACCCCCTGCATGGGAAGGATAACCAGGATCGAGTAGTAGCGCGAAATCTCCTGGATCGAGCAAAGCTAGGGGTAAATGTGCCGTCCCTTCCTGGGAACCAATGAGGGTTAACACTTCCGTATGAGGATCAACCATCACCCCAAAACGTTCCGTATACCATTGCGCAACAGTTTCCCGAAAATTTAAAGTTCCGTGGTGGAGGAGATAACCGTGAGTGCTGGGATCTTGTAGGGATGTAGTAATCTCAGCGATCGCCTCTGGATCTGCTGGTAAATCTGATGATCCCAAGGATAAATCAATAATCGTTTTGCCTTTGCCGATGGCTTGAGACTTTGCTCGATCCATATCAGCAAAGACATTTTTTTCTAAAGCTTGAATACGCTTAGCGAAGTGCATGGTGGGTGTTTCAGCAATTAACAATTAACAATTAACAATTAACAATTAATTATTCGGTGAGATGGGGGACTAGACGGGGAGACTGGGGGACGGGGAGACGGGGGGACTGGGGAGCAGAGGGAGATGGGGCAGCAAAATATTAATATTTTTTCTAGTCTCCCAACCCTTCCCACACTCCCCACACTCCCCACCCTCCCCACACTTCCCACACTCTAAAATTTAACTAGATTTTCCAGCCAAGGTACGGCGTTTCATGACCATTTCATAAGCTTCAATGGTGTCACTTTCTTGCCAGTCACTAAATTTATCGACACCGATACCACATTCATAACCAGAGTTAACCTCTCGCACGTCCTCTTTAATGCGTTTGAGAGAATCAAGGGAGCCTTCATAGACCACCTTGTTGCCTCTGAGCACACGAATATAACGGTTACGAACCACTTTGCCAGATTGTACATAACAACCAGCGACAGCACCGCGTCCCACAGGGAAAACAGCCCGAACTTGAGCCTGTCCGAGAGGAGACTCGACTTCTTCAGGTTCGAGTAACCCTTCCATCGCGCCTTCAATATCATCCAGAAGTTTGTAGATAATATCGTATTCACGAATATCCACCCCTTCATGATCCGCCGCTGCTCTCGCACCAGTAGCTAAGGTGGTATTAAAACCAATAATCACCGCCCCACTAGCTGCGGCTAAATCTACATCCGTTTCCGTCACTTCTCCAGGAGAAGCTAAGAGAACCCGTATTTGTACTTCGTCTTGGGGTAACTGTTCCAGAGAGCCTAAAATAGCTTCGATCGACCCTTGAACATCGGCCTTGATAATAAGATTGAGTTCTTTTAACTCCCCTTCCTGAGCTTGAGCAGATAAGGTACTCAAGGTAACACGACGGGAAGACATAGCTTGTTGGAGACGGGTTTGACGTTGATTTTCGGCATTTTCTTCCGCCACCAGACGGGCTTCTTTTTCGCTCGGATAAACATCAAATTCATCCCCAGCAGCCGGAACGCTATTTAGTCCTAAAATTTCCACTGCAAAAGAGGGAAAAGCCTCTTCTACCTTATTACCGCGATCATCGATCATGGCGCGGATTTTACCAAACACAGGGCCAGCCACGATGGCATCTCCCACTCGTAGGGTACCATTTTGAACCAATAAGGTAGCTACTGGTCCTCTGGTGCGGTCTAAGTTAGCTTCGATCACCGTTCCTTTAGCCAAGCGATCGGGGTTAGCCACCAATTCTTCCACTTCTGAGACGAGGACTAACATTTCTAATAAACCATCGAGATTTTCCCCTTTCAAGGCACTCACTGGCACCATAATGGTATCACCGCCCCATTCTTCAGGAACTAAGCTCAATTCTGAGAGTTCTTGTTTAATGCGATCGGGGTTAGATTCTGGTTTATCGATCTTATTAATAGCCACCACAATAGGCACTTCTGCTGCTTGAGCGTGACTAATGGCTTCTCTGGTTTGGGGTTGTACACCATCATCGGCGGCCACCACCAAAATAGCCATATCTGTAACCCTTGCCCCTCGGGCCCGCATAGCGGTAAAAGCTTCGTGGCCGGGAGTATCTAAGAAGACAATTTGTTGAGTCTTGTCTTCATGTTCAATATCCACATGATAGGCTCCGATGTGTTGGGTAATGCCTCCGGCTTCTCCTTGAGCCACTTTGGTTTGACGAATGGAGTCCAGTAAAGTAGTTTTCCCGTGATCCACATGGCCCATGATGGTAACGACGGGGGGACGGCGTTGGAGATTTTCCAAATCTTGTTCATCGAGCATTTCCGTGCTTTTAGCAGCAGCTGATTGAACTTCAGGAATTTCTACCTCGACCCCAAAGGCTTCCGTGACCATTTTAGCCGTATCTTGGTCGAGGGTTTCGGTTATATTGACAGCAATACCTTTGGCAAAGAGATGTTTAATGATTTCTGTTTCAGCCAGGCAGAGTTGTTCTGAGAGTTCTCTAACTGTTAAGTTTCTATCGAGAACAATTTTTTCGGGTTTCTGACGAGTTTCTGTCCGTTCTCGGCGTTCTGTGCGATTCCTTTCCCCACTACTATCAGCCGTTTTTAGGGTTGGTTTTTTGGGTTTTTGAGGGCTAGTGGTGACTTTATTTTCAGATTTTGGTTTCGGTGGCCGGGCAGTAGACAAACTCAAACTGAGGGAAACCGTGTTGGCGTTGAGTTCTGATTCAAAATCATCATCATCATCTTCAATAACTTGAAAACGACGTTTGGCTTTGGCTGCAGCCTTATTAGTTTTTGCCTTGTTTTCCTGTTCTTCCTCTTCTTCATCCCAATTTTTACGCTTAGAGATACGCGGAGGTGCTGGCCGTTTCAACTGAGGTTTTGGCTTGAGAACGGAGTCAATGGTATCGTCATTATCCACGTCTTCTTCGAGGAGTTCTGAAGCCGGCTTGACTGAAGGGGCGACTAAGGTGAGGGTTTTGTCCTCTTCTTCTGCCTGGGGAGCAACAGGACGTTTTAAATCGGGTTTATTGGTATTGGGCTTTTTGAGGTTTTTATTTGTGGTTGGTCTCTCCTTTGACCCTTCTGGTTTAGAAATTGTGGGTTTTTGGGGTTTCTCTTTGGGTTTAGGAGGGCTATTTTTAGCTGCCTTTTTAGCCGGTTTAACCTTATTTTTAGCTTCTGGGGAAGGTTTACTTTTTACTGGTTTGGGTATGGGTTTTTGAGAAGTCTCTGGAGTTGTTTTCGCAGCCGGCTTAACCCTTTGAGGAGGTCCTAAGAGACTAGCAGAGGGAGATTCTGGTTCTTTTGGGGCTTTTTCCGAAGGCGGAGAAGGTTGAGACAGTTCTTGGGGGGTAACTGTAGGTGGTTCTGCTGCTGTAGGGGGAGCTGGTTTTGGCGGTGAAGTCTGAGGCACTGATGGTTTAGGGGGAACGGGAGGACGGGGAGAAATTAGATTAGCCGATGAGGTTTGAGAAGTTTTTGGGGCAGGGCGAGGACGAACTTGTTTGTGGTGAACGGCCAAAATTTGCTGTTTTTTATCCCCTGAAGCTTCTTCATCGCTTGTTTGGGCTGTGCCTTGTTGAGCCAGATATTTATCCACCATCCCTTTAATCCGTTCTGCATCAGATTCGGTAATGGTGCTACTGTGGCTCTTAACGGCAATGTTGAGTTGTCCGCAAATTTCTAAAATATCTTTGTTTTCTAAGTTCAATTCCTTTGACAAATCGTAAATTCTAACTTTGTGTTGTGTGTTGTTCATCCACTATCCCCCTAACTAGGTTTTGGCTACTGTAAATGTTTAAGTCGCTGATGAAGGCGACGGATAAGCCCAAAGGTTGAGCTATTGGTTTGAAGTTTAATAATCATGACTCCGAAGACAATCTTCTCTCCTATGCTAACGATAATAGTGGGTTTTGCTTCTAAATTTTTCCCGAAATTTCTTTAAGATAATTCTTGCTCGGGTAAAACTTTGTTTAAACGTTGCCACAATTGTTGATAAATGTTATCAGGGATAGGGGCTTTAAGTCTTCGTCCTAGACGATTTTTTTTGCCTGCTAGGGTTAAACAGCTTTCTTGAGGACAAAGATAAGCAGAGCGACCCATCCCCTGGTCTAATTGTACCTGGCGAGATGGATAGACTCGTACAATTCTCCAAAATTCTTCTTTGGGGGCAACACGACCACAACTAAGACAACGTCGATAATTGGGTTTCATGGAAATTTTTGGCTAGAAATCCCGCCCTGTTTGCTGCGGCCCTATGTATGATAGGGCGGTGTGCTTTGAGGACGGCTTTACATTTTATGGTTTTCAATACTTACCCTAATACTACTCGGATAAGCTTGAAAAGTTTAGGAAGTGGGGAGAATAAAGCTTGACAGATTGTTTTTCCTTCCCTCTCTCCCCCATCTCTATCTCAACAGATAAATTAGTTAACTTAGTAGTATTGAGACACAACCTAATTCTCACTCACGGCTTTTGGGGTTTCTTGATTTTCTTGATTTTCTGACTCCTCTAAATCATTATCTTGATTAAGTTCGTCGTTTTCTAAGTTTGAACTCATTTCTTCTAATTGAGATTCGGATTCTTCTTGATCGAGTTCATCTCTGTTTTGTTCTTCTAATTGTTGTTTTTCGACTTCAGCTTTATAAAGAACAGTATCTTTGATATCAATTTTCCATCCTGTTAAACGAGCAGCTAAGCGAACGTTTTGACCTTCTTTGCCAATGGCTAAACTGAGTTGATCTTCTGCTACTAAAACCAAAGCATGACGTTCTTCGGCGTTCAATAAGACAACTTCATCCACACGGGCCGGACTCAAAGCGTTGGCAATATAGGTGGCAGGATCGGGAGACCAACGAATAACGTCAATTTTTTCCCCTCTTAGTTCATTAACAACTGCTTGAATGCGAGACCCCCTTGCACCAATACAGGCCCCGACGGGATCAACATCTCTTTCCAGGGTATCTACAGCTATTTTTGTTCTGGGGCCAACATAACGGGAGGGAGGGTTCGCTTCCCTAGATACGGCCACAATACGGACGATATCTTCTTCTATTTCGGGGACTTCCACAGAAAACATATCCACCACTAAACCGGCAGCACCACGGGATACTAATAGTTGAGGTCCACGATGGGAACCTTCTCTGACTTTTTTCAGTAATACTTTAAATGAGGCGTTAGCCCTATAATTATCGTTAGGAAGTTGTTCTCTTTTGGGTAAAATAGCGTCAACTTCGGGCTGGCCAAAGGCACTTTGTACCGCTACAATAATGTCTTGTCTCTCAAACCGTAACACCCTAGCATTGAGAACAGTCCCTTCTAGTTCGTGAAATTCCTCTTGTATAAGTTTACGCTGCTGATCCCGTAATTTCTGCAATAAAACTTGTTTGGTTTGAATGGCGGCCATACGACCAAAATCTTTTTGATTGGGGGTTACGTCTAAAACGACTTCATCCCCTAGTTGGGCCTCTGGTGCCACTTCTTGGACTTCTTGCAAAGAGATATGATGGTCACTATTTTCTACCTCTTCGACAATTTTTTTGGTAGAGAGAATGCGGAATCCCTCTTCATCTGTATCTAGTTCCACTTCAAAATTATCAAAATATTCATCATAAAATTGTTGACGATCTAAATTTTGAGAACGGCGAAACCGCTCATAACCTTTGATTAAAGCTTCTTTGAGGGCTTCTTGCACCGATGATTTTGGTAAATTATGCCTTTGACTAATTTCCTCGATCATCAGGGTTAATCCCGGTAAACTAACTAATGACATCTCAATAAAACCTCCAATATTCTTAAATTTTGCTTAGTCTGCTAATTGCACTTGAGTAATGACAGAACAAGGTATGGCGATCGCTCGTCCTTTACGATTGAGATAGATTGCTTTTTCATCTCGTCCTTGTAATCTTCCCTGCCATTCGTTTTTGTCCATATATGGCGGGTTAGTGGTCACTTTCACTTCAAACCCTTTAAAAGCGATAAAATCTCGTTCATTGCTTAAATAGCGAGAAATCCCAGGACTGGAAATTTCTAAGACATAGGCCCCAGGTAAAATGGCTGTCTCGTCTAGGATGGATTCTAAAGCGCGACTAACTCGTTCACACTCGTTTAAACTGGTATCACTGATGGGGTTACGAATATCCACCCGCAAAACAGGGGGACGTTTGTTGGTTTGAAACACCACATCTACTATTTCTAACCCCATTTCTTGGGCGATGGGGGTGGCTAAATCGATAATTTGTGGAATCAGGGGATGAGTCATTGCTCAAACAATAAAAAAAGCGGGTTTTTGCCCCACTCCCTTCAAATGTAAATCAATTGGGAATACGCTGTACTCGTGACTGCGCAAATGTGCTTTGAACTATTAGTTTAACAAAATGTTGGCAGAAGTCCCCATCTAAATGTTAAATCCTGTTGAATAGCATACTTTAAGCTCAGTAACAAAAAAAATAATCTCTCCGAAGAGAGACTTATCAAGACAAATATTGAAGGTAATCTTTAATTATCGGGTTACTTTTTCTACTAAGGCCATAACATCACTACGACTCAGTTTTTCTTTACCCAAGGCCATGACTTCTAAGGTTCCATGGGCTAAGGTTAAAGGGATTTTACAAAAATCTAAGGCTGGACCGCGTCCCAGGGACTGGGTATAAAGATCGGCTAATTTCAAGTTATCACGGGCATATTGATGCACATCTTCAATTTTCCAGCCTTGAGGAATAAAATTTACTCCACGGCGTAAGTCTTCTCGATGATTTCGGACAATATTAACTGCTTGTAGTCCTCTACCAAAGCCGATGGCATATTGACGGTTGGTTTTAGTCCCATCGTACCAAGCCCATAAATCTGATAATAACAGTCCCACTGCACCAGCAACACTAAACGTATATTGGTCTAAATGGGCTTTGGTGCGAATTGTCCAGTTATTTTCTGCCCAATAGGCCATGCGATCAGCCATAGAAGCGGTTGCATCCCAAACACGGGGTGCAATGCTTTCGGGGGCTAACATCGCCCATTGCCCTAACCTTAGACTGACATCGGGTAGACAATGACTATAGGGAACCAATCCGGCCGAAAAGTCTTCAATCCCTGACTTTTCTACGCCTGCTTGTAAGTTCAGGCTCATTTGTCTTAGAATTTTGCCTTTGGTGAAGTTATCGAGATCAGGGTGATCTTCTACTTCATCAATAGCTCGCATACAAAGGTATGCTGAAGCTACGGCATCCTGTAAATCACCAGGCAGACGACTGATAGGGATATAAAAGGTTCGACTGGTTTCTCTCAAGGTCTTGAGAGCATTATTGCGTAAATTCATTAATTTCACTCCTCACGCCAACTTTAAGCATTAGCATACACTTTCTTATCTGTGAGATCCCACTAAACTATTGTGAAGTTCCTGACAAAGGGAATTTTGGGGTTTAATCATGAGAGTTAGAACGTCGGACAGTATTTTTATAGAGATGGTGTCTATTGTATTACGCTTCTCTAAAATTTGCCGTAATACTATCTTCCATATTTGCCAGAGTGAGTTTGGGGAGTTTGGGGAGTTTGGGAGATGGGGAGATATTTTTATAATTGATGGCGAATCCGAGATGATTTCAGAGCAAAAAAAAATCTCCCGATCAAAAAATCGGGAGATAATACCCCACCGTTAAGGACGGGATTGAAAAATTATGCAGAATGAACAGTATTTTTAAACTGTCCGAAGAGTTCACAAAACTCTTGATAGCTGATCTGATTGTCATTATTGGTATCAGCAAGTTTCAGCATTTCTTCTATTTCGATATCAGATAAACTGACATCAATATCCCGTAAACACAACCGTAATTCCTCAAGATTGATGTAACCAGAATTATCCACATCAAACCGACCAAATCGTTCAAACATATTCTCTTCAGGATGTTCGGTTAACTCTTGATGCAATAAACTGGTGAAATCTTCAAAAGATATAGATTGACTATAACGAGTCCCTGTGATCATGTCCATTAGTTCTTGCACTTGTTGGGCAGAGTAAGAACGACCGACAGCCCTCAATAAGGAGTGTAACTCAACAGCAGAAATACTATCGTTACCATCTTTATCAAACTTGTTGAAGGTAGTGCGATAAAACGCCATTTGTTCATCGCTGATTTTCCCAATATTACAGGAGGGATTGACTTTACCTTTTGCTAGGGCATCCAGATGTTCAATGGCACTCAAGGTATAAGCCATGCTTTGCCATAATTGATGAGGATTCGAGTGCAACAAGATGTCTTTTTCTTCTTGTGCTGTAATGGAATATTCTTCCCGTATGGCCTCAATGCTTTGTAACTCGTCAGGGGATAATTTGTTGAGTAAGCTATCGAAGGATTCAAAGGGTTTCTTCCCTGTCATTACATCAAACAAGTCTAAAACGATCGCTTGATGGGGATGTTCCCGAGAAGACTCCATAATGGTGTCGAGTAAGGCTTGACGGTAGCTTTCTTGACGTAACCAATCTTCGTGGTTTTGCTGGTGTTCAATATCAACGAGGAAGGGATCTTCTACTTCTAATTCTGTTAGTAACAGTTCGTGTTCTTTATCGGTAATATTGAGTTCTAGACGCATTTGACGCATCATCTCAAGACTACTGTCACTATTAGCATATCCTTCGTTGATGGATTCCTTGAGAATTCCTTTATAAGCTTCGATTTTCTTCTCTTTATCGAAACCAGG
>JAAUYK010144020.1_pt1 | contig 16744 bp, 15 predicted proteins | sample 7278021 | NCBI WGS metagenome assembly JAAUYK01 (sample SAMN14350223, study PRJNA611818) | marine sediment metagenome | isolation source: surface marine sediment (1.8m) | place: French Polynesia: Moorea | collected 2018-08
AAACTAATAGTTCTCAGAAGAATAACCTTGGATATTTTCAGGGTTTAAGGGATTAAGTATAGAAGTTGCTTTATTTTTCAAGCTAGTCGCCCCTTGAACAACAACGATGTATTTTCCTGCGTCGAGACGATTTCGATAGGGTAAAGCGTCTCCACTGCCCACGGATAAACCGACACCACCGCCAACAAAGACGCTACCCATTGCCCCTCCAATGGCACCAGCAAACCCACCTAAGATATGATTCCAGGGTTCTCCTGCCCAATCAAAACTATTGACCCCTGTGATTAGATCAAAGGAATAACCACCAATAAAACCAAAAGGGACTAGCCAGATAGCCATGAGCATGGCCCGTTTTTTAGCCTGTTGTCCAGGATCAATTAAACCAAATTCATCGGCGGTTTTGTACCCTTTCCCCAGGATACTCATTTGACTGGTAGGAATGCCACCTTTTTCTAGAGCAGTGTAGGCCTCCTCTGCTTTAATGCGATCGCTAACAACAGCTACGAGATAATCCATACAAAAAGTCTTAATCGTTGATCTCCACTTTATAATCATAACCCAGTCGTGATAGTTATCACGGCTCAAGGTTAATTAATTAATTTATTATAATTGATTTTCTTTTTTTTATTGTTGAGGTTTTCTGTACTGTTGCAAGATATTAGTTTAGATATAATCTCTAGCAAAATCTAAAGCTTCTGCTTTACTGTTTATTTTTCCTTCAATTTGAGCAATTGAGACTTCGGTTAAAAGTTTACCGAGTTGGGGACTGGGTTTAATGTTAAGAGAGTTAATTAAATCATGACCTGTAATTAGAGGAATAGGATGTGCTAGTTTATCTTGGGGATCAAGATAATGAGTAATTAGGTTTAAAATCAGGTTATTATTAATATTTTCCCCTAAAGCAACTAGGGCAAAAATAGGAAAATGATTGCCAAGTTCTAAAAATAAAAAATATAATTCTCTTAAAGATATATTTTGCTGATTTTTTTCTAACCAAGGTAAATTGTTTAAAACGTTGACAACTGCTTTGATATCTTGATTGGAATACTTTAAGTTAATTAATTGTTCTTTAGCAATTTTAGAATCATTAGAAACTAAACAAGTTAATCTTGCTCTTTGTAAGAAGGAACTACTATAAATGGTTTGCTCTCCTTGAAGCTCAAACAAGTTATTAAAATCATCTTCTTTTAACTGATTTTGTAATAATTTAATACTGCTATCAATGTCTTCTAATAGCTGTAAATTATTATTGTATATTTCAGGAAACCAAGGTTTTAATAAGCCATTTTTGGTTATTTCACTCAACCATTGACTTCCCCGAGGGTTGCCTAATAAGTAATTTAATTCGCTTTGAACTCGTTCGGCAGCTACTTGATTAATTAAAGGAGATAATTTTACAATAGTTTGTCTTGTTTCGGGTTCAATTATAAAATTTAATTGAGCAGCTTGACGATAAGCGCGTAATAATCTTAAGGGATCATCTTGAAGATTTTTGATACTAATCATTTTTATGGTTTTTGTTTCTAAATCTGCTAAACCATTGAGAGGATCAATTAATTTTTGTTGATAAAAATTATAGGCTATCGCATTAATTGTAAAATCTCTTCTGCTTAAATCTTTTTCGATACTATACCCTTCTTGTTGCGCAAAATCAACGGTTCCTTGTTCAAAAACAACTCTAGCAATGTTTCTTTCTGCATCTAAAACTACAAAACCTGCATGATATTTATTAGCAATTTTTTTAGCTGTTTCTATCACTAAGTTTGGTAAAACAAAGTCTAAGTCTAGATAATCTCTTGAACGGTTTAATAGTGCATCTCGAACCATCCCACCTACTAAATAAGCAGTGGGTGGAAGCAAGTCTAAATCAAAGGGTAGAATATTAGAGGATAAATTGAGAGATGATGTCGTCTGCTTCATGTAAATTCAAGAAATAAACCTTTAAAAATAGTCACATTTTTATATCCTACGTTACATTAATAGGTAAAACTAGCAAAGGAGAAATATATGTGTATTTGTGTTAACTGTCGTTATGTTGATAGTTGTCAAACCTATCACGCAGTGGAAGAACAACACCAACAACCCCATTTAACCGATAATCCTACTTTTGAACCGAAAGAACCTACTATTAATGTTAACATTCGTCCTAATCAAGATTACATAGAAATGGAGTGGGATGTAGTCGGTTGTGAAAGCTTTTTGCAAGAAACGGGAAAATGGATGAAGTTACGTCCCGGAGAACCAGTTCCTGCTTAACCCTCATATTTCTAGGTGATCAGAGGAGTTCAATTGAACCCCTCTTTAATTTGCATTAAATTAATATAAGACAAAATTGACGTACGTTAAAAATGACGTACAATGAAAATAACTTACATTAATAAAGTCGTATGAAAGCCATGAAAGCGAATCCTGGGGGTATCCTTGCGCCTGAAGACGTTATAGGTAGAGACAAGCTAATTGCTAAAATTTGGGCTATATTAGAGCAACAAAGCGTAATTCTCAGCGCAGAGAGGCGTATGGGAAAAACGAATATGATTAAGAAGATGCAAGCGGAGGGAAAGGATAATAAGCTGATTATTTTTAGGGATCTTGAAGGAATGCGATCGCCGATTGAGTTTGTTGAAGCAGTGTGGGAAGATGTAGAAAAATATTTAAGTAAATCACAAAAAACGACACAAAAAGTAAGACAATTTATTAGTCAATTTCAAGATGCAGAATTTAGCGGTTTTAAGTTCCCTAAAATAGCTGCAACCCATTGGAAAATATTATTAACAAAAACCATAGAAGATTTAGTTACAAATCAAGAACATCAAGTAATTTTTCTCTGGGATGAAGTACCTTATATGTTGGGTAATATAGGGGATGAAGAGTCAATGGAAATGTTAGATATCTTGCGATCGCTTCGTCAAAATTATCCTCAAGTTAGGATGGTATTTACTGGCTCAATTGGTTTACATCATGTTATTAAGAAATTAAAGGAAGCTGGTTATAAGAATGATCCAACTAATGATATGTATCCTATCGATGTTCCTCCCTTATCTTTAAGCAATGCAAGCGAGTTAACTACTCGTTTAATAGAAGGAGAAAAAATAGAAACTGATAATATTGAAATCATGGCTCAATACATTTCTGAAGAGGTTAGTGGTATCCCTTTTTATATTCATATTCTAATTAGTAAACTTAAATTTATTTATGGTTTTATAGATAAAAAAACTGTAGAAAAAACCATCAATAAATCCTTGATTAATCCCTTAAATATCTGGAAAATCGAGCATTATAGAGACAGGATCGATAATTATTATACAGAATATGAGAAAAAATATGCTTTAAAAATCTTAGATATTTTAGCCATTGAAAGTGGCTTATCTTTTCAGGATTTATGGAATAGATTAGCTTTAGACGATGAAGAAATATTCAGATCCGTTTTAAAGCTATTACTCAAAGATTACTACTTAATTAAAGAAAATACAATTTTTAAGTTTAAAATAAATATTGTTAAAAAATATTGGGTGATTTCTAGAACATTATAAATAACAATTAGTTATTAGTTACCAGTTATTATCACTACTCACTATCCGCTGTTCACCGTTCACTGTTTTTATTATGGATAATAATTTTCTTTCAACATTCACCCCTAGTTTAATGTCTGCAAATACTTTAGAAGCTATCTTTGTACAGAGACATAAATTAGTTGAAGATTTAATCGAATCAGTTTGTCATAGTGCGGAAACTGCTAATAAACATTTTCGTCTATTAATTGGGATGAGAGGTATTGGTAAAACCCATACTATTGCCTTAATTTATCATCGTCTGAAAAAAAGAGAAGAGTTAGAAGATAAATTATTAATTGCTTGGTTAAAAGAAGAAGAATGGGGTGTTAGTTCGTGGTTAGATTTATTAATCAGAATATTTAGTGCTTTAGAGAATGAAGATTCAGAATTATACGAAACTAAAATACAAGAAAAAGTTGAATCTTTATATAAATTATCTGCTGATGATGCAACTTATCAAGCAGAAAGAATCTTAAAAGAATTTATTGGTAATAAAACCTTATTATTACTCACAGAAAATCTTGATGAAATTTTTAATGGTTTAGGAGATATTGGACAAAAAAAATTTCGAGCTTATTTACAAAATAATAACCTAATTACTATTATTGCTACTAGCCAAAGTTTATTTGCTGGAGTTAGCAATAAAGATTCACCTTTCTATGGTTTTTTTGCTCCTAAATACCTAGATAAATTAACCATCGAAGCAGCAACAGAATTATTAAGAAACATAGCAGAACTTCAAAAGGATCAAGAATTAGAATCTTTTATTAAATCTCCCATAGGAAAAGATCGTATTCAAGCTATTCATCACTTAGCAGGAGGTAATCATCGAGTTTATGTTATTTTTTCACAATTTTTAACTCGTAATTCTTTAGATGAGTTAGTTAAACCCGTAATGAAAACATTAGATGAATTAACCCCTTACTATCAAGCAAGGATGCAATATTTATCACCGCAACAAAGAAAAATGATTGAGTTATTATGTGAAAAATCCAATGCTTTACCTGTAAAAGAAATTGCTCAACGTTGTTTTATTAGTCCTCAAACAGCATCGGGACAATTGAAAGATTTACGAAAAAAAGGTTATGTAACTGCTGAAGCTGTTGGTAGAGAATCCTTTTATGAGTTACAAGAACCTTTGATGCGTATCTGTTTGGAAGTTAAAAAACAGCGAGGAGAACCCATCAAGTTATTTATTGATTTTTTGAGAATCTGGTACAGCAAAAAAGAATTACAAGAAAGATTACAACAACTTCCAGAAAATTGTTTAGAAAGAGAATATATTAATCACGCTTTAGCAGTTAAAGAAAGTTTGATGAAACAGACTATGGATAAAGCGTCTATCGAAGGTGAATCGTTGCTTATTCAAGGTATTGAAGAAGGGAATGCTTTATTTAACTTAGGAAGGTTTGATGATGCCATCGCCTCATACAACAAAGCTTTAGAAATTAAACCTGATAAAGATGAAGCTTGGTATAAGCGAGGGAATGCTTTATTTAACTTAGGAAGGTTTGATGATGCCATCGCCTCATACAACAAAGCTTTAGAAATTAAACCAGATAAAGATGAAGCTTGGAATAACCGAGGGAATGTTTTATTTAACTTAGGAAGGTTTGATGATGCCATCGCCTCATACAACAAAGCAATTTCATTAAATCCAAAAAACTCTTATTCTTGGTTTAATCGGATTGAAGTTATCTTTAAATTGAACAATTGGGACGAAGGATTTAAACAATTAGATGATGCTTTAAATAGCTTTGCTAATCAAACAGAATCTTATACAGGAGATATAAAGGAATATATAAAAATTATCTGGGATAGTACCAGGGATATTGATGTTTGGAAATCTTGCATTGAAACATTAGTCAATATTTATGATAAACACAAAGTTGTGTCTAATTTAAGTAAAGGAATGGTGGATCATATTCCTACTTTAATGTCAGAAATGGTCAGCGATAAACTTGCACGTACTTGGTTAGAAATTTGGCAATCTATTGTAGGAGATAAACTAGAATTATCCATTGCCTTGCGTTTCTTAAAAACAGCAGTGGAATATAAAGAAAGCAAAGGAGACAGAAGAGTATTGATGAAATTAGCTAAAGAAGAAAGAGAAATTTTAGAACCGTTGGTTAAAATTCAGTGAACAGTTACCAGTTACCAGTTTCTTATTTGATATCTAGCTAAAATGCAGGGAGATGACCTCGTTGTACCTCAAGATAATTACTCTTAAATAAATTCAAGACGCTGATACATTGATTCGGTGCTTTGAGAGAGATAAATTCGCCATAAAGCTTGTAAAATTTCTCCAATAGAACGACGACCTTGACGACAATAAATAATTCCAGCGTGTTCTACTTGTCGTTAATGAAGTCTCAAAAAATCAGCATCGTGGGTAATTTTTACCCGCTTTTGAGTCAAAGCAAATGTGGTTTTTTGTTCATCAGATGCACCAATTAAATTGACTTCTGCTGTAGTTGTTACATCAATATTCCTTCTTCTTAATCCCTCAGCAATGGCATTTTCTACATTTTCATCTAAATGAAATTTTATTCTATCAGATAAATTAGACATAAATAAAAGTTAGATTTTTAAACACATTAATTAGACGAATTATCAAGTATTGATCCTAAAAAATAAAGTTAACTTCGCTTAATTATGGAAACATTTTAAGAAGAAAATAATGAGCGCATTTCAGCTTCTAAACGGTCATCTTCTAAAATTGCTTGTCGAATTTCTTGAAAATTATCATAGTAATAAGTTAACGCTGCATAAACATCCGCTAACGTAATAGTTGGATGTCGAGAAACAATTTCATCGGGAGAAAGTCCCATTTCTTCATACCAAATGACAATATCTTGTACTTTAATTCGATGACCAGCAATACGAGGTTTTCCCCCACAAACCCCTGGAGTCATACAAATATGTTCTGAAATTACAGGTATTTTAGACATCTTTCTTTAATCTGTCAAAATTTACTATAGTTAATTCATTATAGACTCAAATGATAATAATTATCTATTATCTTCACTGTTCACTGTAATCGCGTCTTGCATCTTTTCTAACCACTCTAATAAACTTTCTAATTGTTTTTGTGGTTTCATAACTCCTAAACCCCTGACAGTAACTTTTTTGGGACTATAAACAAAACGCGATCGCAAATGTTGGGGTAATTTTTCTTGTAATAGTTTCCAAGCAGGTTCTTCCATTGGAGTTTCTAAGACAATATGTTGTTTTCCTTCTGGTTTAATGCGAGAAAATCCCAAAGATTTTGCTAACTGTTTCAGTTCAATTACTTGTAATAATTGTTGTACGGGGACTGGTAATTTTCCATAACGATCGTTCCATTCTGCTGCAATTTGGCTTAATTCTTTCTTGGAATTAGCAACAGCGATCGCTCGATAAGCAGACATTTTTTGTTCCATATCTGGAATATAATCGGTGGGAATAAAAGAAGTTAATTGTAAATCTACTTGAGTATCTTCTACTTTTGGTATTTCTTGACCTTGAATTTCTCTAATAGCTTCTTGTAACATTTCCATATATAATTCAAAGCCAATAGACTCCATTTGTCCCGATTGTTCAGCACCTAATAAGTTACCAACTCCGCGAATTTCCATGTCACGAGTTGCTAATTGATACCCTGAACCTAGCTGACTAAATTCTTGTAACGCTCTTAATCTTTTTCGTGCCGTTTCTGTTAGTTGAGATTTACTGGGATAGAGTAACCAAGCGTGTGCTTGAATCCCTGATCTTCCTACTCTTCCTCTCAGTTGATAGAGTTGTGCTAAACCAAATTTTTGAGCGTCTTCTACAATAATTGTATTAACCCGAGGAATATCTAAACCTGACTCAACAATGGTGGTACAAACCAGAATATCTGTATCCCCATTATTAAACCCTAACATGGTCATTTCTAACTCATTAACATCCATTTGACCATGACCAATAGCCATTCTAGCACTGGGAACCATTCTCTTTAATTGTGCTGCTACTTCTTCAATTCCTTCGACTCTGGGAACCACATAAAAGACTTGTCCTCCCCGATCTAATTCATTACGAATAGCTGTTCTCACTGCATCAGGATTGTAACGAGATAAATGGGTCTTAATTGGACGACGAGAGGGGGGAGGTGTAGTAATTAAGCTCATTTCCCGTATTCCAGATAAGGACATATAGAGAGTTCTAGGAATTGGTGTAGCTGTCAAAGTAAGGACATCAACATGGCTTTTTATTTCCTTTATTTTCTCTTTTTGATTAACACCAAATCTCTGTTCTTCATCTATAACTAATAAGCCTAAATCTTTAAATTTTACGCTTTTTCCTAATAACTGTTGAGTGCCAACAACAATATCTAATTCTCCTGTAGCTAAACGTTGCAGAATCTCTTTTTTCTCCGAGGCTGTACGAAATCTATTTAATAGTCCAATATTGATAGGATAAGGAGCAAATCTTTCTTTTAAGGTGTGATAATGTTGTTGCGTTAAAATAGTAGTAGGAGCTAAAAATGCTACTTGTTTATGACCACTGGTAACGGCTTTAAAAATAGCTCTAACTGCTACTTCTGTCTTGCCAAAACCCACATCTCCACACACTAAACGATCCATAGGGCGATCGCTTTCTAAGTCTATTTTAACCTCTTGTATTGCTTTCAACTGATCAGGAGTAGGTTGATAGGGGAAAGAGTCTTCTAATTCCTGTTGCCAAGGAGTATCGAGGGGATAGGTAAACCCTGTATTTTTTGCTCGTTTTGCGTATAAATTAATCAGATCAACCGCTAGTTTCTTAATATTTTTTCGCACTTTCTGTTTCGATTTTTTCCACATTTTACCCGTCATTTTATGGAGTTTAGGGGGTTTTGAATCCGTATGACGATAACGGGATAAACTATCAAAAGAATCGGCAGGAACCCTTAAAATACCATCTTCGTATTGTAAGACTAAATATTCACGGGTTGCTAAACTTTCTAACTTCAAAAATTTACCGATTCCATGACTTTTATGAACAACATAATCCCCTGGATGTAGTTGTTGCAAGTCAACTTTTTTAGAAGCAGCACGACGACGCTTTCTAATGTACCCTGCTGTGGCTAAAACGTGCTGTCCAAAGAATTCTTTATCTGTGACAACAACAATACGAAAGGTTGGTAAAATAAACCCTTCTAATTCTGCTAAACCCGAATATTTTAAAGCGATTGCTGTTTCTTGAATGTGGGATTTATTAATAGCTGGATAATCACGGGGATTAGGAATAAATTGCGCTGGACAGTCATGTTCTTGTAATAGAGAAACAGTGCGAGAAGGTTGCGCGGAAATCAACCAAGTAGCATATTTATTGAGGGTCATGCCACTATAAATTTCGCGTTTTCCTCTTAATATTTCTGCTAGTTTAGCAAATTGATGGGGAGTTGTTGGTAGGGGACGACTGGATAAGTCTAGGGCGTTTTTATTATTAACTTCTGATAGTTCATAGAGATATAGTTTAGGAAAATTGTCTATTAACTGAAAAGAATCATCAAAACTTCTATGCACTTTTGGTAATGTTTTATTATTATCTTGCCACTGTTCTTCTATATAGTCTAACCAGCGATCGCTATGGGAGCGACATTGTTCTATTTCGTCGAAAACACAGAGAGTATTAGGAGCTAAATAGTCTAAAATGGAGCTAGGTTTATCAAAAGCTATGCCTAAAAATCTCTGCATTCCTGGAGGATAATTATACTCTTCTAACCCTTCTTTTTCTTCTTCTGATAAATAATCATCTAAGTCATAGTTATTCTCTTTAATCGTATTAGCAATAATAGTATTAAAACCAATAGGAGTTAATAAAATTTGCTCTATTTTATCAAGCGATCGCTGAGTTGCTGGATCAAATTCTCTTATTTTTTCTAATTCATCCCCAAACCATTCTAATCTGATGGGAACCTCTGAAGAAACGGGGAAAATATCAACAATATCACCGCGACGACTCCATTGACCTTCTACCTCAACTAAATTAACCCTTTCGTAGCCTAATTTAACTAATTTTTCGTCAAACTTTTTCGATTTTTCTGTCATTCCTGCTTCTAATTTTAAGCAGTAGTTATGAAAAATATCAGGAGGAGGTAAATGAGGCTGTAAAGCTTTTTCTGTGGTAACAATAGCGTAATTATCTTCCTTAGAATCAGATATGTTCAAGTTAGATAATACCTGCATTTGTCCCCAGATCATTTCTGATTCAGGATTCAAAGATTCATAGGGAGATGCTTCCGTTGTTGGGTAAAAATTGACTGTTTTCCATCCCATTATCTCTAATTGTGCTGTCCATCTTCCTGCTTCTTCTAAGGTAGCACAGACAACTAATAGATTATCCTTTTTAGCCTGAGCTAAAGTAGAAGAAATTAAACCTTTTGGTAGTCTATTAATTCCTTTTAATCCTAATTCATTATTTCCTTTTAGTTTGTCTAATAATTCTTTACTTAAAGGAGATTTTTGTAGGGTACGAATCAGAGAAGAAAAAACCATAACCAACCATAAATCCGTTTATCATTTAAGTCTAGCATATATAGCCCTACCCATTGAATGAAGTCAACCCACCCCTAACCCCTCTCAGAAATGGAAGTTCCTCACTACGTTCCGGTGCTATCGCACAGAAGTCATAAGTGTAATTTATATTCTAAAGTTGAGATAATTCTATCAGTCAAATCCTAGTTATAACCAGAATTAGCGATCGCCTTCTAATATTTTGTGTGGATAAATTCCTTTTAAGAGTAATTCTGCAACGCACCAAAATCAGGTTGATTGGTGTATTAGCTTAGCGTAATACACCAATCAATTCTCCTCTCTCTCCTTCCCTGATAATAGTGCATTTAGATTGCTAAACTATTTAGTTCATATCTTTGCAGTAAGGATTAAAACTATAAACATTTTTCCACCGCTTGACTGTTTCTACTCCAATAGGATAGATTATACTAGAACCATCGCGAAAAGTTATTCTAGCTTTAACTTCTTGTGTTGAAGCAGACTTTAAATGATTAACTTGTTCAGAGCTTATAAAAAAGTTTTGTTCTACTCCATAGAAAGTTCCTGTCATCTGGTTTTCATCAACTCCATAGGTATAATTTTCCTTCCAGTAAGTAGTATTAGAAGAACTTTTAGCTCGTAATTTGATAATTGTGTCATCAACTCCCATATCAAGTCGAATAGGAATCAATGTTTCGGGATCAATTGGATTAGAAGAAGATGCGGATTGAAAAATCAATTTAACAAAACAGCCCTCAATTTTACTTCCCCAAAAAGAAATAAAATTTTTTTTCCCAGGACTTGGAGGATTATTAAATATACTCAAAGCACCATTTCTATTTTCATACTTATCTATAACCACCTTACCAACAAGTAAATTGATTAAACTTTCGTGAATATTAAGAACTTGACTATATCGCCAGTCTGGGAGACCCCAAGGCAATGAATTTTGGGTATTAAGATCATCCTCTATAATTGATCCTTCTGATGTTTCGGCCAAAGCATAATTAGTTTTTATAAACAAGTGAGTGATTGTAAGGAAACTTAAAGCTACCATTGCAACAGTTTTTTTTTGTAACATACAATTTACCTTTTTTTATATCTAATAATCCTAACACTTTTCTTCATAGCCTGGACAAGTTATAGAACCTGGGATTGATTCTATTGTAGGAGGACGACGTGGCTGAGGATATTTATTAGGAACATCATCTGAATCTAGTGGTTTATTTTGATTTATTGGAGTTTGTACAGGAGGAGGTGGAAACGATGGAATTGGAACAGGGGAAATCTTCGGTTGAGGATTCAAATGAAACTCACCCCCAACTAAATTAGCGTTTGTCCAAGGTTTTTGCTCTTTATTTGTCTTTTTCTGAACCGATTCACTAACCCGTCTCAACATTAACTGTACATCTAAATTTGCTGTCTTGATGTGTTGCAGTAATGCTGAAGTAAAAGGAGAATTTCGAGTATGTATTCCATCCTCTGCTAATTGATCTGGTGCAGTGGCAAATGCAATAATGGTTCCTTCGGGGAGCGACTTTACTTCTGCTAAACCCCGATTTGATGAACTACGATAAGCAGAAGGCAATTGACTATAAAAAGGCTCCCGTCGGCAAGCATCAATAATAAGGATATTGATGCTTGTTTGCGCCGCTTCCATTGCATCTAATAGCGTTTCCAGGTCAAGATATTTACGTTTTACGTCCTTTTCTCGCTTAAGTTCCGCTTTGAGGGGAGTCAAATAGTTTTTTCCCTCCATCTGTATTCCATGTCCCGCATAATAAAACAAACCAACCCCACCATATCGTAATTGTTGGCTAAACTTATCTATTTCTTCCTCCATCGTCGGTAAATCTGTGTCTTTCACCAACGTTACCTCAAATCCCAATTCTTGCAAAGCTTTTGCCATATCCCTTGCATCATTAACAGGATTAGATAGTGGTTTTTCTTCATAAGCACTATTTCCAATAACCAGCGCAACTTTAGACTGTTTTTGAGCAATTAAAGTCTGATTATGGGTAGGTTTAGTTGAGTCAGGAAATAGGACAGGGATAAAATTGTGATGGGTGGTTGCTTGGGACGCAGTAACCGTTATGAAACCTAAACCAGTGAGGATAAAGGTGCGATAGAACTGTCTTACGGGAAACATCGGAAAATTCTGGCGATTTTATTTAATTACAGTTTAATCAATTTCCATAATTTTAACCGCCATTTTCTCTGATGACTCGAAAAAAATAGCTTTAATGCCATAGTTTTTATTAAGATGTTGAGAAAATCGACTGAATCCTTCATCACTTAAACTCTCTAAATCAAGGGTTGCTTTTTCTGCATTTTTGTCTAATTTAAAGGCATTGGTTGGCAATTCTTGTAAAATTTTACTACTGTCTCGCCACGGAAATCTTCTAATTGTGCCATCAGAATTTTTAACCCAAACATCACCTTTAAAATTCATTTCTTTAACTTGAGAAATCAATATTTTTTCTGCTCCACCATGTCCTTCAATGGTTAAATAATTAGCATTGAAACTGGTTAATTTTCCTGTGTATGATTCTTGATTTAAACTTACAGTAACCAAGTCGGGAACTAATAAATTAAGGGGAGTTCTTTGTTTAGTAGTGGTTGAATTTTGACTAATTTCTAGGTTAGGGATATTTTTTGCATTTCCCATTAATCCTGTAACTGATAAGATAATCGTTGCTGTGAAAATTAAAGTATATATAAAAAACTTCATATTTTTAAGGGTAAGCTTGATTTTTAGGTAGATTATACTATAGTTAAGAAAAGTCAACTATTGGTGTAACCCATACTTATTATGTTAACCCCAATTTCTCAGAAACGCACCATCTTACTTTATCCTGATGAAGATGGCTATATTATTGCTGAAGTTCCGAGTTTACCTGGTTGTTTTAGTCAAGGAAAAACCAAAAAGGAAGCGTTAGAAAATATTCAAGAAGCTATCGATCTTCATATTGAAGTCTTACAAGAAAGGGGAGAGTTAATTCCTGAAGATAATATTGAAGTAACTTCGATTTTTTATGAGTAAACTACCCGCTATTTCTGGCAAAGAATGTATCAAAGCATTGAAAAAAATAGATTTTTTAGTTTATCGACAGCATGGTAGTCATATCACGTTAATTAGAGAAAATCCATCAACTCAAGTTACAATTCCTAATCATCGAACTATTGCCAAAGGCACACTGCGTAACATTATTCGTCAAGCAGGTTTAACTGTTGATGAATTTATTGATCTATTATAATCAATTTACTATTGTAATTCTAAAAACATATTAAATTGTGACTTCATCTCCTGAGAATAATCAAGATATTAATCCTTTAGGCAAATTAGCGAGTTTAATTGCTTTATTAGCAATTGCACTTTACTTTACTGGATGGGTTTATAGATGGACTTATTTTGGCTTTTTTCAAGTAGAAGTAATGACCTTGAATTTACCCTTAGAGTCGTTTTATTTAGCTGCTATTCAAGCACTTTTTGGACATCCTCTAGCTTTATTCATGACAATTATTACCTTTGTCATGATTCCTATTATTATTTTGATGAGTTTTCAATTAATAGACTTGATCCAAAATAAACTTATTAGATATTGGCAAAGATATGCTTCAAGATTGAGTCAAGCTCAATTAAATTTAATTAAATTCATAGCTTCTTTATTAGATGAATTAGTTATTGTTTTTTGGGTATTAATAACCTTATTTGCCTTAGCGTCTTGGCAGGGAAATAGAGATGCTTGGAGAGATGCGGCTAATGAGAGTTCAAGACTTCCTATTGTTACAGTTGCTATTTCTGATAAAAATGCAGCATTAGGACGCAAATTAAATTCTTTGGGTGATCCGTCAGATTTTCGTATTATTGGCGATCAAAACTTGTATAATAACCTTGTTGGTCAAGAATTAAATGAGCTTAAAGAATCGAGAGTTTGGCGTTTATTAATTGATAGGGATGGTTATTTTTATATCTTTCTAGCATTACCAAAAAAAGATAGATATCTTAGCATACCTGTGGTGATTATTTATGAAAGTGGAAACGGTGATCAATTAACAATTCTGAGTCCTAAAGTTTCAGAAGAATAACATAAACAAAAAAACGGCAGAAGGGCGAAACTTCTGCCGTTGCTTGAGGGTTAAATCTGAACTATTACGAGTCAGTAGCTTTAGCTAAAACTGGTTGCTGTTTATCATTAGAAACCACTTTAACTTTGCCATCTTCACCGATATCAACCACAGCGACATCTCCTTCGCCAACTCGTCCGGAAAGAATCTCCTCTGCTAAAACATCTTCTAAAAGACGCATAATAGCACGACGTAGAGGTCTTGCACCGTAAGCAGGGTTATACCCCTCTTCTACAAGACGTTCCTTGAACTTATCGGTAACTTGTAGAGTAATCTCTTTCTCAGTTAACCGTGCAAACACTTCCTTGAGAAGAATCTCGGAAATTTCCTTGACTTCTTCTTTGTTCAACTGACGGAAGACAATAATCTCATCTAGTCGGTTGAGGAACTCAGGTCGGAAGTATTGTTTCAATTCTTCGTTAACTAAGTTGCGAATACGGTTGTACTGTGCTTCGGTTTGGTCGTCTTCAAACTCAAATCCGAGGCCACCGCCTCCTTTTTCAATGACCTTAGAACCGATGTTAGAGGTCATGATTAATAAAGTGTTCTTAAAGTCAACTGTACGTCCCTTAGCGTCGGTTAAACGACCGTCTTCTAAGATTTGTAGAAGCATATTGAAGACATCGGGGTGTGCTTTTTCGATTTCATCGAATAAAACAACAGTATAGGGACGACGACGAACCGCTTCAGTGAGTTGTCCACCTTCGTTATAACCCACATATCCTGGAGGGGAACCAATTAACTTAGAAACCGTATGACGTTCCATGTATTCGGACATATCTAAGCGAATCATGGCTTCTTCTGACCCGAAGAAGTAGGTTGCTAAGGCTTTGGTTAACTCGGTTTTACCTACACCAGTTGGTCCAGAGAAGACAAAACTAGCGATAGGACGGTTGGGGTTCTTCAACCCGACTCTTGCCCGACGAATAGCCCGAGAAACAGCTTTCACCGCGTCTTCCTGACCAATTAAACGTTGATGTAGAGTATCTTCCATGTGCAGAAGTTTTTCGGATTCGGTTTCCGTCAACTTGTTCACAGGAACCCCAGTCCAAGAAGCAACAATGTGGGCGATTTCTTCTGCATCCACAAGAGGTTCTGCGGTTTCACCTTCTCCTTTCTTAGCGGTGGAAATAGAGCGAATTTGCTCTTTAATATCCATTTCTTGATCCCGCAATTCTCCAGCGCGATCAAAATCTTGAGAACGAACCGCGTCGTCTTTTTGCTTCAAGATGGTGCGTAGTTCTTTATCTAATTCCTTGGCCGCAGGAGGTAATTGAGAATTGATTAAGCGAACCCGTGATCCAGCTTCGTCGATAAGATCGATCGCCTTATCAGGAAGATAACGGTCAGAAATATAGCGATCAGAAAGTTTCGCTGCTGCGTCTAAAGCTTCATCTAAGATTTTCAGCTTATGATGCTGTTCGTAGCGTTCCCGAAGACCAAAGAGAATTTCTACAGTTTCCTCAACAGAAGGTTCTCCCACCATTACGGGTTGGAAACGACGTTCTAAGGCTGCATCTCGTTCGATGTGTTTACGGTACTCATCGAGGGTGGTTGCCCCAATACATTGTAATTCGCCCCGTGCTAAAGCAGGTTTGAGGATATTAGCAGCGTCGATCGCACCTTCAGCAGCACCAGCACCGATGAGGGTATGAACTTCGTCGATCACTAGAATCACGTTTCCAGCTTGACGAATTTCGTCCATAATTTTCTTGAGACGTTCTTCAAATTCCCCACGGTACTTGGTTCCAGCTACCAATAAACCGATATCAAGGGTAACAACCCGTTTTTCTTCGAGGATGTCGGGAATATCGTTATTAGCGATGCGTTGCGCCAATCCTTCGGCGATCGCTGTTTTACCCACACCTGGTTCACCGATAAGAACGGGGTTGTTTTTGGTACGACGGCCGAGAATTTGAATTACACGCTCAATTTCTTTCTGTCGTCCCACCACGGGGTCGAGTTGACCATCACCGGCTAACTGGGTTAAGTTGGAACCGAATTCGTCGAGGGTAGGGGTTTTGGTGCGTCCTGGGGTACCACCACCAGCAGCTACTTCTGCGGTTTCTCCTAACTGACGAATCACTTGGGTTCTGACTTTGGAGAGGTTGACACCGAGGTTTTCGAGAACCCTAGCAGCTACTCCTTCTCCTTCTCGAATCAAACCTAAGAGAAGGTGTTCCGTGCCGATATAGTTGTGTCCTAATTGTCTAGCTTCCTCTAAGGAGAGTTCTAGAACTCGTTTTGCTCTTGGGGTAAAAGGAATTTCCACCGCGACAAAACCTGAACCCCGGCCAATGATTTTCTCAACTTCAATGCGAGCATCTTTGAGGTTAACCCCCATTGATTTGAGAACTTTGGCTGCGACTCCGGTACCTTCACCGATGAGGCCAAGAAGAATTTGTTCTGTCCCGACGAAGTTATGACCGAGACGACGCGCTTCTTCTTGCGCCAGCATTATCACCTTAATGGCTTTTTCTGTAAAGCGTTCAAACATATCTTTATTAATCCATCACCTGTTGCTTGCCCTTGTTAGCTGATTTTAGCACAGCTTTTTTGTCGATATTA
>JAAUYK010111977.1_pt1 | contig 16732 bp, 15 predicted proteins | sample 7278021 | NCBI WGS metagenome assembly JAAUYK01 (sample SAMN14350223, study PRJNA611818) | marine sediment metagenome | isolation source: surface marine sediment (1.8m) | place: French Polynesia: Moorea | collected 2018-08
ATCCTCGCTCCCGGGCCGGCCGCGGCGTCGAGCGCCGCCCGCTCGGCGGCCTCGAGGGGCCGCGGAGACGAGACCTCCACGTCTGCCGTCAGATAGGCCTGGGAGCGCTCGGTCAGGGTCCGCTGCATGGACGCGTCGAAGGCGTCCAGGACCACGAATCCCGTCAGGCCCAGTGCCAGATTGAAGGTGAAGAACCCGGAGAAGCGGGGATGGTTGCGGATCTCCCGCAGCGCCAGCCGGATCGAGAGGCTCACCGCGAGAGGATGCCCGGCGTGATCTGGGGGCTCCAGCCGCCCCCCGACCCGGCGACCGCCCCGGGTGTTTGCCGGATGGGTCGGGTCGATTTTCTCTGGGCGGGAGTGAAGCACCTCACAGCAGATCGTTCGGGATCGGCCGATCCTGGGGTCGTGATCGAGAGTGATCACGGAGAGTGATCACGGGAGGGAACGCCATGAAAGCCACCGTCGCCGCCGTGGCTCTGGCCATCGTCACCGTCGTTCTGGGGCTGGGCTTGTTCTTCGGTCCCGCGGAGGCCCGGGCCTACTGCCCGCTGGGCGAGCCCTGCCCGGTCGCGAGCGCGCTCGATACGCCGTAGGGCCAGCCGCCAGGATCTGCTGCGATTCCGCTGCGCGGAATCTTCCGCGGCGTCGGCTGACCCTCCCGGGTCAGCCTCCTAGCTCGCGATCCCGCTGCGCGGAATCTTCCGCGGCGTCGGCTGACCCTTCCGGGTCAGCCTCCTAGACGAGCTTTCCGCCTTCGAGGCGGACGCAGCGGTCGCAGGCGGCGGCCAGACGCTCGCTGTGGGTCACGAGCACGAGCGTCGCACTGCGCCTGTCCACCAGATCGAAGAGCAGTCGATCGACCGCGTCGCCGGTCCGCGTGTCGAGGCTTCCGCTGGGCTCGTCGGCGAGCAGCAGCGCCGGCTCGACCACCAGGGCGCGGGCGATCGCGACCCGCTGGCACTCGCCTCCGGAGAGCTGCGCGGGCAGGTGCTCCGAGCGCTCCGCGAGTCCGACCTGCTCGAGCGCCGCTCGGGCGCGCTCCTCCGCTTCGGGCGCGCCCTGGAGCTCCAGGGGCAGTCGCACGTTCTCGAGCGCCGTCAGCCCGCCCATCAGGTGGAACTGCTGGAACACGATGCCCAGCTCGCGCGACCGGAAGGCGGCGAGCTCGCGCTCGCCCAGCACGCCGAGATCCCTTCCGGCCACGCAGACCCGGCCGCGCGTGGCCGCGTCGAGGCCGGCCAGCAACGACAGCAGGGTGGACTTGCCGCTGCCCGACTCCCCCACCACGGCCAGCGTCTCACCCCGGCGCACCTCCAGATCGATGCCCTGCAGCACGTCGATCGGTCCGGCCGCGGTCTCGAAGCGCTTGTGGAGCCCCTCCACGGAGAGAATCACGGGGCCGTCCGGATTCACAGCAGCGGCTCGAGGACCGGGATCACGTTCTCGACCACGCGCTCGTAGCCCTCTGCGTTCGGGTGGATTCCGTCGGGCAGGTTGAGCTTCGGCTTGGCCGCGACACCGTCGAGCAGGAAGGGAATCAGGGCGACGCCGGTCTCGGCCGCGAGCTCGGGGAAGAGCCGTTCGAAGCGCTGCGTGTAGTCGGGACCGTAGTTCGGCGGGAGCTTCATCCCGGCCAGGATCACCGTGACCCCGTGGCTTCTCGCGAACGCGATCGCCTCGGCCAGGTTGGCGCGGGTCTCGACCAGGTCCAGGCCGCGCAAGCCGTCGTTGGCGCCGAGCGCGAGAATCAGGATGTCGGGCTTCGCGCGAAGGTGCCAACGCAGGTTCGACAGGGCGCTCGCGGACGTGGCGCCGCTCGTCCCCGCGTTCACCACCCGGACGTCCGCGTGCCCGCGCTCGCGCAGACGCGCCTCGAGCCGGTGAGGGTAGGACTGCTCCGGCGCGACGCCGTAGCCCTCCGTCAGCGAATCGCCGAGGCACAGCACCCTCCCGGACGCGACCCCGACGCCCGGCGCGAGCAGGCACGCGAGCAGGACGAGCCACCCCGCCACGCGCGTGGCGCGCCGCCCCGCGACCGGGTATCCCTTGGCGGAGGGGGCGAGGATCCCCGTCGGAGTCGCATTCCGCATGAACGATCGCGCCAACGGCGGGCCGGAGGGCGGGTACCCGGACACCCTGCCCGAGGTGCTGCAGCCGTCCGACACCTTCGTCCGTCGGCACATCGGACCGAGCGAACGGGAGATCGCCGAGATGCTCTCCGCGGTCGGCTGCGCGTCCCTGGACGCGCTGGCCGAGCAGGTGGTGCCCGCGGCCATCCGAAACCCGCGTCCGCTCGCCCTGGAGGGTCTGGACGCGCGGCCGCCGGGAGAAGCCGAGATCCTCGGCCGACTGGCCGCTCTGGCCTCCGAGAACCGCGTGTTCCGCTCGTGCATCGGCATGGGTTACCACGACACCATCGTCCCCCCGGTGATCCAGCGCAACATCCTGGAGAACCCGGGCTGGTACACGCAGTACACCCCCTACCAGGCGGAGATCTCCCAGGGCCGTCTCGAGGCCCTGCTGATCTTCCAGACGATGGTCGCGGACCTGACGGGGCTTCCCCTCGCGAATGCCTCGCTGCTCGACGAAGCCACGTCGGCCGCCGAGGCGATGACCATGTGCCGGTCGATCGCCGGGGCGTCGAAGCAGGGCTTCTACGTCGCGGAGGACTGCCATCCCCAGACCCGGAACGTGGTGCGTACCCGCGCCCGCTCGATGGGAATCGCACTCCACGAGGGTCCAGCGGACGCCGCAGATTTCGAGGGCATGAATCTGTGCGGCATCCTGCTCCAGTATCCCACCACCGACGGCCGCCTCGTGAGCCCGCGGGAGACCGTCGAACGCGCGCACGCCGCGGGCGCCGTCGTCGTGATGGCGGCCGACATCCTGGCGCTCACCCTGCTGGTGCCTCCCGGCGAGTTCGGCGCGGACATCGCGGTGGGATCGACGCAGCGTTTCGGCGTGCCGCTCGGCTTCGGCGGCCCCCACGCGGGCTACCTGGCGACCCGCTCCGAGTACGCCCGCAAGCTCCCGGGTCGGCTCGTGGGAGTCTCCGTCGACGCCCACGGCGAGCAGGTCTACCGGCTCGCGATCCAGACGCGCGAGCAGCACATCCGCCGCGACCGGGCCACGAGCAACATCTGCACCGCGCAGGTCCTGCTCGCCATCCTCTCGGGCATGTACGCCGTCTACCACGGACCGGAGGGACTGCGACGGATCGCGCAGCGCGTGCGCGGGTTCACGGCGACGTTCGCGGAGGGACTGCGGCGGCTCGGACACGACGTGGAGAGCCAGGCCTTCTTCGACACGTTGCGGGTGACGCCGCGGGGCGCCAGCGCCAAGCAGGTGGTCGCGGCCGCGCTGGAGCGAAGCATCAACCTGCGCGACTTCGGCGACGGGAGCGTGGGCGTGTCCTACGACGAGACCACGACCTGGGAGGACGTCCGCGCCCTGCTCGAGGCGTTCGGAACCGGTCGGCCCGCGCCGGATCCGGCGGAGCTCGTGCCGGCCGCCGCGGCGCCCGTGCCGGCCGCCTTCGCGCGGCGCAGCCCCTTCCTCGAGCACCCCCACTTCAACCATTATCACTGCGAGCACGAGATGCTGCGCTTCCTCCACCGCCTCGAGGCGCGCGACCTCGCGCTCAACACCTCCATGATCCCGCTCGGGTCCTGCACGATGAAGCTGAACGCGACCGTGGAGATGATTCCGGTCAGCTGGCCCGAGTTCGCGAGCATCCATCCCCACGCTCCGGCGGACCAGACGCGCGGCTACGCGACGCTGTTCCAGCAGCTCGAGACGTGGCTGGCCCAGATCACGGGGCTTCCGGCGGTCTCGCTGCAGCCCAATGCGGGCTCCCAGGGCGAGTACGCGGGACTGCTGGCGATCCGGCGCTATCACGAATCGCGCGGGGAGGGACGCAGGGACGTGTGTCTGATTCCCGTCTCGGCGCACGGGACCAACGCGGCCAGCGCGGTGATCGCGGGATTCAAGGTCGTCGCAGTGAAGTGCGACGAGGGCGGAAACGTCGACGTGGAGGACCTGCGAGCCCGCTGCGCCCAGTACGCGGACCGGCTTGCCGCGCTGATGATCACCTACCCCTCGACCCACGGGGTGTTCGAGGAGCGCGTGGCCGAGGTGACCGCGGCCGTCCACGAGGCGGGGGGCCAGGTGTACATGGACGGGGCGAACCTGAACGCGCAGGTGGGGATCACGTCGCCGGCGGCCATCGGCGCCGACGTCTGCCATCTGAACCTGCACAAGACCTTCGCGATCCCGCACGGGGGCGGCGGTCCCGGCATGGGACCGATTGCCGCGGCGAAGCACCTCGAGCCCTTCCTGCCCGGCGATCCGCTGGAGGGTGAGGGCGCCGTGTCGGGGGCTCCTCACGGCAGCGCCAGCATCCTGCCGATCAGCTGGGTCTACATCGCACTGATGGGCGCCGAGGGGCTCTCGCGCGCTTCGCAAGTGGCGGTTCTCAACGCCAACTACATGGCGACCCGACTGCACGGACACTACGAGGTGCTCTACACCGGGGCGGCCGGTCGTGTGGCCCACGAGTTCATCATCGACTGCCGTCCCTTCGAGCGCAGCGCCGACGTGCGCGTCGAAGACATCGCGAAGAGGCTGATGGACTTCGGCTTCCACGCACCCACGATGAGCTTTCCCGTTGCGGGGACGATGATGATCGAGCCGACGGAGAGCGAGTCGAAGCCCGAGCTCGACAGACTCTGCGACGCGCTGATCGCGATCCGTGGCGAGATCCGTGCGATCGAGCGCGGCGAGCTGGACCGCGAGGACAACCCGCTCAAGAACGCCCCCCACACGGCGGCGGCCTGCTGCGCCGACGAATGGCACCACCCCTACCCGCGACACCAGGCCGCCTACCCCGCGCCGTGGCTGTCGACGCACAAGTATTGGACGCCCGTCGGCCGCATCGACAACGCCTACGGGGATCGCCACCTCGTGTGCGCTTGCCCGCCCCTCGACGAGCTCGCGGAGCCCGGCTAGGAGGCTGACCGGGAACGGGTCAGCCGACGCCGCGGAAGATTCCGCGCAGCGGAATCGCGAGCTAGGAGGCTGACCCGAGAGGGGTCAGCCGACGCCGCGCAAGCTCTCGCCGTTTCACGGCGAGCGCGCAGCAGCCCGGCGGCAAGTCGGCTCGAAACGGCTCGAGTAGGGGGTCCCGCCAACCGAATAGCAGGTGGCCCCACCCCTTCGAGCGGACCAGGAGATGGCGAGGACGATCTTCGATTTCGTCGCCGAGCAGCTCGAAGATCGGACCGACCTCGCCACGCTCGAGGCGAGGGGGACCGTGCGAATCGCTCTGAAGGAAGCGGGTCTCGAAGCCCGCAGTGTGACGAGCGAACAGATGGCGGTGGTGGTGGAACGCCGGCTGCCTGCGGAGCTCGAGGCGCGCGGCGTGAGCGATGCGACTCGGGTCTGTACGGGGATCGTCGTGGGTCTCAAGTCCCTGGTGGCGCACGAACAGGAGTCCCGGGTGGAGTCGCCCGAGGACGTGTTCCGGCGCCTGGGCGGACGCGACTAGCAGCCGGCGTCGAACGCGGCACACCGGCCCCTCCCCACGGGGAGCACGGAGAGGATTCGCGCGGATGAGGGGTTGCAGTCGACGCAGCGATCTTGGCCGAAGTGTCACGAATCGAGTCCACTTCCCCCATTTGGGGGAAGAAATCCCGTCTCGAGTTCTGATAGGGGTGGGGTGGCGGAGTCAGGGAGGTCCGGTCGCAGCGGAAGAGGGACCGCGGCGGCCGTGGCCCACACCCTCCCTGGTTCTCTCCTCGGCAGAGGGCAATCAACTCCAAGGACTTGCGCACACCTGATTGTTCCTCGGGGCCCGTTCTTCGGAACGGGCCCCACCCGTTTCCGGGCCAGCCGTATAATCGTACGCCGTGGATGCGTGTGGCCCTGCCCGGTGGGGTTCCGCGTCACGGGTTTGCGCCATGAGCTTGGACCAGCAGGCTCTCCACCTCGTCGAAAGGATCTACGCTGCCGCCGTCGATCCAGAGGAGTGGTGGGCCGTCTCCGGATCGCTCTCCGAGGCCTTTGGAGATGCGGCAGTCGGGATCGCGCTGCAGCTGCCGGGCTTCCCCGGCTCGGCGCTGATCTACGTCAGCGAAGGCTTCCTTCCCGCGTACCGAAATTCCTTCGTGGTCCACCTGGCGCGCGGCTTGCCCTGGCAGGAGGCTCGAACCCACAACTTCCTGGGCCGCTTCGGCCTGGCGAACGAGGTGTTCCCCGACGCCGAGGTGGCCGAGACCGACTTCTATCGGCACTGGATGCAGCCCCAGGGTCTGGCCCCCGTGGGCCCGATCGGCCACACCATCGCGCTCGAAGACGGGCGCCCGATTGCCGCGGTGGCGGCCTTCCGTCGCCAGGGCGGTCGGGCGTTCCGCGGGAGGGACCTGGAGCTCGGCGATCGGCTGGTTCCCCACCTGGCGCGCGCCTTCGCCATCCACTCGCGTTTCGGCGGCGCCCAGCGCGAACGCGGCGCGCTGGCGGAGGCGATCGACCTGCTGCCGACCGGAGTCGTTCTCCTCGACGCGCGACACCAGTGCGTGATCACGAATCGCACGGCCGAACGCATCTTCTCGCAGCGGGACGGTCTGGAGCGGACCGGGGGAATTCCGATTGCGACCAGCGCCCAGGAGAACGCGGCGCTCCAGGCGATGATCGAGGACGCGGTGCGGAGCTCCGGCCCGGGACACGATCCGCGCGCGGGCGTGATGGCCGTGTCCCGACCCTCCGGCGGGCGGGCCTTCCCGCTGATGGTCCGGCCCCTGCTGGAGACGCCGCTCGAGAGCACTCTTCGCGACGCGGTGGTGGCGCTGTTCATCACCGACATCGACGGGGGCGGGGTCCCGCGGCTCGATGTGCTCCAGAACCTCTACGGGCTGACGAAGGCCGAGGCGGAGCTCGCCGAGCTGTTGTGCGAGGGCCACGCCCTGGAAGCGGCGGCGGAGATGCGGGGCGTGACGGTCAATACGGCCCGAAGCCAGCTCAAGCAGGTCTTCGCCAAGACCCACACCAGCCGTCAGGGCGAGCTGGTCCGGCTCGTGCTCGCGGGCATCGCACCGATCCGAAGCGATTGAGGACCCTCAGGCTCCCCGCGCCCGGAGGGCGGCGATGCGCTCGTCGAGGGGCGGATGCGTCATGAACAGGCGTGCAATGCCACGGCGTCCCCCCGAGATGCCGAACGCCCACAGCGCTTCGGGACGCGGCTGGGGATCCACACCCGCCTTGAGCCGCTCGCGCGCAGCTATAATCGGGGGCGCGCCGGCCAGGCGCGCGCCGCCCGTGTCGGCCCGGAACTCGCGCTGGCGCGAGAACCACATCACGATGATGCTGGCGAGGATCCCGAGCAGGATCTGGGAAACGAGCGTGGCGACGAAGAAGCCGATGCCGTGTCCCTCTTCGTTTCTCAGCACCACCCGGTCGACCGCGTACCCGATCACCCGCGACAGGAAGATCACGAACGTGTTGAGAACGCCCTGAATCAGGGTGAGTGTGACCATGTCGCCGTTGGCCACGTGGCTGATCTCGTGCCCGAGCACCGCCTCGATCTCGCCGCGGTTCATGCCGCGGAGCAGACCGGTGCTGACGGCCACCAGCGCCTGGTCGCGGCGAGCGCCGGTCGCGAACGCGTTGGGCGCTTCGGACGGAAAGATGGCGACCTCCGGCATACCGATTCCCGCGGCGCGGGACTGCTGACGCACGGTCTCCACCAGCCAGGCCTCGGCGTCGTTGCGGGGCTGCCCGATCACCACGGCGCCCGTGGCGCGCTTCGCGAGCCACTTGGACATGGCGAGCGAGATGAAGCTGCCCCCCATGCCGAAGACGGCCGCGAAACCGAGGAGGACCGGGAGGTTCAGCCCCTGCTGGTCGAGGTAGAAGTCGAGCCCCAGCACGTTCACCACGACGCTGAGGACGACGAGGATGGCGATGTTGGTGGCGATGAAGAGAAACACACGCTTCATCGGGCTTCTGGTGCTCCTTGTGTTCGAGCGCGACGCCGCGCACCCGCGCGTCTCGCCACGATCGTCCGTGGATCGGCTCGGCGCGTCGAGGACTTCGACGCGCTCGGCCGGGAGAAGTTCGGGGTGGAAGCTACGGCCCCCTCCGAGGGTTTCAAGGCCGGTCCCCGTGGCGCTCCTGAGCTCCCCGTGGGTGGCGAGCGGGACTCAGCGCAGCGGAGAAGGCTCCGGGCCGACCGCAGCGGGCGGCGCCGTGGACCCGGGCGGGTCCACCGCGGCCGGATCCGCGGCGCTGCCCTGTACCGCGAGACGGGCCTCGATGCGTTCGAAGCGCCCCTCGAGGGCGTCGAGCCGCGTGAGGAAGGTCTGCGCGGCCTCTCCGGCGGCGCGCGCCGCCATCTGACGCTCCCCGGCCTCCTCGCTGCGCCGATTCGCCCGCTCCACCTGGCGCTCGAGCTCGCTCACGCGGCGGGACGCGCCGCCGAGACGCTCGTCGACCGCGTCGAGCCGCGTGAGTGCGGCCGCGACGTCCACCCGCAGCGCCTCGGTGTCCGCACGCAGTGCCTCGATGGCCTCTCGGGCATCCGCATCGCGATTCGGCGGGGGAGCAGCGGGAGCCTCGAAGGCCGCGGGCGCCACCAGCGCCAGCGAAGCGCCGAGCGCGATCACCGACGCCGCAACGTAGGGAAGCGCGAAGCGCCGGAAGGCGCTGCGCAGATAGCGCTCCTCCTCGGCATCGACCTCGAAACGCTCGCCGTCGACCTGGGGCATCGACCGGCTCATCGGTCGGTCGGCCGCAGGCCTTTCGTCCCGAAGTCACCCTCTCCCGCGCTCCGCCTGCGACGTCGCGAGCTGCTGCGCGGCGCAGCGGCAAGCGGCTGCGCACGCACCGCTGGTACGTCGCCATCGAGAGAGAGGTGAGCAAGCCCGGCACCCGGAAATCCGAAGGATTCCCAGCTACGCTCCTCCGCATGGACGACGGCGACCTCGGGACCGCCGGCCCCAGAACCGCCGCGTACCGCTCGGATCCCTCGAACTCCCCGAACGCATCGGACGCATCGGACGCGGCGGACGCGTGGAACGGAAGGGAGCCCGTCATCGCACCGGAAGGACACGAGAGCGAGCCGCGCCCCGAGCACCGTCGGAGCTATCCGCCCGACGTCCACGTGATCCAGGTGGACGGCCGCGAGTTCGTGCTCATCGGCACGGCCCACGTCTCGCGGGAATCGGCGGACCTGGTGCGCGAGGTGATCGAGAAGGAGCGTCCGGACTGCGTCTGCGTCGAGCTCGACGCGCAGCGTCACGAGGCGCTCGCGCACCGCACGCGTTGGGAGCGGCTCGACCTCAAGGAAGTCATCCGCAAGAAGCAGCTCGCGGCCCTCCTCGTGAACCTGCTGCTCAGCTCCTATCAGAAGCGCCTCGGCGGATCGCTGGGCGTGCGGCCCGGCACCGAGCTGCTCGAGGCCACGAAGGTGGCCGAGGAGCGCGGGATTCCCGTCGCGCTGTGCGACCGGGACGTGCGGATCACGCTGCGACGCGCCTGGTCGTCGCTGTCCCTGTGGAAGAAGTCGATGCTCCTCTCGAGCATCGGCGTCGGTGCGTTCGAGAAGCCGGATCTCTCGGAGGAGGACCTGCGGAGGCTCCGCGAGCAGGATGTGCTCACGGAGATGATGCGCGAGCTCGGGGAGTCGCTGCCGACCCTCAAGCGCGTCTTGATCGACGAGCGAGACGCCTACCTCACGCGCAAGATCCTCGACGCACCGGGCGAGCGCGTCGTCGCCGTCGTCGGGGCCGGACACGTTCCGGGCATCCGGCGCGCCCTGCAGGAGCGGCCCCACGTGGACATCGAGGAGCTCGAGCGGATTCCTCCCGTGCCCGCGGTCTGGAAGTGGGTCGGCTGGGGCATCCCCCTGCTCATCCTGGGCTCCCTGGCCTGGATCGGCATCGACAAGGGTGCGGTGGTCGCGGGCCAGAACCTGGCCTTCTGGATCCTCGCGAACGGTGTCCCCGCCACGCTGGGCGCCGCGGTGGCCCTCGCGCACCCGGTGGTCGTTGCCGCGGCGTTCGCCGTCGCACCCGTGACCAGCCTGATTCCGGTGATCGGGGCAGGCTACGTGCTGGCCTTCCTCCAGGCCTACCTGTCGCCGCCGGTGGTGCGCGAGTTCGAGGTGGTGTCCGACGACGCGGGATCGCCGCGGGGCTGGTGGCGGAATCGGCTGCTGCGCGTGCTGCTGGTGTTCATCCTGACGACGCTGGGCAGCCTGGTCGGCACCTACGTCGGCGGATACGAGATCGTCTCCAATCTCTTCTAGGGGCGCCTGCCCGTGACCCGCATCGTCTGGCCGCTGCTCGCCGCATCACTCGTCGCCTGCGGCGCCCTCGCGCCGCCGCGCGAGGCCCGGATCGTCGATCTCTCCCACGCCTACGACGCCAACACGATCTTCTGGCCCACGGAAGAGGGGTTCGTGTTGGAGCGAGGCGAGAGCGGGGTCACGGAGGCCGGGTTCTACTACGAGGCCCATCGCTTCCGGAGCGCCGAGCACGGCGGCACCCACATCGACGCCCCCATCCACTTCCACGCGGACCGCTGGACCGTCGAGGCCATCCCCCTCGAACACCTGATCGGACCCGCCGTGAAGGTGGACGTCTCGGCCGCCTGCGCGCGCGATCGCGATCACCAGATCGGCTCGGGCGAGCTCCTGCAATGGGAGCAGGTGCACGGGCGCATTCCGGCCGGCGCGATCGTGCTGCTGTACACGGGCTTCGAACGCTTCTGGCCGGATCGCAGGGCCTACATGGGCACCGACGAGCGCGGCCGCGGGGCGGTTGCGAAGCTGCACTTCCCCGGACTGCACCCGGAGGCCGCGCGCTGGCTCGTGAGCGAGCGCGACATCCACGCGGTGGGACTCGACACGCCGAGCATCGATTTCGGCCAGTCCCGTCTCTTCGAGGCCCACCAGACGCTCTTCGAGGCCAACGTCCCGGCCTTCGAGAACCTGGCCAACCTCGCCGCGCTGCCCGCGACCGGCTTTCGCGTGATCGCACTTCCGATGAAGATCCGCGGCGGCTCGGGAGCGCCGCTGCGCATCGTGGCCCTCGTGCCGTGAGCAGGGGGATCCGTCCATGTCCGTCCACTTCGAGCGCCCGGAGGACGAGCTGGTCCGCACCGTCTCCCGGGACGGCGGCATCGCGGTCCGCGTCGTGGTGGCCTCGGCGCTGGTCGCGGAGGCGGCGCGCCGACATCACTGCTCACCCACCGCCAGCGTGGCGCTCGGCCGCGCCCTGATGGGCGCCACCCTCCTGGGCGCCAGCGGGAAGAGCGGCGAGACGGTCCAGATTCAGATCCGGGGCGACGGACCGCTGGGGTCGATCTTCGCCATCTCCGACGCGTCCGGCCGGACGCGCGGCTACGCGAGCAATCCCCTGGCCCATCCGCCTCCGGTGGAGGGACAGCTCGACGTCGCCGGCGCGGTCGGCAGGGGCGTGCTGACGGTGGTGCGCCAGCGCCCGGGCTCGCGCTCTCCCTACAGCGGCATCGTGCCGCTGGTGCACGGCACGGTCGCGCAAGACATCGCCCATTACCTCACCGAGAGCGAGCAGACGCCCGCCGCCGTCGGCCTCGGCGTGTACCTGGCAGATCGCGGTGTGCACATCGACGCCGCGGGGGGCTTCTTTGCGCACGCACTGCCAGGCGCGAGCGACGAGGAGCTCGATCAGGTCGAAGCCAACGTCCAGGGCTTCCCCGGCCCGGGCGAGCTCGTCCGCGAGGGTATCGGTGCGGACGGCATCGTGGACCGGCTGCTCGCGGGCCTGGGCTCGCGCGAACGGCATCGTTGCCGGCCGGTGTTCCACTGCGGCTGCGGACCGGATCGGGTCCGGCGCGCCGTCGCGCTGCTGGGCCGCGAGGAGATCCTGGGCGCCGCCGAGCGGCACCAGCCCATGGAGATCTGCTGCAGGTTCTGCGGCGAAAAGTACACTCTCGGCGAACAGGAGCTGCGGGGCCTGGCCGGCGACGCGTAGCGGGAGTCCACATCGGCCGCGCGAGGCGCGTCCTGACAGCGGGCATTCGCCACATGCACCACACGCAGCGGCAACACACTCAGCGGCACTACACGCAGCGGCACCACAAGCAGCGGGACGACACGCCTCAGGACGCCACGCATCGCCCGCTCACCGTGGCCCACGTCACCGGGGAGACCGGCTTCTCGGGCGGAGAGGTGCAGGTCTTCCTGCTGATGGAGGGACTGCGCAAGCGCGGACACCGGAACGTGTTGCTGTGTCCAGGCGGCAGCCGCAGCGAGGGGGAGGCACGCCGGCGCGGCCTGGAGGTGCACGCGATCCGCACCCGCAACGAGTGGTCGCCCCGCAACGTCTCGATCATCCGGCGTCGGCTCGCCGCCTGCGTTCCCGACCTGGTCCATCTCCATACGGGCCGAGCCAACTGGCTGGGCGGTCTCGCGGCGTGGCGTCTGGGACTGCCGGCGCTGACCACGAGACGCATGGACCGTCCGGTGAAGCGCAACCTCCGGACGCGCTTCATCTACGGCAGGGCGGTGCAACGAGCGGTCGCCATCTCCCCGACGGTCCACGCACAGCTCGTCGCCAGCGGGGTTCCGAGGTCGATCACCCGGCTGGTTCCGAGCGCCGTCGACCCGGACGCGATCTTCCCGCGGCGGGGACGCGATGCGACGCGCAGGCGGCTCGGACTGGGTGCCGATGCGACCTGCCTGCTCAGCGTGGCCAGCCTGGTGCGGCGCAAGGGCGTGGACGTGCTGATCGGGGCCCTGGCCCGCCTCGGCCGGGACGGGCTGAGGCCGCTGCTGTGCGTGGCGGGAGAGGGCGCCGAGCGATCGGCCCTCGAGCGGCAGGCGATCGCGGCGGGCCTCGAGGAGGGCGTCAGGTTCCTGGGAGAGCGCGACGACGTCCCGGATCTCCTGGCCGCCTGCGACGTGTTCGTCCTGCCGTCGCGGCGCGAGGGCCTGGGCGTCGCGGCCCTCGAGGCCATGGCGCTCGGGAGGCCGGTGGTCGCCACGCGGGTCGGCGGTCTGGGAACCGCCGTGGTCCACGGGCGGACGGGGCTTCTGGTGGCTCCCGACGACGCCGCAGAGCTCGCCGCCGCCCTCGCCACCCTGATTCGCGACCCGGTCCTGCGGGAGCGACTGGGCCGGGACGGTCCGTTGCGCGTCGACGAGGGCTTTCGCGCCGACCAGATGGTCGAGGCCTACGAGCGGATCTACCGCGAGGTGATCGACGAGGTCGGAGGTCGTTGAGCGGGCCGCGGATCGGGCTCGTCGGAGCCTCGCGCCGGCGTCAGGGGCTCGGCCCCTTCGTCGCCCGCGACCTGGCGGCGGCCGGCGCGGCCGTGACCTGCTTCGTCGCCACCAGCGAGCGTACGCGGGACGAGGCGGAGCGGGTTCTCGCCCAGTCCTACGCGATCTCGGCGCGCGGCTACCTGGAGCTGTCGGAGATGCTGGAGGCGGAGCCCCTCGATGCGCTGGCGATCCTCTCGCCGGCAGAGACCCACGGCCCCTATCTCGAGGCCGCGCTCGAAGCCGGGCTGCACGTGCTGTGCGAGAAGCCGCTGCTGTGGGGCGAACCGGACCTGGCCGGCCGCGCGGAGGAGCTGGTCGCGGGCTTCGACCAGTGCGGACTGCTGCTGTGGGAGAACTGCCAGTGGCCCTACACGCTTCCCGCCTACGCGGCCCTCTACCCGGGCGCTCTCGCGCGTCCGCCCGGGAGCTTCGAGATGACGCTCCAACCGTCCCGGCTGGGCCTCCAGGGGCTGGTCGACGCGTGCCCCCATCCGCTGAGCCTGCTCCAGGTCCTCGTGCCGGGAGACGACCCTTCGCTCCGAGCCATCCGCTTCTCGACGCGCGCACCCGACGCACGGGAGATGGCGGTCGAGTGCCGCTACCGGACGAGCGCGTCGTCGTGCGACGTCCTCCTGGCGCTTCGACACGGGGAGCGGCAGCCGCGTGACGCTTCCTACGCCCTCGACGGGCGCATCGCACGACGCGTGGTTTCGCTCGAGGGCTACAGGCTATCTTTGCAGGGATCGGGGCGAAGCGTTCCGCTGGCGGACCCCCTCACCCAGCTCCTGAAGGACTTCACGGATGCGCTCTCGCGACCGGACCGCGAGCGGGCCCGGGCGCGCGGACGCCAGATCAGCAAGCGGATGGAGCTGCTCGGCGGATTCGTGGCGGCGTTCGGCGCGGACCCGGCCGGGGTGAACCGCAAGTCGGGGCAGGAGTCATGACGGAGCGCATCCACGATTTCACGGCGAAGCTGCGCCAGCCATCCCTGCGCCGCCACGTCGAGGCCTACCTGCAGTGGCGCAAGCAGCTCGCGCGGGCGCGGGCGGCCGGGGAGCCGGACCCTGCGCCGCCCGATCTGGCCCCCGTCTCCATCAACCTCGACCTCACGACCGCCTGCAACTACCGCTGCGATCACTGCATCGACTGGGAGATCCTGAACACGAAGCATCGCCACGACGAGGAGAGTCTCCGCACCTCGCTCATCACGCTGACCGAGCGCGGGCTGCGGTCGGTGATCCTGATCGGAGGCGGCGAGCCCACGATCCATCCCGGCTTCGACGACACCGTTCGCTTCCTCAAGGACCTGGAGCTCCAGGTCGCCATCGTGTCCAACGGCAGTCGGGGCGACAAGCTGCTCGAGGTGGCGGACGTCCTCGAGCAGCGCGACTGGGTGAGGCTCTCGCTCGACGCGGGCAGCGACGAGCTGTTCCGCGCCATGCACAAGCCGGTGCGGCGCTCCCTCGGCCTCGACGAGATCTGCAGCTGGGCTCCGCGCATCAAGGAGCGCAACCCGTCCGTCCAGCTGGGCTACTCCTTCATCATCGTCTGGGACGGCGCCTCGCGCGACGAGGTGGGCCTGCGGGAGAACGTCCACGAGGTGGTGATGGCGACCGAGCGCGCGCGGCGCTTCGGCTTCGACTACATCGCGCTCAAGCCGGTACTCGAGCGCGCCGCGGGCGGCGCCGAGGTGATGGCCCCGGAGGCCGCGCGGCAGGACCAGGCGAAGGTCGTGGCGCGCATCCGGCGGGAGGTGGATCGGGCCCGGGAGCTGGCCACCGACTCCTTCGCGGTCCGCGTCAGCACCAACCTGCGGGTGCTCGAGGAGGGAAGCTGGCGCGACTACACGAGGCAGCCGCGCACCTGCCACATGCAGGCATTCCGCCAGGTGCTGACGCCGATGGGGACCTACAACTGCCCGGCCCATCGCGGCGTGGAGAGAGCGCGGATCGGCGCCGCGGACGCCTGGTCGGACGCCGGCGAAGCGAGGTGCACGCAGGCAGAGCTCTCCGGGCTGATGGACCGCTTCGACGCCAGCCGCGAGTGCCGCGAGGTCACATGCCTGTACAACGGCGTCAACTGGTGGCTCGAGAAGGCCTCGGCGGATCCAAGCCAGGCGATCGCGCTGGAGTCGGGTGACGAGCAGCTCGACTACTTCCTGTAGCGGCCCCGGTTGGAGCACGGGGCGCCGGAGCAGCGGCCGCGTGACGCCCCTGCGCATCCTGGCCCGCTGTCCCAACCCCGTTGGCGACGCGGTGATGGTGACCCCGGCGCTGCGCGCCCTGCGGCGCGCTCATCCCGAGGCCCGCATCGCACTGCTCGGGCCGCAGTCCCACGGCGGCCTGCTGCGCGGCGTCGCGTCCTTCGACGAGTTCATCTCCCTCGAGGGCCCCGGCCTCCGAAAGCGACTCGCCCAGCTGCGCGCGCTGCGGCGCGATCGCTTCGACTGGGCGGTGCTGTTCCCGGACTCGGCGCGGGTCGCCATCGAGGCCGCGCTCGCGGGCATTCCCCGGCGCGCCGGCTATGCGCGCGACCCGGTGCGGCGTGTGCTGCTCACCGACGCGCTCGAGGCGCCCCGGGAAGGCGGTCGCCGCATGCCGCTGTCGATGATCGAGCGCTACCTGCGCGTCACCCGGCGGCTCGGCTGCGCCGACGCGGGGAGCGAGCTCGAGCTGGCGGTCGATGCGATTGCCTCGGAGCGCGTGGCGGAGCGGCTCCGCGCGCACGGTGTCGGAGCGGACGAGCCCCTGCTCCTCGTCACGCCGGGCGCCGGCTTCGGGGGGAGCAAGCGCTGGCCGCCGGCCCACTTCGCCCGCGCGGCGGACGAGATCCGGCGGCGCTTCGGCCTGCTACCGGTGGTGCTGGGCGGACCCGGCGAGGAGGCCGTCGCGCGGGAGGTGGTCGGGGCGGCGCGGGAGCGCCGCGTGGCGCTGGTCGACGGACGCGGCACGCTCGAGGACCTGAAGGCGCTGGTGGCGCGCTCGACCCTGGTGCTCAGCAACGACACCGGGCCGCGTCACGTGGCCGTCGCCCTGGGACGCCCGGTGATCGTGCTCATGGGCCCCACCGACCCGCGCCACACCGCGCACCTGCTCGAGCGCCAGCGCGTGTTGCGCGAGGACGTGGCCTGCAGCCCCTGCGGGCGGAAGGTCTGCCCGATCGACCACCGCTGCATGACGCACCTCGGGCCCGAGCGCGCCGTCCAGGCCGCCGCGGAGCTGCTCGTTCGCGATCCCGGCTAGCAGCGCGCTCGCCGCTTCGCGGCGAGAGCTTCGTACGGAGCGCGGACCCACTGTCGTGGGTCACGCCCCTAGCCCGGATTTCTCACCAGGTCGCGTCGCGAGGCGGTGCAGATGGGTGTGATGACAGGAGATCTCGACCGAGGGAAGCGGAGGCGTAGCCGAAGCTACGTCGAGCACCCGCAGGGAGA
>JAAUYK010199918.1_pt1 | contig 16724 bp, 15 predicted proteins | sample 7278021 | NCBI WGS metagenome assembly JAAUYK01 (sample SAMN14350223, study PRJNA611818) | marine sediment metagenome | isolation source: surface marine sediment (1.8m) | place: French Polynesia: Moorea | collected 2018-08
GATATTTAAAGGCTTAGTTTACAACGAAATGACTTGCCGGGCGCGGGGCGCGCCCTGATTGGGGCGCGCGCCGCGCGCCGGTGCCGGTTCAGGCCGAGATCGCCGCCGGCGCGGTCTTCTCGCGTTTTACCAGCAACTTGTTCAAGGCGTTGATATAGGCCCGCGCCGAGGCGACCAGGGTGTCGTAGTCGGCGCCCTGGCCGTTGACGCTCTTGCCGGCCTCCTCGAGCCGCACGGTCACCTCCGCCTGGGCGTCGGTGCCGCCGGTCACCGCGTGGACCTGGTAGAGCTGCAAGCGGCCGTCGTGGGGGAAGATTTTGCGAATCGCCTGGAACACGGCGTCGACCGGGCCGTTGCCCTCGGCCGATTCGCTGTGCGCGACGCCGTCGACCTCCAGCTCGAGCTCCGCCTTCTGCGGCCCCTTGGATCCGCAGACCACCTGCAGCGAGCCGAACTTGATCCGGTCGTTGTGGCGCAGCACGGCGTCGTCGACCAGAGCGACGATGTCCTCGTCGTAGACGTCCTTCTTGTGGTCGGCCAGGTCCTTGAAGCGCTGGAAGGCGTCGTTCAACTCGTTGTCGCCGAGCGTAAAGCCCAGCTCCTCCAGCTTGGACTGGAAGGCGTGGCGGCCCGAGTGCTTGCCCATCACCAGGGTCGAGCGATTCAGACCGACCGACTCGGGCGTCATGATCTCGTAGGTTCCGGCGTGCTTCAGCATGCCGTCCTGGTGGATGCCCGCCTCGTGGGCGAAGGCGTTGGCGCCGACGATCGCCTTGTTGGGCTGGACCGTGAAGCCGGTCACCGCGGAGAGCAGGTGCGAGGCCTTGGTGATCATGGTGGTGTCGATGCCCGTGGTGTAGGGCATGGCGTCGTGGCGCGTCCTGAGCGCCATGACCACCTCCTCCATCGAGCAGTTGCCGGCCCGCTCGCCGATGCCGTTGATGGTGCACTCGACCTGCCGCGCGCCGGCCCTGACCGCTGCCAGGGAGTTGGCCACGGCCAGCCCCAGGTCGTTATGGCAGTGCACCGAGATGATCGCCTGGTCGATGTTGGGCACGCGGTTCATCAGCATGGCGATGAGCTCGTGGAACTCCTCGGGCACGGTGTAGCCCACCGTGTCGGGGATGTTGATCGTGCCGGCCCCCGCCTTGATCGCCGATTCGACGGTGCGGCAGAGGAAATCGTGCTCGGTGCGGGTGCCGTCCTCGGGCGACCACTCGACGTCGGGGCAGAGATTGCGGGCGTGGGTGACGCTGTCGATCACCGCCTGGTGCACGTCCTCTGGCTCCATCTGAAGCTTGTGCTTCATGTGCAGCGGCGAGGTCGACAGGAAGGTGTGGATCCGCGGCCGCTCCGCCGGACGCAGGGCTTCCCAGGCGCGGTCGATATCCTTGACGGTCGCCCGCGCCAGGCCGGCCACGGCGCTGTCCTTGACCCGTTTGGCGATCTTGTTCACCGCCTCGAAGTCGCCGCGCGACGCGATCGGGAAACCCGCCTCGATGACGTCGACGCCCATGCGCTCCAGCACGTCGGCGACCTGGATCTTCTCCTCCAGGTTCATGGAGCAGCCAGGCGACTGCTCGCCGTCGCGCAGCGTGGTATCGAAGATGACGACCCGGTCGGCGTCGCGTGCGTCCCGGTTGTCGGCGCCGCCCGTCTCGGCAGCGCCCTCGTTCTGACTATTCATGACTGTTTGTCCCTTCCGAAGAGCCCTGTGGTTAGCCTGGTCAATCTCCCCTGCTCGCTTGCCGCGCGGCGGCGGCTGTAGCGCTCAGGGGCAGCTAAGGAGGAGGGCCTCGGTGTTCAGGAGAGGGAGCAGGGTCGCACGACCGATCAACGCGCCCCGCGGGGCGGCGCTGCACTCTTCGGCGAAGGTTTCGGTCGTGCCCATGGCCGGGTAGTTTGCGGTCCAAGCTGTGCTACGGCGTTATATGTAGCCCCACGCCCGCCGGAGGACAAGCCGTATTGCCCTCGCCCCAGAATTTTGCGGCTCAGAATTTCTCGGCTCAGGACTTGATGTCGAGCAGGCTGCCGAGCACCTCGTCCTGGACCTTGAGCGCCGCGACATTGGCCTTGAAGGCGTTCTCGGCGCGGATCTGGACCGCGAACTCCTGAACCAGGTCGACGTTGGCCCGGGCCGCGATGCCGTCGGCGTCGGCGTTGGGGTCCGTGGGATTGTAGACCGGGACCGAGGGCGGCGAGACCGGCTTTTCCTCGGTCCGCACAACGCCGCCGGAGCCCGAAGTCTGAACCACCCGCCGCGGCACGTATTCGCCCCCGGTGGGCGCACTGCCGTCGAGCGGCAGGCCGCGCGTGCGCGCGTTGGCGACGTTGTCGGCCGAAACGGCCAGGTCCTTGGCCTGGGCCTGGAGGCTGGAGAGGGTCGAGGAGGCCGGGAAAATCATCTGCTCGCCTTTTGATCTAGCTATAACATCATAAGGCAGCGGCGCCGAAGTGGCAAATTATTGAATTTTATAGATATTTTACACCTGCTTTACCATGTCGGCCGGCTCCCCGCGGGCGGGCTTGACTCCTCTGTCTATATCGCATTGATATATTCAACTTCGATCTATGGAGGCGCGAGAAGCATGGATGCGAAGACCCTCTGCCTAGCCGTCCTGGAGCGGGGCGACGCCAGCGGCTACGAGATCAAAAAGGCGCTGGAGGAGCCTCCGTTGGTGCACTTCCAGGACACCAGTTTCGGTTCGATCTATCCGGCGCTGACCAAGCTGACCCGGGAAGGGCTGGTGCGCGGCACGGACTTTCCCCAGAAGAACCGCCCGGACAAAAAGGTCTACACGATCACGGCGGCGGGGCGCGCGCGCCTGAGCGAGGCGCTGTCCGAGCCGCCTGGGCCCGACCGCTTCCGCTCGGACTTCCTCTTCGCGCTGTTCCTCGGCCACCTGCTGCCGGACGGCCGGCTGCAGGAGGTCATCGCCGAGCGGATCGACTTCTACGAGGCCCAGGTCGCGCGCATGGAGGGCTGCGATCTGGCCGGCCTGCCGCCCAGCCAGCAGCTGGTCCACGGCTTCGGCCTGGCGCTCCACCGGGCGGCGGCGGACTACCTGCGGGCCAACCGGGACAGGATCGACGATCCCGCCGGTCTGCTCCGCGACACCCCGCTGATGGTCGCCGAGTAGCGGGCCCAGGAACCGCCTTCGCAATGCGCGCGTATAAGGATTTGGGGACAAGAAGGCTGCGGGCACGTTTATGAAGCGCTCCTACATCACAGCCGCGGTGCTGGCCGCCGCCGCCATCGCCTGGGTCGCCTCCGGCCAGCTGGGGGATCGGGGCGGCGCGCCCGTGGCCCAGAAGCCGCCGGCTCTGCTCGAGGCCGACAAGCAGCGGCCAAAGGTGCGCGTGCGCCGCCAGGTGGCCGAGGAGTGGGCCGCGGAGGTGGTCCTGCGCGGACGCACCGAGGCCGAACGCATCGTCGAGATCCGCGCCGAGACCGAAGGCCGCGTGATTGCGCTCAACGCCACCGACGGCGCCAAGGTGGAGGCCGAGCAGATCGTGGTCCGCCTCGACCCCGACGAGCGCCCGGCCATGATCGAGGAGGCCGAGGCCCTGCTCGAGCAGCGCGTGGTCGAGTATGACGCAGCGCGCAAGCTGACCAAGAAGGGCTTCCGCTCCGCGACCGCGCTGGCCGGCGCCCGCGCCGCGCTCGAATCCGCCGAGGCCGCCCTGAGCCAGGCCAGGGATGAGCTGAGCAACACCGACATCGAGGCCCCCTTCTCCGGCCTGATCGACGACCACATGGTCGAGATCGGCGACTTCGTCAAAGAGGGCGACCCGATCCTGCGCCTGGTCGACCTCGACCCGATCATCATCGTCGCCCAGGTGACGGAACGGAACATGGGCCGACTGTCGATGGGGACGCGCGGCCGGGCCAAGCTGCTGACCGGGCAGGAGGTCGAGGGCGAGCTCCGCTTCATGGGCGCCATCGCGGATCCGACCACCCGCACTTTCCGGGTCGAGATGGAGGTCGAGAACCCCGGCGGCAGGATCCCGGACGGCGCCACGGCGGAACTGCGCATCCCGACGAAGAGCGCGCGGGCGCACCGGGTCTCGCCGGCCGTGCTCACCCTGTCGGACCGGGGCCTGATCGGGGTGAAGGCGCTGTCGACCGACAACCGGGTGGCGTTTCACCCGGTCGAGATCCTCGAGAACGGGCCGGAGGGCATGTGGCTGGGCGGCCTGCCTGAGGAGTTCACGCTGATCACCGTGGGACAGGAGTTCGTCACCGAGGGCCAGGAGGTCGAGCCGGTCGACGAGCGGAGCCTGCAGGGGGACTTGCAGGGCGGAGGCACCTCGTGAACGCGATCATCGACGCCGCCATCGCGCATTCGCGGACCGTCATCGCGAGCCTGGTGCTGGTGCTGATCGCCGGCACCTATGCCTACCTCACGGTGCCCAAGGAAGCCGAGCCGGACGTCAACATCCCGATCCTCTACGTCAACCTGCATCACGAGGGCATCTCGCCCGAGGACTCCGAACGGCTGCTGATCAAGCCGATCGAGAAGCAGCTGCGCGACATCGAGGGCGCCAAGGAGATGCGGTCCGTCGCCTTCCTCGGCGGCGGCAACGTGGTGCTCGAGTTCGAGGCCGGATTCGACCCCGACGTCGCCATGGCCGATGTCCGGGCCAAGGTCGACCTGGCCAAGTCCGAGCTGCCGGAGGACGCCGACGAGCCGACGGTCCACGAGATCAACCTGAGCCTCTTCCCGGTCCTCGTGGTCACGCTCTCGGGCGACGTGCCCGAGCGCACGCTGCTGCACCTCGCGCGCGACCTGCAGGACCGGATCGAGAGCATCTCCAGCGTGCTCAAGGCGCAGATCGGCGGCGACCGCGACGAGCTCATCGAGCTGGTGGTCGATCCCCTGGTGCTGGAGAGCTATAACCTCGACGCCCGCGACATCATCAGTTCCGTCTCGCGCTCGAACCGCCTGGTCGCGGCGGGCGCCCTGGACACCGGCCAGGGCCGTTTCGCGATCAAGCTGCCCGGCCTGTTCGAGAGCCCCGACGACATCCTCGACATGCCGGTCAAGGTGAGCGGCGACGCGGTCATCCGCTTCCGCGACATCGGCACGCTGCGGCGGACCTTCAAGGACCCGGAAGGCTACGCCCGGATCAACGGCCAGCCGGCGATCTCGCTCGAGGTCTCCAAGCGCACCGGCGAGAACATCATCGAGACCATCGCCCAGGTGCGCGGCCTGGTCGAGGTCGTCCGCCAGGCCTGGCCGAAGGAGGTGGTGGTCAGCTACAGCCAGGACCGCTCGTCAAACATCCGCCAGATGCTCAGCGACCTGCAGAACAACGTGCTGAGCGCTGTAGTGCTGGTCATGGTGGTCGTGGTCGCGGCGCTCGGCCTGCGCACAGGCGGCCTGGTCGGCGTCGCGATCCCCGGCTCCTTCCTGGCGGGCATCCTGGTGCTCGCCGCGGCCGGGCTGACCGTCAACATCGTGGTGCTGTTCAGCCTGATCCTGGCCGTCGGCATGCTGGTCGACGGCGCCATCGTGGTAACCGAGTACGCGGACCGCAAGATGAGCGAGGGCTTCGACCGCAAGCGGGCCTACGCCCTCGCGGCCAAGCGCATGGCCTGGCCGATCATCGCGGCGACGGCGACCACGCTGGCCGCCTTTCTGCCGCTGATCTTCTGGCCCGGCACGGTCGGCGAGTTCATGAAGTTCCTGCCGATCACCCTGGTCGCGACCCTGACAGCGTCGCTCGCCATGGCGCTGATCTTCGTCCCGACGCTCGGCTCGGTCCTGGGCCGGCCGGGCGGCGCCGCCAGCCCCGACACGGCCAAGGCGCTGGCAGCCGGTCAGGATCAGCCGGTCTCGTCGATTTCCGGCTTCACCGGGGGCTACCTCCGCGTCCTGGAGGCCGCGCTGCGGGTGCCCGGCCTGATCCTGCTGGCCGCGATCGGCTGCCTCGTCGCCATCGTCGTCTACTACGCCAGCCACGGCCGCGGCGTGGAGTTCTTTCCCGACGTCGAGCCAGACGGCGCCGCCCTCCAGGTCCACGCCCGCGGCAACATGTCGATCGACGAGCGGGACCAACTCCTGCGCCAGGTCGAGGACCGCATTCTCGACCTGCAGCGCGAGCGGGGCGAGTTCCATGCCATCTACGCCCGCAGCGTCGCCGCCTCCGGTCGGCAGGGCGGCGACGAGCCCGAGGACCTGATCGGCACGATCCAGGTCGAATTCACCGATTGGCAACTGCGGCGTCCGGCCGACGAGATCCTCGCCGAGGTGCGGGAGCGCAGCGGCGAGCTCGCCGGCATCGCCGTCGCGCCGCGCAAGGAGGAGGCCGGCCCGCCGGTCGGCAAGCCGGTGCAGATCGAGGTGGCGTCCGACGACCCCGAGCTGATCGGCGAGGCCGTGACCCGAATCCTGTCGGTGATGGAAGAGATGGGCGGCTTCGTCGACCTGGAGGACGGCCGCCAGATCCCGGGGATCGAGTGGGAGCTGACCGTCGACCGCCCCCAGGCCGCCAAGTTCGGCGCCGACATCACCCTGATCGGCAACTACGTCCGCATGATCACCAACGGCATGAAGCTGGGCGAGTATCGACCCGACGACGGCGACGACGAGATCGACATCGTGGTCCGGCTGCCACTGGTCTACCGCTCGATCGACCACCTGGACCAGATCCGAGTCCAGACTCCCGCCGGCATGGTGCCGATCTCGAACTTCGTCGAGCGGCGGGCCCAGCCCAAGGTCGGCATGCTGCACCGGGTCGACGGCAGCCGGGCCATGACGATCAAGGCCGACGTCGCTAACGGCATCCTGGTCGACGACCACGTGCAGGCGCTGCGTGCCAGGCTAGCCGAGATCCCGATCGACCCTCGGGTCCGCGTCAACTTCAAGGGCGAGGACGAAGAGCAGGAGGCCGCCAAGGCCTTCCTGGGCAAGGCCTTCGCCGTGGCGCTGTTCCTCATGGCGATCATCCTTGTCACCCAGTTCAACAGCTTCTACAGCGCCTTCCTCATACTCTCGGCGGTGATCATGTCGACCACCGGCGTCATGATCGGCCTGCTGGTCACCGACCAGCCCTTCGGCATCGTGATGTCGGGGATCGGCGTGATCGCGCTGGCCGGGATCGTGGTCAACAACAACATCGTGCTGATCGATACCTTCGACCGCCTGAAGCAGGTCACGCCGAGCGTGCGCGAGGCGATCCTGCGCACCGGCGCTCAGCGTCTGCGCCCGGTTCTCTTGACCACGATCACGACGATCCTAGGGCTCATGCCCATGGTCCTGGCGACCAACATCGATCTGATCGAGCGGACGGTGCAGACCGGCGCACCGTCGACCCAGTGGTGGCGCCAGCTCTCGACCGCCATCGTATTCGGCCTCGGCTTCGCGACCGTTCTGACCCTGGTGGTGACGCCCTCGGCGCTGATGTTCCGCGCCAACCTGGCCGACTTCGTGCGGCGGCGCTTCGGCCGCGGGACCCCGGCGCCGGACGCGGACGACAGCGTCGCGCCCGCCGAGCTCGGCCCCTATCCCAAGGCCGCGGAGTAGAGGCGCGGCATCGCCGCTCCCGGGTTGTCCGCCCGGCGTCCCGATTCAGGACGGACCCGCATCCTCTTCGACGGACTCGACAGAGACCCGGCGGCCATGCTTGCGCTCGAGCCGGCGATACTGCTGGAAGGCGTAGGGGATGCTGACCAGGTAGGCCACGGCACCGACCCCGATCGTGATCCAGGGCGTCGAGATCAGGAAGGCCGCCGCGGCGCCGACGCCGAGCAGGACAAAGACCACGTAGCGCGCCGGGATCTTCACCTGCTTCACGGCCAGCGTCGGCACCCTGCTGACCATCAGCGCCGAGATACCGACCATCACGGGACCGGTGATCAGCGGACTGGCGGCGACGCTGCTCTCGGTTTCCAGCCAGACCACCAGCGGGAGGAGCGCCAGGATGCCGCCCAGCGGCGCCGGCACGCCAACGAAGAAGTTCTTCGACCAGGCCGGCTCGGGGACGTCGGAATCGAGCGCCGTATTGAACCGCGCCAGACGCAGGGCGCAGCAGACCGCGAACAGCAGCGCCAGGGCCCAGCCGAAACCGCCGGCCACTTGCAAGCTCCAGAGATAAATCACGAAGGCCGGCGCGACCCCGAAGGAGACGAAGTCGGAGAGCGAGTCGAGCTCGGCGCCGAAGCGGCTCGAGGCGCCCAAGGCCCGGGCGATCCGGCCGTCGAGGCCGTCCAGGACGGCGGCGACGAGGATCGCGACCACCGCCTTCTCCCAGGCCCCCTGAAGCCCATAGCGCATCGCGGTCACGCCGGCGCACAGCGCCAGCAACGTCAGGATGTTGGGAATCAGTCGATTGATCGACTGGCCGCGCAGCCGTCTTTGTCGTGGTATCTGCATGCCCAGTTCCTCGGCTACCTCTCTTCCGCCTCGCGCTGCGGCTCCTTGGATGCGAGATCGGCCAGCACCGTCTCTCCGCCGACGGCCCTCTGACCGACGGCGACGAGCGGCGCCACGCCGGCGGGCAGGAAGAGATCGGTCCGGCTGCCGAAGCGGATCAGGCCGAAACGCTCGCCGGCCCTGACCGTCTGGTTGAGCTTGAGATCGCAGACGATTCGCCGCGCCACCAGCCCGGCAATCTGAACCACACCCATGCGCCGGCCGTCGGCCATGTCGATTACCACCGACTGGCGCTCGTTGTCTTCCGACGCCTTGTCGAGCGCGGCGTTCAGGAACTTGCCCGGGTGATACTCGAGCCGCGACACCGTGCCGGAGATCGGGATCCGGTTGATGTGAACATCGAAGACGTCGAGAAAGATGCTGATCCGGGTGAGCGGCTCCTCGCCCAGATCCATCTCGGCCGGTGGCTTGGCCGGGCCGACCCATTGGACACGCCCGTCGGCCGGCGCCAGGACCAGGCCGTCGCGAACCGGCACCATGCGCGGCGGGTCGCGGAAGAAGTAACAGCACCACGCGGTCGCAACCAGGCCGAGCCAGAACAGGGGCGCCCAGAGGAAGCCCAGGATCACGGTAGCGACGAAGAACGCAGCGACAAAGGGCCAGCCGGCCCTGTGAAGCGGCACCAGCATAGACGAAGCTCCAGGAAGGCGAGCCGATGACGGCGGCGCCAGCATAGCCTTCGGCAGAGCCTTGGCAAGGCCGACAGCCCCGATCGGATCGCTCGCGGCTACTATCGGCTGTCAAGCTTTACCGGAACTTAAGGCCGCTCCTGTAGCTAGAATCGGCTAAACCGTTGAAACGAGCACGATCAGCGAGGCTGAAGCGGACCATGGGCGCCAGCGACGAAGACTCGGGCAAGGTCGCGACGATCGCTCGCGGCGGTTGGATGGAAGCCGGCCTGCTGCTGTTCGACAGCAGCGGAAAGATCATCAAGCGCCGAGGCGACGGGCCGGTTCGATTCGCCTTCGAGTATCGCGACGCTCCCTACGATGTCGAGGTAGACATTGGCGCCGAGCCTGAGCTACGGCTGACCGGACGGTTCGGCGCCCTGCCCTTCACCGCCGAATGTCCCGAGGTCCGGCAGCTGGTCCTGAAGCTGGTCGAAGCCAGCCACAACATGAAGCGCGGCCGGCTTTCGGTGAACGCCAAGAAAGAGATCGAGTTGCAGGCAAGGGCCGTCCCGCCCAATGGCGGCTCGCCGGACGGGATCATGGCCGTCATCGTGGCCCTGCTGCTCGAAACGCAGCCCTGCGTCGCCTTGCTCAAGGATCTGCTCGCGGCCCGGCCGATCATGCCGCCGATCGACGAGGAAGCCGATCCCAGCGAGAATTTGCGCGCCGCGACCTGAACCGGATCATGGTTCGAGGGCACCGCGAAGCCTTTCCGTTAAAGCGTGATCCCCGCCAGGGTCAGTTGGACTGAGGCAAGGCGAAGACCTGACCGGGATAGATCAGGTCGGGGTCCCGGATCTGGTTGGCGTTGGCCTCGAAGATCAGGGTGTACTGCGTGCCTTCGCCGTAACGCCGCCGCGCGATGCGCCAGAGGCTGTTGCCCGGCTGAACGATGACGAAGTCGTCGTCCGCCAGATCGGTCAGCAGAGTCGAGCGCGAGAAGGGCGTCTCCACACGCGCCAGCACTCTGCCAGTTCCATCGACCTGGTCGACCCGTAGACGGTGCAGGCCCGACGCGACGGCGCCTTCGGGAATGAGACGCCAGCGCCCGTCGTCGCCGACGGGCGACTGCCCGACCAGCCGGTCGTCGAGATAGACCAGGACCAGGGCGCCGATCGGCCCGCGGCCGCTGATGATGACACGGCCCGTCTCGTCGTAGTCGATGGCGTTGAGCAGAAGATCCCGATCGCCGATGCCGTCACCACTCTGCAGCACCGTCGAGGCGCCGCCCGCGCGCGGCGTGAGAACCGCGAGCGCCTTGCCGGAGCCGTCCGACGGCGACAGCGACGGCGTTCCGGCGACCGCCTCGCCGCCGCCCTCGGGAACCACGACGACCACCACGTTGTCCGATTGCAGCGCCGCCGTCGCCTGCCCGCCCGGCGACGCCCTGAGCGTCAGTTCGTGGTTGCCCGGCGCCAGCGGCTTCTCGAGCAGCAGCACGAACTCGCCGGAACTGTTCGCCGTGGCCTCTCCGATCGGCGAGCCGCGGTCCAGGACGGTGACCGTGGCACCCGGCTCGGCGCGTCCGGCGATCACCGTCTCGCCGCTGGGCTCGACCCGGACGATATCGAAACTCGGCTTCGCCGCCTGGTCGTCCGCCTCGTCCGACGCCGACGCGGCGGGCTCGCCCGCCGGCTGACCCTGCGGCTCGGCGTCCGGCGCCTTCGGCACCACCGCGATCCCTGTGGTTGGCGCTCCCTGCGGCGTCGCGGACTTGTCGTCGCCGTCCCCGCCGCGCATGCTCAGGACGCCCACGACCACCCCGCCCACCAGGATCACACCGGCGATCGCAAGGAGAAGCTTTGAATTTTTCAAGGAACTCGACTCCGGTCGTGCCGCTGGATCACCCTAGTACGGGCACGCCTTCATCGCAATCATAGCACAACCGGGGGAGAACCGCCGCCATGGCTACGCTTGGAACGCTCTGTGTTTACTGCGGCTCCTCCGGTCAGGTCGACCCGCGCCACCTGGAAGCGGCGTCGGAACTCGGCCGCCGTGCGGCGGAGCGCGACGTCGGGATCGTCTTCGGCGGCGGCCGGGTCGGCCTGATGGGGCGGGTTGCCGACGGGGCGCTGGCCGCCGACGGACGGGTCGTCGGCATTATCCCGGAGCACCTGATGGAGCTCGAGGCCGGCCACCCGGGCGTGACCGAGCTCGAGGTCGTCGGCTCGATGCACCTCCGCAAGGCGCGCATGTGCCAGCTCTCAGACGCCTTCTGCATCCTTCCCGGCGGCCTGGGAACGCTGGACGAGACCTTCGAGATCATCACCTGGCGGCAGCTCCGGCTGCACGACAAGCCGATCGTGATCGTCAATGTCGACGACTTCTGGCGACCGCTCCTGGACCTCATTGGACACCAGACCGACCAGGGCTACCTCAGCTACAACAACGAAACCCTGTTCAAGGTCGTAAGCGAGGTCGACGAGGTCTTCGAAGCCGTGGAGGCCGCGCCGGAGCCGCGCTACCCGCTGGACGCCTCGCTGCTCTGAAGCTCGGTCGCCCACGTCTTGCACTGCGGGCGCAGACTGCTATCTTCGTGCCGCGCCACGGCGCCATTTCCTGCGTGACGGTCTCCCAAGAACCCGGAGCTTTCCATGGCCAAGATCAAGGTCAAAACACCCCTCGTCGAACTCGACGGCGACGAGATGACGCGCATCATCTGGGCCATGATCAAGAACAAGCTGATCCTGCCCTACCTGGATGTCGAGCTCGACTACTTCGATCTTTCGGTCCAGAAACGTGACGAGACCGACGACCAGATCACGATCGACGCGGCCGAGGCGATCAAGCGGCGCGGCGTCGGGGTCAAGTGCGCGACGATCACGCCGGACGAGGCCCGGGTCGAGGAGTTCGACCTGAAGAAGATGTGGCGCTCGCCCAACGGAACGATCCGGAACATCCTGGGCGGGACCGTGTTCCGCCAACCGATCATCATGCAGAACGTGCCGCGCCTGGTGCCCGGCTGGACCGAACCCATCGTGATCGGCCGTCATGCCTTCGGCGATCAGTACCGGGCGACCGACTTCCTGGTGCCGGGCGCCGGCAAGCTGACCATGACCTTCACGCCGGCCGGTGGCGGCGAGCCGCAGACCTACGATGTATTCGACTTCCCCGAGAGCGGCATCGCGCTCGGCATGTACAATCTCGACGAGTCGATCCGGGGCTTCGCGCGGGCCTGCTTCAACTATGGCCTCAGTCTGGGCTGGCCGGTCTACCTCTCGACCAAGAACACGATCCTCAAGGCCTACGACGGCCGATTCAAGGATCTGTTCCAGGAGGTCTTCGACCGGGAGTTCAAGGACAAGTTCGCCGGCAAGAACATTTCCTACGAGCACCGCCTGATCGACGACATGGTGGCGGCGGCCCTGAAGTGGTCCGGCGGCTTTGTCTGGGCCTGCAAGAACTACGACGGCGACGTGCAGTCCGACACGGTGGCCCAGGGCTTCGGCTCGCTCGGCCTCATGACCTCGGTCCTGATGACGCCCGACGGCCAGACCATCGAGGCGGAAGCGGCGCACGGCACGGTGACCCGGCACTACCGCATGCACCAGGAGGGCAAGGCCACCTCGACCAATCCCATCGCGTCGATCTTCGCCTGGACCCGCGGCCTCAGCTACCGCGGCGAATTCGACGGCACGCCCGACGTGACGGACTTCGCCAAGACCCTGGAGCAAGTCTGCATCGACACGGTCGAGTCGGGCGACATGACCAAGGACCTGGCGCTCCTGATCGCGCCCGACCAGAAGTGGCTGACCACCGGCCAGTTCATGGACAAGCTCGACGAGAACCTCAAGAAAGCCATGGCGTGACGGCCTCGCGCCGCACAGCCCCGACCATTGAACCCTGAGCGGAACGGAGAGGGAATGCGACCCATGCGACTGCTCAAATCACTCCTCTTGACGATAGGCCTGATCATGACAGCTTCCGCCGCCCAGGCGCAGACCGACCCCGAGAACACCCTCATCATGGAGATCGTCCACGGCAAGGTGGTGATCGAGATGCTGCCCCAAGTGGCGCCCAAGCACGTCGACAGGATCCGCGCACTGGTGCGCGAGGGCTTCTACGATGGCGTGGTGTTCCACCGTGTGATGGAGGGCTTCATGGCCCAGACCGGCGACCCGACCGGCACCGGCCGCGGCGGCTCGGGCCAGAACATCGACGCCGAGTTCAGCACCGAGCCCTTCATCCGGGGCACGGTCGGCATGGCCCGCGCCCAGAGCCCGAACAGCGCCGACAGCCAGTTCTTCATCTGCTTCGACGACGCCTCCTTCCTGAACGGCAAGTACACCGTCTGGGCCCGCGTGGTCGAGGGGATGGAAGCGGTCGACCAGATCAAGAAGGCGCCGGCCGGCCGGCAGAGCGGCATGGTCGACGACCCCGACAAGATCATCAGCCTGAAGGTCGCCGCCGACGTCCAATAGGGCCGTCCGGGAAGCCAACGGCCCTCACCCCTCTCCCACAGGGAGAGGGGTGAGGGCTGTTTGATTATTGCTTTCCCTGCCCCACCGTCTCGGCGTGGTGGCAGGCGACGGCGCGGCCCTGGAACTCTCTCAGCGCCGGCCGCTCTCTCGCGCAGAGCTCCGTCGCGTAAGCGCAGCGCTTGTGGAAAGCGCAGCCCGAGGGCGGGTCGATCGGCGAGGGCAGCTCGCCCTTCAGCCGGATGCGTTCGTGCCGGTGGCGCGGGTCGACCGCCGGCGTCGAGGCCAGAAGCGCCCGGGTGTAGGGATGGGCCGGACTCTCGAAGATCGCGTCGCGGCCGCCCTGCTCGACCGGCCGGCCGAGATACATGACCATGAGCTCGTCGGCGATGTGGCGCACCACCGAGAGGTCGTGGGAGATGAAGAGGTAAGCCAGGTTGAACTCCTCCTGGATGTCCATCAGGAGGTTCAGGACCTGGGCCTGGATAGAGACATCGAGCGCCGAGACCGGCTCGTCGGCGACCAGCACCCGGGGTTGCAGCATGAGCGCGCGGGCGACCGCGATGCGTTGGCGCTGACCGCCAGAGAACATGTGGGGATAGCGCCCGTAGTGCTCAGGCCGCAGGCCCACCTTGGCCATCATGGCCTCGCCCCGCTCGCGCCGTTCAGCGGCGCTCATCCTGGTGTTGATGACCAGCGGTTCCTCGATGATGGTGCCGACCTTCTTGCGCGGGTTGAGCGAGCCGTAGGGGTCCTGGAAGATGATCTGGACCTCCTGGCGCAGCTTCTTAAGGCTCTCCTCGCTGGCGTCTGCCACGTCGGCGTTGTCGATCAGCAACTGCCCCTCGGTCGGCTTCTCGATCAGGGTCACGACCCGGGCCAGGGTCGACTTACCGCAACCGGATTCGCCCACAACCGCGAGAGTCTTTCCCGGCGACAGCGCGAAGCTGGCACCGGCCAGGGCCTTGACCGTCGCGCGACCGCCGAAAAAGCCGCCCTTGACCTCGTAGTGGCGGGCCAGGTCATTCGCCACGAGGATCGCCGGCGCGTTCACGGGCCGGCGTCCATCGCCGCCTCGGGGGCGCGCTCGAGCGGGAAGAAACAGCGCACGAGGCCGTCGCCGTCGGCCTCCAGGGTCGGCCGCTCCTGGATGCAGCGGTCCTGGGCAAAACGGCAGCGCGGGTGGAACTGGCAGCCCGCCGGCTTGTCACCGGCGCCGGGCACCACGCCCGGAATGGTCGGCAGGCGCCGCCGCCCCAGGCTGCGCTCCGGCAGCGCGTCCAACAGGGCGCCGGTATAGGGGTGGCGCGGCCGCTCGAACAGTGTCTCGACCCGGCGCGCCTCGACCTGCTGTCCGGCGTACATCACGTTGACCCGCTGCGCCGTCTCGGCGACCACGCCCATGTCGTGGGTGATCAACACCAAGGCCATATGGTGCTCGCGCTGCAGACTCAAGAGCAGGTCGAGGATCTGCGCCTGGATCGTGACGTCGAGCGCGGTGGTCGGTTCGTCGGCGATCAGGAGACGCGGATTGCAGGCGATCGACATGGCGATCATGACCCGCTGATTCATGCCGCCGGAAAGCTGGTGCGGAAAGGCGCCGAGGCGGCTCTCGGGCGAGGGAATGCCGACCTGCTCGAGCAACTCGGTCGCGCGGCGCCTGCGCTCGGCCCGGGTGCCGCCTTGGTGGACCTTGATCTGCTCCATGATCTGGAAACCGACCGTGAAGCAGGGGTTCAGGCTGGTCATGGGCTCCTGGAAGATCATGGCAATGTCCTTGCCGGTGATCTTGCGCCGCGCGGCGGCATCGAGGCCGAGCAGGTTGCGGCCGTCGAACTCCAGCCGGTCCGCCGTCACCCGGGCGGTCCAGGGCAGGAGGCCCATCAGTGCCAGCATGGTCACGCTCTTGCCCGAGCCGGATTCCCCGACCACGCCGAGCAGTTCGCCCTCGTCCAGGCTGATGTCGACGCCGTCGACCGCGCGGAAGGCGCCGCGCACGGTAGCGAACTCGACCGAAAGGTTGCGGATCTCCAGGAGCGCCATCCGCTTCTAGCTCCGCTTCAGCTTGGGGTCGAGGGCGTCGCGCAGCCCGTCGCCCATGACGTTGAAGGCGAGCACCGTGATCAGGATCGCCAGGCCCGGGAAGGTTACGACCCACCAGGCGCGCAGGATGAAGTCGCGCGCGTCGGCAAGCATGGTGCCCCACTCCGGTGTCGGCGGCTGGGCGCCGAGGCCGAGGAAGCCGAGCGCCGCCGCGTCGAGGATCGCCGTCGAGAACCCGAGCGTCGCCTGGACGATCAGAGGGGCCATGCAGTTGGGCAGCACGACGATGAACATCAGGCGGAACAGGCCGGCACCGGCGACCCGGCTGGCGGTCACGTAGTCCTTGGACAGCTCCGTGACCGCGGAGGCGCGGGTCAGGCGCACGAAGTGGGGCATGTAGACCACGGCCACGGCGATCATGGCGTTCTCCAGCCCGGGGCCGAGGATCGCGACGATGACCAGGGCCAGCAGCAGGCTGGGGTTGGCCAGGATCACGTCCATGATCCGCATGATCAGGGTATCGACCGCGCCGCCGGCGAAGGCGGCGACGAGGCCGAGCAGGATGCCCACAGAGAGCGACAGGGTGACGACGATGCAGCCGATCAGCAGCGAGAAGCGGGCGCCGTGCATGATGCGCGACAGCATGTCGCGGCCGGTCGCGTCGGTGCCCAGCGGGAAGGTCCAGTTGCCGCCTTCCTGCCAGGCCGGCGGCAACAGCAGGAAATCGCGGTACTGCTCGTTGGGCAGGTGCGGCGCGAGGACGTCGGCCAAGAGCGCGGTGAGGATCACCCCGATGATCACGAAGAGCGCGACGACCGCGCCGCGGTTCTCGCTGAAGTAATGCCAGAACTCGCGCAGCAGCTGCACGGTTGCGTTCTCCGCTCCGGTCCGTTCGAGGTCTTCCGCCGCCTGGGCCATCACTGCCTCCGGTACCGTATGCGGGGATTGATCAGGCCGTAGAGCAGGTCGACCAGCATGTTCACGATCATGACGATCCCGGCGATCATCAGGAGGCCGCCCTGGACCGAGGGGTAGTCGCGGCGGCTGATCGAATCGACCATCCACTTTCCCACCCCCGGCCAGGCGAAGATCGTCTCGGTCAGGATCGCCCCGGCCAGCAGCACGCCGACCTGCAGGCCGATCACCGTGACCAC
>JAAUYK010108996.1_pt1 | contig 16717 bp, 11 predicted proteins | sample 7278021 | NCBI WGS metagenome assembly JAAUYK01 (sample SAMN14350223, study PRJNA611818) | marine sediment metagenome | isolation source: surface marine sediment (1.8m) | place: French Polynesia: Moorea | collected 2018-08
AAAAGCAGTGGGGAAACTTCAAAACAAAAGTGTTGTCGTCAGCGGCAACAGCGGCGACAGAGTAGTGACAGAGATTTTTCCCTAATAGAGGGGAATTAGGGAGATTTTACCATTGTCAAGTTAACCCGGCATAATATTAGTGCTTGAGGTCAGGAAGCCCCAGACAAAGCGTAGCGGCGTGTGGGGTACTTCACCCCCTGAAGCTCACCTCTTGTGCTCTTGGAGATTGCCATGCAGGGGTTTTGCAGATATCAGCTGGGAGGCGGAAGCTAAAGATAGATCCAACACTGGGTCGACTTTCGACAGTGAGCTGACCACCGAGCATTTTGCAGAAGCTTTGGCTGATGGTCAACCCCAGACCGGTGCCACCGTACTTGCGGGTAGTACTATCATCCGCTTGAATAAAAGGCTGAAACACCTTTTTAATCTGCTCTGGAGTCATACCGATACCGGTGTCGGCTACAGAGAATATCACCCCATCTGAGGATTGGGGGTGGGGGGAGGTATTAGGAGTTGGGGAAATTTCGGGTGTCGAATCTGGAATGATTAGGGATTGGGAATTCGGGATTGAGAATTCTGCTGCCACTCCGTTCTTTCCATCTCTTTGCTCTGTCTGGAAATTCTTACTCCCCACGCGAGCAACAGTAAGCGTGATAACACCTCTTTCGGTAAACTTAGCAGCATTGCTGAGAAGATTTAATAGCACCTGCTTTACCCTTTTGCGGTCACTCACCATTGTGCCAAGAGAGCTGGAGACTTTGATCTCCAGAGTATTTCTATTTTTCTGCACCAGTGGTTGGACAATGCTGCGGACTTCAAGTATCAGTGTCGAGAGATCGAAGCTTTCCGGGTAAATGCCCATCCTGCCTGCTTCAATCTTGGAGATGTCGAGGATATCCTCGATCAGGGCAAGCAGGTGTAGGCCGGAGTCTCGAATCTGCTCTAAGTCAGTGACAAAATCCCCATAGCCATATTCCTCGGCATCCACCCGGAGCAGCTCACTCAAGCCGAGGATCCCGTTCAAAGGTGTCCGCAGCTCATGGCTCATACTAGCTAGAAACGCGCTCTTAGAACGGTTGGCAGCTTCAGCAGCTTCTTTAGCATGTTGCAATTCTGCCTGTGCCAACTTGCTCTCAGTGATGTCGCGGACGATCGCCAGGACTTCATTTTCACCGCTGACCACAATTCGCGCTTCAAAATGGAGCCGCTTGCGGTCAATGAACCACTCATACTCAAAAATTTGTAAATCTCCAGTTTGCAGCGCTTGGGTCGCGTAGTGGACAAATAGCTGATTTACCTCTTTCGGTAAGACATCATAAACCGTTTTACCCATCAATTCACCAGAGGGTCCTGGCAGGTTGCCGACCTTTGCCGCTTTACAGTCCAAAAAAGCGCCATCTTGACTAAATCGAAAGATTAAGTCCGGGATAGCGTTAAACAGTGCTCGATTTTTTGCTTCACTTTGGCGTAGAGCCTCGGCACGGTTCTCTAGACTTTCGATCAATCTTCGCAGTTGGGAGGTCATGCGGTTGAAAGAATCGGCCAGAACTGCGAGTTCGTCATTACTGCGAATGGCAATCTTTTGGCTCAGGTCACCAGCAGCCAAGCGCTGCGTCGCTGCCGTCATCTGCTGCAATGGTTCTGTGATTGAGCGACCCAGCAGCAATGCTAGCAAAGTACCGATGCTGGCAGCTGTCAGTGCCACAACAAAACCTTGATTGCGTACTGCAGCCATCTTTTCTTTCAGGGGCGCCGTGGATAGCCCCACACTAACTGCCCCCAGACGCTGACTCCCAACTATTACTGCTTTGCCTGCCAGCAACTGGTTAGGCTGCCACTTAAAAACCGTCTTGTCACTCTGCATCAGCTCCTCTCCAAAGGGGTCTGGCTTAGTGCTATAGACCAAAACAGAGTTGCTATAGGCATCAGCGATCGCCCGTCCCTCTTTTCCATAAACGCGACCAGCGACCAATACCCGATCCGCGCCTAGCTGGGTCATAATATCTTCGAGAAAGTCAGCATCTAAAAGGTAGAGGGCATCAGCTGTGGTTACCGCCAAGGCATCGAGCAAGATTTCAGCCTGCTGTTCGAGTTCTTTGCGAAAAGTCTGTTGCTCGCGGCGAAGAGATAGCCAACTGACGCTCGTCACAGTCGCCATGACCAAGCTGGTCATTGCCAGTGTCAGTTTAGTGGCTAGTGAGTATTTTCGACGGTCGAATATGCTCATCCAACTTACCTGTTCTGAACCAGTTCGTACAATTCTCGCATCCTGGGTATATCCGTTCCAGCCGGAAAATCATCAAACTTGGCTGTCGCTTCAAACGCTTCGAGTACCTTTCTTCCCTCGGCTGTCTCATCCATGCCCACGAGTAGGGCGGAGATCGCTTCCACCAGCTCAGGCTCCATGTTTGATCTGACCATCACTAAGTGACGGGCTACCTTCTCAGTTTCTGCCAAGATGGTCATCTCCGCGCGGCTTGTCTCTGGGATCTCCATGAAAGTGCCGATGTCAACGGCACCAGCAGCTGCCTTGCCGCTGATCACCCATTGAATGGTATTTTCATCATCATCACTGAAAACGTACCCCACCTCGTCTGCTGCCACCTCCGCACTTGTCGCGCTCTTCTGTGCCAGATTCAGACCTGCTTCGAGTAAATATACCAGAGGTAAAAGATAACCTGAGGTAGAACCAGACTCATCAAAGGCGAGCATCTCACCCTTGAGATCGCCCAGGGAAGTGATCCCGCGATTGACCATGGTGAAGATCACCCCGTAGTACTCAGCTTTGCCGCCTTTCCAGCGGCGCAGAATTGGTTGGGCTCCGGACTGGTCACTGACAATAGTAGCTGGGTAGGGGCTGTCAAAGTAGATGTCCACTTCACCGGCTTTGAGCCAATTGACTATTGTTTTTAAGTCTGTGGCAACTTTTACCTCGCCAACGCCGATGCCAAACTGCTTCAAATTGGCAGCCAGGTAATCAGCCATGGGCTGGTAGCGCTTGATCTTCTTGGCCGGATTATTAGAAACATCAGCTATGACTATCACTTCAGTGGCTGAGAAGGTTGCCGGTGGTTCTGAATTCGATGTTTGTGCCGGTTGTAAGTTACAGCTTACCAAGGCGGCGAGTACACCAACAATTGTGGATTTTCCTAACAGTTTGACCAACATTTTATCTGGTTGTTTAATTGAGAAGCAATCATACATTTAAGTTGCACATTCCCAGTATAGGAAAAAACCTTCAATTTTCTGTATCAATTCCGAATCCTAGCGAAAATGGATATTTTTGTTACTTTCCCAGGGAGCGAGGGAACTATATAACTGTAGCTCTCCAATTTGTCAATTAACTAGGAAGCGAAACTGAGGATATCTCTTCTGAGGACAGCTCCCCTGATCGCAGCCAGCTAGGAAAACAGAGTCAAATGTTGCCCAAGTTTTTTAGAAAAGTCGCATTACTTGGTATCCTAACCACCTTGGTGAGCTGTAACTCCCAAGTGGCATCAACATCGACCCCAGAACTTCAGCCTACTCCTAAAGCGACAAAAGCGATCGTCTTAGGGGACATTTCTAGCAATCCACAAAAGAAAATCAGGCGCTTTCAACTTCTGGCTGATTACCTGGCTGCTAACTTGAGCCAGTTTGATATTGGCACAGGCAAAGTAAAAATTGCCCCGGATATGGAAACAATGATCCAATGGTTCAAATCCGGTGAGGTGGACATCTACTTTGACAGTCCCTACCCCGCCATGATCGTGGGCGATGCATCTGGCGCTCAACCGCTCCTGCGCCGCTGGAAGCGCGGTGATGCTGAGTACCACACAGTTATCTTCTCAATGACCGATCGCGGGTTTACTTCTCTGTCTGACCTAAAAGGAAAAATAATTGCTTTTGACGATAATCGTTCTACCACGGGCTATATGTTACCCTTGGTTGCTCTGCTCGATGCCGGACTGAATCCGATAGAGAAGGAATCAGCCACTGCTGGGGTGGGAGCAGATGATCTGGGGTATGTCTTTAGTAATGATGATGAAAATACAATTGAATGGCTGATTAGCGGCAAGGTAGCTGCTGGTGCCACCGACATCCAGACTTTCCTCAAGGTTCCGGAGGAAATCCGCGAGAAGATCACTATTTTGGCAGAAACCGAGAAAGTCACTCGGAATGTGGTGATGGTCAGGTCAGACATGGAGCCTGAGCTAGTGGAGGCGATTGAGGCGCTGCTGCTGACCATGGACGAGACACCCGAAGGACAGGCTGCTCTGAAAAAGTTTACTCAGACAGCTAAGTTTGATAAGTTTCCCACGGAACAGACCTTGAACAGAATGCGAGAGCTGTACCAACAAGTTCAAAGTCGATGAGTTGGAGAGACAGATTTAGCCGGAGAAGAGAGTCGCTAGCTGCCAAACTAGCGCTGTTCATGATGGCTTTAGTGATCGTCGCTGTAGCTAGCATTACCTGGCTATCCCTTCGCCGCGAGCAACAGCATTTTCGCCAAGAACTCGAGCAGCAGGCTGAAACTTTGTTGAATACTCTGATAGTAGTGACGGCTAATGCGCTCTACTTTGGAGATATTGAATTCATGGAAGAGGTTATCGATCAGCTAAGTGAGAATCAGGTATTAGTCGCTGGTCGTATTTACCAAAAAGATGGACGGGTCATCGCTGATGCCTATGCCTCAGAGGCGGAGATATATAGCCTCCAAGCCGATCCTTTGGGAACAGAGTTGCTCCAAAGTGAGACAACAGTTTTTCACTGGCACTCCGATCGGCTCCTGGCTGGAAAGCCAATAATTTTGGGGAATGAGCGTCTAGGGGCAATCAGTGTGGGGCTGTCTACGATGCCCCTAGAGCAAAAAATGACTGCTGTGCGCGCTCAGGGTTTTTATCTGGCTCTGGCAGCTGGGCTCGTCGGCACTTTCATAGTACTCTTGTTCAGTCGCTCAATTACCGAACCCTTAAAACAGATGACAGCAGCGACGCAGCGCCTTGCGGGTGGCGACCTGACTCAGAAGATTGCCGTTCGCAGTAACGATGAACTGGCAGTGTTAGCTAATGCCTTCAACAGCATGACCGCCCAACTCCGAGAACTGATCGAGAGTCTGGAGGATCGTGCTGAAGCCCTGCGTCGAAGCGAAGCGATCGCCTCAGAAAAAGCTTGGCAACTGGAAAAAACCTTGGGCGAACTGCAACAGGCAAAAGAAGCTGCAGATGCCGCCAACCGCGCCAAAAGCCAATTCCTGGCCAATATGAGCCACGAACTGCGAACGCCGCTAAACGCTGTCCTCGGCTTTACCCAACTGCTGCTCAGAGGGCGATCGCTCGACACTGAGCAGGAGCAACACCTAGGAATCATCAATCGCAGTGGGGAACATTTGCTGGACTTGATCAATGACGTTCTGGAAATGTCCAAAATCGAGGCGGGGCGGACGACGCTCAATGAAACTAGCTTTGATCTGTACAGCCTGCTCGACCATCTGCAAGAGATGTTGCAAATGCGAGCTGAAGCCAAAGGCTTACAGCTAATCTTTGACCGGAATCCAGATATTCCCCAATATGTAAAAACCGACCAGAAGAAATTGCGCCAAGTTTTAATTAACCTCCTGGGCAACGCGATCAAATTTACGCAAGAAGGCAATGTTACGCTGCGCGTGAGAAGAGAGCAGGGGAGCAGGGGAGCAGGGGAGCAGAGGAAGCAGGGGAGACGGGGAGACGGGGAGACGGGGGGACAAGGGGAAAAACAAACAACAAACAACAAACAACAAACAACAATTCACTTTGAAATCTCTGACACTGGTCCTGGCATTGCACCAGAGGAACTTGACATCTTGTTTGATGCCTTTTTGCAAACCGAAACAGGTCGAAACTCTCAGGAAGGAACTGGTTTGGGATTACCAATTAGCCGACAATTCGTGCAGTTGATGGGAGGGGAGATCGCTGTCAGCAGTACTCTAGGTAGAGGCACGATTTTTCAGTTTGATGTCCAGATTAGCCTCGCTGAAGCGGTGGCAGACAAAGACAGCAAGCCAAACCGACGGGTAATTGGGCTGGCACCTGACCAGCCGAGGTATCGCATTCTGGTGGTGGATGATAGATGGGAGAATCGCTATTTGCTGGTCAAGTTACTGACATCCCTGGGCTTCCAGGTGCGCGAAGCTGCCAATGGTCGAGAAGGGGTAGCCCTGTGGGAGAGTTGGTCCCCGCACCTAATTTTGATGGATATGCGGATGTCGGTGATGAATGGATATGAAGCTACCAAACAGATCAAAGCGCATCTAAAGGGTCAAGGAACCGTGATTATTGCCCTGACTGCCAGCGCCCTTGAAGAGGAGCGAACCGTTGTCTTATCAACTGGCTGCGACGATTTTTTGCGCAAGCCTTTCCGGGAGGAGGTACTCTTGGAAAAGATAGCCGAACATCTACAGTTGCGCTATGTCTACGAAGACCAAGCCCAACCCTCCTCACTCCAGTCAGATGCTCCTGGCTCGGAGCTGACGCGGTCGGCTCTTGCAGTAATGCCGACTGAGTGGCTAACCCAGCTCCACCATTTCGCCGCCGCAGCCGACACTGAGGAAATTTTCAGGCTGCTCGAGCAAATCCCTGAAGAACACGCCCCCCTTACTCAGGCGATCGCTAATTTAGTTAATAATTTTAGCTTTGAGCAAATAGAAGAAGCTTTATCTTGGCTTGATAAATAAGCGCTAAAGTTCATATTTTTGCTAAAAATTAGGATATTTTTTGAAATTATAGTAAAGATTAATCTCCGTATAATCTACGCTGACAGGAGATAGAAATCTCGGTTTAAATATTAATAGAACAATCGAATACTCTACACGCAGATGGAATAATTTATTAATAAAAAAAATCATTCAGCCCGAGCAGATTCCAGTTGCCAGTTGGAGAAGATTTTTAAAAAGCTCCCAATTTTATGAATAGTCAGACAGCCGTTCCCCCCAAAGGAAATATTTTAATTGTTGATGATAAACAGGCTAACCTGCGCCTTTTATCTGAGGCACTGAATGAGCAGGGGTATAAAGTCCGATGCGTGATTAACGGTAAGAGGTGCCTCAAGGCAGTGCGTACTATCCCGCCCGATCTCATTTTGCTCGACATAATGATGCCGGATATGGATGGCTATGAAGTCTGTCAAAAACTCAAAGCTGATCGAGAAATCCGGGAGATTCCAGTGATTTTCTTGAGCGCTCTCGATGAAGTAATCGATAAAGTAAGAGCCTTTGAAGTTGGGGGAGTGGACTACATCACCAAGCCGTTTCAGTTGGAAGAAGTTTTAGTCCGGGTAGAGAATCAACTGGCTCTCCAGTCGGCAAGGGCAGAAATTCGCCGACTGAACGCAGAACTCGAACAAAGGGTCTGCCAACGCACGGCACAACTGCAAGGACGCACAGAACAACTGGAAACTGCGAATCGAGCCCTAGAAAGAGAAATTAACGATCACAGGCGAACCCAGGAGCAACTGCGGCACATGGCGTTGCATGATGGACTTACGAGTCTACCCAATCGAGTCTTGTTCACTAACCGCCTGGAGCAGGCAATCAACCGCACCAAAAGGCGGCCAAATTATTTGTTTGCCTTGCTGTTTCTAGACTGCGATCGCTTCAAGGTAGTCAACGATTCTCTCGGTCACCTAGTTGGAGACCAACTTCTGATTGCAGTTGCTCGGCGATTGGAGTCATGCTTGCGCCCAGTCGATACCATTGCTCGCTTGGGGGGAGATGAGTTCGCGATTCTCCTGGAGGAACTCGAAGATCTCAACGATGCCGCCAGTGTAGCCGAACGACTCAATCAGGAACTGGCATTACCTTTCTGCATTGACAAACGGGAAATATTCATCAATGCCAGCATTGGCATTGTCCTGGGGACAAAAGATTATCAGCAACCAGAGGCACTGCTGCGCGATGCCGACACGGCAATGTATCGTGCTAAGGAGCTAGGCAAAGCCCGCTATCAAGTGTTCGATCGAGGTATGCACGATTGCGCCCAGAAAATCTTGCAGTTGGAGACTGACCTACAACTGGCTATGGCTCGGAAGGAGTTTACTGTTCACTACCAACCGATTGTCTCCCTAGCCACTGGCAAAATTATCGAGTTCGAGGCTCTACTGCGCTGGCATCACCCAAAACGAGGCTTGATTTCTCCGGCTGAGTTTATTCCGTTAGCAGAAGAAAGCGGGTTAATTATTCCGATTGGAATGTGGGTCTTGCGTGAAGCTTGTCGCCAGGCAAGCGCTTGGCACAATCAAGATCGAAGTCTAACTCAATTGCCTTTAAAGATCGGTGTCAATCTTTCTGTGAAGCAGTTTTCGCAACCGGATTTAATCGAGCAGCTAGACCAAATTCTCGCCGAAACTCAACTCGATGGTCGGAGTTTAACCCTGGAGATTACCGAAAGCGCGATCATGGATAATGGTGAAGTGGCAACTAAGCTCCTCCAAAAACTCAGAGCCCGTCGGATTCAGTTGAGCATCGATGATTTTGGCACTGGCTATTCCTCCTTAAGTTACTTGCACCGATTTCCGGTCGATACGTTAAAGATTGACCGCTCCTTCATCAGCCGAATCTGCGAGAATGGCAAAAATCAAGAGGTTGTCCGGGCGATCGTCACATTAGCTCACCATCTAGGCATGACTGTGATAGCGGAGGGAGTAGAAACGGCACAGCAGTTTGACCTGCTCAGAAAGATGGGATGTGAACTTGGTCAAGGATACTTTTTCTCCAAACCGTTGGAGCAAGAATCAGCGGGGGCAATTTTAGAGCAGTTCTCGGTTGAGTGGAATACATCTGTAAATGGGGAACTGGAAACTGGGAAATTCCCACTCCCCGTAGCGGCGGCATAGAAAAAAGGAACTATTGACCGTTCATGGTACATGAAATTTTAACAATATAGATGACAGGTGATGATGCAATATCAGAATCATCTGAAAGCGAATGAACAGTTATAGGTGTTACGATTCAGAGTCCTTATATCATGTCGGGTTGAACAACCATAATATAAACTATCCGTTCTTCTCGGTTTCAGATCGGTTTTATTATGAGCAATTATCCCGACATGATATCAGCCGCTACCAATGCCAAGGCGTAATCGCTTAACTCGCCCATCTTGTCACCCTTTTGGGGTATATAGTGCTACGCTTTAATGTTAGGACACTTAGAAAGCTTGAAACGAAGTCATAGCTTAATTGTGCATTCTTAATTGCGCGTAGCGCTATATTCGCCAACAAAGTCAAACTTGCCGCAAATTATTCCTACCTACCCAAGTTTTTTAGGTAGCGATCGCTGTTTCCGGAGGCTTCCTTCTCCCAAGCATCACCAAAAGTGAGCAAGACCGATTAACTGAGACGATGACCGCAACTGGAACAGAATCGATCTTCCGGCTTAATAGGCGCACCGCATTGGCTACAAAAGCGTCGAGTTTCTGTTGATGCGGAGGAGGATGCTTGCGATCCCATCCGCATCTCCATGTTGCCCATCCGCATTTCCATGGGATTCATGTTCATCTGCATGTCTCCCATCTTCATCGGTCTCATCGGTTCCATCGGCTTCATCGGTTCCATCGGCTGCATCGGAGGCATGGAGGATACAGGCATACTAGAAACTTGCTGCACTTGCATCTGTTGGGATCCACCGAGGGAAGGTGAGCTACCCATCACGCTCATGCTACTTCCCTGAATTTGGATAAAGTATTCGCCCTGTGCCGTTTGAATCTTCAATACAGCACCGTTGGGAGTTTGGAAAATTTCCGGCAGTGAAGTCCAGCTTCCAGTTGTAAAACTGCTACTCGATTGTTGCTGCTGTCCTGGACTGCCACTGGCAATTATGACGATAGTCTGCGCTCCCTGATTGTTGAGGTATACTCTTTGACCTGTGCCCAGTTCGCATACATAAGCCATAAATAGCGCCTCTTGTTAAAAAGTCTTCTACTCTTAGTGTAGTGTGAGGTTCACTAAGACTTGAGCTTCTTAACAATTGTATTATCCCCAAACATGCTTATAGAAGAGTACGAGACTGAACATTGGCAAACTTGAGTAGTGACTAGTACAGCGCGGCGGAAATAACCCACCAGTTAACAAGCGGCAAAGTCCTTATGATCAAATACTTTTGACTTTTGACTTTTGACTTTTGACTTCCGCGTAGCGGCACTAGGGGCGATCGCCCCTACAATGACTCTACAATTACCGCACATCGTACCCAAACAAATTCGGGTCAACTTCGGTTAAATCAATATCCCCTAAACCATACTCCGCCCAACGCCTGTCTACCATCGCCGCTACATCAGGATCGGACTCTAAGGCTTCACCCCATTCATGATCGGTTTCCGGCGGTATTTTAGTAGTGGCATCTATTCCCATTCTTCCACCTAAACCAATCTTTTGACTGGCAAAATCTAAACTATCAAAAGGCGTTTCTGGCAGAATAAAGACATCCCGCGAGGGGTCAACTTTGGAACTAATCGCCCAGACTACCTGACGGGGATCGCGGATATTAATCGACTTATCTACCACAATCACAAACTTAGTGTAAGTAAACTGAGGTAAGGCACTCCAAAATGCTAATGCTGCCCGTCGCGCTTGTCCTGGATATGCCTTATCAATGGAGATAATTGCTGCTTTGTAACTTAGCGCTTCCATCGGCAGAAAAAAGTCCACAATTTCTGAGACTTGTTGCCGCAGAATCGGGGTATAGATACGATTAAGCGCGATCGCGATCATCGCTTCTTCTTTCGGCGGACGACCGCTAAAGGTAGTCAGATAAATCGGGTCTTGGCGATGTGTCATGCAGTGGAAGCGAATCAGGGGTGAATCTTCTACCCCGCCGTAATAACCCATGTGATCGCCAAAGGGACCATCCGGCAATACTTCCCCTGGGGTGATTGTCCCTTCTAAGACAAATTCCGAGTCCGCTGGCACTTCTAAATCTAGTGTCTTGCACTTTGCCAACTGTACCCCGGAACCGCCATATAAGCCAGCAAACAGCCATTCTGAGAGGTCTACGGGAATCGGCGTGGCGGCTGCCATAATCAGCAGGGGGTCAATACCGAGGGCGATCGCAATTTCTAATTTCTTTCCCGCTTCCGCCGCCTTGCGCAGATGTCTCGCCCCACCCCGCACGGACAGCCAATGCACAGTCATGGTATTTTTCGATTGCAGTTGCAAGCGATATACTCCAACATTTGGCGTTCCCGTCTCGCAATCTTTGGTAATCACCAACCCTAAGGTGATAATTTTCCCCCCATCTCCCAGATAAGGGCGAATCAGGGGCAATTTGTTCAAATCCAGGTCATCCCCCTCAACGACCACCTGCTGGCAAGGGGGGAAAAAGTTCCGTCCTGGCTTGGCTTTGAGAACATCAAAGAGCACTTTGCCAAAATCGACAGCCTGGGAAAGTTTCTTTGGCGGTTTCGGCTGTTGCAGCATCGCCAGTTTCTTTCCCAGTGCTTCTAACTCTTCTGGATGCTGCATATTCATCGCCCAGCAGATCCTCTCCACCGTTCCCATCAAGTTGATGGCTACAGGAAAGGATGCACCTTTGACATTTTCAAATAATAGCCCAGGACCGCCCGCTTGCAGCATTCGGTTGGCAATCTCGGCAATTTCTAAATCTGAGTCTACCAGGGCATTAATCCGCCGCAGCTGTCCCCGTTCCTCTAGTAGTTTGATAAATCCCCGCAGGTCTCTTGCCATGATTAAGAAGTATTAAGCTTTGTCTTGCTTCTATTATGGACTGAAACCCCTCACGGGGCGATCGGCAAAGAGAATCAATGGGCAGGTTAATTGCCAAATTGGGATTTACCTAACTAAAGTAGCGATCGCATCCTCACCAGAAATAAAATAGTCAGCTAGGCATTCTGAGCAAAAATGCCTGAAACGCCAAAACAGTCTGCCAGTTCTTGCATAACTGCCTTAGCCTCCTGGATTTCAGTTTCAATCTTTTCTGTCTCAAGCAGAGGAGTTGAAAGTCTAAGCGGATTTCTTTGTACGACTTCCAAAGCTTGAGATACAGCGTTACTAATCTGATTTTTGAACTCTTTTTGACCCCGTTGTTTCTGCCGATATAAGCCTTCTTTACTGGAAGCATATAGTGGAGGTAAGCGATTGAGGGCATAGGTCGCTATCTCGGTCCAGTTGATCTTCTTAGATAGCTTGAAAGGATAATTCTTAATTTGCTTTTCTATTTCCTCAGTAACTAGCAACTCCATCACATTCTTGTGAGCTGCGGATTGTTCAAATGACTGCAACATTTTAAGTAATTTAGAAGGGGATATACTTTCTAAATTGATTCAAAGCAATAGCCATTGTCCTCCGTTATTTCCCTGAAATTTGGGAGGTTTTACCTAATCTTTACCGATTATCCTCAAAAGTTTAGAGATTTTTATTATTTTTATTATTTTTATTATTTTTGTTACTTTTGCAGAACTTTAGGGAACTCTATGACTATAGCTCCTGAAAGCCATGAATTAACTAGGGCGAAAGGGAGGGAGTCGCATTAGGAGACAAGAGGGTTCACGGTATGAACCAAGAACTTATTGACGTGGTAGACTTTTCTCAAAGTTTCCATCCAATCACTTTATTAGAGCAGTTATCTGGATCTCAGGCTGATGGTTGCTTAGAAGTATCTGATGGTTCAGTTGACTGGCTAATTTATTTTAATCAAGGAAAATTAACCTATGCCACTCATTCGGTAGACCCTTTTGAGCGGCTTGAACGTCATCTACGTCGTTTAAGTTATAAGATTCCTGCCCTGACTAGCGAAGTTCGCACACAAGCACGGTTAAACTTTGAGAGTGACTCGCCGAGTAATTCAAACCAACGGGCTGATTATCAAGCAATTTGTTGGTTAGTTGAGCAAAAACATCTCAATTCTCTAGAAGCAACAAGATTAGTAACCAGCTTAATCAAGGAAGTTTTTGAATTATACTTATTATTACAAGAGGGAAGATATAAATTTATCGCTAATTCCGATCAATTGCCGACATTTTGCAGTCTTGATTGGCAACCTTTGGTTGAAGAATGTCGAAAACATTTGCAAGCTTGGCAAGCTTTAGATGCCAAAATCTGGTCCCCCGATCAGCGCCCTTATTTCTTTAACCAAAACCAGGCTCAAAATAAAGTTTCATCAGAACTGCGGCAGAAACTTACTAAGATATTGAAAGGATTCAGTTTTCGTCAACTGGCTGCTTTAATGGATCAAGATGAGCTGAGTTTAGCTCAATGCTTACATCCTCTTGTCGTAGATGGAATTATTTTCTTACGCAAACCTCAATCTCCTTTCGATCGATTACCCAAAATTTCTCAGAATTCTCTGAATTTAATTGTCAGGACAACAGTAGATGGGGAAACGAGTGTTCATGAACAATATCGCTTGAGTGATCTTCCCAATGGTTCATTGCCCCAGCAAAAGCACAAGATTGCTTGTGTTGATGATAGTCCTACAATTCTCAGAGAAGTCAAGCGATTTTTAGATGATTGTGATTATTCGGTTTTCACGATTAAAGATTCAGCTGAAGCCCTCAGAGAGATTATTCAAATTAAACCTGACTTAATCATCTTGGATATTTGTATGCCATACATAGATGGCTACGAACTATGTCGTCTGCTCAGAAAACATCCCCTATTTAAAAAGAAGCCAATTGTGATGATGACAGGGAATCAAAGCCTCCTCGATCGAGCAAAAGCTAGAATAGCAGGAGCAACCGAATGCATCACGAAACCTTTCACCCAATCCCAGTTGCTCCAAATAATCTCCAGATACTTAACTGATTAGACTTAAGGATATTCATAAAGCAGGCACTATGGACTTTGTGAAAAAATGGGACAAAGAGACAAGGGGACAAGGGGATAAGAATAAGCAATTAAGCGCTTCTCAACGCCACAATCGGGTCAAGCTTCGCCGCCTGTCGCGCCGGGAAAACGCCGAAGAATAGACCAATGCCACCGGAAATGCCCACAGCGAGAACAATAGCTACTGGTGAAATGGAAGCCGATAAGGGGGAGAAGGTTGCCACTAGACCGATTCCACTGACACCAATGAGGATGCCAAAAATCCCGCCAGCAACTGAAAGAATCACTGCTTCAATCAAAAACTGAGTCAGAATGTCCTGTTCTCTAGCACCGATCGCTTTGCACAGTCCAATTTCTTCAGTGCGTTCAGTCACGGAAACCAGCATGATATTCATGACGCCAATGCCGCCGACAAGCAGAGAAATTCCAGCGATCGCCGCAAGCATAATCGTCAGTCCGCTAGTGACCGTACCAACAATTTCCATCACTTCTTTGGGAGTGCGGACAGTAAAATCATCCTCGCCAGTAATGTTATGCCGCAACCGCAGCAAATTTTCAATCTGAAATTTGGCTGCCCGGACACCACCTTTGTCTCTAGCAGAAATGGAAATAAAACTCACTTCAATGCCATAGGGAGAAGTGCGTCCAACCATTTGATTTGCCATAGTTGTCAGAGGCACAAAGGCGGTTTCATCCTGATTAATTCCCAGAAAAGAACCTTTAGATTCCATAACGCCAATCACCTCAAAGCTGATATTTTTAATGCGCAGGTGTTTGCCAATAGGATTTTGAGTGGCAAACAATCTTTCTGCTAGTTCAGAACCCAGCACTGCCACTCGGTTATTCCGCTTGAGATCGATTTCGTTAATAAACCGCCCCCTAGAAACATCAAAGCTTCTTACCGAGAGAAACTCTGGAGTTGTGCCGGTAATTTGGCTGTTCGCGTTTTGGTTGCGGTAGGTAATCAATTGCCTAGAATCAATCTGGGGCGCTACTTGAGCTACTGTTGGCACTTGAGAGGCGATCGCTTTTGCATCTGCGAGTACCAGAGTTTTCGGCAAATCCAAGATGGTTCTGCGAGTTTCTCGCGACCCCGGTCTGACAAATAGCACATTTGGTCCTAGAGACTGAAACTGTTCGGCTGCCAGCTTTTGTGCTCCTTGTCCAATGCCCACCATCGCAATCACCGAAGCATTGCCGATCGTGATTCCCAGCATGGTTAAACTGCTGCGCAGTTTATTCGCCACCAAGGTAGCGGCTGCCATTTTGATGTTTTCTAGAATCTCCATCTTTAGTTCTTCTAAAAACAAATAACTAACGCATCATCCTATCGGATTGATGCGTAGGATACGCGTCGGTTTTGCTCAATCTGGGAACGCTTCTGTCGCCAAGCTGACCAGTCAGGCGGCACTAAATCTCTCGCTGTGAAGGTTTTGATTTGAGTGGCGATCGCTGCTGAGTACAAACTGTTTTGGGTTCATCCCACGCAAGTAGGATGTTTGACTCTACCCGGAGGATGTCACGAGCGAGTAAAACAACGAGGAATGATGTTATTTGAGTTGCCATAGTAATCAAGAATCTCGTGAGTCCGCAGCACCATCGACTCCATCAAAATTCCCATGTTCTTCTTCACCGTCGATTGTTCTTCCGGTGACACATAGGGCACCTCTGCCAGCAGAACCTCTGTGATTTGTTCGTGTGACCCCTCATCATTGATGCGAGCATGCAGCAGGATGGGTTGATAGAATCCAGACGGTAGCTCCTTCGCTTGACAATGCTGTTTAAACAACTCGTGGAACTTCTTGTCGTCTTCCTCAAATAGCATCAGTGCCGCTTTAAAACTCAGAGGATGCTGCGAAGCCAAAACTCCTAGGGTAGAGCAGAGTGCAAAGGTCATGGGGAGCGGCTGCATCTGTTTCAGTTGCTCCCCCTCGATTCCCACGCTCTTCAAAGAATTCTCAATCAAACGGTCGTGGTGCAACTCACAGACAAAGAATTCCTGGAGGAGTTTTTGCGTCGTCGGTGATTCGTAATTGGCTAAAGACGGAGCCAACAGTCTAGGGCAGAGATGGGTGACGTGGTAGGATTCCAAAGCATAGCCAATCAACTGATTTCTGGAGAGCGTCCCATCAGCCATCTTCTGCAAGAAGGGAGAAGGGGGAAATCGCCTCTTGAAGCGCGCCAGGAATCGGCATAGTTCTCGGTAGAACTGGCTTCCAGTCACCCCAGGGGATGTCACTTCCCTCTGGTTTTCGGTTAGCAGACCACGGCGGTGGAACTCGGCAAGCAGTTCTGGGAGCTGCTCTCGAATTCCTGGACACGCTTGAGCTAATTGCTCTGACGATATGCCGCCGATCTGCAACAGTCTTAACAGTTGACCTGTCTCCTGTTGGTCTTCAGGCGGAACAGTGATAGAGTACCCTTGGTCACGATAGCGAATTTCAACGCCAGTGTCCTTAAATTTAAAAAATACCCGATCTTTGAATAGCGGCTGTTGGTATAAAACCTTTGTCAATGACATAATTCCCTCCCTCGCATTTTTAAATTGCCGAAACTCGTCGCAGTAAATGAGGAGCGGACGAGTAGTGGTGACCTATAGCCCGATGGAAATTGTTATACATTTCAATAAATAGGTAGGTTTGCCCCCTGAACCGCTGTCTCGTTTCTCGGTCGATGTGGGGGATTTCTGGAAAGATGCGACGGGTTAAGTTTTCCTGTTCCCGTTTTAACTTGGTGTTGACCAGTTGTCTGATTGGGTCGATAAAGCGAGAGTCTAGTTCAAGCCGCTCACAGGCTGTAAGATAGAGCTTGAAATTTTTAAAAGTCCTGTCTGCCAACACTCCCAGGGTACTGAGGAAAAAAAGTGGCTCAAAGTTTGCCCAAAATGCTAAACCATTACACACCGCCATAGTTTCTGGGAGTGGCATTG
>JAAUYK010032266.1_pt1 | contig 16695 bp, 14 predicted proteins | sample 7278021 | NCBI WGS metagenome assembly JAAUYK01 (sample SAMN14350223, study PRJNA611818) | marine sediment metagenome | isolation source: surface marine sediment (1.8m) | place: French Polynesia: Moorea | collected 2018-08
CGGATAGTTCTCGATCTCCTCAAAGGCCGGATCAAGATCACGGAACTTCTGGCGAATGCGCTTGATGAAGGTGCGCACGTTGGCCCGATATCCCTCTTTACCGGCGCCGGCAACGAAGCCCTTGCCATGGATCAGGTCATAGAGCTCTCGGTAGCGAACGTCGCGCCCGGCGTTGGTCGCCATGTACTCAACGATCTTGAATTCGTTCAGGGTCAGGTCGACTTGGCGCCCTTCCCAATAGGCACGGCTGGTATCCGGCAGCAGCTCGAGTTTGCTCAGCCGCATGCTGCCATGCTGGTCGGCTATGTCGGCGCCGCCCGCCGCGCCTCGGCGGGTGCCAAGGGTGATCAGCTCGATGCGCTTCAGCAGAATCGAGAAGCTGCGGGACTTCTCGACGAAGTCCACGGCGCCGTGCAACAGGGCCGATTCCTCGTAGATCTGATCGCTCAACACGGTGAGGAAGATCACCGGCACGTCGTTGTGCCGCTCGCGCAGCATGCGCAGCACCTCGATGCCGTTCAGCTCGGGCATCTTCCAGTCGAGCAGAACCAGATCTGCGGCACCGCCTTTGTCGAAGTATTCGACGGCGGAAACGCCGTCGCCGAAATCGATCACCGAGAAGCCGGCGTCCGACAGGTTCCGCCCAAGCGATTCCCTGAACAGCGCATCATCATCGACGACCACCACCAAGGCCGGTTCCGTCGCCAAGGCCACACTAGCCATGATCACCCTCCGGAGTCAGCAAACGCGTCAGACAGGCTTGCCTTGCCGCCTCAGATGGCTCACCCGCTTCGAGTTCATAGGTCAAAGAACGCAAATTGTCACTTTCAAGATCAAGGTAGAAATAGATCTCCAACCGACAGCCGCCCCGTCGATACTCCCATATCTTCGCCGGCCCCTCGTCGCGGATCTCGGGAATTCCGAACAATCCCATGGCATCAGCCGGCTCTATGCCAATTAGGTTATCTTCTGTCAACTTCACCGCCTCATAGGTCCGCAGGGTCTCCAGCCCTTCGTGGTCCGACTTGCTCGGCAGCAAGGAAATCCCAACCAGAGGCTTGCGTGGTGGCGGGCCCGGCGGCGGTGGTAGAACGACCAGAAGGTCATCCTCGAGGTTAGAGCGGGCATCCGAGTCCGAACTGTCCAAGGTGGAGTCAGAAATCTCAGACGAAGTCGACCTGCCGGCCGGATCGTCCGATTCGGAATCAATCCCCAGCAGCTCACAGCCGGGCAGCGCCAACAACAGCGATCCAAATACGAACGCCCTGGCCCTCATTTCAGTGCCCGCCTGAAGAAACACCCTGTATTACTGGACAGCTTACCTAGCTCCTAGGGGTCTTCAGCCTGATTATCTTAGGTTCGGCAAAGAAGGTGTTCATAATTGTGCCTTTAACGCCATCGTTGAGCAGCGCCTACCCGATCCTTGGTGCCAACCCCGGTGCGAGCAGAAAATTTGTGCGGGATTTCAGATGGGTGGCCATCCAACCGTCGCTTTGTGTCAAAAATTCGGCAAGCCCGGAAGTGCGCTGATCACAGCTTTCCAGCCTCGTTGCTCTGGCAGTCCACTCCAGCGTCGACGATAGCCGACGGCGCCCGATTCTGCCAGATTGCTGTACGAGACCGGCCGGGTTGAGAAAGAGGATGAAGGAATTCTACCCAAACGACTGTGAAATGGATCACCACGTCGGCCCTGAAAGCGGCTCTCCTCTTGCGTTCCTTTCCCAGGCATCGCGTCGGATTTGGGACCGAGATGGGGTCCTCCGGATTCCGGCCGCCTATGCCCAGCCGTGCATGGCCAAGCTCAGGTCGTCCCTTGCCGATTTGGCCCAATGCCGCGCTTCTGCCACCCGCGCCGGCATTCGTGGGCTGCTCGACCGCTCGGACGCGGTCCGGGCGCTCGCGACTTCGGATCCTGCCCTCAGGCTGGCCCGGGACCTGATCGGTGCCGCCGCCCGCCCGGTCAAGGCCACGCTCTTCGACAAGGTCACGAACGCCAACTGGACCCTGCCCTGGCACCAGGATCTGACCGTGGCCCTGAGGCCAGGAGCCGGACCGCCGGATCCTTCGAGATGGCCTGGCTACACGCGCTGGAGCGTCAAGAGCGGTGTCGCTCATGCCGAGGCGCCACGCCACCTGCTGGAGCGGATGGTCGCGCTCAGACTGCACCTCGACGACTGCGGTGCCCGCAACGGCCCGCTGTTGGTCGTGCCGGGCAGCCATCGACGCGGCAAGCTGGACGCAACGGCGCGCCGGGACTTGCCTGCCGACCTGGGAATCAGGCTCTGCGAAGCCAAGACCGGCGATGTTCTGGTCATGCACCCTCTGCTGCTGCACCGCTCGGAGCCTTCCCAAGATCCAAGCCACCGAAGGGTCATCCACCTGGAATACGCAGCCGCGCCCCTGCCCGATGGCCTGGCCTGGTACTACGACCCGCTGGCCGGGGCCGCTCCACAGAACCCGGGCAAGGCGGCTCTCCGCGGATGACCGCCTCGGATCCAGCGACGCTCTACGTCGTCTGCACGCCCATCGGCAATCTCGCGGACCTTTCGCGGCGTGCCTTGCAGGTACTCCAGAGCGTCGCTGTGCTGGCCTGCGAGGACACTCGACACAGCCGGCGGATCTTCGACCACTACGGTCTCGACCGTCCGCCGGTGGTCCTGGCCTGCCATGAGCACAACGAAAAGGCCGCTGCCCAGCGGATCCTCGGCCTGCTTCGCGACGGCCGTTCGGTCGCGCTGGTGAGCGACGCCGGCGCGCCCGGTATCAATGACCCGGGCTACCGGGTGATCACCGCGGCCGTGGAAGCCGGCATCGCGGTCCAAGTGATCCCGGGCCCGAGTGCGGTGATCACGGCCCTGCTCTGCTCGGGCCTGCCGACCGCCGGGTTCGTCTTCAAGGGCTTCCCGCCGCGAAAGTCGGCCCAGCGGCGGAGCCTTCTGAAGGCCGAGGCCGAAAGGGCGGAAACCCTGATCTTTTTCGAGTCTCCGCATCGGCTGGCCGGATTGCTCGCGGATGCCGCGGCGGTGCTGGGAGACCGGACCGCAGCCGTCTGCCTGGAGCTGACCAAGCTGCACGAGCGGGTGGCCCGCGGCGGCCTTTCGGACCTGGCCGCACGCTTCGCCGAACAGAAGGTCAAGGGCGAGGCGACCGTGGTAATTGCAGGGCAGAGCAGGAAGGAGGCCCAGGAGAAAAGGCGGTACCGGGCCCGAGAAGATCGAAAGGCGCGGCAGAGGGACCGGAATGCCTAGATCTGGACGATTTGGACCGATCTTGCTGTAAGGGCGTTAAGCTTAACCCGTTTTTCAGACTATTTACCTATTCTCATCGCCGGGAGTTACAGCACTTCCCCTCCCAATCTTCTATGCCGTAGCGAGAAGCCCCGCAGCCACGTCTTGCGGGGCTTCTTTTTTGCCACCAAGCAACCAACTTCAATACCTAGAATAATATCCGAGACAAAATAATGCAGATTTCTGCTTTTACTGTATACCGCCAGGTCTGCTTTTAACTTTTTTTTCGGGGCTGACGGCGATATTGCCCGAGGACATCACGGGACAGAAATGCTTCAGAACCGCATCAGCCCACCAGCACGCAGATCGCTCTTGCAGCGCTACAGCGCCGAGCTTGCTTTGCTGGTCGAGCGCCAGCGTTCGGAGGCAGCCCTGGTGGACGCCAAGAAGGAGGCCGAGCGGGCCGCCGACCAGGCGCGCAAGGCCATGTACAAGGCCCAGGCCGCGGACCGGGCCAAGACCGCCTTTCTGGCCAACATGAGCCACGAGCTTCGAACCCCGCTCAACGCCATCATCGGTTTCTCCGAGATGATGGTCCTGCTGGGCGACGAAAGCATGGCCAAGTACCGCGAATACGCCGGAGACATCAGCGCCTCCGGGCAACACCTGCTGGAGCTGATCAACGACGTCCTGGACTTGGCGAAGGTCGAGTCAGGCAAGCTGGAGCTGGAAGACCGACGGGTCGACGTGGCGGCCGTGGTCGATGCCAGCCTGACCTTCGTCAGAGACAGCGCCCTGGAGCGCGGCCTCGAGCTATCCCACGCCCTCGGCAAGGACCTTCCACCGCTGCGCGCGGATGAACGGAAGCTCAGGCAGATCCTCACCAATCTGCTTTCGAATGCGGTGAAGTTCACGCCGCAGGGCGGCAAGGTCTGTCTGAAGACCTTCGTCGACGGGGACGGCGCCTTGATCTTTCGGATCACGGATACTGGGATCGGGATCGCAATCCAGGATATTCCGAGGGCGTTGACGCCTTTCGAGCAGGTCAGGAGCCGGGTTGGCCTCACCGTAGAAGGCACCGGCCTCGGCCTACCCCTTACAAAAGGCCTGATCGAGCTGCACGACGGCGAGCTGTCGATCGATAGCGAGCTCGGCCGAGGTACGGAGGTCACGGTCCGCCTGCCAAAGGAACGGGTTCTGGCCCTCGCCGCGTAACCTGCGAAGCGGAGCAAGGGCGGCAAGCAAAAAAGAAAGCGAAAGAAGAGCGATGGATGGACGGCCAGCACCCCAACTACCAAGCCCTCCCGTGATGGAAGAAGCGGCGGAGCCGAAGGAGCCGCAAGACCACGCTTCGGACGCCGCGCCGGCCGAGAGTGCCGACAGCGCCGCGATCCCGGCTCCGGCCGCCAGTCCGGATGCTGCCCCGGCCACTCCGGCACCGGCGACCGCTAGTCCCTATCCGCAAACGCCCATGCAGCGACCATCGGCCCCGACGCCGCCGAAGGCAGATGATCCAACGCCGGCCCCGGTGGCCCCGGCGATGCGGGCACCGGGAAGCTCCGAAGCTCCGCCCCAGGACTCGCCTTCGACCGCAGAAAGCCAAGCCGCCGTCGCAGCGCCCAATGAACCGCATGCGCGCTATGCCAGGCTGCAGGCCGCGGCCAGCGAGATGGCCTCATCGCTCGCCCACGGCGCTCCGAAGCCCGAACCCAAGGCGCCGGTCCCCAAAGCCGGCGGTGCCGCCTCGAATCAGCCGGCGGCCAGGGCCCCCGCGAGCACGCCCCAGCCGAAGACGCAGAATCAGTCTGCCGGCGGCCAACCCCAGCCGGCCAGTGCCCCCGCCGTCAGGGTCGGCAGGGTGGTCTCGGTTTCGGGTTCCCAGGCGGTGGCCGTGCTCGAGAGCGACGAGTTCGAGGATCAGAGCCAGTCCTGCGGCCTCGAGATCGGCAAGCTGGTCACGATGCGCACGGATCGCGGTGTGGTCTACGGCCTGGTGGCGGCACTCTCGATCCCGGTGCCCACGCAAGATCCCACGCAGGCCGAGGTGCGGGTGGTCGAACTGGAACTCCTCGGCGAAACCCAGATCAATGAGCGAGGCCGCCGCCTGGGCTTCCAACGCGGGGTCACCAGCTTTCCGTCCCTGGGGGACAGCGTCTTCCACGCCAGTATGGAAGATCTCAGCATCGTCTTTGCCAGCCCCGACGCGAGTAACGTTCGGATTGGAAGCATCCACCAGGACCGGCGCCTGCCCGCCTGCGTCGCCGTCGACGACTTGCTGGGCAAGCACTTCGCAATGCTGGGCACGACCGGTTCGGGCAAGTCCTGCGCGGTCGCGCTGATCCTACGCCAGATCCTGCAGGAGCATCAGAACGGTCATGTGGTGCTGCTCGACCCACACAACGAGTACCCCCGCGCCTTCGGAGAGATGGCCGAACTGATCGATCCGGGGACCCTGGAGCTGCCCTTCTGGCTCTTCAACTTCGAGGAGTTCGTCGAGGTGGTCCTGGGCCGCAACAGCAGCCCGGACGCCATCGAGGCCTCGATCCTCAACGAGTTGATCCCGATCGCCAAGCGTCAGTTCCTCGGTGACGACGAGGACCACCGCTACGTCACCGCCGACACGCCGGTCCCCTACCGCTTCAACTACCTGATCCAGCTGATCGACGAGATCATCGGCAAGCTGGAGAAGCCCGAGGACCTCGGACCCTACATGCGGATCAAGGCCCGACTGAAGGCGTTGCAGGCGGATTCCCGCTTCTCCTTCATGTTCGGGTCGGTCGCCCTGCGCGATAACATGTCGCAGATCATCTCGCGGATTTTCCGGATTCCGGTCGAAGGTCGGCCGATCACCATCATCGACCTATCCGGCGTGCCCTCGGAAATCCTGAACGTCGTGGTCTCGGTGCTCTGCCGCATGACCTTCGATTTTGCGATCTGGAGCGACCGGGCCCTGCCGATCCTCTTCGTCTGCGAGGAGGCGCACCGCTACGCGCCGCGGAACGCCAGCCTCGGCTTCGAGCCGACCAAGCGGGCCCTATCGCGGATCGCCAAGGAAGGCCGGAAATACGGCGTCTCGCTCTGCGTCATCACGCAGCGGCCGTCCGAGCTCGACACCGACATCCTGTCTCAGTGCAACACGATCTTTTCGCTGAGGATGAGCAACAGCAAGGACCAGGACTTCGTTCGGAGCACGCTGTCGGAATCCGCCGAGGGGCTGATGTACTTCCTGCCGCTGCTGCGCACGGCGGAAGCGATTGCGGTCGGCGAAGGCGTCCCGGTACCGGTGCGCATCTGTTTCGACGACCTGCCGCGCGAGCATCGGCCGCTGAGCGGCACTGCGCCCTTCTCCAACACCTGGAAGATCGACAAGGGCGACAGCAATTTCATCGACGCCGTCGTAGACCGCTGGCGCCGGCAGCAACGCTGACGACCTGAGGGCCGGAAGCCCGCCTAGCTCGGCGTGACGCCGCGCTGCCGTTCGTTGTAGCGGCGCAGCACCTCCACCGCGATCATCAGCAAGGTGGAAAGACAGATCAGCAGGGTCGCCACCGCCAGGATGATCGGGCTGATCTCCTCGCGGATGCCCGCCCACATCTGCCGCGGGATGGTCTGGTATTCGACGCTGCCGACGAAGAGCACCACGACGATCTCGTCGAAGGAGGTGACGAAGGCGAAGAGCGCGCCTGAAATCACGCCAGGCAGGATCAGGGGCAGGATGATCTTGAAGAAGACCCGGACCGGCGTCGCCCCGCACATCAAGCCCGCGCGCACCAAGGAATGATCGAAGCCGATCAGGGTCGCGGTAACCGTGATCACCACGAAGGGCGTCCCGAGCACTGTATGCGCAAGGACGATTCCAACAAAAGATCCCGTCAGTTGCAGATATTCGTTCAGGCTTGCATAGAAGAAGAAGATGCCGGCGGCGGTGATGATCAGCGGAACGATCATGGGCGAGATCAGCAGACCCATGATCAGGTTGCGAAAGGGCATCTCCGAACGGCTGAGGCCCAGAGCTGCCAGCGTCCCCAGGACCGTAGCCAGAAGGGTGGCGCAGGCCGCGATCCAAAGCGAGTTCGGAATCGCCTCAAGCCATTTGTTCTCCCGGTTCGGGTTGGTGTCGAACAAGGCTTCGTACCAACGCAGCGAATAGGCCTCGGGGTCGAACGACAGCATGCCCTCGGTAAAGGTGAAATAGGGCTCGGCGTTGAAGGACAGGGGCAGGATGACCAGCAAAGGCGCGATCAGGAATCCGAAAACCAGCACACAGATCAGGATGAAGACGTAGTGCCAGATGCGCTCTACCGGGCCGGCATGGGGTGGTAGGGAGATCATGCTCGGTTATCCCAGCTTGAGCCGTTCGACGCCGACCAGCCGATTGTAGAGCCAGTAGAGGACGATCACGCCAGCCAGCAATATCCCGCCGAGGGCGGCCGCCAGGCTCCAGTTCAGGCTCTTTTGCATGTGGAAGGCGATGAGATTGGAGATCATCTGCCCGTCCTCGCCGCCGACCAGGGCGGGAGTGATGTAGTAGCCGATGGCCAGGATGAAGACGAGCAGGCAGCCGGCACCGATGCCGGGCAAGGTGTTCGGCACGTAGACCCGCCAGTAGGCGTAGAAGCGTTGGGCGCCGAGCGATTGCGCAGCTCGCATGTAGCTCTCGGGAATGGTCTTCATCACGCTATAGAGCGGTAGGATCATGAAGGGCAGCAGGATCTGGGTCATGGCGACCACGGTGCCCTGGGCGTTGAAAATCATCTGAAAGCGCTGATCGTCGCCGATGATCCCCACCCAGACCAGCAGGTCATTGAGGACGCCCTGGGTTTGCAGCAACACGATCCAGGAGGTCGTGCGGACCAATAGAGAGGTCCAAAACGGTAGCAGGACCAAGATCATCAGCAGATTTGCGTAACGGGCGGGTAAGGAGGCCAGCAGGTAGGCGATCGGATAGCCGAGCGCCAGGCAGGCCAGCGTTACCACCAAGCTCATCCAGAATGTACGCAGGAAGAGATTGCGGTAAATCTGTCGGTTCTCGGGCTGGGCGACGATGTCGCCCTGCGTATCGTACCCCAGGTCCACCGCCGCAAGGTATTGGACCGCTGTATAGCGGTTCCCCAGGCGGGCAATCGCGGCCCAGGTCTCCAGCCGAGACCAGCCCGGATGAGTGGCGGCCACCGCGTCCTTGAAGGGGGCCTCGAAGCGCGCGACCCGCCGGGCCGTGCGCATGATCATGGTGCGGGTGCCGCTCAGTTCCTGGTTGATCCGAGTTGCCAAGCGGCCGAAAGTCTTGTTCTCCCGCGCCTCGGCGAGATCTGCAGCCAAGGCCGCGAAGACGGCCTCCTCCGGCAGATCCTTGCCGTCCCAAGTCTCGAGCGCCGCCAGAGTCCGCGGCAGGTTGTCCGCGACCACCGGGTTCTCGACCGAGCGGAACAGCATCAGGGCGATGGGATAGAGGAAGGTCGCGCCCAGGAACAGCAGCAGCGGCAAGACCAGGAAGAAGGCCTTCCAGCGTTTGACGCGCTCGGCATGGCGCAGGGCGATCGCCAGCGGCCGCCCGTCCGCGGTCGTGATGGCGGCCGTGCCCTGAATGCTACCCGCGATCTCCGCCATTGCCGCTCCGCTCTCGCCCTTCGACGCGCCGAAGGAGGTCGCGGCGGGGCGAATCCGATGATCCGCCCCGCCGCCAGTCCGTTCTTACTTCGCCAGCCAGGCGTTGAAACGCTCGTTCAACTCGTCCTGGTAGTCGGCCCAGAACTCGAAGTCGTTCTGCACCGCGGTCCGGAAATTCTCCGGCGCCGTAGGCATGTGCGGCGCCATGTCGACGCCCGCCGTGGCGTGCTTGCCGATCAGCGGAATCGAGGACTGCCGGGCCGGACCGTAGGAGATCCAGGCGGCCTGGTCGGCGAGACGCTGCGTGTCCGTGGAGAACTTGATGAACTCCATGGCCGCGTCCTTGTTCTTCGAGCCTTTGGGAATGCCCCAGAGGTCGATGTCCCAGACCTGGCCGTCCCAAACGATGACGAAGGGCTTACTCTCCTCCGCTTGGGCATTGAAGATCCGGCCGTTGTAGGCAGTGGTCATGGCGACCTCGCCGTCCGCCAGCAGCTGCGGCGGCTGGGCTCCGGCTTCCCACCAGACGACATCGTCCTTGATGCTGTCGAGCTTGGCAAAGGCGCGGTCGACGCCTTCGGGCGTGGCCAGCACTTCGTAGACCTTGTTCGAGGGCACGCCATCCGCCATCAGGGCAAACTCGAGATTGACCTTCGGCGACTTCCGCATGCCGCGCTTGCCCGGGAACTTCCCGGTATCGAAGAAGTCGGCGATGCCGGTCGGCTTGGCACCGGAGAACTTGGTATCGTCGTAGGCATAGATCGTCGACCAGATGATGGTCGCAACCCCACATTCGTGCAGCGTTCCGGCGATGAAGTCATCGCTCGCGGACTTGCCGTCCGGCGATGCGGGCAGGGCCTCAAGGTTCAGAGGCTCCAGCAAGCCTTCGTCGCAGCCGCGCACCACGTCCGCGAGTTCCAGATCGACGAGGTCCCAGTTGACGCTGCCAGCGTCGACCTGGGCTTTGATCTCGGCCAAGCCGCCGTTGTAGTTCTCCGACAAGATCTTGGTGCCGGTCTTCTCGGTGTATGGCTTGTGATAGGCCTCGACCTGGCTCTTGGTGTAGGCGCCGCCCCAGGACACCACGGTCAGGCTGTCGGCCGACAGTGCCGGCGTGGCCGCCAGGAGGCCCAAGGCCGAGACCCCGGCGATGGTCAGGCTAAATTTCTTCAGTTCAAGTTTCATGTGTCGCAAACTCCCAATCTGATACCGGGGCCGGGTCGTACCGGACCCCACGCTCTCCCCCAAGTCCCTTCATGCGCTTTAGCTCGTCCCCGGTCGTGGGACGCGCGCTATCGCAGGCACGCTTCTCCCCTTCAGGCATCCAACGCCCTGCAATCCTCCAGCGCCCAGCCGACACGCACCGTCTCGCCTTCGCGTAGCGTGGCATGGCCCTGAGCGTTGGGAACCTTGATGATGAAATCGTCCTTGCCGCAGAGGTTCACCCGAGTCCGGATGTGGTCGCCCAGGTAGATCAACTCCTGAACGCGGGCCTCGAATATGTTTGGAAGGGCCCCCTCCTCTGGATTGATGGCAACCCGTTCCGGGCGCAGCGACAAGGTCGTACGCTCCTTCTCTCCGGCGACCTTGACCGCCAAGGCCTCGACCCTGCCGCCGTCATCGTCGAGGTCGACCGAGCAGGAAACTCCGTTGAGCTGGCTGACCTGGCCGTTCAATCGGTTGTTCTCGCCAATGAACTGGGCGACGAAGGCGTTCTCCGGACGCTCGTAGAGGTCGTCCGGCGCCGCGAGCTGCTGGATCCGGCCGTCATTGAACACGGCGATCCGGTTAGACATCGTCAGCGCTTCAGACTGGTCGTGGGTGACATAGACCATGCTAACGCCCAGGTTCTCGTGGATGTGCTTGATCTCGTACTGCATCTCTTCGCGGAGATTCTTGTCCAGGGCGCCCAAGGGCTCGTCCATCAGGACCAGATCCGGTTCGAAGACCAGGGCCCGGGCGACAGCGACGCGCTGTTGCTGGCCGCCGGACAGCTGACCCGGCCGGCGGTGCTCGAAGCCGCCAAGGCGCACCATTTCCAGCGCGCGGCGGACCTTCTCCTCGATCCCGGCCTTGGAGATTCGCCGCACCTCCAGCGGAAAGGCCAGGTTCTCGGCGACGGACATGTGGGGAAACAGGGCGTAGTTCTGGAACACCATGCCGATCCCGCGCTTGTGCGGCGGCACGTTGTTGATCGGCTCGCCGTTCAGAAAGATGCCGCCGTGGGTCGCCGTCTCGAAGCCAGCCAGCATCATCAGGACCGTGGTCTTACCCGAACCCGATGGTCCGAGCAGCGTCAAGAACTCGCCCCGCTGGACCGCAAGGTCGAGATCCTTGACCACGAGCAAGGTGCCGTCATAGCTCTTCTGCACTCGCTCGAAGCGCACGATGGCGTCTTCGCCGTGTGACGTGGATTTGGCGTCCAAAATCGTCCCTGCCCCAGGCGCGGCTTTCCGGCCGGCGCCTATTCTTATCTGGCCGATCTCTGCCGGCTCTCCCGAGGTGCCGCCGCAACCGATGGCTTCGGCCCGGATACCCCGGCGCGGATGCTACGTGAGCCCGGGCGAAAGGTGGAGTCCCTTTTGGCAGACTGGATGTCGTCGTAATGACAAAAAGAGCCGCATACCAGATGTTAACGAAAGCTTACCACCCCTAGGGGAATTACTAATTTACTTATATTATTGAGTGTTGCAGATTCTTCGGCACGGCGATCGGGGCAACCAACACGCAGACTCTCCGTCAGCGATGCTCTTTCGTCGTCCTGTGGATCCAGGCAGCGTTCGAAGACACAGCTTTAACACCTTCCTAAGGAAAATTTTTCAACCTACAATGGCACCCGTTAGAGAGCACTGTTGCAGAACGAATTCACGACGGAGGTGACATGACCGCGGCAATGGTCCTGACTACCCTGGACCCCAACGGCCTCTCGCGAGAAGACATCGACGCCCTCGAGACGATCTGCCGCCGGCGCCTCAGCCGCGGCATTGCCGGGCACCTTGCCCACCTTAGGAGCGACGGCGGTGATGCCTACGCCGAGATTCTAAGCGAACCCGAGGGCGAAACAGTCTTTAAATTGAAACGCTTGGGTGGAACCTACGTCCTCTCCTACTGCTGTCCGCTCTATGGCCAGAACTTGCTGGCGGAGGGCCCGAGTTTTCCAGAGGTGATCGAGGCCCTGCCGGAATGGCCCCCGGCTGCCGGTGCGTGCCGTATGAGTGAAGCCGTCTAAAGCCGCGCCCACAATACTACGCAAACCCGACTCAGTGAGCTGGCAGCTCACGGGCCACCATCGAGAGCCTGATCGCTTCACACCAGCTGAGTGTGAAGCGATCAGGCTCTAACATTCTGAGATGGATCAGGAATCACCGTGCAGGTCGACTCGACCCGAGCCGAAATTACTCCCTGATCTCCTCCAGGCTGTCTCGATAGCGCGACGTCCGAGCGTCTCCCAGCGCAACTGCCCGTTGAGCAGCGGAGATTGCCTCGGACCGGCGGCCGAGCGCCTTCAAGGCATAGGCGAGGTTGTTCCAGGCCTCCGCCGCGCTTGGGCGCAGCTCGATCGCTCTCCGATAGGCGGCCTCAGCGCCTGTGGCATCCTTTCTCGCGAAGCGCGTATTACCCAACCCCATGAGAGCAGTATGGCTCTCCGGCCAGCGGGCGAGCGCGGTCGTGTAGGCGGTCTCGGCCTCGGACAGTTGCCCGGCCCGTTCGAGCCCGGCGGCGGCTTCAACCACGTCCCTCTGGCCTGCGCTCACGGGAATTTGATCGGGCGCCAGCACGGTCAGCGCCCAGAAGTCACCGCGCCGCCAGGTGCGCTCGAAGGTCGCCAGGGGAACGCTCCGCCTGGCTTCGGTGCCGGAATGAAGGATGATCGTCGGGCCACGCAGGTCGTATCCGACCGCGACGGCGAAGTGCCATTGAGGCAAGACGTCGAGCCCGAGGTTCTGAAAAACCAGGACCGGATGCCCTGCCGCGATTTCAGAGAGCAGCGCTTCCAGCTGCCGGACCTCGACCGCCAATCGTCCGTTGCGGCGGGATCCGCTCAAGATGTCGCTGCGGAGCGTGCCTTCGCGCCCGGGCGTGTAAACCTGCGACACCAGATCCTCCGCCGTCACCGGAAGCCCGGACCAGGCCAGCACCATGGCAAGTGCCGCCGGACCGCAGTGGTAGCGCTCCTGCGGGAAGAATGGCACCTCCGCAATCTCCGCCTGCGACGGCAGGTCGCCCGGCTGCTCAAGAAGTTGTTCGGTCTGCGTCGCTGCGCAGCCGGCCAGTCCAGCGGCAAGCACCATGACAGCTAGCCGGCGGACCGTTCGACCAGGCCTTCTGGCCCTGCGAAATTCCATTCGCTCGGGTCCGAGGAGTCGAGACCTTGGCGGGAGCCTCGTGTGTTTAGACGTCTCTAGGGACATCGGGGCCTGCCGTCCAGATCGATCTTCGCGCGGAGAGGTCAGAAAATTCCGCGCCTTACCGAGGCATCTCGGGCCAGGGCACCGTACTCAGATTGGATTGATAAAGGGAAAGACGTCGGTTGCCCCGGTCAAGTCCGTGATGATGAAGATCAGGAAGATAGTCAGAATCACGGCGCCAAGGATGACCAAGACAGTACTCTGACCCGCCGGTTCCTGGTCCATCTGATGGACGATTTTCGCGATCTCCACGTCGGAAAGGCTCTGCACCCGGAGGGCTGCCTCGTCCGGATCGACCCCGAAGGCCTCGATCTGCTGCCGCACATCCTCCCGGGCCAGGAAATCGAGCACGCGCGCCCGGTCCGACTCGGTCTGGCTCTCGGCCAGAACCTGGTCGGTCGTGACCATTGCGCCCTGAGCCACGTTGATCGGTAGGGAAACAAAGAGAACGACCAAGGCCAGGGGCATTGCCAAGGCCCGGCAGAAGCGATCGAAGACGGTCATCGGCAGCGGCACTCTCAGCTTCGTCCTCCGAACCGACGGAAACGCAGCCGGTTCGATCCAGTTGGATTATTTGCGTGTCTCGGTCCTGCTGCCAAGTCCGGAACGCAACTTGCCACGCTATGGTCACCGCCAGCGGATGAACGGCTTCGGGGAGCGCAGACGCAGCTCCCCAGCTCAATTGCAATCAGAGAGACGGGCGGTAATACCCTAACATAGATACAGATTTTAATGTAGGCGCTCGACACTAGATCTCTGGTCAGCGAGCGGGGCGCTGCTAAAGAGCACGGCCTTACAGGGTTGCCGATCCGGCTCAACCCTTTGGTCTTTTACCCCATGATATGCAGGCCACCGTCGATGTAGACGGTCTTCCCGGTGATCAGCTTGGAGGCATCCGTCGCAAGGCCCGCGCAGGCGATTCCGACGTCTTCGATCGTGACCAACTGGCCGGCCGGTGCCTCGGCCGTAGCTCGGTCGAGGAACTCGTCGAAGTCCTTGATACCCGAGGCGGCGCGCGTCTTCAGAGGTCCCGGAGAGATCGCGAGCACCCGGATACCCTTGCGTCCAAGCTCCCAGGCCAGATACCGGGTTGCCGATTCCAGCGCGGACTTGACCGGCCCCATCAGGTTGTAGTTCTCGATCACCTTGTCGGCACCGTAGTAGCTCATGGTGAACAGGGCGCCGCCATCCTTCATCAGCGGTTCCGCCAAATGCGCCATCCGGATGAAGGAATGGCAGGAGACGTCCATGGCAAGCAGAAATCCGTCGCGAGAGGAGTCGGTCAGCCGGCCTTGCAGGTCCTCTTTCGGCGCGAAGGCAATCGAGTGCAAGGCGAAGTCGAGCCGCCCCCAGCGGTGCTCGATCTCTCCAAAAACCTCTTCCATTTGGCCGTCGACGCGGGCGTCGAGCGGCATAAAGATCCCGGCCTCGAGTTCCTCCGCGAGCGGCTGGACATGGGGCTTCGCTTTCTCATTCAGATAGGTGATCGCCAGGTCTTCCGCCCCGAGGGCCTTAAAGGCCTTGGCGCAGCCATAGGCGATCGACTGATCGTTTGCGATCCCGATGACCAGGCCTTTCTTGCCTTCCAGCGTCAGGGCTTCCGGTGTGAAAATCCGATCTTCTTTCCGCTCAGACATCGTCAAACCTCGTCAATCAGGCCACGGCGCTGGTGTCGACGAGGCGCAACGCATGGGTTGCAATCATGAGCTCCTCGTCGGTCGGAACGACATAGACCAAGGGTCTAGAGCCCTTCCGGCTGATTTCCGTAGCGTTCTTAAGATTGGCCTCGTCATCCACTGCAACGCCCAGCCAGGCAAGACGCTCGCAAATGCTCTGGCGCACCTCCGGCGCGTTCTCGCCGACCCCGGCGGTGAAGACGAGGGCGTCGAGACCACCGAGTACCGCGGTCAATGCGCCGATCTCCTTGGCGGCCCGATACGCGAAATAGTCGAGAGCCAGGCGGGCACCGGGCTCCTCGCTCGCCAGCAGGTCGCGGACATCGTTGCTGATGCCGGACAGACCTTTCAGACCGCTATCCTTGTATAGCAGGCGCTCCACGTCCTGCGGGCTCATGCCTTCGTGCGAGATGAGGAAGAGAACGACACCCGGATCGAGCTGCCCAGGACGCGTGCCCATTGGGAGACCGTCGAGTGCGGTGAACCCCATCGTGCTGTCGACACTGCGCCCGCCTTTCATGGCGCAGAGCGAAGCACCGCTGCCCAGGTGGGCGGCAATCACCCGGCCCGAGGCGATCTCCGGCGCCACTTCCGGCAGCACACCCGCGATGTATTCGTATGACAGGCCGTGGAAGCCGTAGCGGCGTACTCCCATGTCGTAAAAGTGGCCGGGAAGCGCAAATCGATCCGCAAGCTCGCCGTGATTGCGATGAAAGGCCGTATCGAAGCACGCGACCTGCGGGATGTCGGGCAGGAGCTCTCGGATCGACTTGATCGGCGCGAGATTATTTGGCTGGTGCAGGGGCGCCAGCGAGACGAAGCGCTCAAGCTCTTCGAGAACCGCGTCGTCGATCAGGACCGGCTGGTCGAAGCTCGGTCCACCGTGAACCACGCGATGGCCGATCGCGATCGGCAGGTTCCCGGCAAGGCGCTCGCCGAGCCAGTCCCGCAGAATCGCCAGGGCGCTCGGCAGATTGGCAACCTCCGACGGTTCGAAGGCGGTATCGACGAGAGGTGCGCCTTCGGCATCCTTTGCCGTCAGGCGCGGCTTCGCACCGATGCCTTCGACCTGACCCTTGAACAGGCGCGACAGCGCTCCCTCTTCGATCGCGAAGAGCTGGAACTTGATGCTCGACGAGCCGGCATTGAGGACGAGGATCGTGTCCGACATGGTCAGGCCGAAACCGGCTTCTTTGCCCGCAAGGCCATTGCGTAGAGCGCGGCGACGGCGCAGGACGCCATGCGGGTCTCCAAGGAGTCCGCGCGGCTGGTCAGGACGATCGGCACCCGGGCGCCAAGCACGATACCTGCGGCATAGGCCCCCGACATGAAGGTCAGGTTCTTCGCCAGCATGTTGCCAGCCTCCAGGTCGGGCACCACCAGTATGTCGGCCTGGCCTGCCACCGGAGACTTGATCTTCTTGACTTCGGCCGCTTCCAGGCTGATCGCATTGTCGAGCGCGAGCGGGCCGTCGAGCAATCCGCCGGTAATCTGTCCCCGCTCGGCCATCTTGCACAGCGCTGCCGCTTCCACGGTCGAGGGGATCTTGGGATTCACGGTCTCCATCGCCGAGAGGATCGCGACCTTTGGCTCCTCGACCTTCAACCCGATGGCCATATCGATCGCGTTTTGGACGATATCGACCTTGGCCGCGAGATCGGGAAAGATATTGACCGCCCCGTCGGTGACGAACAGCGGCTTGGGGTAGCTGGGCACGTCCATGGCGAAGACATGGGACACCCGCCGCTCGGTGCGCAGCCCGGCAGCGCTGCTGAG
>JAAUYK010036581.1_pt1 | contig 16677 bp, 12 predicted proteins | sample 7278021 | NCBI WGS metagenome assembly JAAUYK01 (sample SAMN14350223, study PRJNA611818) | marine sediment metagenome | isolation source: surface marine sediment (1.8m) | place: French Polynesia: Moorea | collected 2018-08
CGCTCGAACGCGCGCTTGACCTCCACCGGCAGCGGCGCGCCGCCGGAGAAGCAGTACTTCAGCGAAGAGAGGTCGTGATTATCCAGGTCCGGATGCTGGTTGATCGCGTTGTAGACCGTCGGCACGCCTGGGAAGAGCGTGATCTTCTTCCTGTCGATGACGCGCAGGGCCTGATCGAGGTCGAAACGCGGCGCCAGGACCATCTCGGCCGCGCCGAGGACCCCCAGGTTCATCACGCTGGTCATGGCGAAGACGTGGAACAGGGGCAGCACGCCGTAGATCCGCTCGCCGCCCGCCGCCAGCCCCGGAAACCACGCCGCCACCTGCCGCGCATTGATGGCGATGTTGGCGTGGGTCAGCATGGCGCCCTTGGGGATGCCGGTGGTCCCGCCGGTGTACTGCAGAACGGCGACGTGTTCGCGCGACCGGATCGCCACAGGAGCGACCGCGCCGTCGTTGTCGGTCAGATCGTCGAACCGCAGGTAGCGGCCGTCCCGGGGCACCCGGGCGATATCGGACCGGCGGACGAAGGGATAGAGGTAGTTCTTGGGAAACGGCAGGATGTCCGCCATGGAGCAGACGACGATCTTCTCGAGCGCCTTGCTGTCGAGCACCGCAGCGGCCTTGGGCAGAAGCGAAATGACGTCGAGGGTCACCAGGATGCTAGTCTGCGAGTCCAGGACCTGGCGCTCGATCTCCTCGGCGACGTAGAGCGGGTTGAAGTTCACGACCGTCCCGCCGGCCTTGAGTACGGCGTAGAAACAGATCACGAAGTACGGCGTGTTGGGCAACAGCAGGCCGACGTTGCTGCCGGGGCCTACGCCCAAAGCCTGGAAGCCCCGAGCGGCGCGATCGACCAGGACGCCGATCTCCCGGTAGCTGTAGCCCTTGCCGAGAAAGTCGACGCAGGGACGATCGCCGAACTGCGCGACCGAGCGCTCCAGGACCTCCGGCAGAGGTTCGTCCGGAATGGCGGCGGCCCAGTCGACGTCGCCGGGATAGCTGCTCAACCAAGGCTGGTGGGGAGGTGCGGCCGAGTCCACTCTAGCGCTGGCTCCTGGGCTACGGTCTTAACGGCAGGGATGCGGGGCGCCGGCCGGTCCGCTCGAGATGCGGCGAACGCGCGGCCCCGAACGTCGAACCCATGGTAGCAAGCCCTGCCGGCGAGAGAAACCGGCGCGGCCGGTTCGACGGACCTGCAACGCGCTCGTGCTCGACTCAAAAACGCAGGCGCGCCTGGATCGAGATGATATCGATCTCGGTCTCGTAGGTGCCCGAGAAGTTGCCACGGGCCGCGTTTCCCTCGTCGCTCGCCCTGAGGTCGATGTCGGCGTCGGGCAGAAAGATGTGGGTGTAGGCGAAGTCGACCGAGAACCAATTGGTCGGCTCGTAGCCCAGGCCGAAGGAGATCCAATAGCGGTCCTCGTCCGGAATGCGCGGCGTCCTGGTCGCGTCGGGCACCGGCGACTCGTCATAGGCGACACCGAGCCGAACCGAGAGGCCCTCGACCAGGTCGGGGCGGTAGACCGTGCCGAGACCGAAGAACCAGGTATCGTCCCAGCTCTCATCGGTGACGCTGTCCGGCTGATTGGGATTCTCGAACTGGATCCGCAGCTCGTCGAAGCGGCTCCAATTGGTCCACTCCGCCTGGCCCATGACCGCCCACTCCCGGCTGAAATCGTAGTGCAGCCCGAAGCTGACCGATTCCGGCAGCTCGAGGTCAGCCGTGGCATCGCTATCCCGGTTCAGGCCCGCCACCTGCAGGGCCGTGCCGGTGGCGGAACCTCTGGTGTCGAACTCGGTATTGCCGGTGATATTGAAATCGACGTGAGAACGATAGCCGACGCCGAATCTGAGACCTTCCAGCGCCGGCGCGAAGGCGCCCGGCTCGATCATCAGGCCTGCACTGCCCCCGAGACCGAAATCGTCGCCTTCCAACTCGGCGAACCCGTCCTCCTGCGTAGGCATGGCACCGGGAATGCCGAAGGTGGCGCCGATCGTGCCCTGGTCGATCGCGTTGTTCAGCTTGGCGTCGGCATAGACAAAGCGGGGTCCGCCGCCGATCGACACGCCGGGTATGGGCCGGATAGCCAGCATCGGATTGATGTCGACGGTCAGGAGCTCGGATTCGAGGGCGTGGTATCGGCCGATCCAGCCATCGGCATTATCGGTCTTGAGGCCGAAGGGCGCGCTGATCGCCAGCCCGAGCTTGACCTCGTCGGTGAGGGAAACCATGCCGTAAAAGGACGGCACGACGGCGTCCGTACCGATCTCGTCGTCCCCGTCGAACTGAATGGTCGGCGTGATCGGAGTGCCGAAGGCATTGCTCGCCTCGCCACCCTTGAACTCGGAGTTCGGCGAGATATAGCTGACCGAGGTCACGACCTGCTGGCCGTCGTGGAAGGTCAGGCTGGCCGGATTGAAGAAGCTGAAGCTGATGTCCTCCACGCCGGTCGGCGCCGACGCGAAGGAGGTTCCCTGGGCCGTCGTGCTCTGCTCCCGGATCGCGAAGCCCGAAGCCTCGGCCGACTCCAAGGTCACTCCGAAGGCGGCCGCAAGTATCGCACCGCACGTGCACCCGTGCCGCAAGAACGGCGATTTCATGCCTGTTACCCCCGCTTAGTCCCCGCACCTGCCGCGCGGTTGTTCTTTTTCGACTCTCATTCGAGCCTATGGCAGGTAGAAAAAACAAACCAGAAAATTGTACTGTTTGTCTTAACTCCCCAGCACCAATCCGCCTTTTTCATTTGCATTCACTTCGCCCGCTACAACGCCCGGGTGTAGTCCGGTCGACCGGGCAGTCGGGAAGGAGCGGCCGACGCGGTCCCGACGGACCGCGCAGTTCGGATTTGGCGGCCCGACCGAATCTGTGCCATCAGACACGATGGACTGGGGTCTGCCCCACCGCGGGAGCCTTCGATGAACGTTGTTTTCTTCGCCATTGTTCTGATCGCCTTCGTGACCGCCGCCGTGCGCCAGCTGACCTGGAGCCCGGAGACCCCCGATGCTGAGTCGCCCATGTCGCTCTTGTCCAAGGGCGCGATCGAGGCGGCCGGCTCCTCGGTCACCTTGGCGATCGGCCTGGTCGGCGTCATGGCGCTTTTTCTCGGGCTCATGAAGGTGGCGGAAGCCGGTGGCCTCCTGGTCATCATCGCCCGCACGGTGCGCCCCTTGATGGTCCGGCTGTTCCCCGAAGTGCCGGCGGACCATCCGGCCATGGGAGCGATGATCCTGAACATCTCGGCCAACGCGCTCGGGCTGGGCAACGCGGCCACGCCTTTCGGCATCCGGGCCATGCAGGAGCTGGACAAGCTCAATCCCCACAAGGGCACGGCGAGCAATGCCATGGCCCTGTTCCTGGCGATCAACACCTCGAGCGTCACCCTGCTGCCGACCGGCGTGATCGCTCTGCGCGCCGCGGCCGGATCCGAGGACCCGGCGGGCATCGTGCCGACCACCCTTTTCGCGACGATCTGCTCGACCGCGGTCGCCATCACCTCGGCGAAGCTCTATCAGCGGCTCTGGGCCGCGCCTCCAGCGGAGCCGGCGGCATCACCGGACGGGGAGACCGCCTCGCCGTCCGACGAGGAGGCCCTCGCGGAGACTCCGAGCGAGGCTTATCCGACCTGGGTTTCGTTCTGTGTCCTCGGCGGGATCGCCGGCCTGGTGCCGCTGACGGTGCTCTACGGCCGCACCATCGCCCCCTGGATCATTCCCGGCCTGATCACCGGACTGCTCGCCTTCGGCGTTGCTCGCCGGGTCGCCGTCTACGAGGTCTTCGTCGAGGGCGCCAAGGAAGGCTTCCAGGTGGCGCTGCGCATCATCCCCTACCTTGTCGCCATCCTGGTGGCCGTCGCGATGTTCCGCGCCAGCGGCGCCCTGGAGGCCGTGGTCACGACCGTGGGCAAGGTGACCACCGGCTTCGGCCTTCCCGCCGAGGCGCTCCCCATGGCCCTGCTGAGGCCGCTCTCGGGTTCCGGCGCCTTCGGCATCCTGACCGCGACCATCAACGATCCGGCGATCGGCCCGGACAGCTATACGGGATATCTGGTCTCGACGCTCCAGGGGTCGACCGAGACCACCTTCTACGTGCTGGCGGTCTACTTCGGCGCGGTCCAGGTCCGGCGGATCCGCCACGCCCTAGCGGCCGGCCTCACCGCCGACTTCGCCGGCATCGTCGCCGCCGTGGCGATCTGCTGGTATCTGTTCAGCGGCTAGAAGACCCTAGAGCGGATCATGTTTGGTCGGAACCACCTCATGGTTCCGGCGGAACATGTGAATCCGCTCGAAAGCTTAGAGTTAGAGCAGATTCACGCGATTGAATGGATCGCCCCGGGCGAGTCCATTCGATCGCGATCTGCTCTAGCCGGCCAGAACCTGGGCCATCCTGGTCTTGGCGGCAGGGTCAAGGTCGATGAAGGCACCGACCAGCTTGCGGGACTCCTGGTCGACCCGTATCAGCTTGGCCCTGCAGGAAAAGCTGAGCGGTTTGCCCTTGAAGGCCAGATTGCAGGACACCTGGAGTTCCTCGCCGGCCCGCCTGGGGCCGCGATAGTCTCGCGCCAGGAAGCCGGTATAGCTCCAGCTTTCCAGATCGAGCTTCTGGTCGTCGATCTGGATCGAGCCGTCGGTGCCGCGCTCCGGAGCGCAGGCCGGGGCCGGCTCCTCCCTCTTCGACCCGCGTAGTAGGTTCAGCATGGCTGCCCCCGGTTCGGTATCGCGCAAGGGATGTCGAGACCCTGCGCCCCATACAACCTTGCCGGGCCAACCTTAAAAAATCGCCGATTCTCTCAAGAAATTTGCAATGAAATTGTTCGTTCTGTGACCGCGCCGTGACAAGCGGGCGGACTCGCGGTCCTAAGCCTCTGTTAACCAGAAAGCTTTAGTCGCTTAAGGCAGGATGGACACGCCAGCCAGAAACAGCCGCGGCGCCCCCGACAGGCGCGCGCGCCACCGCCTGAAACTCTCCGAGAACGCCGCCATCAGCCTGATCTGCGGTGAGCGGCGCCTCGCCTGCCGGGTCGCCAATCTCTCACTGTCGGGCCTGGGCCTCGACTTCGCGGGCGAGCCGCCGGAACTCGGCGCGGTCGCGCTGCAGCACGCGACCGCGGGGCGGCTCGAGGGGCGCGTGGTCTGGACCGGCGGGTCGCGCGCCGGCGTCGAGCTCGAGACGGCGGGATCCGACCTGGAGCGCGCGCTCCAGTGCCTCAACGTGATTAACGCCGCCCGCTGAGCCGAAACCGGGCCCGGATCGGCCGTCGGGCCGTCCGGATGCGACCTTGAAAGCGCCACATTTCAATCCTTTATCATACGAGGGCGCCCGCTCAATGCCGGGGGCGAGCCGACCACGAACAGAAAAAAGAGGCCCTCGATGGCCCGATCGAAGGCGATCGCAGTCGGAACCGCGGCCGGCCAGGCATTCGTTCTGGCTTTCTCGGCCTGCCGCGGGCTCGGCCGGCTCCTCTGGGGCCTGGCGACACGAACCTATCGCAACCCGCTGCTGCGCTCCGTGGCCGCCGGGCTGCGCGACCGCGCTCTGGCTGTGCTGGCCTGGTCCGCGCGGCTGGCCGCGCCGGTAAGCGACGCGCTCTATCGGCGGTTCGGCCGGCAGATCACCGCGGGGCTCTCCGGCACCGCCTTCGTCTGGATGATCGTGATGCCGGACGCGACCCCGCTCTACCGTGGCGTCGACTGGACCAGCGACCTGGACTGCATGGCGATGAACATCTACCACGAGGCGCGCGGCGAGCCCGAGCTCGGCCGGCTCGCGGTCGGTCACGTGGTGATGAACCGGGTCAACGACCCGCGCTTCCCGGGCACCGTGTGCGGCGTGATCATGCAGGGCGGCGCCAAGAAGACCCGAAGCTGCCAGTTCTCCTGGTGGTGCGACGGCCGCAACGACCGGCCGACCGACCAGCGATCCTGGGTCGACAGCCATCAGCTGGCATCCCGCATCTTCGCCGGAACCACCAAGGACCCGACCGGGGGCGCGCTCTGGTACCACGCCGACTACGTCAATCCGTCCTGGCGCAACCAGTTGAAGGCGGGCCCGAAGATCGGCCAGCACCGCTTCTACCTGGCCCCCGAGAAACGCTGATCGCAAAGGCGCCGAGGATCTAATACCCCAGGGCGCAGCCGTCCTTGCGCGGGTCGGAACCGCCGGTCAGCGTGCCCTTCTCCCAGTCGATCTGGATCGCCTGGGCGCCGCCGATCGGCGCGCCCGGCGCGACCAGCCGGTGGCCGAGGCCGCTGAGCGCCGTCTTTACGGCCTCAGGCACGCCCTCTTCGACCTCGATATCGCCCTCCGGCGTCGCCTGGACCCGCGCCAGGTCGATCGCCTCCTGCACGTCGAGGCCGAAGTCGAGCAAATTGCTCAGCAGGTGGGCCTGGCCCTGGGCCTGATAGTGGGCCCCCATGACGCCGAAGGGCATGACCGCCCGTCCGTCCCTGACGAGCATGCCGGGGATGATGGTGTGGTAGGGGCGCTTGCCCGGGGCGATGCAGTTCGGATGACCGGGCTCGACCCTGAAAGACTGTCCGCGGCTGTGCAGCATGACGCCGGTCCGCGGGCTCAGCAGGCCGCTCCCGAAGGAGTTGAACAGCGAGTTGATGAAGCTGACCGCGTTACGGTCCTTGTCGACCACGCAGAGGTAGACCGTGTTGGCGCCGCCCGCGGCCGCCGGCGCCGGCAGGTCGGTCATCGCCTTGTCCGGGCTGATCTGGCCGCGCTGCGCGGCCGCGTAGTCCTCGGACAGCAGCCGTTCCACCGGAACGTCGGCCTGTGCCGGGTCCGCCAGGAAGTCCTCCCGGTCCTGGTGCGCCAGGCGGGCCGCCTCGATCTCGAGGTGCAGACGCTCGGTCGACAGGGGATCCAGGCCGTCGAAATCGAAGCCCGAAAGGATGTTGAGCATCTCGAGCGCGATCATGCCCTGACCGTTGGGCGGGCACTCGAAGACCCGGTGTCCCCGGTAGTCCGTGCTGATCGGCGTGACGTACTCGCCGGCCGTCGCGGCGAAGTCCTCGAGGGTATGAAGACCGCCCAGTTGCCGGAGCAGGCCGACCATGTCCTCGGCGACGGGGCCCTTGTAAAAGCCGTCGGGGCCCTGCTCCGAGATCCGCGAGAGGGTCTCGGCCAGTTCCGGCTGGCGGTGCATGTCGCCCGCCGCCGGCGGGCGGCCGCCCGGCAGAAAGAGACGTTTCGCCGTCGGATCGCGCGACAGGGCCTCTACCTGCGCCGCCGTGTCGAAGGCCACGCGGTCGTGGATCGGGTAGCCGTCGCGGGCGAAGGCGATGGCCGGGGCCAGGAGATCGCCGAGGCTCATGGTGCCGTGATCGGCAACCAGCCGGGCCCAGGCCTCGACCGCGCCCGGCACGGTAACCGCGTGGGGCGTCTGGCGTTCGATGGTCGTGATGCCCTGCTCCAGGAACCACTCGGCGCGCGCCGCCGCGGGGGCGCGGCCCGAGCCGTTGAAGGCGACGATCTGGTCGCCGCCGCCCGGCGCGATAAGCGCGAAGCAATCGCCGCCGATACCGGTCGACTGGGGCTCGACGACGCCCTGCACGGCGCAGGCGGCGACCGCCGCGTCCAGCGCGTTGCCGCCCGTTCGGAGGATGTCGAGGGCGACGGCGGTGGCCAGGGGATGGGAAGTGGCGGCCATCCCGTTGGCGGAGCGGACCGGGGAACGGCCTGGCATCTGGAGGTTTCTCATGGTGCCTAGCTTTAGCGGCGGGGGTCGGCCTTGTCCAACGCCTTGCCCTGGGCGGCCGCCGCCAGGCGGACATAGCGCCCCGGCGAAGTGCCGAGCGTGCGGCGGAACATGGCGATGAAGGCGCTGGGGCTCTCGTAGCCGAGGTCATAGGCCACGGTGGTGACCGCCTGGCCCTCGCCCAGGCGCCCGATTGCGGTGAGCAGCCGCAAGCGTTGGCGCCAGGCCCCGAAGGTGAGCCCGGTCTCGCGGAGAAACAGGCGAGCGAGGGTCCGCTCGCTGGCGCCGGCCACCTGCGCCCAGCCGGCGAGCGGCCGGTCGTCCGCGGGATCGGCCGAGAGCGCATCGGTCACCAGGCGCAGGCGCGGCTCGGCCGGCCGCGGCAGGTGCAAGGGCTCGGCCGGGAGCGCGGCCAGCTCGTCCAGGATCAGCCGCAGGACCCGGGCCTCGGAGGGGGTGACCGGACGGTCCGGGTCGAAGGTCACAGCGCGCAGGATAAGCTCGCGCAGGAGCGGCGAGACCGAGATGACGCAGCAGTCCTCGGGCAGGCCCGCGGTCGCCGAAGGGTGCACATAGAGCGTGCGCATGGCCAGCCCACCGCCCGACGCGACCGCGTGGGTCACGCCGCAGGGCACCCAGACCGCCTGCTGCGGCGGCACGACCCAGGTGCCGCGGTCGGTCGCCACGGTCATGACCCCGGCGGAGGCATAGACCAGCTGCGCCCGCGGATGGCTGTGGGAGGGGTATTCGTGGGGGCCCGGATGATCGACCGCCGAGGCCTGGATGAAGCGCCCGGCGTCGCCCAGCTCGCCGAGCCTTCGCCCCGGCCCGAAACCGACCTGTCTGTCTTGCAACATAGCTTGGCTGAATATAGCAGGACAGGCGCACTGCTGGCGAGTACATCCTGGACCATCGAAACTTTGGAGAAGCCCATGGCCCGCTGGCGCCGCCCGGAGATCCTGCTTCTGCTCATGGCGGCGGCCGTGCCGCTCAGCTTCGCGACCTGGCAGGCCCTGCTCAACAACTTCGCGATCGAGCGCGCCGCCTTCACCGGGGCCGAGATGGGCATCCTGCAGAGCCTGCGCGAGGTGCCCGGTTTCCTCGCCTTCCTCGTGGTCTATCTGCTGCTGCTGTGGCGCGAGCAGACCATCGCTTACCTGGCGCTGCTCCTGCTCGGGGTGGGTACCGCGGTGACGGGGCTGTTTCCCAGTATTCTTGGGCTCTACGTCACGACCGTGGCGATGTCGATCGGCTATCACTATTACGAGACGATACAGATCTCGCTCTCCCTCCAGTGGATCGAAAAGGACAAGGCGCCCGAGACCTTGGGCCGGATCATCGCGATCGGCTCTTTCGCCTCGATCGTCACCTTCGGGCTGATCTGGCTGGCGATGGACCTGGCCGGCCTCGACTTCTCCTGGGTCTACGCCATCGGCGGCGGCCTGACAGCGGCCATCGCCGCCTTCGCCTGGATCGCCTTCCCCCGTTTCCCGGAGAAGGTCCGCCAGCACCGTCACATGGTGCTGCGCCGCCGCTACTGGCTGTACTACCTGCTGACCTTCATGTCGGGCGCGAGGCGGCAGATCTTCATCGTCTTCGCCGGCTTCCTCATGGTCGAGAAGTTCGGCTTCGACGTCGCCGCGATCACGCTCCTGTTCCTGGTCAATGCCGTGATCAACGTTTTCATGGCGCCGCGCATCGGCCGCCTGATCGGGCGCTGGGGCGAGCGGAACTCGCTGATCTTCGAGTACTGCGGCCTGATCTTGGTGTTCACGGCCTACGCCTTCGTCGAGAACCCCGCTGTGGCCGCGGGACTCTACGTCGTCGACCACCTCTTCTTCGCCCTGGCGATCGCGATCAAGACATATTTCCAGAAGATCGCCGATCCCGCGGACATCGCGGCCACGGCGGGAGTGAGCTTCACCATCAATCACATCGCGGCGGTCTTCTTGCCGGTCGGCCTCGGCTTCGTCTGGCTGGCCTCGCCGAGCGCGGTCTTCCTGACCGGCAGCGCGCTGGCCACAATCTCGCTCCTTCTCTCGTTCAACGTGCCGACCGCGCCTGCACCGGGCAACGAGGTTCAGTTCGGGCGGCGCCCGACGCCGGTCCCGGCCGAGAGCGCCGTCTGACCGGACGGCCCTGACAAGAATGCCGGCAAGGACTGCACCTGTAATGGCGCCGGCCATGGTTCACAGGGCCTAGTCATCGCTCTGTAAAACACCGGCAGGCCCAAGAAAGAAGGGGCCGCAGTCTACTGCGACCCCTAGTTGTCTGGGAGGAAACCACCTGTAAAAGTGGCAGGGGCGCTGTCACGCTCCCCTGTTTGCTTTTCCCATAGTCTGTCGCCAATTGGAAGGGAATTTCTGCGGCGGATGTATAGGCCGGCCGCGACGGACCCGCACCAATCACCCCTCGTCCTAAAGCGGATCACTTGCCCTGCTCTGCCGGTTTGCGGGCAGACCAGGTTCGCGCGCGGCCGGACATCACCCGCGGTTCTCGGACTGAAGCGACAGTGTAACAAGATCGTGGCGTTGAGCGCGGTGACGCGCCGCGGAACCCGGCGCCGTGCTACTCGCCGTCCTTGGCGCCGCGCCCCGGCATGCGTGCAGAGGCCTCCGGCCCGGCCGGCTTCGGCTGCGCCTTCGGGCCGCGCGCCTTGCGGAACGGCCAGCGGAGCGCGGCGGAGCCCTCTTCCTGGTCGTCCCAAGGCTCGGTCAAGCACTTGGGCAGTGCGGCGCGGATCGGATCGCTCTCGATACCCGACCAGTCGCCGCTCAGGCCGCTTTCCGGTTTGGATTTCGGTGCCTCGGCTTGGATCCTCTCGCCTTCCGTGGCCCCGGCCGTGGGTGCGGCAGGGGGTGCGGCAGTGGGCGCTCTAGTGGGCGCGGCAGTGGGCGCCTCAGGGGTTTGCTCCGCCGGGCGCGTGACCGGGGCCGCCGCCTTGCCCTGGTCGCGGCGGCGATTGGCCTCTTCCGAGGCTTCCCGCAGCTGGCGCGCCTCGCGAATCAGTTCCTGGGCCGATCTGCCCTTCGATGCCGATTTTGCTTCCGGCCTCGCTTCGGTCTCCCGCTCCGGCCTGACGTCCGGTTTCACCTTGAGTTCAGGCTTCACCGGGCTCTCCCGCTCTTCCGGGATCTCCGGTTTCGCCGTTCTCTCGGATCTCGGGGAGATTTCAGGCGCCGGCGCGGTCTCCGGCTTCGGGGCTTCGGGCTCCTGCCTCGGCGGCGCAGCGGGGGCCGCGCGGCGGGCGTCGTCTTCGGCGGCAGGCTCGGTCGCCCCGCTGTCGGATCTGCTGGTGGCACCCAGCCGGTCGACGATCTCGGCGGCCCGACGCAGTGTCACCTCGCGAGAGGTCGCCTTCGGCCCCTGGCGGGATCTCCTCGCGGCCGGCCCGCCCGATGTACGAAGCGGTTCGGACCCGGCGGCGCGCGGCGCCGACGCGCCGGTGCGACGCTCCGCCGGCTTCTGATCGTTCTTGCGGGCTTCCGTGGCGGGTTTCGCCGGTTCCACGCGGGGGGTCTTCTGGGTTCCGAGCAACAGGGGCTCGCCGCCAGGCGTCTGGCCCGAGACCTTTGTCTCCTCTTTCGTCTCGGTGCCGCGGGCAGGCGTTTTCGTTTCGGGCTTTTCGGGTGGCGCCTCGGCGGCTGCGGGCGGCGGCGTTGGGGCACGCTTCGCGGACTCGGCTGGCGGCTTGCCGGCGTCCGCCGCGTCGTCGTCGACGCCGGAGCCCCGCAGCAGCTTGGCGACCTCGACGAAGCCCTCGTCTTGGCGCGGGATGTCGTCCTCCGCGTCGCTCTCGTCCCACGGGGCCGCCCCGGGTTCGGGCGGCGCGGGTTCGGGCGGCGCGGGTTCGGGCGGGGCGGCCTCGGGCGGCGCCGGGCGCGCCGCTGCCGGGCTTCCGCGGCGCGCGGAGTCGATCTGGGACCAGGCGTCGTCGGTCCGTTCGCTGTCCTCCTGGGAGGCTTCGACCACGCCCAAGTCCTCGGTGGACGTCGCCACGGAACGGGACTTCTCCTTCGCCTGCTCGAGCATGCGAAGGAGGGTGTGCAGCAGCGGCTTGATGCGCTTCTCGAGTTCGGCATCGCCATCCGCGTCCGCGTCGCCCGCCTCGGAGCGCGACGCCATGCGGATGCCCTGCCTGGTGAGGTCCTCGATCTGCGAACGAAGGGAATCGATGACGGCGCGGTCGTGCCGGCGCTCTTCCAGGATGACCTGGAGCTTCTGCTGCAGCCGTTCGGTTTCCCGAGCCAGAAGGTCGAGCCGCACGCGCTGGATCTCGCTGCGCACGGAGTTTTCCATTGGCGGGGGCGCCGCCTCGATCTCCCCTACGTCGACGGCGCGTGCGAACAGCGGGGTAACCTCGGAGCCGTTCGCTCCCTTTGCCCCGTTGGCGGCCCCGTGCTCAGTACGTGTTGTTGGCGTCCCGGCCGGGCCGGTCGGCTTGTCTTCCTGATCCAAGGTCGGCTTCACGAACTTCAACATCTCGAGTTTACGACATCTCACGAAACCGGTGTGAGACAAATTAATGCCGTGCAAGGCTTAAGACTTTGCTAACCTTGATGACCGAGATGTGGCAAGGCTTCGGCCGGCTCTCACCTCGGACGACCCGCGACTTGGGCGCCGCGCAGAGACGCAGCGAGGAGTAGTTGAAGCCAGCCATCATCGCAATGACGCCGGGCGACCGCCTGCTCAACTTTGCGCTCTCCGACGCGCAAGGGGTCAGACGCATCTTCTATTTCGAAGTGGCCGGGGCGCCCAGCGTGTTCTTTGCCGCCGAGAGCTTCAGAAGTCCCGAACTGGCCGAGGCCCTGCAGGATTTCCCGGCGCAGCTCGACAGGCTGCGCGGCGCCGGCCTGGAAGTCTATTTCCTCAGCCGCGACGAGCCGGCCGTCCTCCGCGGCCTGACCGAAGCCTGGGGGACCGACGCGGCGGCCTTCAGCGATCCCGGCGGCCAGGTCCTGGAACGCCTGCTGGCACCCGAGCCGCCGGCCTTTCCGGAAACACGGCCGTTCCGCCCGAAGCTCGCGACCTTTGCCCTCGACCCCAATCAGCGGACGCTGGCGGTGTTCCGGCGACCGCCGCTCGGAGACCATGTCTCGGGCTGCCTCGAGGCTGTCGAGACGTGGCGCCGGGGCGAGGAGCCGCCGACTATGCTGTACAGCGGCGCCCCGGTCCTGCTGCTGCCCCGCGTCTTCGACGAGGCGCTGTGCCGCAGGCTGATCGAGGCCTGGCGGTCAAACCACCGGGAAGGCGGCCTCTACGACGGCCAGGAGAACGTTCTCGATCCCGACAAGAAGCGTAATCTCGAGCATCTCCTGGCCGATCCGGCGCTAGACAAGCGGATCACTCAGACCCTGGCGCGGCGAATCGGGCCGGAGGTCGCGAAGGTGTTCAATTACCGGTCGCCCTACGGGTTCGAGGGCTTCAACATCCTGTCCTATCGGGACGACCGGCAGGACTTCTTCGGCCTGCACCGCGATACGCTTAGGCAGGAACGGCCGCGGCGATTCGCCTTGTCGCTCAATCTGAATGACGATTACGAGGGCGGGGCGCTGCGCTTTCCCGAGTACGGGCCGCATAGCTACAGCCCGCCGGCCGGCGCCGCGCTGGTGTTCTCGACCTCGTTGCTGCACGAGGCGCTGCCGGTCACGAAGGGACAGCGCTGGGTGCTGGTCACCTTTCTCTGTGATCCCGACTCGGCACCGCCACCCCCTGCCTAACCATCCCGCGGGCGAAGCGGCGTCGTGAGAGAGCCTCAGCGGTTCAGGGCCTCGCGCATGGTGGCGCCGATCACCGCGGCCGAGGGCGCAATCACCGCGCCGGCCGACCGCAGGGCCTCGATCTTCTCGGCCGGTCTGCCCGATCCGAAGACGTTCACCGTGCCGGCATGGCCCATGCGCCGCTCGGCGGGCGCGTGCAGGCCGGCGACATAAGCGACCACCGGCTTGGGGCTGCGCGCGGAGCGGAGGAACTCGGCGGCCTGCTCTTCGGCGGTGCCGCCGATCTCGCCCACCAGGACGACGCCGGCGGTCTCGGGGTCGGCGAAGAACAGCTCGAGGCACTCGACGAAGCCGATGCCGTGCACCGGGTCGCCGCCGATGCCGATCGAGGTCGACTGGCCGAGACGCTCGGCCGTGGTCTGCTCGACCACTTCGGAGCTCAGAGAGGCCGAGCGGGATACGATGCCGATTCGGCCGCGGCGGTCGAGATGGGCCGGCATGACCCCGATCTTGCAGCGCTCCGCTGCGATAATGCCTTGGGAATTGGGCCCGATGAGCGTGGTCTTGGACCCCTCGAGGGCGCGCTTAACCCGGACCATGTCGAGCACCGGGATCCGTTCGGTCACGCAGACGAGCAACGAGATCTCGGCCTCGATGGCCTCGATCATGGCAGCCGCGGCGTTGGCCGGCGGGACGAAGACGGCGCTCGCCGTGGCGCCGGTCGCCTCCCGCGCCTCGGCGACGCTTTCGAACACCGGAAGCCCCAGATGCCGCTGGCCGCCTTTGCCGGGCACCACGCCGCCGACCATCTCGGTGCCGTAGGCGATCGCTCTTTCGGTATGGTAGCTGGCCTGCCGCCCGGTCAGTCCCTGGCAGATGACCTTCATGCTCGGATCGATCAGGATGGCCATCAGCTCTCGCCTCCCGCCGCGGCCACGGCACGATCCGCCGCCTCGGCCATGGTCTTTGCGAAGACCGCCGGCACCGACCGGCTCTTCAGGATCTGTTCGCACAGCTCGCGGTTCGTGCCGGCGGCCCGGACGATGAGGGGCACCGAGAGCGGCTTGATCCGGCAGGCCTTGGCGATGCCCTCGGCGATCGTGTCGCAGCGCAGGATGCCGCCACCGTAGACATTGACCAGGATGGCCTTCACGTCGGGGTTGTCCAGCAGCATGGCGAAGCCGGTTGCGACCTGGTCGCGGGTGGCGGCCGGGCGAACGTCCATGAAGTCCGCCGGCCTGCCGCCCTGCTGGCGCAGCAGATCGATAGTCGCCAGGGCGAGCCCGGCACCGTTGACCATGCAGCCGATGCTGCCGTCGAGCTTGACGTAGTTGATCTCGTGGCGCTGCGCCTCGAGCTCGCTCGGATCGACCTCCTCCAGGTCGCGCAAGGCCTCGGCGTCTGCGTGACGGAACAGCGCGTTATCGTCGAAGCTCATCTTGATGTCGAGGGCGAGCAGTCCGGCGCCGGCCAGGGTCACCAGAGGATTGATTTCGATCAGGCTGGCGTCCTTCTCGACGAAGGCCCGGTAGAGCCCATCCATGAGATCGACGGCGGCGGAGATCTGCGCCGCCTCGAACCCGAGGTCCGCCGCGAAGCGCTCGGTCTCGGCGGGCCGGCAGCCCTTGGTCGTGTCGATCAGCAGGCGGCGGATCGACTCCGGCGCCGAGGCCGCCCTTTTCTCGATGTCGGCGCCGCCGGGGCTGGCGCCGATCAGCGCCACCTTGCCGCTGGACCGGTCCACCATGATGGCGAGATAGACTTCGCGCTCATAGTCGGCCGCTTGCTCGACGTAGACCTGACGGACGATCTTGCCGGCGGCACCGGTCTGCGAAGTGATCAGGGGCTTGTCCAGGAGCTCGGCGGCCGCCGCCTTCGCTTCCGCGGGGGACTCGACGATGCGTACGCCCCCGGCCGCGGCCCGCGCGCCCGCGTGGACCTGGGCCTTGACCGCGCAGCGTCCCTCGCCGAGCGCCTGCGCTGCACGCTCCGCTTCTTCCGGCGTACGGGCGACAGCCCCCTCGGGTACCGGGATGCCGTAGCCGGCGAGGAGCGCCTTGGCTTGGAACTCATGAATGTTCACCTGCTCTCCTCCCCCGCGCCGCTCCCGCAACCGGCCGAAGGCCAGGGAAGCACCGCGGCGTTTTTCAAGTTTTTCAACCGCAAGCGGGCATGACTCTCCGTCGCGACCTCAGAACAGCCCCTCGATCTGGCCTGCCTCGTTGAGGTAGATGTTGTTGGCCGACGGTACCCGAGGCAGGCCCGGCATGGTCATGATAGCGCCGGTCACCGCGACGATGAAGCCGGCCCCGTTTGACAGCCTGAGCTCACGGATCGGCACGGTGAAGCCGTTCGGCGCGCCCTTCAGGTCGGGGTCGGTCGAAAAGCTGTACTGGGTCTTGGCCATGCAGATCGGGAAGTGGCCGTAGTCCTTCTGCAGCTCATCAAAGCGCTTGGCGATGGCGCCGTCGAAGGTGATGTCCTCGCCGCCGTAGACCTCGCGCACGATGGTGCGCACCTTTTCGATCAGCGGCATGTCGTCGGGATAGAGCGGCTTGAAGTCCGCGGTGCCGCTGTCGGCCAGCTCGACGACGTGCTGGGCGAGCTCTTCGGTGCCCGCGCCGCCGTCGGCCCAGTGGGTCGCGATGAAGGCCTTCACGCCCTCGGCCTCGGCCGCCGCCTTGACCGCCGCCAACTCCGCGTCGCTGTCGGTGATGAAGCGGTTGATCGACACGGAGACCGGCACGCCGAAGCGCTTGGTGTTGCGGATGTGGCGCACCATGTTCTCGCAGCCCTTCTTGACCGCCTCGACGTTCTCGCTGCCGAGGTCGGCCTTGGCCACGCCGCCGTGCATCTTGAGCGCCCGGACCGTGGCCACGATCACGGCCGCATCGGGGCTCAAGCCCGCCTTGCGGCACTTGATGTCGAAGAACTTCTCGGCGCCCAGGTCGGCGCCAAAGCCCGCCTCGGTGACCACGTAGTCGGAAAGCTTGAGCGCGGTCTTGGTCGCGATCACCGAGTTGCAGCCATGGGCGATGTTGGCGAAGGGCCCGCCGTGCACGAAAGCCGGGTTGTTCTCAAGGGTCTGCACCAGGTTCGGCGCAATCGCCTCCTTGAGCAGCACCGACATGGGGCCGGGCCCCTTGACGTCGGTCGCGTGGATCGGCTCGCGCTGCCGGTTCTGGCCGATCACGATCTTGCCCAGGCGCTCGACCAGGTCGGCCGGATCGGTGGCCAGGCAGAAGATCGCC
>JAAUYK010103079.1_pt1 | contig 16663 bp, 19 predicted proteins | sample 7278021 | NCBI WGS metagenome assembly JAAUYK01 (sample SAMN14350223, study PRJNA611818) | marine sediment metagenome | isolation source: surface marine sediment (1.8m) | place: French Polynesia: Moorea | collected 2018-08
AGACCGACTTCGCCGCCGCCTTCCGCGATCCCGATCCCTGACTCGCTCGCGACTTGGGGAAGAGCTCCTTTGCCGCCGGCCGCCAGTCATTCTGCCGTCATTAAGTTACAGGAATCAGAACATGTACCAGTTGAGCAAGATTTCCTTCCGCGGGCTCGGAATCCTCGGATGCTGGTTAATTGCTGGTAAATTTGTTTTCTTTCTCAGCGAGCGACAGCTGCATCGAACGGTCGAACACAGACCGCTCCTGCTCGATTGCCGATGATAGCGGCAAGAACTTCTGTACGATTACCATCTTGGATAGAAGGAATTATGGCTTGTATTGGGCATTACGAACTATATTTATGACGGAAGAGTAAATGTAAATGCTTGAACGCAGTGATTTAATGAGGCATGCGCATTATTTTTTTCACTGCGGGGTCCCAGGGTATATGAATTATATGATAAAGCCTACCAGGGCAGCTCCGTCCGCATGTAAAATTTTCTTACCTGTCTGTCTCTAGCTGTCACACGTACGCACGCGAACGCGGCTACGGGCTCGCTCGGGCAGCCAGGCTGCGGGCGCGGCACACGCTTTCTTTAGACGTGCACACACCTGAGTAGAGTGAGTGGGTTCTACCAGATTATACATTAGTTACAGCTTTATAGCAGGTTGTTACCTACAGAGCGTATATGTAATTATGTATCGGATGTTTGAAATGCCTGCCTAGAGTACTACATTCTACATAGTATGTGGCAGGAGTTGCTTGATGCAACTGTGCAGAGCTAGCTAGCCATGTGTATGGGACTGGGACCTGTTGAGTGCCGCATTCAGCATCCGATCCGAGGCATCCGCGTCTACGTCATGGAAGAGTAATCGCGGCTCGAGGGTCATAGCACGATCACACAAAACGGACGTATAAAAACGCGCTTCCTGCCTACTCACCGCCATGCCTTCCAATCTCGACATCGACGCCGTCTTTTCCGAAATCGGCGAGCTCGGTCCCCAACAGGTCAAGTATAGCATCGGCTTCTTCCTCCTGAACGCGTTCGGAGCGTGGCTCATGCTCCAGTACACCTTCGTCGGATACGAAAGACCATTCAGGTACGCTCAAAGACAAAGAGTATGATGTCCACAATTTTGTACTCACGCCTATATTTATGCAGATGCGAGACGAAGGACCAAGACACCCCCTACTATAACGAGTGCCCTGGCAACCTGGTCTCCAGCTGCAGCCGGCTCTACTTCGTCGATGAGGATGAGACGACCGTGGTGACCGAGTGGACCCTGGTCTGCGACCGTGCCTGGCTCGGTCCGCTCACCATGAGCACCTTCATGGCAGGGGTGATGACTGGCGCGCTGTTTCTGGGCGGCCTCGCCGACGCCATCGGCAGGCGCAGCACCATCACCCTCTGCCTCGCATCCATGGTCTTCCTCAACGGGCTGGCGGCCGCCGCGCCCAAGTTCTACCTCTACGCCGGACTCAAATTCGCCACCGGCTTTTTCACGGGAGGCTACATCATAGCATCTTTCGTCCTGTGCAATGAACTCATTGGTTCGTGCGATATAATTATAACCTTAAGTATAATGGAGGTATAACGTTTTACCGCCTTCCCAGGTGCTTCCAAACGGGGCCTTGTAAGCAACGGCCTCCAGAGTTTCTTCGCCATCGGGATAGTCCTATATTCCCTCACTGCCTATTACTGCCGCCATTGGCGATACCTGACCATGTTCACCACTCTGGTCGGCTCTCCGCTCCTCCTCCTCCACTTTTACTTCCCGGAGAGCCCGCGGTGGCTGCACTCCAAGGGGAGGACGAAGGAGGCGCTGACCGTCCTCAGGCGCATCGCCGTCCTTAACGGAAAGAAGATGAGGAGCTTTTCGAACGATCAGGAAAGCGGAAGGAAAGACGACAGTTACGAGAGCCACAAAATGGGAGAGTCTCGAGACAGCATTTGGGCGTTATTCACCCATATGGTTGGTCCTTGTTACCCCAAAATTAATCACGGCACTAAAAAAGTCTGCACTCCCTTCGTTTTCCAGATCTTTCTCGTACCGACTATTATCCAGATCTACTCTTGGTTCGTGAACAGCGCCACTTACTACGGACTAACCCTCGCGGCGTCCGCCTCAGAGAAGGGAGAGAGCGGAGACCGTTACATGCAGACGGCGATGAGCGGAATCGTCGAGATTCCGGCCTACGTCCTGACGCACCTCTTGTTAGTCAACTTCGGCAGGAAGCTCTCTTTGTGCGGATTCATGATCAGGTATGATAGGAAATAGGAATCGAAAACCCTAGAAAATGCTCAACTCGACATTTTTATGCAGTGGCGGAATTGCACTCTTGGGAATCATCATTGCTTCGGACTTTCCCGGCATCGTCAACGCCCTGGCGCTCTTCGGCAAGCTGTGCATTGCGGCCTCCTTCTCCGTCGCCTACATCCACAGCAGCGAAATCTTCTCCACTTCGATAAGAAACTCTGCGATGGGCGTGGTGGCGGTGGCGGCCCGAGTCGGTGGCATCCTCTCGCCCTTCCTGGCCAGCCTCGGCCAGGTCCAAGCGAACCTGCACCTGGTGGTATTCGGCGTGCTCACCTTCAGCTCGGGACTGCTCAACCTTCGCTTGCCGGAGACGTCTGGGAAGCCGCTGCCGGAGTCCCTTGCCGATATGAGGAAGCTAATCTCATCCAGCTCTGGATCTTCGCCGGTGAAGAAACAGGAGGCCAACTACGCCTACGAAAAACTAACCACCAATGACGTTTAAACCGTTCAGAAATTGAGATAGGAGTACGGAGTTAGTTAAATCAGATTGTGATACTATGTCTAATTCGTAAGACGAAACGGGCTCCGTCCACCCTAGACTTTATTTTACTTTTAGAGAAATACACCATGAATTTAGTCTAGCTACTTAGAGCCTGAACATGGAACCGAAACCGCGTCGGATCTACATGTACATGACCTAACCAGAACTAGTCTTCAGCTTAAACTTCTCCTCTAGGATCGCCTCGATCCTACCGACAGTTCCGTGTACCTCGGCGAGGGGGCCGAGAAGGGCCAGGTAGAGGACGAGGCAGAAGAGGACCAGCAAGCACAGCAACACTGCCTTCTTGGAGCAGAGACCGCCCTCGCCTTGCTCAGACTTCCTCCTCTGTTTTTCCTGCGATCACAAAATCTATTAAGCCAAATCAATCGAAAACGAAGGGAGACGTCTTAATTACCTCCTTCCCGAAAGGCGACTTCGGCGGATAGTAGACGCTGTTGTCCTTGACCGCGGGGCCCGGCGGCAGGTGGGCCAGGGAGCAGCCGGCGGAGGGCGGCGGCTGAGAGGCCGAGCGCCTTGGCGGCAGCGACGCAGTCGACTTCTTCGGCGACCTCGGCTTTTTGTCCATCTCGTAGACCGGGCGGTTGTTCATGTCGACGACGAACGAGTGCTGCCTCGGGTAGGCCGGGCAAGACGGCACGTACTTGACCCTGCTCCGCTTTCTGCCGTCGTCGGAGGAGTCCGAGTCCGAGTAGCTGCTGGCGCTCCCGACCCTCGGATTGCAGGTGCTGCAGCTCTCGCAGTAGCTGTTGTTGTCCGGGTACATCGCGGCGACGATGGACGAGTGAGCGTTCTGAAAGGCAAAGTAGCAACTTCTGTTAGCACGTGGGATTTAGATTGAATTAGGTACATATTCTTCTTCGATGTGGGAAGAATCGAACAGCAAAACCTGTATTTCACACAGTTGAGAACATATCTACGATCTTGAGTCTTCTCAGACGCCTTTTCTCGCGTTCCTTCTGGCTATTCCAGTCGATTGACCGGATTCTGTAAATGGGCTTTGGAACATAGGAAGAGGCAGGAGGGTCGGGAAGGCGGCTCATCTTCGGGTTATTCTCGGGGAGCTTGCTCTGGCGGCCGCCGCCACCGGAAGTCCCGGAAGTCACTGGGGCCGAAATCGAGGCGTTGTGGGGAGGCTTTGAGGCCCACAAGGTCCTCTCGTCATCTATCGGATTTTGCTGAATGCATCTCGTCGACGGCTCCGACTTCACCCTGTCCCTGTCCCTGTCCTCCGCCGGAATGAGCCTTCTGCGCACGTGTTCCGATCCCCGTCCTCCACTTCCTCGACGATTCTGCGGCTGCGGCCGCCTCGGCGTCGAGAAGTTTGGATGCTGCGACGGTATCGGCCGTCGTCCACCTCGGCAGCGATGTTCGGCCAGCATCCTGGCGCAAAGCCTCGCGCCTCCCTTGACGCCCCTCTTGGCGAGCGCGTACGCCGTCTGACCCGACCGGTTCCTGGCGAAGACGTCGCAGGCGGCGCACCTCATCACGCGGGAGACGAAAGCGGCATGGCCGTAGTAGGCGGCCCAGTGCAGGCACGTGTTGCCGTCGCCGCCGGCCTCACAAAAGTTGACCACGTCGGGTCGGCCCTGCTCGCCGAGGATGGCCTCGACGACGTCGGCCGCCCTCCTGCCGCCAATCTGCGCCGCGGCGATCAGGCAGCGGCCGAGGCGGGCGGCGCCCTCGCCGGTCCTCAAGAAGTTTTTCGATTCGGGCTCTCTGAGGAGCCTTGCGACACCGGCGCCGTCTCCGGCGCGAGAGAGCGCCTCCAGACGGGAAAGCGCGGCCATGCCTCGGCTCGGGCCAAGAGAGATGGAATGATGGATGGCTGTGCTGTGACTTGTTAGGGGAACGAAGCGCAAGATCACCTCAGGATTCCGGACGTACACTGTACTGGTTGTTCACGGAGATGCACCTGGCGGTGGCGTCCGGCGTCAAGGTCAAGTTCCAGATTCTTCTTTCCGATTTTCGACTTTCGATCGAGTTAGGAACTTTTTGCGCTCTAGTCTAGTCTCACTAGTGGGCCAAGTATCAAACCCTGCATTGCAAACCGCCAAGTGTCAACATAAATTTCCGCCGTAATTCCTGGACAGGTGTAATTATTTCCTAGAATTAAACTTCTACATCGGGGTCAGGCATATGGGTGCGAATTTCAATTTTTAGGAGTAGGCACTGTAAACACTATAGTACATAAATTCAGAGAGAGGAGGAGTAAATTATTTTGCAGAGAAGCCTCGAACTTGATGAGAAGTTACGAGAGTTGCAAATTAAAACATATTTCTAGAGTACTGAATATCGTAGCTAAGCAAATTAGAAATATGACTACCCCCAAAGTCCCCCAAACCCAAACCCAACCCTCAAAAACCGCATATGTATGCTTAGTTGCTTACACGCAGTTGGAGATGGTTGGAGACTTGGAGATGGAGTACTCTTGAACTTTCAAAGTACTCCTTCCGACCTAAATAGGCTAATTGTAATTTGGCTTTGTTCAGGGCGGTCAACCCTCAAGCCTGTGGTACACGCTTGGAGCTTCAAAAAAGTTTTGAATTTTAAAGTCTGAAAAACTTGAACTTCCCAATCCCAAAGGCCAAAGTTGAGTCCCGTCTTCGAGTCAAGCTCAAGAATTCCGAAGCCGTCAGGCGTGAGCTTCACAGTCACAGTTCACAGTTTTCTTTCACTCACTGTTCAGAATTGAGATTCTGATTCAGAACTTGAGAAGTGACTCAAGTGAGAACTGAGAAGTCTCAATTGAGCCCTCCGCTCTGACCGGATCCTCGGCCTCGCGCCTCGCTCCTGCTAGCGTTCCCCATGGCTTCGTCCAGGCGGTACCTCGTGGCCAGCATCACCAGATTCACCACGCCCATCCTAGCGCTGCTCTTCTTCGGCGTCGGCGGCGTCTTCGTGGCCATCCCGCTGTCCGTGGCGGAGGAGGGACACCTCGCGGAGGACTTCTCCGCCGCGGCGCTCGCCTTCCTCCTCGGCGGCATCCTCACCGCCAAATCGGTTCACCTGCTCCTCGCCGACGTCAGGAGTCCCTTCAAGTGGGGGTGCCACAGGAACCTGCAGGAGAGGTTCGCCGAAGACGTCGTCGCCCTCTTCGGGGATGAACAGGCGGAAGACGGACCCAACGTCGTGACAATGCCGCCAAAGAAGGAGGCGAAGAAATCCCAGAAGACTCCGAAGAAGGACAAGGCCAAGACTGCGCCGATGATCATAGAGAAGAAATCCAAGACAAAAGTGGACAAGGCCAAGACGGCGCCGATGATCGTGGAGAAGAAATCCCAGAAGACTATGAAGAAGGTGGACAAGGCCAAGACGGCGCCGATGATCGTGGAGAAAAAATCCAAGAAGACTCCGAAGAAGGTAGACGAGGCTAAGACAGCGCCGAGAATCACGAAGAAAAAATCCCAAAAGACCCAGAAGAAGGTGGCCACCAAAACAGCGCCGATGATAGAGAAGACGAAATCTGAGAAGACACCAAAGAAATTGGACAAGGCCAAGACGGCGACGACGGAGGAGACGAAATTCGAGAAGACTCCGAATGTGGACAAGACTGGGAGGCCGTTAAAGAGGGAGGAGAGGAAGCCCGAGAAGACGCCGAGTCAGAAGGAAACGGGGGCGAAGTCCGACCAGGGGACGCAAACGTCTGGAACTGCAACGAGCCCGCCAATGAAGGGTACATTCAAGCAGAAGCTCGAGATGGCGCTGAAGAGCGAGGAGGAGACACCAGAGAAGGAGGAGGAGACGCCGGAGAAGGATAAGAAGGCGGGGTCCGAGTTCGAGTACGTGTTAGTCGCCATCCAAGGATCGGCGGACCAAAGGCAGGAGGTGAAGAAGCTCTTCAGCGAGCGCGATATTACCGACCTTGTCTAGATTAATAGTCGTCCCGCAACTAGGCATACGAAATTGTAGTGAACGTGCGCGCGTGCGTGCGGAAGGCATGATGAGTGCATACGAAATTGTAAGTGGATTTGCAGAGGAATGACCTTAAATTACGGCTGTGAAAGTTATCTAGTCACGCTATGACTACTAAAGTATGCAGTGAAATATAGGTGCAAGTTATACGTATAGTGCAATTAAGATAAATTAATTTGCTCTTTTAATTCGGAGAGGTTTACCGACAGTACGGCTACGCTCATTAAGTACTTTTTATGTATCGGTCTTCCCGCTACCGTTCAAGTCTTCGACTATGGGCCGAGGTGTTCTGATGTAATTAATGGACTCGTTTTAAGCGGCTAACGTGGTATAATTCGTCGTTTCCAAGTTTATCTGGACTATAGGGAAATGAACATAACTTTTTAGTAGTACAAGGGTCAATGTGCGTCTATTAACGTGTGTTAAGCCTTCCCCGCGGCCTCCGTGACTCCTCTTCCCTGTACCAACCCCCTCTTATATACACGGTGGCCTGATTTTGGCGGCGGAGCGAGCGAATCCGACAGGCGAACAACAAACGCGTACAATAATTTTACGGCAAATAGGCAACTCCGAACTCCCATCTTTAAGTTTAAGATTAACGTAGCTAGACTGTTAACACTTAATTGAGCCGTGTTCGTCGTTCGTGCACGATGCGGTGCGTCACGCCGGGCATCTCGTGGCACGACCGCCAGAGAATCTCGTCCGTCGACTTCCAGCCGCAGGAGTACCCCGTCACGAAGCCGGTGAGGCAGAGGCTCGCATCGGCCGGAGACGACCACCACGTTGTCGTAAGTACTGGAGATAAAGTGCGTTCGTTACCTGCATGCACATTGGACGTTCCTTGTAGATCTGGGACGTGAGCGCTGCCGCCGAGCACCCGTCCGCCGCCGCCTCCTCCGTTGACGCCGCCAAGCTCGCCCCGACCTGCCTGGCCGACCTCAGTCGCCACCAGAACACGGCGAACGTGGTTCGCTGGTCGCCCGATGGGAAGCTCCTCGCGTCCGGCGACTCCGACGGCATCATCATCGTCTGGAACTTCTCTGACAAGGAGGCCGCGCCCGACATCTTCGGCGAGGGCGGGTCTGACGAGCCGGGCTGGTCGGAGACCGAGGGTCCGTCGGAAAATTGGACCGTGTTCAAGATGCTCCGCGGCCACCTGTCGGACGTGACCAGCCTCGAGTTTGCTCCCTGCGGCACCCTCCTCGTCTCCTGCTCCACCGACTGCTCCGCCATCGTCTTTAACGTGAACAAGGGGCAGAAGGTGAAGATGCTGAGCGAGCACAAGGGGTGGGTCAATGGGGTCACGTGGGACCCGCTCAACCAGTACGTCGCCTCCATGGCTAGTGATAGGTACGGTGTCCGCATGGTCATCATCCAATCCTCATGTCTCTAAAGTCCCCTTATAAATCTCCAGAGTATTGCGCGTGTTCAACACCAAGGGGTACAAGTATCATGCCAAGACGTGCAAGTGCAAATTGCCCGTGGCGGAGAAGTCTGCCGACGCCGACGAGGAGGCCGAAGAGCGCATGGTGCGCCTCTTCCACGACGACACCTTGCAGTCCTTCTACCGCCGCCTCGCCTTCAGCCCCGACGGGGAACTGCTGGTCGTACCCTCGGGAGTGATCGAAATGGAGGGCGAGGCGAAAGCAGCCCACTGCACCTATGTCTTCTCGCGAATGGACCTAGCAAAGTAAGTACAAAATTGCGAATTGCATGTGCATTATTGCCATGCCAATTTGGAGCATTATATTCTCTGCGCTGTTAATGCCGTAGACTCCAAAATTTACTACCATACTTCTGCAGGCCCGTTTTATACCTCCCAAACCGAGAGTACAGCGTCGCGGTGCGGTTCAGTCCGGTCAAGTACAAGCTCCGTCCCAATCCCGTGAAGGCGTCGTCAGCGAGTCCTGATGCCGCCGTCGCTCAAGAGGAGAAGAAGGAGGCTTGGGACGAGACCCAGACGCTGTTTTGCCTACCCTACAGGATGATCTACGCCGTCGCCACGCAGAACACGGTCATGTTGTACGACACGCAGCAGGAGGAACCTTTCGCCCGCGTGTCCAAGATCCACTACATCAATCTAAACGACCTAGCCTGGTACTTCTGATTCGCAATTATATTATCAATGCTAGTTGCTTTAAAGTTAGCCTGATTGCAGGTCCCCGGACGGCAACATCCTTGTGGTATCCTCCACCGACGGCTTCGCGTCCCTTATCACGTTCAAGCCCGGCGAACTGGGTGAGGTCTACGAGGGAGGAAACGACGAGAACCGACAAATGAACATATTGGAGGCGGAGGCGAAGAGGGCAAAGAAGAGGAAGTCCAAGAGCCACTCCTCAGAGTCAGTGTCGAAGAAGGCGGCGGCGGTCGAAGTCGCTCCGACCAAGGCAGATTAGCAATTTAAATGGACTTCTGTATGAAACGAAACATAGCACCTCTATTAAAATACGACTTCGTATGGTAAGCCTAGTTGTAATCCATGAAGGTCCATTTTTCGAGTTTGGCCGCCCGGATCATTTGGACTTCTTCCAACGGTTCTTTCATCGCCGTGTCGTCCGCCATCACCGTGTCTCCGCCGACAAGCATCCCCAGCCACATGCCCTGAAACAAGATGTAATGAAGAAATAGCCTGCCTATGTAACACCCCCCCACTCGATCGTACCAGGGTGCCGTGCGAGACAATGACGTGGTGGCAGTTGAGCATCAGGCCCAGGTCGAAGCCCAGGTTCTCTGTCTGCTCGACCTCCGAGACGCCTTCCTCGTGCGATCCGAGGAGGTAGACGTCATCCGCTCCACCGAGGTTTGCCCTGCACCAGGCCATGTCGTCGCTGACCACGACGAACATCATTTTTCGCCTGCCGCCCCAGCCGTACCTCTTGCGGAAGTGGTCCATGGCCTTCTCGTAGTATCTGGCCGGCGCCAGGGTGCCGCCATGATTCGCCGTCGAGGCCGCGTAGTCCGTCCTCCTGACGTGCACGCCGATCAGGACCAGCTTAGGATTGTTGACGATGGGGATGTCCCCGGCAGCCGAAGCCAGCGCTATTAGTCCTCGGTTCACGTAGTCGTTGTCCAGCTTAAAGAGCATCTTCCTGAATGTCGGCAAGTAATGCTTGTAGGCCGTCGGGTTCTGGTGGTAGGATATCATTGCGAAGGCCCGGCCCCTTTCATACGAGGCCTTCGTTTTCAGCGGCTTGCGCAGGAAGTCTGCGAATCCCTCCCAGGGCAGGTCGCAGGGGTCGCAATACGCTTCCTCCAAGGTGTCCGCGAATCCTCGCACGTTGGGGAAGAAGGTCGTGAGCGCGTCGACTTGGTCTTGATACAAGATGGGGATTAGGCGGAGTTGATCGGCGTAGGCGTAGAGGGTGGCCAGCGTCGACATCTGGTTCCCCAGCCTCCCGTTGGTGTAGAGGTTCAGGAGAGACGGGGACTTTTGATAAAGAGTGGCGTTAAACTCTTGGCAATTTGGGCTTCTCGACGGCGGCGTCTTGCAGAGCCTCTGGAATAAAATCTGTGCGCCGAAGTAAATTTATAATAGCCTTCATTTCGTTACCGAGGCTGTAGAGTATAATCCCAAAATGTTATTGTTGAGCTTGTCATTCCAGTGCTTCTTGTAGAGCTCCTTTCCCAACTTTTGTATCTCCTCTTGGCGTTTCAACGTGGCGGCTTCGATGTCGTCCACCCTCCTCAACTTGTATGCCATCTTGGACTTCTTCCGGCAGCGGCCGACGTCTTTGCCGGTGGCAGCTCGCGCGCAAGCATCCTCGCCAAAGGTGTTTCGTGTAATGCCGCTAAGTATAAATAATATCACAATTTTGTACACGTACATGTTACGTTTTGCGTAAGAACGGCAGGTTTTATGGATAATTACAGCAGGTACGTCTGCAGCGCAATAAGAATGGAGCCAAAGAAGCTTAGTAATATGCCTGTACCTGCCTGCGCTTGAGGAGCGTCATATCACGTGCGCGCATTATTGCAGTTTCAGGGCTACATATTGAGCATACGTATGAATATAAAGTATGATCACGCAACGTAAGGCGAAATAAGTTTCGCTTGCTTTACATGCGCTGCGCGTAGTACAAAGAGCGGTTGAGAGTTGAGCCTGGTCACTGGTCACAGAGAGCGTACGTACGTGTGTAGGTTCCTATCACGAGGGGAAAAGCTGATGGGCGTCCGCGTCCGCCATTCGCCGTTACTTCCCACTCGACCGGTCTCCCACTCTCGCTTCGCGCGTCTTGCCCAAGCCAAGCTCTGCTCTCCGCCCCCGGCGCCGCAACTCTCTCGTTCGCTCGCCCTTTTCCTCAAGCCTCTCTTCCTCTGTCTGCTCTGCTGACTGCTCTACTATCGCCGCCGCCGCCGTCCTGGCTTCATCAGCTTCGCTTCTCCTGCTTTGCCGGCAAGAGCTCCTCGGGTCGATCCGACATCTTCGAAGGTCTGCTCCGTTGATCCCAGCTCCGAAAGGGCTCCGTTCACCTCCGTCTCAACCTCTGAGCGCCTCCTCCACCGCTGTCAACATGCCTGTCATCAAGGTTCACGCCAGGATGATCTACGACTCCCGCGGCAACCCGACCGTCGAAGTGGATCTCACCACCGACAAGGGCATCTTCAGGGCGGCGGTGCCGAGCGGGGCATCCACCGGTAAGCCATATCTGTCAGCCTCGGTACATGTCATGGACGGAAAGTCGCAAAATGTTCGCATTTTTCTCGCACTGGGGCAGTGGACTTTTTCAAGGTCAAATAGAGGGCGTCCTACGGCTGCGGAAGGGCAACTGAGGTCAAACCCTATAGCGCGTATGTTACTATGCTTGCAGCGTAAAAATGCGAGAATATGGGGTTAATTCAATTATTGCAACAATTTTAAATTAATAAAACTTATACAGTATTTTCCCCGTTTGCATTTAAGGCATCTATGAGGCTCTGGAGCTGCGCGACAAGGACAAGGCCAACTGGCACGGCAAGGGCGTGACGAAGGCCATCGAGAACGTCAACTCGGTGATCGGTCCCGCCGTCGTCTCCTCCGGCCTGGAGCCGACCGAGCAGAAGGCCCTCGACGACCTCATGCTCAAGCTTGACGGCACCGAGAACAAGAGCAAGCTGGGCGCCAACGCCATCCTGGGCGTGAGCATGGCCATCTGCAAGGCTGGCGCCTCCAAGAAGGGCGTGCCGCTCTACCGCCACATCGCCGACCTGGCCGGCGTCAAGGAGGTGCTCATGCCCGTGCCCGCCCTCAACGTCATCAACGGGGGGTCGCACGCCGGCAACAAGCTCGCCATGCAGGAGTTCATGCTGCTCCCCACGGGCGCCGCCAACTTCACCCAGGCCATGAAGATGGGCTCCGAGGTCTACCATCACCTGAAGGCGCTGATCAAGGGCAAATACGGGCTGGACGCGACGTCCGTGGGAGACGAGGGCGGCTTTGCACCCAACTTCCAGAGCAACAAGGAGGCCATCGACCTGCTGGTGGCGGCCATCGAGAAGGCCGGCTACACCGGCAAGATCAAGATTGGCATGGACGTGGCCGCCTCCGAGTTCCGCAAGGGGGACAAGTACGACCTGGACTTCAAGAACCCGTCTTCGAACGAGGCCGAGTGGGTGACGTCTGACGCCCTCGGGGAGATGTACAAGGGCTTCATCAAGGACGCGCCGGTGGTCTCCATCGAGGACGCGTTCGATCAGGACGACTGGGCCGGCTGGGCGAAGCTCACCAGCGAGACCGACATCCAGATCGTTGGCGACGACCTCACCGTGACCAACCCGAAGCGCATCCAGCGCGCCGTCGACGAGAAGAGCTGCAACTGCCTCCTCCTCAAGGTCAACCAAATCGGGTCCGTGACCGAGGCCATCGACGCCCACAACCTCGCCAAGGCCAACGGTAAAGAAACTTCAGGTTGACAGTAGTACTAGGTTGGGATAATTACATGTGCTGTGTATTACAGGCTGGGGCACCATGGTCTCCCATCGCTCCGGCGAGACAGAGGACTGCTTCATTGCGGACCTCGTGGTCGGCCTGTCCACCGGGCAGATCAAGACCGGCGCTCCCTGCAGGTCTGAGAGGAACGCCAAGTACAACCAGCTGCTCCGCATCGAGGAGGAGCTCGGCGACAACGCCAAGTTCGCCGGAGAGAAGTTCAGGAATCCCCTGGCTTAATTGAAGATCATGAAGGAGAAGCGATCCGACTCGGAAGCGCTCGGCCAGCCTGGTGTAAAAGAAGGGAAAGGAAGGAAGAAGCACTTAAAAGATTCACATCGCATATAATTTATTGGCTGTTTCATTAATTGTGTTAAAAAATTTCAGCATGTTAAAAATGTATTGCATTTGACCGCTGCTGATGGTGGTAGGGGTATTATAAGTAGATTCCCTCGCTCACCATCACCAAACGATGTAGCATTACTCACCATGTAGAACTCTATTCTTGTTCCATGTCACATCCACAGGCGAAATGCATTTAAATTGAAGCTTTAGTTGAGTCGTCTCAATCCAGCCGGCCGGTCGATTTGAGCTGTACTTTTCCTCGCATGCATCTGGTCACTGCTGTCACTAAGGGCTCAACAAACATTAGTGGGTCGGTGGACTGACGGTGGACTGAGAAGGGAGATGGGAGGGAGGGAGGGAGTCCGAGGGAGAGAATCAGGCGATGTAACGCATGAGAGAGAGTTGCTGCTGACTCGGGCTTCGTACGAACATCGAACAAAGCTGATGAGCTTCAAGTACAAGTACATGTACGTACAATCAACTCAAGGAAACATAAACTGAAGTGGGTCTGCTGTAGGCGGAGGCGGTATTGCAAGTTTGCAACGACGACGTCGATGCGTCGACCAACGGCGAAATCAGCGGCAACAACCTCGAGTCTGTCAGGCTGACCTGAAGTAAGGAAGCGGGCCACACTAAGTGAGAAAACACCAGACATATACGTGGACACTCTTCGTGACAGGTTGCTGAAGAACCAAACTATTGGCCTAGAGCGTCAGGGGTCAGGGCGTCAGGCATCCCGTGACCTAGTCGAACCCGGCTGTCGAAATGGAATTAGGGTTGTGCGTCTTGAACCGGCGATAACTTCACACAGGGCCAGCAGCTCTCAGCAGTTCAGGAAATATGATGCAATACAGTTGCCGGTGATCTCCGTCACGATGATCCTTCAGAACCCGATGGCGTCCAGGTTGGCCTCGGCGGCCGTCCGGAGGGCCATCAGTCCCGGTGCTCAAGTGAGGCTCAGGAAGAGGTCGCACTCCCTCCTTTGCCAGCAGAGGGAAGTGACCCCGTCCATATTGGACGCTGGCGTCAAGTACACGGCGCAGTACAGACTCTTGCCGTTGTCGAATGGAGGAGACCTTTCGTCGTCACCTTGTCTGGGAGAGTCCTCCGCACCGTCCATCGTTTACCTCAATGCTGAATTCGGTCCCTCCGTGAGCGGCGCCAGCCTCCAGTGTCGCCTCTTGCACACGTCGCAACTCTGGCGGGAGGCGAAACCGTCGTCGAAAGTCGAAGAAACTGTGATCCGGTTGAAAGAGAAGACTGAGGAGGGCACGGCCAAAGAGGAGCCCGTCGGGGAGAAGGAGAGGCAGAGCACGACGACCGCTGCGACGATTTCGGAGAAAGAGAAGCCGGTTGCGGTCGCAGAGAAGCCGACGTCGCCGTCGCCCCCTCCCGCCAAAGCTGTCATCGACGAAAGCAGCGCCCCCGTGTCCACGGTGCCTAAGAAGTCGCTGTGGGTGCGCTTCAAGGACGAGGTGAACCACTACGTGAGCGGCTTCAAGCTGCTCTTCCTCGACATCAAGGTGTCGTCCAAGATCATCTGGAAGGTGCTGCAGGGCAAGGTTCTGACCAGGAGGGAGAACAAGCAGCTCGTGCGCACCGTGTCCGACCTCTTCCGCATCGTGCCATTCTCCGTGTTTGTCATCGTGCCCTTCATGGAGTTCCTCCTCCCCGTGGCGCTGAAGCTCTTCCCGGGCATGCTGCCGTCGACGTTCACCACGTCGTCGGAGAGGGACAACAAGATGCGGCGCACGCTCAAGGCGAAATTGGAGTATGCAAAGTTTTTGCAGAAGACCCTAGACGAAATGGGTCCGACGAGCCAAAAGAGCAGGTACGCAAAATAGCGCTTGTCTTATGTCAGATACAATACAATCTTCGTTGCAGGACTTCCAAATCGGCAAGCGACTTTGTCGAGTTCTACAAAGGCGTCAAGGAGCTTAAAGTGAAGCCCACCAACCAGGATATAATGAAGTTCTCCAAGCTCTTCGAAGACGAGATCACGCTGGACAACATGACGCGCGGCCAGCTGGTCGCCCTCTGCAAACTCCTCGAGCTGACTCCCCTCGGAACGAGCAACTTCCTCCGCTTTCAACTGGAAATGAAGGTTCGGCAGTTGCGGACAGACGACCGCGTCATCCAGAGGGAGGGGCTGGACAACCTGAACGTCACCGAGCTGCAGACAGCCTGCAAAGAACGGGGCATGCGGGCCATCGGAATGTCGGAGAAGGCGATGAAGGAGCAGTTGTCGCACTGGCTCGACCTCTCCCTGAACTCCAGCATCCCCACGTCGCTCCTCCTGCTCTCGAGGACGCTGTACCTGCCCGAGAATTTGCCGTCCGAGATGCAGATCGCGGCGACGATCTCCGCGCTTCCAGAGTCGGCCGCCACCCAGACGACTGCGACCATCGGCGAGAGGGAGGGCAAGATCCGCAACGTTGTTCGCCTGGAGGTGATCAAGGAGGAGCAGCGCAAGATCGAAGAGGAGGAGAAGGAGGTGAGAGCCACCGAAGAGGCCAAGAAGGAAGAGGAGGAGGCGGCCAAGAAGGCGGCTGCCGAGGCGGTCGCTGGTGGCGTAGAAAAGATGGTCGAGGACGCTGCCGAGCCCCTGAAAAAGATCATCACGCCAGTGCCTCCTAAGGATCCGGAAGTTCTTGTGGATAAGGCTCCTGTGATGGTCGACACTGCCGTCGAGCTGGACTCCGGAGCTGCTGTGAAGGATGAGGCCGCCAAAAAGGAAGCCGAGATCAGCACAGAAGACCTTAGCGACCTCAAGAGTGCCATCGAAGTCCTCGAGAAGACCGGCAAGACGGAAACGGACGAGATCGAGAGCCTGAAGAAGGAGCTGCAGGACTATGAGGAGGACCTGCAAGAGCTCTCGGAAATCAAGGCCAAAGTGGAGAGGACCGATCTTTCGGAGACGAAGGGCGCCGCACGGCTGTTCGGCAAGGTGAACAAGATGCTGAACAACGTCGACTCGCTCGTGGCCAACCTGCGGGAGCAGGAGAAGCAGATCGAGGAGAGCATGAAAGTGCAGCAGGAGGAGGCCTCCTCCAGCGACGAGGCGGAGCAGCAGAAGCTGGTCACCATACACGAGCTGATCCAGGCCGTCACCATGCTCCAGGCGACTCCCGACGAGTCCAGGCTAGAGCAAATTGCAGAGGTAAAATTCTCTATTAATGCTGTCGAAGGTCACAAAGTGTTGTTAATTGATGCGTTGCTTTTTTAGGTTCTTAGCAAAATGGACGAAGACGCCGACGGCGTCATCAAGGTGGACCACGTCCTCAAGGTGATCGAGCTTCTCGGACGCGAACACGTTAAGCTCTCCGGGAAGCAGATCAACCAGATCATCGAAATGCTCCAAAAGGAGGAGATGCTGGCGATCGAGTCCAACATAGAGAAGCTGATGACGGAAGCGCCCAACGACGCAGGCGTGGATGAGAAAGGAGCATCTATCGCCGATTCTACGAGCCAGACTCAAGAATCAATTCCCTCTTCTAAAGCAGACGCAGTGGTGAGTTCTGCAAAGGAGGACAAGATGGCCGAGGGCAAAACGGCAGCCAAGTGATAGTCGTCAGTCGGCCTAGCACCGATTGAGAAATACGGGCATTGAATTTCATTTATTTAATTCTCTCCCTCGCCTATGGACGATTATGGTGAATAAATAGCGTCGCAGTTGGTTTGTTGCGGCTCCTATAAG
>JAAUYK010014173.1_pt1 | contig 16650 bp, 15 predicted proteins | sample 7278021 | NCBI WGS metagenome assembly JAAUYK01 (sample SAMN14350223, study PRJNA611818) | marine sediment metagenome | isolation source: surface marine sediment (1.8m) | place: French Polynesia: Moorea | collected 2018-08
ACGCCCGGTGAGACCTTGGTGGAGCACGGCGACGAGCCGGAAGGCCGCTTCCGCTTCACCATGACCATCCGCCACCGCCTGTTCGGCGAGACCTTCTTCCAGGACGGCGTGTTTCAGACGCTCGAGAAAGAGGAGACCTGAGATGGAAGCGCTGCTGTGGCTCGTGCTCTTTCAGGCGCCGCTCGGCGCCTTCGACATCATCTACCACCACGAGGTCACCGAGCGCCTGACCTGGAAAGCAAGCGCCGCGCGCGAGCTGCGCCTCCACGCCTGGCGCAACGGCTTCTATGTCCTGATCTTCCTCTCCTTCGGTTGGCTCGCCTGGGAAGGCCTCCTCGCCTGGGTCTTCGGCGCGGTCCTCCTGGCCGAGGTCGTGATCACGCTGTGGGACTTCCTGGTCGAGGACCGGACCCGTGACCTGCCGCCGAGCGAGCGGGTCACCCACACGGTCCTGGCCATCGCCTATGGGGCGATCCTCGCGCTGCTGGTCCCGGTGCTGGCCGAGTGGGCGGCGCGGTCGACCGGCCTCGCCGTGGAGCCGCGCGGCTGTCTCTCCTGGGCCATGACGCTCTACGCCGCCGGCTGCGCCTTCTGGGCCTGGCGCGACGGCCGGCGCTCGGCGGCCATGGCGCGGCGCGCCCGGGAGCCGCGCGACAACCCGGCCGCGGCGCTGCCGGGCCGCTGGTCGCTCCTGGTCACAGGTGGCACCGGCTTCGTCGGCCAGCGCCTGGTCCAGGACCTGATCGATGCCGGCCACGACGTCACGGTCCTGACTCGCGACCGGCGCAAGCTGCGCGGCTTCGGCGGTGCGCTGCGCGGCATCGAGACCCTGGACGCGTTGCCGCCAGGGGTCGCCTTCGACGGGGTGATCCACCTGGCCGGCGAGCCGGTCGCGAACGGCCGCTGGACCCGCACCAAGAAGGCCAGGATCCTGGACAGCCGGGTGGAGGGCACCCGGGCGCTGGTCGACTGGATCGGCCGGCAGAGGCTCAAGCCCCGTGTCCTGGTGAGCGCCTCGGCGCTCGGCTACTACGGCCACGGCGGGGCCGGGCGCTTCACCGAACGCAGCAAGCCGCGGCCCTCGTTCGGCCATGCGGTCTGTTCGGCCTGGGAAGCCGAGGCCGGGCGCGCGGAAGCCCAGGGCCTGCGGGTCTGCACGCTGCGGATCGGCCTGGTCCTCGACGCCGACGGCGGCGCCCTCGGACAGATGATGCTGCCTTTCGAGCTCGGCCTCGGCGGCCCGGTCGGCAGTGGGACCCAGGGCTTCTCCTGGATCCACCGGGACGACATGGTCGGCCTAATCGTCCACGCCCTGGCCGAGGACGCTTTTGCCGGCCCGGTCAACGCGACGGCGCCGCAGGCGATCACGAATCGGGACTTCGCCCGCGCGCTGGGCCGCGCCCTGCACCGCCCGGTGGTCCTGCCCGTGCCGGCCTGGGTCTTGCGGCTCGCCCTCGGCCAGATGGCCGAGGAGCTGCTGTTGGGGGCCCAGACCATCCTGCCGGCGCGGGCGATCGCCAGCGGCTATCGCTTCCGCTACCCCGAGATCGACGGGGCCCTGGCGGCGATCGTGGGGCGAGATTTAAAGCAGGACGAGGCGAGCAGTCCCGCACCGCTTATCGATCCGAAGGCGCTGGCGAAATGAACTTCGCCCCCGCCGACCGTGCTCCGAGTAATGGAGATGCTCTCGACTTTGCTCGAGCGGCCTTGGGTCTCTTGCTGGCACAACCGGCACCGGCGTTCGCCTTGGCCGCCTGTATTCCTTGGCGCAGCCCCTCAGATTTCTTCGCATTGGCCTGTCTTCTGACGGTCTTTTCCCTCTTTCAGACCGTCCCGCTCACCCTCTTCTGCGGGCTTCCGGTTGCGCTGACTTTTCACCGCCTGGGTTGGCGCGGCTGGCCCCCTTATGCAATCGCCGGCGCTGTGATTGGGAACATTCCCGCGTACGGATACTTCAGGCCGGATCTCGACTGGATCGCCTTCTGGTCGCTGATGGGGGCCATTTCAGCCTCGGCGTATTGGCTTGCCGCATACGGCCGCCAACGCGCCTGGTCTCTGTGCGGCGGACTATTGGCCTTTGCGATTGCCGTCCGAGTGGTCCTGGAATTGGCAGTTTGAGCGCGTACTGGGTCGGTTATCGATAACAATAATCACGTGCTGTCTTCTGGCCAAAACCTATGGGCGAGGCGCGTTAGATCACTTCACCGGCCCTGAGATCCGCTATTTCCTGGATGCTTAGCCCAGCCTCCTTGAGCACCGCGTCAGTATCTGCGCCCATCCTGGGCGGCGGGTCGCGGTAGTCGATGCTGCTCTCGGAGAACTTGATCGGGTTGCCGATCAGGTCGACGGCGCCGCCCGTCGCGCCGGCGTAGGGCACGGAGACCTTCATCTCGCGGTGCAGCACCTGGGGGTCGGCGAAGACCTGGTCGAGGGTGTGCACCGGGCCGGCCGGCACGCCGAGCTCGGCCAGGCCGTCGAGCCATTCCCGGACGGTCTTCTGCCGGGTTACCTCGGGCAGGAGGTCGTAGAGCGCGCGGCGGTTCCTGACCCGCTGCGCGTTGGTCGTGAAGCGCGCGTCCTCGGCCAGCTCGGGGCGGTCGGCGAAGGCGCAGAAGCGCTGGAACTGGCGATCGTTGCCGGCGGCCAGGATGAAGTAGCCGTCGCTGCATGGCAGCGTCTTGTAAGGCACGATGTTGGGGTGCTCGTTGCCCTGTCGCTTCGGCAGCTCGCCCGAGGTCAGGTAGTTCAGCCCCTCGTAGGTCAGCCAGGCGACCTGGGTGTCGAGCAGCGCCAGGTCGACCGCCTGGCCCCGTCCGGTCTGCTCCCGTCGGTAGAGCGCGGCCAGGATGGCGCTGACCGCGTACATGCCGCACATGATGTCGGCGATGCCGATGCCGACCTTGATCGGCTCGCCCTCGGGCTCGCCGGTCAGGCTCATGATGCCGCCCATGCCCTGGGCGAGATAGTCGTAGCCAGCGCGCGGCGCATAGGGGCCGGTCTGGCCGAAGCCGGTGATCGAGCAGTAGATCAGCTTCGGGTTCTCGTCCTTGAGGTCGTCGTAGGAGAGGCCGTAGTTGGCGAGGCCGCCGGTCTTGAAGTTCTCGACCAGGATGTCGGAGCGGGCGATCAGGCGGCGCGCCAGGGCCTGGCCCTCGGGCTTGGCGATGTCGATGGTGACCGAGCGCTTGTTGCGGTTGCTGGAGAGGTAGTAGGCGCTCTCCGTGGTCTCGGCGCCGCTCTCGTCCCGGACGAAGGGCGGGCCCCATTTGCGGGTGTCGTCGCCCTGGCCTGGGCGCTCGATCTTGATCACGTCGGCGCCCAGATCGCCCAGCAACTGGGTGCAGGTCGGGCCGGCCAGGATGCGCGTCAGGTCGAAGACGCGGAGGCCCTTGAGCGGTGCGGTCATGGCGGTTCTCCCCAAGCGGCGGTCTGCCGGTGCAGACGAGGTTCTGCGGCCATGTTGGGGGATCGTCAAGGTGCCCGGGCCGGAACCGCCCGCGCCTCAGCCGAAGTGGCGCAGCAGGGCCACCGTCAATGGCAGGCTCAGCGCCGCCAGCGCCACCTGGATGGTGATGACGCTGGCCATTAGCCGCGCGTCGCCGCCCAGCTGGCGCGCCAGGACGAAGGCGCTGGGCGCCGTCGGCAGGGCGTTGAACAGGACGGCCACGGCCGCCGCGATGCCGCTCACGCCGAGCAGGTCGCAGGCCCAGAAGGTCAGCGCCGGGAGCGCGGCCAGCTTGATCACGCTGGCCAGCAGCAGCCCCACGCCGTTGGCGGCAGCGGCGGCGAACTCCAGTCCCGCGCCGACCGCCAGCAGGCCCAGGGGCAGGGCGCCCTGGGCCAGGATTGCGAGGCCCTCGTCGAGCACCGGCGGCACCGGCCAGCCGGACAGGTTGACCGCGATCCCGGCGGCGCAGGAGACGACCAGCGGATTGGTCACCAGCTTGACCAGGGCGCCGCCGGCTGCGCCGCGCCGGCCGGCACCGTAGCGCAGCAGCGCAATGATGGAGATTAAGTTGGTCAGGGGGACGATCAGCGCGATGGCTGCGGCCGCGAAGGCGAGCCCGGGCGCGCCGTAGAGCGCCGAGACGATGGCCAAACCGATGTAGGTGTTGAAGCGGATCGCACCCTGCAGGAGGCTGGTGAACTCGTGACCCCGGCGCAGCAGCGTCGGCCGCAGGATCAGCAGCAGGAGGACCACCACCAGGATCGCGGCCGCCATGGCCCCAGCCATCGGCAGGACCTGGCGGACCGCCACGCGCGCGCTTGCGAGGGTCGTGAACAGCAGGGCCGGGAACAGCACGAAATAGGTCAGGCGCTCGGCGCCGCGCCAGAACATCTGGCTGAACAGTTCGCCCGCCGCGAGCGCGTAGCCGACCAGGATCAGCAGGAAGACAGGAGCGATGGCGAGGGCGATCTCGAGCATGGCGTCTCGCCTAGGCTGCCGGGCCCGCGCCGGCCTGCCGGGCCAAGGCGTCGAGGGCGCCCTGCAGGATGTAGGCGGCCGCCAACTTGTCCACGACCTCGCCCCGGCGCCTTCGGCTCATGTCCGCTTCGCTGACCAGGAGCCGCTCGACCGCGGCGGTCGACAAGCGCTCGTCCCAGAACGCGATCGGCAGGTCCAATCCGGCCTGCTCGACGAGATTAGTGGCGAACTGGCGGGTCGACTGGCAGCGCGGCCCCTCGCTGCCGTCCATGTTGACCGGAAGGCCGATCACGATCCCCGCGACCTCGCGCTCGGCGCAGAGACCGGCGAGGGACTTTGCGTCGGCGGTGAACTTGCCCCGTACAAGGGTCTCGAGCGGAGACGCGACCCGCCGGGCGCCGTCGGAGATCGCCAGGCCAAGCGTCTTGCTGCCCAGATCGACCCCGAGCAGCCGGCCCCGCCGGGGCAGGGCGGCGGCGAAGGCTTCGAGGGAGAAGATCGACATGGGGCCTTTTCTCGGCCGGGGTTCGGCGGGCGTCCTTGCGCGGAGGCCTCCATCAAGGGGTGGAAGCCGGCCGCTTTGCAACGACAAAAACTGTGTTCCTGCGCCGTGTCCCCGTCGAGGATCAAGAAAGGTACTTGGCGAGATCGGCGATCACCACCGTGTTGCCGAGCACCACGGTGACCAGCATGAAGGTCAGCAGCAGGTAGCGGAAGATGTTTGCCTCGAGGCGCGGCTTGAGCGCCCGCACGTCGCGCAACAGGGACGAGAGGTTCCCCGAGATCGCCCGCAGCTTCTGTCGCTCGGTGTTCTGCCAGACCTGATAGATGACCAGGGCGTAGATCGATCCCGCGCTGAGCAGCAGGGATATCGCGACCATGCCGCGGACCAGATGGAGATTGGAGGCGTTATAGGCGGCGATCACCATGAGCGCGCCGAAGATCAGCAGGGTCGCGCCAAGCGACTTCCACTGCTGCGACTTCGCGAAGCGTATGGTGTCGGCCGACTCGCGGTAAAGGGTCAGCATCTCCGCATGGCTCCGATCGTCGAGCGTCGACTCTTCGAATTCCAGCACGCTATCGTGCGGCATATCGAGCATCCTCTGTCCTCCTTGCAATCCTGATACCGGCGCGGCGCGCCGTTGCAGGCCAGCGAGAAGATCTCTCGGGGGTACAATTCAGGATTTCCAGGCGCAGAGTCGGGCGAAACGTTTTCCGAAGGCTTAACGGCCCCCTGCGCTGCGCGCGCGTGCCTCAGGCGACGGTGGCGCCGGCGAACACCTTGGCGGTGATCATCTCCCGCACGGCGCCGGCCTCCGGGCCAGGCGCCCGCTGCTCGGTCATGACCGGGAAGCGCTCGCGGACCTCGTTCAGCAGCGGACGCAGACGCGGCGGCGCCTCCCGCTCGGTCGCGTGGAAGGCCTGGCTGGCGATCACGGTGAGGCAGGCCAGCCCCGCGTCGAGGCAGCGCCCCGCCTCGGCTTCCTTGGCCCAGGACAGGAAGGTGGGCGCCGGGACGTCGTTCTGCCCGAAGCCGCCGCCCTCGCTGCCGGGCAGGAAGGTGCGCTGGGCGGCGTGGCGCGCCTGCTCGGCAAAGGCCACGGCGGTGAAGCCCAGGCAACCGATGTAGCCATCCTCCTCGCGCCGCAGGTGGTCGGGCAGCTTGGACACCTTGCCGTCGAGCAGCTTGGTCACCTGCCGGTCGGCCAGGATCGCCAGGTCGGCCCAGGCCGCGGCCAGGGCGTCGAGCGCTGGATAGGCCTGGGCGTTGTGGTAGCCGCCGGTCGAGACCACCCGTCCGAGCGGGTGGTCCGCGTCGGGCGCGAGGAACAGCGGGTTGTCCGAGACGGCGCGCAGGGAGGTCGCGGCTGCGGCCTCCGCCTGGGACAGGACCCGCTCGGCCTGGCCGAGAACCCGCGGCACGATCCGCCACGAGACCGGCGCCTGATAGGGCCGGCGCCGCGCCGGATCGGCCGCCCCGTCATCGATCCAGTGGCGCAGGGCGCGCAGGGCGGCGGCCTCGTGGGGGTCCTCCCAAAGGCTGTCGAGCGCCGGGTCGAGGTGGCCGAGCGGTGCCTGCAGCGCCTCGTAGGCCAGGGCGAAGACCTCGGTCGCGACCGCCAGGCGTGCGCGCGCCGCCAGGACCGCGTCCGCCAGGAGCGCCGCGGCGCAGGGGCTGCCGTTCACCAGCGAGAGGGAATCCTTCTCCGCCAGGTCGAAGCGCGCGGCCAAGGGGCCGAAGAGGTGGGAGAGGGCGAGGATCTCGCCGGGGCTGCCGTTGCCTTCCCAGGGTATCGGCGGCAGCGGCCCGCCGGCCAGCAGCCCGGCGACCGCGACGCCCAGCGCAGGGGAAATGGCGGCGTGGCCCTCGATGAAGTTGGCCAGCCGGGCCAGAACGATTCCCCGGGCGACCCGCTCTGGCAGGGTCTGGCCGAAGCTCGCGGCCGCCGCCGACGGCGGCTTGCGCGCGTGGGCGCGGCGCTGTTCCGGGGTGAAACGCAGGTGCGCCATCTGGCCGTAGCCGGAGGTGACACCGTAGATAACGATGTCCTCGTCCGCATCGAGCAGCGTGAGGAAGGCGGCCCGGCACTCGGTCATACGCTGAACCACGGCGTCGTCGAGCGCTACCGGCCGGGCCTGCCAGGCAACCTGGAAGAAGGCGTCGAGGGTCAGGTCGTCTCGGCTCGCGAGGGTCACCGTCATCGAGGTCTCTCTCCTTTTGGCCCTGCCCCGGAGGGCCGGATTGGGCCTTGTGTTCCGCCGCCAAACACGGTGCCATGGAGAGCCTGTCTTCGGCAAAGGGGGAGGGACGGCTTGAATATCGACAAAGTCCCGGTCGGGCGGAAGCCGCCCTACGAGGTCAACGTCATCATCGAGGTGCCGCTCGGCGGCGAACCGGTAAAGTACGAGCTCGACAAGGGCTCGGGGGCGATCTTCGTCGACCGTTTCCTGCATACGGCGATGCGCTACCCCTGCAACTACGGCTTCATTCCCCATACCCTGGCGTCGGACGGCGACCCGGTCGACGCTCTGGTCGCCGGACCCACGCCGGTGGTGCCGGGGGCGATCATCCGGGCCCGGCCGATCGGCGTTCTGCTCATGGAGGACGAGGCCGGTCTCGACGAGAAGCTGCTCAGCGTGCCGGTCGACTCGCTTTATCCCTACTACGCCAAGGTCGGGTCCTACCGCGAGCTGCCCAACATCCTGCTCGAGCAGATCACCCACTTCTTCACCCACTACAAGGACCTGGAGCCGAAGAAGTGGGTCAAGGTGGTCGGCTGGGGCGAGGCCGAGGAGGCCTGCCGCCTGATCGAGAAGGCGATCGAAGCGGGCAAGTCTTAGGAGAGCTCGAAGACCTCCGCCGGGCGGGGCTTGCGCGCCCGGCCGGCGCGACTATGCTGCGCCGCCATCGTTTCTGGATGAGGGAACCTGGGGATGGGGACGGAAGGGCTGCAGGAGTTCTGGACGGTCGTCGTCGAGGTCTGGCAGCACGGCTTGCTCGGCGTCGATATCGCGCGCATCCTAGTCGCGCTGGCCATCTTTGTCGGCTTCCTACTGCTGCGGCGACTGTTCACGAACATCGTCCTGGCGCGCCTCAAGTCCTGGACCGAGCGCACCAAGATCCGCGTCGACAACGCGGTGATCTCCGCTCTCGAGAACCCGCTCCGTTTCGTGCCCGTGGTCATGGGCGTCTTCTTCGCCTTCCGTTATATGGAGCCGACCGGCCTGCTGGAGAACGTGGCCGACAGCACCGTGCGATCGCTGGTCGCGTTCACGATCTTCTGGGCGCTGCACAACACGGTCGACCCCTTGAGCTTTCTCTTGGGCGCCCTGGAGCGCATCTTCTCCAGGGCCATGGTCGAGTGGCTGATCAAGGCGATCAAGATCGCGCTGATCTTCATCGGCGGCGCCACCATCCTGGAGATATGGGGCATCAGGGTCGGCCCCTTGATCGCCGGACTGGGGCTCTTCGGTGTCGCCGTCGCCCTTGGCGCCCAGGACCTCTTCAAGAACCTGATCGCCGGTATCCTGATACTCGGAGAAAAGCGGTTCAGCGTCGGCGACTGGATTCGCGTGGACGGGGTCGTCGAGGGCACGGTCGAGAGCATCGGCTTCCGCTCGACCCGGATCCGGCGCTTCGACAAGGCGCCGGTCCACGTTCCCAACGCGAAGCTGTCGGACAATGCCGTCACGAACTTCTCGGGGATGACCCATCGCCGGATCTACTGGGTGATCGGGGTCGAGTACCGGACCAGCGTCGAACAGCTGCGCCGGATCCGCGACGAAATCGAAGGCTATGTTCTGGGCGAGGACACCTTCGCCAAGCCGCCCGAGGTCTCGACCTTCGTGCGCATCGACAAGTTCAGCGACTCCTCGATCGACATTCTCCTCTACTGCTTCACGCAGACGACCAACTGGGGCGAGTGGCTCGAGATCAAGGAGCGCTTGGCGTATCGGATCAAGGACGTGGTCGAAGGCGCCGGCGTGGGTTTCGCCTTCCCCAGCCAGTCGCTCTACGTCGAGACGATGCCCTCGGAGAGACCTGAGGTCTTCTCGCCTCCGAAGCCCGTTCCCGATTTGGCCCGCACCACGTCGTAAGGCCGGGATTCGGCATCGCGCCCAAGTTCGGCGGCCGGCAATCGGCAGATTCCGTCACGGTATTATAGAAATACGCCAGTACAGTTCTCGTATTAGTGATAGAAACTTTGAAATTTTCATGATGCTTGCGGCCAGTGGTTGTATGGACATCATGATTTCGCTGTACAAAGGCTGAAAATGGTGTCTCATATCTAGAACAATTGTATCAATACACGCATTGCAGGGTTTTGGCCGCCCGCGTGCGGACGACAAGAACAAGGCCAAACAACGAGAGGCCGAACTGCGAGAGGCAGAATGACGCGGTCCAAAGCGGGCTCCCTTGGACTATCCGGCCGTTCCGGTCGCAAATCTGACATCTCCTCTTCCGGGCGCTTGTCGCAGAGACCGACCTGCGGTGCGCGGTCGCGCGGGCCGGGTGGCGACCAGGCGGCGGCCGAGGTCGGCAAGCCGCCGGCCCGGACCAAGGCCAGGAGCGGTGCCAACGGTGCGGCGAAGCCGCGGCCCGACGGAATGCCGGAGGCGCCGCGGGCGGAGGCCACGGGGAGATTACAGGACCTCACGCGGCTGGTGTCGGACTGGATCTGGGAGACGGACCGGGACCTGGTCCTGACCTATGCCTCGTCCCGCGTAACCGAGCTCCTGGGTTTCCACCCCGCCGAGATTATCGGCCGCCCCTTGAGCGAGCTCTCGGTCGATCCGGGCGAGTTGACGGCGGTCTTCGGGGCAGGCCACCCGGCTCCGCCGTTTCGGGCGCTCGACCTCCGGCTTCGTAGCCGCGACGGCGGCGTGCATCGCTTCAAGGTCAGCGGGCTGCCGGTCTTCTCGGGGAACCGCCAGAAGTTCGTCGGGTATCGCGGAACGGCGCAGGACGTCACGCCCCTCGTCGCCAAGGAAGAGGCGCTGCGGGAAGCTGTCCAGGCGGCCCAGTCGGCCAATCGGATCAAGAGCGAGTTCCTGGCCAACACCAGCCACGAATTGCGCACGCCCCTTAACGCGATCATCGGATTCACCGAGATCATGCATGCCGGCCGATTCGGGCCGGTCGGCAGCGCCCGCTACCGGGACTACCTCGGCAACGTGCTGGAGAGCGCACAGCACCTGCTGTCCCTGATCAACGACATTCTCGACGTCGCCAAGGTGGAAGCGGGACGGGTCGACCTGGACGAGGCGCTTGTCGATCCCGCGGCGCTGGCGGACCAGGCGCTTCGCCTCGTGTCCGACGGCGCGGAAAAGGCCGGGATTCTGTTACGCGAAAACCTGACGGCGCCGGTTCAGATCTACGCCGATGCTCGCAAGCTTCGCCAGGTCCTGCTGAACCTGCTTTCGAACGCCATCAAGTTCACGCCGGATGGCGGTGAAGTCGAACTTACGGGCGCCCTGACGGACAGGGGCGAGTTCATCTTTCGTGTCGTCGACAACGGGATCGGGATCGCCGAGGAAGGCCTCGAGGCCGTCCTGACGCCGTTCGGCCAGGCGGACAGCCTGCAGCGTCACGAGGCCCAGGGAACCGGTCTCGGCCTGCCGCTCTCCAACGCACTGGTCAAGCTGCACGGCGGGCGCCTCGAAATTGCCAGCGTGATCGGAGAGGGAACCGAGATCGCCGTTTTCCTGCCGGTCGACAGGGTCGTGCACCGGAAGCTCGCAGCGGGCGGGGGGCAGCCATGACGAAGGTCGTTCGTCCTGCGCCCGCCAAGCGACAATCAACAGTTGCCAAAGACACCCTGCTTTTTCATGGATAGTTCGTATATAAACAATTTATTCAGAATTTTAGGGAAAATTTTGCCTACCCCATCCGTCAAGACCTCTCGATCACCCCACTTAGTCAGAACCGGCTAGCCAGAAGAAAACGCCTAAAACGCAAGTATAAATGGTAGAAAGATAAGTTTTGTTCAAAATACTGTTAATTGTCTTTATACCTTGACTAAACATAAATACGTAAACATAATAACTTGGATAATAACTACTTACCAAGTACGAGATGTGGAGTAGGCGCGGGGACGTTGGAAAGCAAAAGACGAGTACCAGACCACTGATCGTGCACGAAGAGTCAGGCAAGAAAAAGGAAAGTCATGAAGGTTCTAGTGGTTGACGATCATTGGATCTCGAGAGTTGCTCTCAAGCCTCTGATCGCAGAAATCGATCGCGATGCCGAGTGTCTGGAAGCGCAGAGCTTCGGCACGGCATCCGGGCTCATCGCGGAAAATCCGGATCTGGACCTGATCATCCTGGATCTTCTGCTGCCGGACATGGATGTCGCCGAGGGCTTGCGTAGCTTGCATGAGCAGGCGCCCCAAGTTCCGATCGTCGCCTTTTCCATGGTCGAGAACCGCCACGAGGTGCTGCGGACAGTCGAAATGGGCGTTGCGGGATACATTCCCAAGGCCTCGACCGGTGAGGAGATCGTCAAGGCGCTGGAGCAGGTGCTGGCCGGCGAGCTCTATCTGCCGCGCATGCTGCTGAAGGAGTCTGGCCAGAAGTCGACCGACTTTCGCGGCCACATGCCGCTCGACGCCGCGCCGCGGCAGGCCATCGCCAACCTGACGGACCGTCAGCGACAGGTCCTTTCGTTCCTGGCCCAAGGCATGACGAACACCAAGATCGCCAAGGAACTGGGGCTCTCGGAGAACACCGTGCGGATCCATATCTCGGCAATCCTGCGGGCGCTGGACCTGGACAACCGAACCCAGGCCGCTCTGCTCGCCGCCCAGTATCTGCGGACCGCGACCGCGATCTGAACCTTCGGCCCGTCGGCAGCGCCCCCGCGCTGGCGGGCCGGCCGTCAGCTCTTGATCCGACGGCGATGGGGGTCGAGCAGCGGCGCGGTGTGGAGCCGGCATGCAAAGCGCCGGCCTGCCACTTCCAGCTCGTAGTGGCCGCTCTCGAGAAACGCCTTATCGACCCCCTCGGCGTTGCGGACGTAGCCGTAGCCGATGTTACTCTCCAGCGTATAGCCCCAGCCGGCGCTACTCAGCCAGCCGACCGGCAGACCGTCGCGATAGACGGTCTCGCGCCCATGCAGGTGGCAGTCCGGATCCTCGACCGTGAAGCAGGCGAGGCGCTTGCGCAGCGGCCTTGACCTCTGTTCGAGCAGCGCCTGGCGGCCCTCGAACGGCAGAGCGCTGTCGAGCTTCACCGCCCAGGCCAAGCCCGCTTCCAGCGGCGTATAGTCGGGTCCGATATCGCTGCCCCAGGCCCGGTATCCCATTTCCAGGCGCAGCGATTCGATGGCCCGGTAGCCGGCGTGGCCCAAGCCCAGGCCTCGCCCGGCCTCGAGGATCTGGTCGTGGACCGCCAGCGCCTGGTCCACCGGAATATGCAGCTCCCACCCCAGCTCGCCCACGTAGCTGACCCTGAGGGCCCTGACCTCCGCCCCGGCGATCACCAGGTCGCGCCACTGGGCGAAAGGGAAGGACTGGTTCGAGAGATCGGCGTCCGTCACGAGGCTCAGCACCGCGCGGGAGCGCGGGCCCATGAGGCTGAGAACCGCGATACGCTCCGTCACCTCTGTCAGGCGGCAGCGGCCCCTATCGGGCAGGTTTCGGGCTATCCAGGCGTAATCGCGGGTCGCCGATCCGGTCCCGGTCACGATGTAGAAGCGGTCCTCGGCGAGCCGCGTGACCGTCAAGTCGCACTCGATGCCGCCGCGGCGGTTCAGCATCTGGGTATAGGTGACATGACCGACCGGCCGCTCGACCCGGTTGGCGCAGATCCAGGAGACCGCGGAGAGGGCATCGGGGCCCTCCAGCTCGTACTTGGCGAAGGAGGACTGATCGAACAGGGCCGCGGCTTCCCGGACCCGACGGTGCTCCCTGCCGACCGCCTCGAACCAGTTCGGACGGCCGAAGGAGTAGGCGTCGCCCGGCCGGCTGCCCGGCTCGCCGAACCAGTTGGCCCGCTCCCAGCCGAGCTTCTCGCCGAAGCAGGCGCCTTCTCCGCGCAGCCCTTCGTAGAGCGGCGAGCGCCGGGCCGGGCGCGCCGACTGGTGCTCTTCCTGTGGCCACGATATGGCGTAATGCTTGCCGTAGAGCTCGAGGGTCCTGGCGCGCACCCAGTCGATGTCGTGGTGGTTCGGGCCAAATCGACGGAGGTCGGCCGGCCAGAGGTCGATCGGCGGCGCCCCCTCGGCGATCCACGTGGCCAGGGCCCAACCGGCCCCGCCGCTGGCCGCGATGCCGAAGGCGTTGAAGCCGGCCCCGACGAAGAATCCGCTCAGCTCCGGCGCCTCGCCGAGAATGAAATTGCCGTCGGGGGTGAAGGATTCCGGGCCATGGATCATCTGCTTGACGCCGGTTTCGGCCAGGGCCGGTACCCGCGCCAAGGCCTGGTCCATGAGCTGCTCGAAGTGCTCCCAGTCGTCATCCAGGAGCGTGAAGTGGAAGCCCTCGGGGATGCCGTCGACCGCCCAGGGAAGCGGGTCGGGCTCGTAGCCGCCCATCACCAGGCCGCCGACCTCCTCCTTGAAGTAGGTGAGCCGGTCGGGGTCGCGAAGGGTCGGCAGGTCGCCCGCGACCCCGGCGATCGGCTCTGTCACCATGTACTGGTGCTTGACCGAGACCAGCGGCACGTTGACCCCGGCCAGGCGGCCGATCTCCCGGGCCCACTGCCCGCCGCAGTTCACCACGGTCTCGCAGCGGATATCCCCCAGGGTCGTGCGCACGACCGTAACCCTGCCGTTCAGGCTCGAGATCCCGGTTACCGGACAGTCCTCGATGATCGTGACTCCGCCGCTGCGGGCTCCCTTCGCCAGCGCCTGGGTCAGGTCCGAGGGGTTGGCCTGGCCGTCGGTCGGCAGGAAGGCCGCGCCGACCAGGTCGCCGGCTTCCATCAGCGGCCAGAGGTCGCGCGCCTCGGCCGGTGTCAGCAGGTGCATCTCCAGGCCGAACGAGCGCGCCGTCGTCGCCTGGCGCTTCAACTCGGTCATCCGGTCGGCCGAGCAGGCCAGGCGCAGGCCGCCGTTCTGCTTCCAACCGGTGGCCTGGCCGGTCTCGGATTCCAGGCGGCCATAGAGTTCCACGCTGTACTTCAGCAGCTGCGTGATGTTGGCGTTGCTGCGCAGTTGGCCGACCAGACCCGCGGCGTGGAATGTGGACCCGGAGGTCAGCTTGCAGCGCTCGAGCAGGACGACATCGCCGATTCCCAGCTTGGCCAAGTGATAGGCCGTGCTGCAGCCGATGATGCCGCCGCCGATGATCACCACGCGGGCCTGATCGGGGAACGGACTCATGGACCGTCTTGGCGCTGGCCGAAGGTTTCGCCGAAAGCCTCGTAGGCCCGCTCGAAGCGCGCTAGGTTCTCCTCCGTGTAGGCCGCGTAGTCGAAATCCAGCGTCGACTGGAACTCCGAGACCATCGACCAGAGGGTCTCCCGCAGCAGGGAAGCGCATTTCATCGCCTGATAGCTGCGGAGACCGGCATGGTCCGGCGGCGCTTCGAAATAGCTTTCCAGGAGCCAGCGCTCCTGCTCGGTGGACAGCTCGTTGTTGGACGCCAGCCCGCCGAGATCGAACAGCGGCGAGTTGAAGCCGGCGTACTCCCAGTCGACCAGCCAGAGCCGGTCCCCGTCATCGATGAAGTTGGCCGCCAGCAGGTCGTTGTGGGCGAAGCGCAGGTCTATCGGCCCGACGGCCCGCTCCAGCGCCTCGGCGGCCCGAAGCAGGCCAGGCAGCCGCGGCGCGTTGCGCGTCTCCTGCCGTGTCAGCGTGCCGACATAGTCGCGGACCACGTGGAACACCCAGAAGGCCAGCACCGGGCCGCGCAGGTAGCGCGGCAGCTCGAGGTGGCAGCGGCGAACCAGCGGAACGATGCGCTCGAGCATCGCCGGTTGGCGGATGTCTTCCGGCGCCAGGGTCTTGCCCTCGATCAGCCTGAGGACCATGACTCCCGCCTCCGCGTGGACGATTTCCGGCGATATGCCGGCCGCCGCGGCGGCCCGCGCGGCGGCCAGCTCGTTGAAGCGCAGCACGCCATGGAGCGGGATGTCGTCGCCGATCCGCACGAAGTAGCCTCGGCCCCGGTCGCGCACCGTGAAGTTCAGGTTGGTGATGCCCCCTTCCAAGGGCTCGGGCTCGACCGGCCCGGACCAGCAGGGCAGGGCGGCGGCCCGGGCGGCGGGGTCGCTCTGCGTCATCTTTCCTGGTGCTCGCTTACTTTCGATGCCTCTGTTCCGATCCAGGGACCGGCCCTGGATTTGCGATCATGGACGGATAAGCGCTCTGAAGCGAGTCACGGCATGATCAATGGATGACCCAAGAGGTTCCGTCCCGAGAATTTGGCCGTCTGAGGATCCTGGCGTCTCAAGAACGAGGCGTTCCATATCGCCGAGGTCGGTCCACCATCGGCGCCTTGCAGGGCAGTGGCGGCTTATACTCGGACGATATTACAAAATCTTTTCAAACTCTCGCGTGAAGAGCGGACAATAAATCCCATGTATTAAAAGTACCGCTTACCGCTTGCGGTGCCGTATCTGGAGTATCCACCAGAGGAGGTTGCTTGCTCCATAGGCTCTGATTTAAGTGTTTATTAATCATAACTCCAAAATAATCAAGTAATTTTTCGCTATTTGTCGAATATTCGACCGATTTTCACAGATTGTTAAATAAATTGGCGTGATAATGCGCGCAGTTAGGCCCTTATTGGAGGTTGCAACCATGCAAAAGTCTTTCGTGTCCTTTCTGAAGGACGAGTCGGGCGCCACGGCCATCGAGTATGGCCTGATCGCCGCTCTGGTTTCCGTTGCCGCCATTGCCGCGCTGCAGGGCATGGGCACGTCGCTGTCGAGCATGTTCTCGGTGGTCGACTCCCAGCTTGAGGAGGCGATGCCCGCCCCGTAACCAGGGTGGCGTGACCCCTGGAGGCCGGAAACGGCCCGGGGTCACCATCGGACCAGTAAGAAAAGGGGCCGGAGCGGCAAACGCTCCGGCCCCTTTTTTGCGTCAAAACCTTTGGCAGAGAGGGATTTGTAACCTTTAGACGCGAAGCTCACGACGCGTCCCGGTCAGCCGGCTCCTTGCCCAGATGAAGGGGCGCGCTGCCGACTAGTCGTGGACGAGGACGATGCTTGAAGCCTCTCTCCCGGCGCTTCACACCGCGGTCGCGTTGGGCTTCATGATACTGGTTGTGGCCTCCGCCATCGAGGATGCGCGGCGCATGGTGATCCCGAATCGCTACTGCCTGTCGATCGTCCTCCTCTATCCGGCACACGTGCTCACTGCGCCCGATCCCGTGCAGTGGTGGATCGCCATTCTGGTTTCCGGCGTTCTCTTCGCGCTCGGCTTCTTGATCTATCTGCGAGGGTGGACCGCCGGCGGCGACGCGAAGCTCGTGGCGGCGGTCGGGCTCTGGGCCGGAGCCGACCACGTCGCCGGTTTTCTTATCCTTACCGCCTTGGCGGGTGGCCTCATGGCGATCGCGCTATGGCTGCGGCACCGGGCACAGCGCGCACCCAGTCTGGGCATGATCCCCTTCACTCAGGCGGATCCAGATTTCGCCAGAAAACCAATGCCTTACGGTGTGTCAATCGGTGCGGGCGGCCTTTACGTGGCCTTTACCGTTCTAGGGTTACTGTAAGCGTCAACGGCCCGTTAAGGAGAACGGTCAGTCATGTCAGCACGTAGCATCATGCTTGTC